>Ga0209725_1000807_pt1 | contig 18497 bp, 14 predicted proteins | sample I18A1metaG_FD_184145 | JGI IMG/M metagenome (GOLD analysis project Ga0209725, IMG submission 184145) | Lake sediment bacterial and archeal communities from Gulf of Boni, Indonesia to study Microbial Dark Matter (Phase II) - ​I18A1 metaG... | ecosystem: Environmental > Aquatic > Freshwater > Lake... | reverse complement strand
CGCGTAAGGCGGGTGATTGAAGACAGGAACTCAGGCGACCGACAGAAGGCGATAGCGTTGGAGGACATCATGCAGGGCATCTACAGAATTGCGTCAAGAAAGCTGGAATACGTGTCCGCCGAGGCATTCGATCTCTTGAGCAAGTTCTCCTTGGAAAGCTCGCGACGCATGGATATGCTTGTTGCCGGGAACCGAACATAGAAGGCGTTTGGCAGGCCAGGAGACTCAGCTCAGGGCCGTGCGGAGGCAATTCAACATTGAACTGAGGTCGCCTGTGTGAACCCTTCCAGCTTGACTTGCATCGTTTGATTGTCAAATCCTTATATGGTCTATCCCGGCGATAGCGTCTCCCCGCCTGTGGCGAGACTGTCTTGAGATGTAACACCTGTTAGCGGGGATGAAAAATAGGTACCAATGAGAGCTTCAAGGAGTATCTTCTTCAGGCCACTGATGAAGGTCTCAAAGTTCTCGGCGAAAGTGTGAGTGACTCCCTCTACCATCATATCGAGAGAACCCATCTGATCAGGCGTGAAGAAATCCCCGACAAGATAACAGAGTTCCATGGGGCTCTGGAGGGCCTGCTTGGTGCAGGAAGCCAAGTTATTGCGAAACTAATCTCTAGAAACCTGTATGCCAAATTAGGCCTGACCTTCAAGGAACGTAGAGGCTGGACACTGACAAACTATCTCAATGATGCCAAAAAGGCTGCCAAACGAGACCGATCAGCTCGACCTCGAACAGACCATAGATAGCGTGGACACAAGCGAGGCAGGTCTTCAGAAGACTACGCTAGCGCAAGACCTCGTAAGCAATTTTCGAAGGAGTCTCTGCCCTTGAGCTGGGACTGGATGAACTCTTTCGAAGAAGAGTGTCTCCCTCAGGCGTGTATCGAGAGTTGAAATCAACATTCAAGAGTTTGCCTTTGATGGGAAAAATGACTGCCGTGGCTGCTGGCCTAGGGACAGTGAGCGTCAAAGATGTTGAGCAAACCTACGCAGCTATCAAAATGAGAAACGATGTCATTCATGACGGTTGGGAACCTACTGAGAACGCCAAGATTGAAGCATCAGCGTCACTGAGGACTGTGGCGCTCTTGCACTCTGTTGGTTTCAAGTTTCCAATGATAAACCCGGGAAAAATCCGATGCCCACAGAAAGAAAAGGAATGACCGAAGCAACTCTTCAATCGATTGCCATCGGTTCTTGCTGGCCTTCCTAATGATGGTTTCCCATTTGTTTTTGCCTAGTTAATTCCCGCAACTTCCGCTGGTGTCTTTCCATTCAATGCTTGGTGTGGCCGTATGTGGTTGTAGTAGATGCGTTACCTCTCAGTGATTGACAAATTGATCATGTTGCGATAAGGCTTCTCCACCTGAGATGACGGCATAGTATTACAGCAGGTTACGTTCATCGAATTGAGTCCGGATGCCACTTCTTCTGAATCCTCAGTGCCTCAGCTTCTCCTTTCTCTTCTAGCCTTCTAACGATCTCCTCAGCTGGGGTGTGTTTAGCCACAGGCTTGTCTTCGGTTGCAATCCTGAGCAGGAACTGGGCCAGGATCATAGAGGCTTCCTTCAGTCCCCTAGGATCCACTTTGTCTACCGTATCTGCTGACGTATGCCCGAACCCTCTTCCCAATGCAGCCACGGCCGCCCCTGTTAGTGGGTCAGGAGGTCCAGTCGCGAAGCCTACAGTGGGTATGCCTGCCATGAAGAAGGGCCAGTGATCGGAGGCGGCTCCGAGAGGGGTAGGTATGATCATCGGGTAGTTGATCTCTCTTGAGATCGCTTCGAGATAGGGCACTAGCTCCATGGGACCGTACACGGCAAACCTGTGTCTGGCAGCTCTGCCTGCGCCGTCGCAGTTTATCATGAGCGTCATCTTCTCTATCTCGTCCTTGTGCTGATCTAGGTAGCATGTGGAGCCTGTGACGCCGAGCTCCTCTGCTCCGAAGAGCAGGAACCTTATCGTTCGTTTGAAGTACCGCTTGAACGGTGCCATAGCTCTCGCCACATCCATGACGACGACCGCTCCGGCACAGTCGTCCGCTGCTCCTTGGGCAATATCATGGCCATCAAAGTGAGCTCCGACAAGTATCAACTGGTCGGGATATTTTGATCCCGGAATCTCTCCGACGACATTGTACGCTGTCCAGTCAGGCTTGATCTCGTTTTGAACATTCATGCGAACCCTAATCCTACCACGCTTCAGTTGCCTCAAGATGAGCGATCCAGTCTCCAACGAGACACCTACGCCCGGTATCTCGCCTATCATCCTGTAGCCTGGCCTTAACGACCCTGTTTGAGGCAGCTGACCAGGTAGATGCTGCATGAATACAAAACCTGCGGCGCCGTGGAGAACCGCAAGTCCATACCTAGTTCTCCTGTGGCCCCAATTTCCTTCGCCATCAAAGGGCTCTGTTGAACACATTGCGATCTTTCCCGGAAGCTTTTCTCTGATCTTCTCGTACTCTTGCATCTTTCCTGCGCCAATGTTGATCACTTCAGCCTCCACCCCTTCCTTCGGCGTCGAAGGAGAAAGCGCCAAGGATATGCAGGGTAACTCGCATCGGAGCGGTTCCAGCATCTCCATATCAGCTCTTCCTCGGAACCATCCTGTGTATCTGAACGGTTCCAAAGCTATGTTAGCCAAGCCGTATGCCTTCAGCCTACCTGCCATGAACTCGACAGCTTTCTTCTCACTCTCTGTCCCCGCGAATCTGCTTCCGAATTCATCACACATCTTCACGAGGTTCAAGAATTGCTCATTCGACGTCCAGATGTCTCCGACAACGGTCCTTTCGATTCTCGCTAGTTCTTCATCCAACATTCTTGACACCAATTAATGTTCAAGATGGCAATGGGCACGTTGGCCCTTGACGCTATTTAAGTTGGACCTTGAGTTCAAGCTTGCCGATGGAGGCCTGGTTTCCCAATAGTCCACCGGAGATTCGGGTGAATATGAGGAAGTCGATTAGTCAACTTGGGGGATAACTTCGGCGGCAAACCGATCAAGGTTTAGTAGGTCACGATCAAAGTAAAGCGTGAAGTGTCGGACGCCCATATCAACGTACTCGTTCATGCGCGATGCTATCTGGCTTGGTGAGCCCACCAAATGCCTTTCCATGAAAAATCCTATTGTAGTGTTGAGATCTCTTGCCTTCGTCTTGACAAGATCTGCGGTATCTTCCTTTGTGTCTGACAATACTACCATGCATGAGTGGGAGAGTTTGATCGAGTCAGTTTTCCTTGAGACCTTGTCACAATATTCATGCAGACGGTCAATCCTTGCCTTGACTGCTTCAGGTGACCCTGCCAAGCCGAGGTCCCATCCGTCTCCTTGTTCCGCTACAATGCGCATGATGCTGTCTGAGGCGCCTCCTAGCCAGATTGGAGGGTGAGGCTTTGTGATGGGTTTAGGTTCCAGCATTGCGTTCTCAAGCCTGTAATGCTTGCCGAGAAAGCTCGCTGTCTTCTCGGTCCAAAGCTTCTTGATCACCTGTATGCTCTCTCGAAGCCTCTCGATCCTCTCCTCATAGGGGAACCAGTCAAGCCCGTATCTGCGGCATTCTTCCCGAAGCCAGCCGGCACCCATGCTCAAAACAAATCTCCCGCTCGAGATTATGTCCAATGTCGAAGCCATCTTCGCCAGAAGGGAAGGAGCTCTGAATAGGTTGCAGAGAACGATGTTGCTGAGCTTGACCTTCTCGGTTACCGCGGCCAACGCCGACAGGGTCGTCCAAGACTCATACGTTCCCAACGCTAGGTATTGAGTGGAAGCCGCCTTCTTCGGGGTCGATCCTATCCAGTTGAGCAAGTGATCCGCAACTAGAATGAAGTCATAGCCCAATCTCTCTACTGTCTGCGCGAGGCGGAGGAAGTAGGTGAAATCCGGTGATGGAGTAGATATCGGGACCCAGCCTTCAACTGGAATCCGGACACCAAACGTGATCTTCTTTGACTCTTGCGCCAAGGAATCTCCCTGCCTTCTATTGCCAGTCCTTATCGATAAGTTTTCGACTGAACCATCGCAGTAAGTTCTTGTACGGAATGAACTCAGTCCTGTCTTCAATGTTTTGAAGCTAGGGTTCAGTATGTCCAGGACTGCTTCTTTCCTCGTGTCAAGAGATAAATAGATGAGAAATGAGGAATCGATTGGTGTAAGCGATGGGTTCATGGTATGCAAGAAAGGTCCGTGAGAGAAGGCATCTGGGGGTCTTGCTTTTTGCATTGGTGTCGGTTGTGGTTCTTGGGAATGTCGTCAAGATTGCTGTGGCGGATGTACCGGATGTTCTTCAGGTTGAAGACATCTCTCAGGGGTCGACAGGAAGAATTAGGCTTCAGGTTAGGCATCTCAGTCCAACTGGAACTCATTACGTTGATACAATTGAGGTTGAGATCGATGGGCAGGTCAAGAAATTCACTATGCAAGCCCAAAGCACAAATCCGTTCACAGTAGAATTGGATCTCGGGCAGTTCCAAGGCAAGCCAAACGTTAGAGCCAGAGCTCACTGCACGACACATGGATGGAGTGCCTGGTCCAGTCAAATACAGATACCCGAATTCGCAGAAGTGGGAACTACGCTACTCTTGGCAATGGCCGCATCGCTTCTCATAGCTAGAAGAGGCAAGAAGAAGTAGTACCCTTCATCCCGTAAGGTCAGCGATTTGAATCAGTTGCCTCGAACTGACTGCGCAACGCAAGGAGAACAGGTTTTCTGATGCTAGAGTCGAGGCGAATCTGATCGTGAGGGCGCTTTCAATCTACGATCTGAATCTCGTTCTGCAGCTAGTAATCTTCGCACTGTTCCTGATTGGAATCTACTACATCAAGGCGGAAAGGAAGAATCTCAAGAGACATCGTCAGCTCATGGGTATCGTAGTAGTTCTGAACGCTATCTCTATCCTCTTCATAATGGGAAGATCCCTTGTGACAAGTCTTGGCTTCTTGATGGCAAGACCATATCAATTCGGCGCCTTCATAGCGTGGGCGCATGTCATGACAGGAGCTTACGCAGAAATATCTGGTATCCTCCTCCTTCGCAAACATCCTCGTAACTTGCGCTTCAGCATGAAAATGACCACGGTCTTCTGGACAGTTGCACTGCTGCTAGGAGTGGTCTCTTACACGTACTACTATCTGCTCTAGCATCATTTCTCGAATGGTTCTCTTAGCTTTCAATTCCTTACTCTGTTTGACAATGTACCCCGGTTGGACTAGCTGAAACCGAGGACAAGAAGAATTCTAAATACATGATCGGAGGAGTTCTGACGAAAGGATCTCACATTTATAGAGCATGCCTGATACGAGACTGATTGGATGAGAGAATGCTCAAAGGCAGTGTGCTAGATCTGGCCAGAAGAAGGAAGACTTCTAGGAGCTTCTCATCAACTCGGGTCAGCCCGAGGGATGTTATTGAGGCTCTGGAAGCTGCATGTCAGGCGCCGTCTGGTGCCAACTCTCAGCCGTGGAGATTCTTGATAATCACGGATCCCAAAGTTAAGAGAAGAGTAAGAGAAATCTGCGAAAGCAGCGAGAAAGAATTCTACTCCAACGTGAGAGGGAAGTTGAAGAACTGGCTTCTTTCGAAAGGTCTCAGTTGGGACAAGCCCTTCTTAGAAAAAGCTCCGTTCCTCATTCTCATATTCTCAGAGAGAAAGGCACCGTATTCTATTCAGTCTGTATGGTTGGCGATAGGGTACCTCCTGCTTGCCCTAGAAGAACTTGGGCTGGGCACAGTTCCTTACACACCTTCGACTACGAAAGCGGTTGTGGATGAGATGGGCGCCCCTGAAGGGTTCAAACTAGAGGCAATACTCCCTGTTGGGATATCAGCAGACAAGAAACCGAAAGAGCCGAGGCTGGGGATTCATGAGGTTTCGTATCTAGATCTCTGGGGCAAAAGTCTCAGCCCGGCTGATCTGCCATCGTGAACTGAATCAAGAATAAGCGAGGCACTGAAGCACTAAGCCAGGCCTCGGCTTGGCCGACCACTGCCATGTACTCTGAGACTGCGAATAGAGTGTGCGAGCGTGTCCTTGAATTGGTTCCGCCTACTGCTTTTTTCTACGTCGTAGTATGATTAGTGATGTTGCCAACGCTGATGCCAACATGAGCGCTGTTGCCTGGAATTCTGGGATAGGTAAGCTGCTCTGCTCCAAGTAGATCTGAAAGTCGCCAATCGATCCATCGCTGACGTGGTACGGTATTGTTTGAACCCTGTAGCCCTCGCCTTTGGCAGGCGTCCAAAAGGCCACCTGTGCGGTGTAGGGCCCTGGCTTCAACCATTCTGCGAATCTTCCATCGCGGGTGTATGAGGTAAAGGTGGAACCGTCTGCTGCAATGAACCTTACCGGCACCCACGATATCGTCCTCCAGTCGTCACACCAAGTGTAGCCGACCACAGTGCCTGACACGAATCCTATCCTGTCGAGCTGGAAGATGAGCGAAGATTCTCCTCCCAGATGTGCGCCTGGGACGACGACATCGTATCTGACCTCGTACGGGCCGAGATGGTTGATCAGGACGGTTTTCATGTCGGCTGTGTAGGTCAGTTCGCCGGTGAGCATCCCTTCAAAGCCTACTGGATTGGTCGGAGCAGTCGTGAAGACAAAGCCAGGCCTGGTGGGGTTTCCAGAGACCTCGATCCTGTTATAGTAGTGTCCCGGGTAGTAGTCGAAGATTGGCACAACGTGGACTTGGAGTTTCCATCCACCCTTGTAGTTCGGATAGCCATCAATTCCATACGGAGCATCTATGGGCCGGTCTGCCCATCCAGAGTCGCCCGTGGTACCGCACGGGTCGCAAGGGTAACCGGACACCCATCCATACAGATCGGGCAGTCCCGCGATCACGACTCTGACTGTCTTCGTTCCTTGAGGCAGATAGTTCAGCCTCCAATAGCTCCGTGCGACTTGGGCCGCTGGATCGAAGTCAATGTTCGGCCGCATAGGCGACGTTCCCGCGAGGGTCCAGTTGTAACTTGTCGTGTTCGCTGGGGACCAAGCCTCGAACTGGGGTTGCCACCACCAGTCAGAAGTCAAGTACTCAGCGACCAGTCTGTTCTTATCGTCGAGGACTCTGAATCGGAGATGTGCATCGAACGGTATGCCATTGGCTTCAAAGATGCCTTGGTGCTTGAATTTCATGGTGATCCGGAACTCGACGCCCTGCGTGAGCGTGATCAATATGTCCGAGGTGGCATTGCCCTTCGTTGCGCCGACCATGACAGGCTTCTTCTGCACGTAGCCGTACGTCAAAGCTTTGAACTCGTAGAGTCCGCTTTCGAATGAGAACGGGTAGTGGCCGACCGTTCGCCCCTCGCCGTCGGCGCTTGTCAACCCGTAATAGTACTCGCGGTTCTCCGATCCATCGTAGTATCGGAACTGATACAGGGAGCCTGTCGGAATTGGGCCGAAGTAGTCGTTGTAGTATGTTGCGCTTGGGCCATAGATCGCTCGGTAATCTTCTGTCCCGAAAGGTCGAGCGACTCCGTCATGAGTTCTCATCATATGGAACGGGTTGTTCCACATGTACGGGAAAAGAGCAACAGACGCGTTCTTGTAACCCTGCATTGTCATAGGCATGACGTAGTAGTCCCATGAAGGCGCAATATGCTTTCCGTCCTTCACGATCTGTAAGTAGATCGGCTGATACGGGAAGCTCCAACTCTTGTCAGTAGTCGGGTGCTGCCAGTCCCTGCTGTACACAGTTATGTTGAACTTGGCTCCTCGATACATGTGGTCACTAATGGACGTAGCCGTGCCGCACAGGCCCAAGTTGACTTTCTCAAAAACCTGTTCAACGTATCCCCACATGTAGGCCTTCGCGGTATAGAGACCTGCCGGTATGCCATGATTCCTGCCGTATCCGTACCAAAGGCCCATCTCCCTGAACCCTTCGATTCTCATCAACTGGTTCGTCGATGCAACCGGCACAGCATGTATCTTCCAAGCAAAGACCGATTCGTCTGCCTGATTCTTGTAATTGCTGTTTCCCGGAGCGACGAGTTCGGCTGCAAGATACCTGTAGTACGCTCCTCCCGATCCGTCGATCGCCTTGTAACTCCAGCCCCACCCGATCTGGCTTTCTACCAAAGTGCCCGGCACATCATGGAAATGTACCATCTTCTCGACAACACTTGAGCGCCTCAGATCAAAAGGTAGGTAGATATTTCCTGGCCACTCGGCAGATGGCACTGCGAAGGTTACTGGCATGAAGGTTACGCCATCAGGCTCGGTCTGAACATAGCCATAGAGCCACGCTCTAACCCAGTACGTTCCTGCGCCGATGCCGCTGACCCATGTTGCTCCATTGCGGTTGTTCGCGGACCAACCTAAGCCAGGAACATGTCCATCCATGTCAGCTGGGGCACCGTAGTAGCCTTCGCGTCCGAACTGGAATGTGAAACTGGTTGCGTCAGCAGCGACCTGCCATGACTGGTCAGGCCCAACTCCGCCTGGCACTCTTGGATTGGTTTCGGAAAACCCGCCGACCTTCCACGCGAATCCCCACGGGCCCCAAGCCTTGTTGCCGCTGTCGAATGGTGACCAAGTAACAGCTTTGCTTGTTGACCCGCCGGGTAACATGCTTCGAGCATCATCAACCGATCGATAGATCTCGATCTTGATATTTCGTTCAGGGCCGACTTCTCGAGAGGGAAATGGTACTTCGCCTGCTCCGCATTTGGAGAAGACTGTGCCTTTGACCTGTACCCCCGGTATCAGGTAGCCATCTGTATGATATGACTGGCCTCTAAGAATCTTGACATTGCTTACGATCTTGATTTCTGGATAGCCTGCCGCGGAGGCATAGATATCGTACACACCCGGTGCCACACCTTCGATCTCATAATGACCGCCCCAATCAGCGTCGAAGTATCCCCTCGCCTCGACCGGTCGACCGGTGGACTTCACCGGATTGTATGGATCGTCGGCGATGCCGACTGCTCTAACGCGGCCGGGCAGAGTGACTGGCTGACCGTACACTGTTGTGTTCGATCCGCCGTATCGGATCGTTCCTGTTATGATGGCTGGGTCGATTTCGCCTTTCACTAGCACGACTGGCCAGTTTTGGTATGGAAAGAAAACGTCGCCGAGCTCCGGGCTGCAGAGGCGTCTGAACTTGAAGAAGTATGCGCCGGCGATTGTGGGCGCAGTCACATCGTTGAGCCGTATATAGTACCATTCATCGGCAAGATTGTTGCTCGTGTCATTCATTATGTTGAAGGTTATGTTGCCGAAGGTCTTCCAGGGCGTGAATTCAAACGGCCCAACTGGTTTGTTGGTTTGCTTCAGCCAACTGTCTGGGGCGTCATCCATCTTGTCATATGTTGCTTGGTCCTTGCCGAAGGCATGTGTATCTGTGTAGACTCTGAGGCGTTTCCAGTAAGGGCCATAAGCGAAGTCCTCTCGATCCATTGTCTCAATGACAATGCAGTCATAGTTGTTAGTGAATGAGGCAACAATCTTGTTTGCGGCAAGGCCATTGAACTCAGGTGGGATCATGATCTCCGCCAAAGTGAAGTTTACAGCAAACCAGTTGCCGTGGGCGGTTCGCCACGCGACTTTCTGGCTTGCGGTAACGTTGAAGGCTAGGATGAAATCGCCTTTGACGGCATGCTCGATCTCTAGGCTTTCGATCGTTGGGTTGTCGGATGCCCATCGGTTTGCCTTCCACATGGTGGTGAAAGGCGTGCCAGCCTTGATTGTCGAAGTCAACATTGCACCAAAAGGTGCGTAGCTGTTAGCGTCAAGTTGATACCAACCTGTAGGACCTTGGCTTGGAAAAGGATTGTTCACTCCAGTCGGAGATCTCTGACTCACCCACGGCCACGGTGACTGATAGCCGGGGTAGGTTGCTCCACCGGTGTACCATCCCGGCGCGCCTGCAGTAAACAGACCGCCGCCCGGAAAAACATAGCCAACCAATCCCTGAATGTGCCAATCAAAGTGATTCTGTCTGAAAGGATAGTACGGAATGTGTGTGCCCATTGTGAAATGGGCAGAGGCTGGAGCAGCAACTACTCCTATAATGAATATGGCCACCGCAGCTGTAGCGCAAGCTCGCTTGTTCATCTGGGCTTCACTCTAAGTCTCCATACTAGGGAAATCTGCGTGAGTAACATGGCGGCTCCTGTATCATATTTAAGCAGTTGTTCGCCTGTCCTCAACAACTTCACATTGATTTCCGAAGTGGGCAGGCAACTCTGCTTCAAAGTCTCTGAATACGCATCAATCCCTCCGCCCGCATAGAAGAAGATACTATTGTTTTCCATGCTATCTCCAATAGCGATGCTCAAAACGTCATGTCGACATGCAGTAGACGGTCCAGTCAGGCTCCAATCGGTGAAGGGTTGCCCACTAGGGGATTGAGCCCTAAGAACTTCGAAATTCAAAGCGGCTTTCTAGGCTAGCCCAGCGCGCCCGACGATATAATCATGGAAAACTCAGACATTTCGTTGAGGAGTCGTTTCGGTGTATACTCTCTCAAAGTCTCGGCTAGTCCCTGATCTTGCAATCTTCCGATTTCAATTGGGATCGATACGCCGTCGACTGTTTGGTAGTCAGACATGTGGAGTGATCCGAGTGGTGATCTGGCGAGTTTTCCTGATGGAGTTTGTGAGGGGTCAATCGTGATGAATCCAGGCTTCTTCTCGTGTCCGCCGATGATGGGAGCCTGTGTCTTTCTCTTGACAGACTGAAGCCACTTCGCAGTGAACCCCGTTTCCGGCGTCGTGTCGCTATAGTGTATGTTCTCTGCGTAGAAACCCTGTTTCTGTTTTTGCTTTAGGAACAAGTAGATGTGAAATGATGATCCGGTCCACGCAACAAGAGGCCGGTCAGTGACATATTGACGAAACTCATCATCGCCTAGAATGCCCTCCAGAAAGAGACGGGTGACCTCTTTCGCTTTTTCGTGAGGGACATCTTTTGGTCGATCGATGTCATAGAATATTCTGTCAATGTCTCCTGCCCGGCCTTCATGGTTTGTCGCGTAGAAGTAATCACAAAGTTTCCTCGGTGGAAAATACCTCCAGATCTTCTGTTCGACAGCGTTCAAGTTGTCTCTCACGTCAGCTAGGCCCATCTTTGCCCTGAGCTTCAGCAAGTCGGGTGTAACCTTTGTGGCGATCTCGTCTGCATGTAGTGGTGGAAGCTGCGAGCCTCGGTTCAATAGGCTCCGTTGTTTCAACCAGACCTTGGAGGCAACCTCTCTGTCTCCAAGAAAGGCTTTGAGCTCAGGCGATACTATCGAATAGAAGAGGAGAACATCCAGCTCCCCGAAGGGCTTCAGTATTTCTCGCTCTTCAGTCAGAGCCCTCAGGTCCGACATAGCCTTCTCACTTCCTGATGCTACTGGTTGGACATATCCTAATATTCTTGACTCGTAGACTTGGCGTAGCTAACTCGATAAGCTGCGGGCTGTTCATATGGAGTACTCGTCCAAAGCTAGGTTGTCAGACAGAACGAAGTCGCTGGAACCGTCTGGCATCATGGCCATCTTTGAGAAGGCCCAAGGACTCAAAGACATGATCAGGCTGGAGGTCGGCGAGCCAGACTTCGATACGCCGGAACATATCAAAGACGCTGCGAAAAGGGCCCTGGAGAAGGGATTCACTCACTACACCTCAAGCGCAGGAATCCTTCCGCTTCGAGAAGCTGTCGCCGAGAAGACCAGGAAAGAGACAGGAGTCGAGGTAGACCCCAAGAGAGAAATTGTGGTCACTGATGGAGGAAGTTGTGCATTAACCCTTGCCATGATGGCTACGCTGAACCCGGGAGACGAGGTCTTGATCTCCGATCCAGCTTGGCCTTATGGCCCGGGCATAAAGATGGCTGAAGGAGTCCCCGTTCGTTATGGGCTCTTGGAGAAGGAAGGCTTCCGGATTGATTTCGACGACTTACGGTCCAAGATCTCAAGAAGATCGAAGATGGTACTGATCAATTCCCCTAACAATCCCACAGGATCCGTCCTCGACCGACGCGAGCTTGAAGCTCTCTCGAAGATCGCACTAGATAACGATCTGCTTGTGATATCTGACGAAGTCTACGAGAAACTAATCTACGATACCCAGCACACATCCCTGCTTTCCCTGCCAGAGATGAAGGAGAGAACCATCTTGGTGAACTCATTCTCAAAAACCTACGCGATGACCGGCTGGCGTGTCGGTTACGCCATCGCAAGTGCAGACATTGCGCGAGAAATGGCCAAACTGAACCTGTATCTGAACACCTGCTCAACCTCTTTTGCTCAGATCGCCGCTCTTGAAGCTCTGAGAGGCCCGCAGGGCTGCGTGAAAGAGATGGCTGATCAGTACAGAAAGCGTATCGACCTGATGCTCCATGGACTCGAGAGTATGAGCGTTCCATGCGTCAAGCCGAGAGGGGCGTTCTACCTCTTTCCGGATTTCTCCGAATTCAGTCACTCATCACACGAGATAGCAATGATGCTCTTGGAGAAGGCACACGTGTCCACGGCGCCTGGCATTGCGTTCGGGCAACGCGGAGAGGGCCATCTGCGACTCTCCTGTGCGAACTCAATGGAAAACCTTGGCGAAGCCCTTAGAAGGATTGAGAAAGCCTTGGGCGACCTGCGGAAGAGATGAAAGGAAGCCTATTGACCTGACCTATCGATCGGCTGTGTCTTCAACGTAAGATCGGCTAGGATACGTTTGGCTTCATGTTCTCCGTCCTAAGTAGAGACGACGGGAATGGCCCCAGCTACAATAGAGCAGATGTAGAGCAACTATTCTGTCACCTTTCTTCGTGCTCTTGATGTTCAATCAGCAGAGGTCTCAGTCATTGCGCCTATCGTCGGCAGGTGAATGGGCTTATATACTTTGGAGACAGGCCGAACTCATCGGTTGATGAAATTGCCTAGACCCATTGAACTGAAGGATCTAACCCGGTTCGTTTCGGTGATCGATCCTCAGCTGTCACCGGACGCAGCCAGAGTAGCCTTCGTCGCCATCAGGCCGGATGAGGGGCGAGATAACTACGACTCGACGATATGGGTGGTTGACAGAGTTTCCGGAGAACCTCAGACGTATCTGAGCGGAGGAAGCGACCTCTGGCCTAGATGGTCTCCTGACGGAAGACATCTCCTGTTCTTGTCTAGGCGGACATTGAAAGAAGGCGAAAAGGGAAACGAGCTATGGTTAGCGTCCGTTGGTCGTGGGGAGCCGAGACGGGTTCTGAGGTTGACAGGAGGAATAGAGGCGCCTTGCTGGATGCCTGACGGAAACCGAATTGTCTTCATTTCGGCAGTCGGAGACGAAGAAGAGGGTGTGAGGGTTGTCAGAAGGATACCGCTGTGGTCAAACGGAGCAGCATTCACTTATCACGTCCGCAGGCATCTGCACATCGTCGATGTTAGTTCTGGAAGCGCTAGACAGCTGACGGAGGGCGAGATGAATGTCGTGTACGCATCGTCATCGAGTCGAGGGAACCAGGTTGCGTTCGTCGCTGCCACAAGTGATCTAAACCCGATGATAACCGACCTATTCGTAATGGATGTTGAGACGGGCGAGACAAAGAAGCTAACGGAGGGCAACATGGCCATTGGGCCTGTCGCTTGGAGCCCCGATGGCAAGCATCTTGCGTTCAGAGGACACAACCTTCGAAGGGGATTCGCTACTCACGCAACCATCTGGACCGCACCGGTTGAGGGCGGAAAGCCCACAGATCTGACTGGAAAACTGGATAGAGGGAGCGCTCGAAGCGTATACTATGACATGAGAGGGCCCTTTACCTATCTTCTGGCTCCGGCGCCCGTGTGGAGTCAAGATCACATATACTTCACTGTCTCGGACAGCGGGCGCTACAACCTTCACAGAGTTGATCCGAAAAGCGGCAAGATAGAGCCCGTGGTTACAGGCAACTTCCTTGTCGATGACTTCTCTGTTAGAGAGAAAGTCGTCGCATATGTGAAGGTGACTGAGACCGCCTCTGCGGAGGTGTGGGTAAAAGATGAGCGCGGCGACCGGAAGGTCACAAACCTGAACGGAACGCTTCTCTCCGAGCTGAAGCTCTCCTCTCCAGAGCACTTCGAATACCAGGCCAGCGACGGAAAGAAGATAGATGGCTGGATAATGATGCCGCCCCCCTTCAAAGAAGGCGGAAGATTACCGGCAATACTGGATGTTCATGGAGGCCCAAAGAGCGTCTTCGGATACTCATTCATGTTTGAGCATCACTTCTTCGCCTCAAAAGGATTCGCAGTCATCTACCTGAACCCGAGGGGAAGTGACGGCTACAGCGAGGAGTTCGCCGATATACGAAACGCCTACGGAGAAAGGGACTTCAGGGATATCATGGAAGGCCTCGACTACGTCCTGTCAAGGTTCCCGTTCATAGACCCTGAACGAGTCGGCGTGACTGGATTGTCTTACGGTGGCTTCATGACAAACTGGATAGTTACACATACAGATCGGTTCAAGGCAGCGGTATCGCAGAACGGCATATCAGATTGGACAGCCATGTTTGGAACAACAGACATCGGGTTCTATTTCTCCCCAGACCAGATAGGTAAGGAGCCTTGGACCAACCCTCAGGGATATCTGAGCAAGTCACCCCTGACCTATGCCGCCAATGTAGCAACGCCGACCATGTTCGTTCACAGCGCCGAGGATTTCAGATGTTGGATTGACCAATCAATAACCTTCTTCACAGCACTCAAATATCTGGAAAAAGAGGCAGAGTTAGTTCTGTTCGAGAAAGGGGAGCACACTTTCAGAAGTACAGCGAAACCAAGCTTCAGAATGAAAAGACTTGGACACATGGCCCGATGGTTCGAAACGCACCTCATAGCTGACAAATAAGACCTCTACTGAGCATGGAGCTGAAAGAACGTAGGAAGCTATGTTGTAATCGCAGAGGGAAAGCCCAAAGAGGCAACTATTAGGGCTCTGGAGAGGTTGCGTCCGAAGGTCACTGGTTCCAAGATACTCGTAAAGCCTAATCTGGCTTCCTACGTGAAGGACAAAGGAGAGAACACAGATGCTAGAGTTGTTGAAGGCATAGTCAAATACTTCCAGGGTAAAGGAGACATAACGATAGCTGAGGGCTGTTGTGGAACTTCTCGTTTGGCACCTGCTTCAACCTATCAACTATTTGAGTTCGCCGGCTACTACAAGCTCGAAAAGAAACACGGAGCAAGACTGCTTGATTTGAATAATGACGTGTTTGAAAGGGTCAAGCTTCATGACAGAGCACTTGGCGTAGCAAAAACGGTGCTTGACGCCCACTATCTTGTTACGGCACCGGCGCTCAAGACCCATGAATTCACGACAATCTCAGCATGTGTGAAAAATCTGATAGGATGTCTGGAGCCCAAACCAGCGGAGGGCCACGAAACAGCAACCAAGTGGGAGATCCATGCTGAACTCTCGGAAGCAGATTTGTCGGAAGACCCTTCCAAGTATCTTTCAGAGCTGGCTAGATTCGAACACCGGCTGATTGATCTTTACAAGAGATTGTCGCCTAAGCTCGGAGTCATAGACGCCATTACTGCAAGTGAGGGAGATGCACCTGTTCACGGGACTTCAGTACATATGGGCTTGGTCTTGGCATCCGAGAGTCCGGTAAGTTGCGATGCTGTTGCAGCCTATTTGATGGGAATTGATCCAAGAGCGGTTGGCCACCTGCAGCTTGCTAAGAACCAAGGTCTGGGAGAGATTGATGTCGAGGAAATAGAGACAAATGTGAATCTTCAACCCTACAGGAGAAAACTCAAGTTGCCATCTTCGATAGCCCGTTTGCACAGGTTGGAACTTGCTCATCGAGATCGTTGACCGGGCACTGGTCCCCTTCCCAAGAGTTTCTGCGTCTAGCCATGCGGAATATGCTAGATCGAGGGAGTCAATGGCGTTGTCTTCATGTCCTCAAGATTTTCCAATGCTCTTTGAACTTGCGTGCCTCTTCATCAAAGGCTACGTCCGTAAGCTTCGCCTGAATGCCTAGTCTACTTAGCGCTGCGAGCATGATGTTCGTCATGAAATGCGAAGGATGCTTACCGTCTTTCAGCAGTCTCACAGAGGATGAGGTTACCGAAACGCCGTACATTTCAACGAACGCCTCGTCCTCGCCAAGCCTCTCGATGATTATCTTCTCCATGTAGCCAGTAGATTCCAAGTACCTTGCGATCTCTATCAGACTGTCCAAAGGATTGCGATTTCTCTCAATCCGAACGAGCCCTCTCCTCACGGCTTCGTCTAGGTGATATTCACCAACCTCCCTGAAGAACTCTGTCGCCTTCTCATCCAAGTATTCGTTGACCGCTTGGCAGATGGAATAGTTGATGATATCTAGGAATTCAGGCCTGATGCAATTCGTCAAGATCTCTTGCCAATCTCTTGCTGCCTAGCTCTCGCCTTAAGTGTTTCCAAAAGGCCTCTTCTCTCATACTGGTGAGTCATTGCCCACCATAAGCACTAAATACGTATCGTTTCAACCAACTTCAATCTATGTGCGTGACCCAATGAGAAAGGTCTCGATTCTCGCTTGTCTTTTCTTCGCAGTGATGGTTTCTGTTTCACAGATGAGCGTGGTCACACAGCCATCGCAGTCCTATGACATTGTGTATCAAGAGATAGATTTCGAAGTCGATGTGGCTTCAGCGCGAGAAGCACGTGCCCGATACTCCATCACCATAAGGAATATCCAAGTCAAGGACTTGAAGAGCTGGAGCCCGGGCCTTGACTCTCGTTTTGTAAGTCCAGGCTACACGCTCTCGATTAAGCGAGTTTACGATTCGGCTGGCGATCTTGACTACGAGTTAACGGACGGGAGATCTCCCTCCTTGAAGGTGGCCTTTAGGAGGACTGTAGCTCCGGGCGAGAGCTATAGGTTCACATATGAATACACTGTGAAATGGGACTACAACAGCCATCGGTGGACAACTGGCTGGTCGACGTCAAGAATTATCGAAAAGGCTAAGCTCAAGATCTCAGTCTCAGAGCCACTGCGGATAATCAGGACTTACCCTGCTGGCCTATTCTCAGATGACAGAAAGAGTGCGGAGACACAGGCGGCTAACGTCCAAAGGACCTCTCTTGGAGTGTACTATCCACCGACCACTGGAATATGGTCGATCTTGGCGTTGCTTGTGGAGTTTCCTGACATGAAGCATCAGACCACTCCTGAAGAGATCTCAAAGAGAATCTTTCAAGATGTCAACGCATATTTCAGAGAGGTTTCTTACAATCTCGTTTCCATAGAAGGCAACGCCACAAATTGGACAATGCTCCCCAAGTCCACAGCCACTTATGATATTTCGGCTTGGGGCTCTCCCAGCGAGAGGAGAAGAGCCTTCGAAAGAGACGCGATAGCAGTCGCAGATGATGCCGTTGATTATTCCCGGTATGGCGTAGTCTTCATAATAGCGGCGGGAAGGGGAACGGTCTGGGCATACTCGACTGCAACAATGATCAGAACCAACGACAATGTAACTGTGGAAGCCATAACAGTCCAGACTGAGTACACTGCTTGGGGAACCTTTGCCCACGAGTTCGGCCATCAACTGGGGCTCCCGGACCTATACGACTACACTGTGGCTGCGAAACCCGGAGTCTACCTTGAAGCTGCGATCCATGTAGGCTCATATTGCTTGATGTCGCGAAGCACAGAAAGGCCCTTGATGCTCGGTTGGTCCAAGATAACCTTGGGTTGGTTGCCTCCTTCAAATGTGCAGATTGCGCAACCCGGCGACATCAAATCCATCAAGATTCGTCCACACAGATCCCTTTCCAATGAGACGATGCTATTGAAGATTCAGATCTCGCCGAAACAGTACTATCTTGTCGAGGTACGTGAGCGTACCGGATATGATTCCGTTCTCCCGGATAGCGGAGTGCTCATCACCTTCGTCGATGAACTTGTGGAATCAGGACAGGGTCCCGTCAGGCTGATAGACGCGAACCCAACCACCAAGTCCCTCGACGACGCTCCCTTTGACCTGGGATCCGGCGAAAACGCAGTCTTCACTGATTTCGAAAGAGGAATTCGACTTGTTCTGCTGCAGAAACTCAAAGACGGATACCTAATTCATCTGTCGAAGGCCGAAAGGGTTGAAGAAGTCCCCCCGAGCCAGCCGTTACTCATACCCATCGCTGCCGTGGCTGCAGTATTGGTTGCCGCAATAGTCATTTGGAAGCTACGCTCCAAGAAGAAAGAGCCAACCGCTGCTGCGTAGTTTGCGTGCGGAAGCGATCACTGATAGGTGAATCATTCGATCATTGAACCTGATAGATTACTCATGTGAGCCAGTTCGGCCATCGACTCCAGAAAGAAGGATGGGCCTAGCACATTCTCTATGCTCTCCTGATCGAATAGCGTATGTACTCCTAGAGATACTATTCGACTCCGAGGAACGCTCATGACAGGAAACAGGAAGGGGCTTTCCACAAGAGCGGTCAGGGCTGGAGAGAGAACAGATCCCGAGACCGGGGCCGTCGTCACACCCATCTATGAGAGCTCTGTCTTCGCCTTCACGAGTACG
>Ga0209725_1000806_pt1 | contig 18505 bp, 17 predicted proteins | sample I18A1metaG_FD_184145 | JGI IMG/M metagenome (GOLD analysis project Ga0209725, IMG submission 184145) | Lake sediment bacterial and archeal communities from Gulf of Boni, Indonesia to study Microbial Dark Matter (Phase II) - ​I18A1 metaG... | ecosystem: Environmental > Aquatic > Freshwater > Lake... | reverse complement strand
CCTACAGATGGACATCCTTCTAGACTCTGAAATAGAGCTTTGGAATAGGGGAATACTTCTCGAAGGTCACAGCTTCATCGACTTATCTTTCTACAAAAAGGAAGGCAAGGTTCTTTTTGGTGAGGACATAAGAAATAGGTTCAGACTACCTGAGGATATAAAAGAGAAAGCAGAAGCTCTACTGAAAATTATAGAGGCAGAGTTCAAGCGATGGTTCCTTGAAAGAGGAGGAGAAGGTCACCTCGTCCCCCACTGGATGACCGGTTGGCTGCTCGTCACTTTCCTCAACACCTTAAAAATCGTTGAGGTGACAAGCTTCAAAGAAACCTGCGAATTCATCGAAAAAATCCCTTCAATAGCTACCACTCTAGAGTTCAAGAAGTACAAAGAGAAGAAAGAGCTAACCGCAGACGAATTCATTAGCTTGCACAAAATCATAAAAAACTACAGCCAAACCCATAAATCTCGCAATGGGTAGATTGAATGAAATTTCTGAATTGCTTGCGCATATGATTCAGTGCGCGCGAGCGAAAAGACAAATGAGCTCGGCGTTATTTTTATATTTCTGTTTTGGTTGAGATGGAGTTGTCGATTTCCGCAGTCTGTTAAGAGGGATTGTTTGATGGCAACGATTAAGGAAGTTCCTGGCAAAGTTGGCCGTTTTGAAAGAATTGGGGCTCACACCCACATAAAAGGATTGGGACTAGACGAAAATCTGAGCGCGATCAAGATAAGAGATGGAATGGTAGGCCAAGAAAAAGCAAGAGAAGCGGCAGGCTTAGTTGTAAAAATGATTAAGGAAGGAAAGCTGAGCGGCAAGTGCATCATCTTTGCTGGTCCGCCTGGGACTGGCAAGACAGCCATAGCGGTTGGGATTTCGAGGGAACTCGGCGCCAACGTTCCGTTCATACAGATGAGTGGAAGCGAGGTTTATAGTAGCGAGCGCAAGAAGACGGAAGTGTTAATCGAGGCCATTCGAAAATGTATCGGCGTTGAAATTCATGAGATGCGCAAAGTGTACGAGGGCGAGGTTACAAACGTCAACATTGTGACGGCTCCACACCCCTACAATCCTTATCAGAAGGTTCCAGAAAGCGTTCGGCTCACGCTTAAAACGAGGGATGAGGAGAAAACAATCGAGGCTGGAGCCACAATTGCTCAGCAAATAATCCAAGAGAGCATTTCAGAGGGAAACGTTGTCCAAATCGATGCGGAAACAGGGCGAGTGGCAAACTTGGGCTTGTCTATAGAAAGTGTGAAAGGCAAAAAATATGATGTAGACACGCGGCAGAAGGTTCCACGTCCAGATGGCAGCGTTTCGAAGGAGAAGGAGTTTGTTTACACCCTAACGCTGACAGACATGGATGAGATTAACGCCAAGAGGCGAGGCGGCGGCGGATTCCTTTCACTGTTTTTCGGAGCGTCGGAAAGCAAGGAGATTGACATGGAGATACGCACGATGGTGGATCAGCAAGTGAAGGAGTTGGTTGATGATGGTAAGGCGTTTATTCATCCGGGCGTGTTGTTTATCGACGACTCGCACCTGCTGGATTTGGAGGCCTTCAGTTTTCTGGGGCGAGCAATAGAAAGCGAGCTTGTGCCCATAATCATTCTTGCTACTAATCGGGGTGTGGCGCGGATTCGTGGGACCGACGTGAAGAGTCCTTTGGGCTTTCCTTTGGATCTTGTTGATCGTGCGGTGATTATTGCCACTCATGAGTACGATCCAGAAAGTATAGGAGAGATTCTGCGTATTCGGGCGGATGAGGAGAAGGTTAAGATGGACAAGGATGCGCTGAAGAGACTCACTGAGGTTGGGGCGAAGAGTTCGCTTAGGTATTCTGTTCAGCTCTTAAGCTTGGCTGCACAAAATGCGAGAGCCATGAAAAGGGAGAAGGTTACGGTTGAAGATGTAGACAGAGTGGATAAACTCTTCATGGATATTGGAGAAGCGGCGGAGCATCTGAAGAAATACGAAGAAAAACTAATGATACACTAACTCTATTCCACTCCTTCCAGGATAACAACTGCACAACTACGTCATGCCCGAAATCTTCACAGCCCCATGAAGCTCTAATGAGACTTGGCGATTTTTTCGGCGACATTTTTGCCTAATTTTCGGCATTCTTCTAGGTCTTTTTCGTTGGGTGTGTACTTTATGCGTAGGCTTGGCTCGATGGTTTTCATTTTGAATTTGTTTCTCATGATTTCGAGTAGTAGTTCTGGGGCTTCTCCGCTCCATCCATATGAGCCGAATGTTGCGCCTATTTTGTCTTTTAAGTTGATTCCTCGTACTGCTACTTCCTCGAGAAGATTTTTCATGTCTGTGGTTGTGTCATGGTGATACGTGGGTGTTCCAAGAATTATGGCGTCAGCCTCTGCCAGCTCGTTTGCTGTGGCATAATACTTTAGTTCCACATCCACGTTTGCTATTGTTTTGGCTCCTTCCGCAACTGCCTTTGCCATTTTCTCGGTGTTCCCAGTTCGACTGTAATACAAGATGAGTAGTTTTGGCATCTTTCTCAACTCTCCATCCATAAAAGGCTAAATGATATGGGTAAAATTTTAATTTTTGTTCTTAGCCTTTTCTTTCATGGTTGTTGGTAGATGTCGAAGGAAAGGCGAAAGAAGCGGTTTTTCGACGTATTCGGTTTTGGTGAGGAAGATTTTCTTTTTGGGCAAGAATCCGTTGAGGGTGGTTCTGGATACTCGATGTCTGTGAGTTATGATGAGAACGGCAGACCCGTGGTTCAGGTTGAGACTTATGGGAATGTAGACGCTGAAAAGTTACGTAAAGACATAGAGCGGCAGTATCCAGGGGCTAAGATTGAGGGGTTGCAGAAACAACCATTAATCAGAGTAGTCGACGAGGAGGAAGAGAAGGAGAAACAAGCCAAGAAGGAAAAAAATCGTTAACGAGAGATTTTCGCCCAAAATTTAGGCTTACGATTCGAGATTGAAATAAGAGTCAGTTCGGTGATTTATATCTGTTTCCTTTTAAAACGATACCATTATTTAGAATGCGATAACAATTGTTTATAGGGATTAACTAATATGAGTGCCGAGAAAGGGAAAGAAAAGGCAGCGTATTCGCCTCCGCTGTTTCCAGGCTATCCAGAACGGCCAGAAGAGAGGAAATGGCCTCCGCCCACACCCCTGCCTTTAGTCCCAACTGAAGACATTAACAGAGTGCTGAAGCAGATATTAGATAGGCTAGATGCAATAGAAAAACGACTGGAAAACATAGAAAAAATGTTAGCTGGAAGACAACCTATACCATAAATGTCATAAGTGGCTTTAGGCACGTGCACACGCCTCTAGACCATCCCATACATGATCCAAATAGGATCCAAATATGCCAGTCTCAATCTCTCCTAGGCTACGAACGCTTAGGCATTAATTCATTTTTTTCGCCTTGGGATTCGCAGATTTCTCTGAACTTCTGTTGCTTCGAGGCCATGGTGCTTCTTGGCAAAGTATATAGAGTTGGATGAAGTTATCTAATGAGTGAGAGGAAGTTAAAGTATGGATCCGGGTACTATTGGACTTATCGGCGGCATCATTGGTTCAGCCATTGGAGTATTAGGCGGAGCCATTGGAACTTATTTCTCCATCAAGAACACGAAAACAGCCGCTGAACGAAGATTCGCAGTGAAATGCGCCTTCGCCGTGTGGATAGCGTTCACTTTGTTAATAGGCTTACCTCTTGGACTTTGGCTTGTTGGCTTAATTCCACAATGGCTTTCTTGGGTAGCGTACACCTTGTTTTACATCTTGCTTGTGCCGACAATTTTCTGGGCAGCGAAGCATCAGGTAGCACTGCGAGAGAAGTAATGATCCGGTAACTCCGAGCGATAACATACCATCATTAGGCTCCTTCGGAGCATCTCTAAGCTGGCGAGTATAAATCAATAGCCTAAGCAATAGTGTCTCCCGGGCTACCAACAATCACACTGTTTTCACGGGTATTCATTAGATTGAGGCTTAAAAATCGGGTTAATAGTTGTTTTTTAAGTGGTTTTCAACTGTTTTTGACGGATTAAACCCTAGTTTCTCAACTTTTCAACAAGTTCTTTATCCAAATCTAATACAACGTTTCTCTTGTTGTTCATTTCGCGTTTGCACCCGAGGGCACGCGAGGGGATGTTCTATGTTATAAGTTTGGTGCTTGAGGTAGCGCTATCAAAAGAAGTTAGATAGGATGTCTTCTTTTGTGGCGCGCGCTGTTTTGTGTGGGCGTGAAACGGGCGTAGGCCCGTTTATTTTAGAGCCTAATATGTTTTTGTCTGGGTTTATGTTGAATAGGGCTGATGCTCGGGTTAAGCTTATTGGGTTTAAGCTTCAGAAATTAATTGATGTATTGGCGCTTGAAATGGTTGGGCTTGTCGGTTGGAAAATAGATTGGGTGAATTGTTCTATTTTTTTGGTTCGTATGTAAGGATTTTCCATCCCACATAGATAACGAAAACCCAGAAACCCAGAATCCCTCCCACCCCAAGGGACACATCATAAATAATATTTGTATGCGCAAGTTCAGGATTAACTAGTTGAGTCAACTTGGCCTCGAAATCCGTGGATTTGTTTCCGTGCGGTTCTAAAGTGATGGTGTAAGCTCCTTTGTCTAAGGTCAATGGTACATTTTCATGTCTTGTTTCAACTTGTATGGTGGCACTTTCCATCATGACATGATCAGTGAAAACTATTTTTCCTTCAGAATCTTTAACCGTTACGTTGACATCGAACCATTCTCCTATATATCTGAATGTGTGACCCAGCCTTAGTTCCAAATTATTAGAATAGTGACCTTCTATCATTTCGAAGTCAAGAGTACACGCTTCGCTTTTCAAAACCTGGAAAAGCGTAGTGTTCGTATAAATGATCCCTAGCATGCGTCCCACTTGCGAGAATATGATTAAGGACAAGCATATCGTTATCAGAACTAGAAATATTTTATCACCTCTTTTCATCGCGTTTACACTCTGCTATTGACATGATTTATCCTTTTCTAGTGAATCTTACTGAGTTGGTTCTAGCATGCGCTTGAGTTGCGCGCGATGCGGAAGATATCTCCAGCCTAGGTCTTGAATGGAAGTTTGCACTGATTTTGAGTGTTTGTACCCTATTAATTCTGTAGCCAATTATTTATTTAAAACTTGCCAAACGGCTACTGCCGAATACTGACAGAAATAACCGTAACATCTAGACATACATGCAAACGGCCAAAACACGCGTGATTTCAGTGCGGAACGAAAAAACAGTATAAATTCAACTCTCTCGTAAGGTATTCCCGGGCTACCACATGCTAGAGTTGAATTTATGCTCGTATTAAGCTCCAAATGGGTAAGCATCTCAATGCGTTATTCTGGTCTGGCTGGGAAAAGCGAACAACTAAAAAACTAACGCAGAAATAATTATTGTACACTTGTAAAGGCGGTTGTGAACATATATGGCTGATCGCCCAAGATTTGGTCCGGCAGGAACTCCTCCAGCCTTCAAGGCTCTAAAACGTCCAGTTGTTGACATGCCCCAATACCTTCGTGAAGAAGGACTCGACGCCTTCGAATATCAGGCATCCCGTTGGGGACCCAGACCTCAAATGAAAAAAGAAGACGCGGAAAAACTTGGAGTCAACGCCAAAAAGAACGATGTGTGGCTGACGGTTCACGGGTCTTACTTCATCAACCTCTGTGCAGAAGGAGAAACCCTAGGGGCAAGCAAAAGGCGTTTTATTTCTTGTGCAACAGCTGCGGATTGGATGGGCGCCCACGTGGTGGTCTTTCATCCGGGATTCTATGGCAAAAGACCCCCCCGAGAAGTCCTTCAACTCTGTGTAAAGGCAGCAAGTGATGTTGTGGCGTCTATGAAGTCGCTTGGACTAACTAAGGTGCGTATGGGTCCTGAAACAATGGGCAAGCCTTCGCAGTTTGGAAGCCTAGACGAAATATTAACCTTATGCGAAAAAGTGGAGCAAACTGAGCCCGTGATAGACTGGGCACACATCCATGCAAGAGAAAAAGGCATACTCAAAACAGCTGACGACTACAGAAAAATACTAGATGAAATTGAGAAACGGCTGGGAACCAGCAGCCTAAAAAACTTACACTGCCACTTTACGCGGGTCGAGTTTACTGACAAAGGGGAAAAATGTCATCATGTCATGGATGAGGTTGAGTATGGGCCAGACTTCCAGCCCCTAGCGTCTCTCATATCCGAGCTTGGTCTAAAACCAGTCATAATCAGCGAGAGTCCCATCTTAGATGTGGACGCTCAAAAAATGCGAGAAGCTGTGCTTAAGGAGTTGAAAGCAAAAGGAAAATAACTCCAAAAAGGGCAGTCATGATTTGCGATAAGTTTTTCACAAACGTCCTCTTTTGCTGTTTGGTGGTGCAGTGTTTGGCGCGACTTAAAGGATTCGAAAAACTCACGAGCATCGATGAGGCTATGTCCACTTTTCTGAAAGAACTTAAACTGAAACTGCTAAAGTCTGTCCGAGTTCCAGTTCATCTGGCGTTAAATCGAGTTGTAGCCGAAGACATTAAGGCTGAAAATGATTTGCCTCTCTTCGACCGTTCTACTGTTGATGGCTACGCCGTAAGGGCAAAAGACACTTTTCAAGCATCCCAATTTAGGCCCAGAATTCTCCGGCTAACCGGAAAAGAAAGAGTTCAGGAGAAGGAAGCAAGATTAGTATGGACAGGAAATCCTCTTCCTCATGAAGCTGACGCCGTGATCATGCTGGAACACACAAAGAAAATTCCCGACGGAATAGAAGTTGGAATCTCAGTCACTCCAGGCGAAAATGTTTCTAAACGAGGAGAAGACGTGCAGAAGGGAGAAATTGCTGTAAAAGCGAGAACTCGACTGAAGCCTCACCACGTGGGTTTGTTGGCTGCACTGACGGTAACACACGTAAACGTGGTAGAAAAGCCTAAGATCGCCATCCTATCCACGGGAAGCGAACTTGTTGATTTGGGCAGAAAACCAAAGCCGAATCAGATAGTAGACGTAAATCGTGTGGTTCTTTCCCTCATGTGCCAGGAGCTAGGCGCTGAATCACTAAGCCTCAGCATAGCAAAAGACGACATACAAGAAATTGCTACCAAAATTAGTGAAGGAATAAAGAAGGCAGACATAGTCATTACAACTGGAGGAACAAGCGTTGGGCAGGCCGACTTGGTTCCAACAGCCATAGACCAGATTGGAGCGCCAGGCGTAATTGTCCACGGAATAACCATGCGTCCAGGAATGCCGACAGCACTAGCAGTTCTTCAGGGCAAACCAGTCATAGTTTTGTCTGGAAATCCAGTAGCAGCCATGGTCGGTTTCGAGGTTTTCGCCCGACCGCTCATTCTGAAATTGTTAGGGGTTGAAAACGAGCCCAGACCCATGCTTAAAGCCACACTCACTCGAAGAGCCCCATCTGCACTCGGAAGACAAGCCTTCTTAAGGGTACGCGTTTTCGAAAAGGACGGCGAGTTTTTTGCCGAACCAATTCGAATAAAGGGCGCAGGCATCCTCTCAACCATGACTAAGGCGAATGGATACGTAATAATCCCAGAAAACTGTGAGGGCCTCGAAGAAGGCGAAACAGTAACAGTGCATCTTTTTGACAAAATGGAGAAAGCCTAACATGTTTAGAAAACTCCTCACCCTCGACGAAGCCAAAAAAATTCTCAAAAAAAAATTTTCCCCAAAACCAGTCGGAACTGAACAGGTTTCGCTTTCCGAAGCTTACGAACGTATCTTAGCTGACAATATTGTTGCGCCGTTGGATGTCCCCCCGTTCGACCGAGCAACTGTGGATGGTTATGCCGTGAGGGCGACGGACACGTTTGGCGCTGATGAGGATAAGCCTCTCACATTGAAGCAGTGTGGGCAGGTGAGCGTAGGCGAAGCTACAGATGTTATTGTAAAAAACGGCACCACTGCAGAAATAGTCACTGGAGCGCCCCTACCGAAAGGAGCTGACGCTGTAGTCATGCTGGAATACACTGTCCAAAAGAACGGTGCCATTTTCATACATCGTCCAGTCTCGAAGGGAGAAAACGTGATGAAGGCGGGCTCCGACATTCGAAAGGACGAGACTGTCCTCAAGAAGGGGCAGATGCTCTCTTCTCGCGAGATAGGGGTAATAGCAGCTCTTGGCTTGACAAGAGTTGCCGTTTATAAACGACCGAGGGTTGCCATCATCTCCACTGGGGCAGAGGTTGTTGAACCTGGCAAGCCTCTCCAGGCTGGAAAAATTTACGACATCAACGCACATGCCTTAAGCGCTGCGGTTCTAGAATGCGGCGGGCAACCAGTCAGTTTCGGCATTGTTCCAGACGAAAAAGACAAGCTTAAAACTGCCCTTAAGACAGCATTGAATTCTGCGGATGTTGTCATAACTTCTGGCGGAGTTTCTGTTGGACCTAAAGACCTTATTCCCCAGTTGCTAGACACGTTGGGCGAACCCGGCGTCATTGTTTGCGGAATCGCTGTGAGACCAGGAAAACCCACCACCATCGCGGTAGTTGATGGCAAACCTGTTTTCTCCTTGCCTGGGCATCCTACTTCTTCGCTTTTAATGTTTCACATGCTAGTTCGCCCCATAATCTCTGAGATGGCTTGGAGACGTGGGGAAATCCCTTCTGCGGTTAAGGCGATTGCTGCGACAAAGATATTCTCAGCCCGAGGGCGCCGAACCTTCATTATGGTAAACCTCGCCCAAGATGAAGCGGGTCGATTTATTGCCTCGCCAGTTCCGTTAGGCCAATCAGGCGCTATAACAACGTTGGCGAAGGCGGATGGCTTTGTTGAAATTTCGGAAAAACAACAGTTTGTCAGCGCCGGAGATGAGGTTATGGTACGTTTACTTAAGCCTAGAAAATTTTGATTGATCACTCTGTCTTAGTCTTGGTCCCGCCGAAACTTTCCCTTTTCGCTACTACGTATATGGAAGCGACTACTGTGAATATCAGGTATAAAATTAGCAGTGCCTGCAAGAGCCACGCCTCTGGGGTTGCGTAGAATGTTGGGAGCACAAAGGAGCTGTACAGCGTGATGACGCCAAAAGTTATTCCAAGACAGAAAAGAACGACCACGAGCAGAACTGACCATCGTTTCATCGTAATCAAGCCATAGGCAGTTATTAGGCTTAAGAATCCCAAAACTCCAACATGATACAGATTGAATCTGGAGAGAGCCAAAACGTATATCAGCACTGCTCCTGCAACCGCGTAGAAAACAGAAAACACGAACATTCCAGGATTTTCAATCTTAAGCTTTGATTTCAGCGTCATTTTGCATCCCCTTGGACTAACGCTATAATCTACAAGCTTAATAAATTAGTTTCCCCAACTAGGCGAAAACGTTTAGACTTAGTATTCTCCATAACAAAGCCTGTGGAGGCTAACCCATGAGTTATCGCGAGCTTTTCGTCTCTCCGTCCACGGTTTTTGGAGGTTTCCAGAAAAACTTTGAAGAGGCTGATTACGTGGTTGTCGGCGTGCCGTTCGACTCAACCAGCACGTACCGTTCTGGAGCAAGATTCGCTCCCCCCGCCATTAGAGAAGCCTCACTCAACCTTGAAACCTACAGTTTCAGAGCCGGCATAGACGCAGAAGAGCTGAGACTTTGCGACTTAGGTGACCTGCACGTCGTTGGCGAGGTTGATGAAACATTGAGGCAGTTGAAGCTGGTTACGAAAGAGATTTTTGACGCCAAGAAAACGCCAGTCATCATCGGAGGCGAACACACCATAACTTTGGGAGCAGTACAGGGCATCGGTAAAAACTTTGCCATAGTGAGCTTTGACGCCCATTTAGACCTGCGAAACGAGTACATGGGACGAACGGTATGCCACACCACTTTTATGCGGAGAATCAACGAAAAACTCAAACCTGAAAAAATCTTGGAAGTTGGCACCCGCGCCGTGTGCAAGGAAGAATTTGACTACGCAAAAAAGGTTGGCATTCAATATTTCACAGTTCAGCAAATCCGAGAAGACGGTCTTGAAAAAACGCTTACAAAAATTGAGAAAATTCTGGATGAGTGTAAGAAAATTTACTTAACAATCGACATGGACGTTTTGGATCCTGCCTTTGCGCCAGCCGTTCAGAATCCTGAACCCGATGGCTTGTTTGGGCACACTTTTTTCGACATTTTAAGCAAGGTTTGCGAGTATCCAGTTGTTGCCTTCGACTTGGTTGAGGTTGCACCGCACTACGATCAGGGCATAACAGCTATTCAAGCGGCAAAAACGATTTATGAAGTATTATGTTACTTGGAGAGAGCCCGCAAACATTAAGCCTCTTCTCTCAGGAGTTTTGCGACGAAGAATCCGTTACACTCGTGAATGTGCGGATACAGCCTCTGGCAGAGGGTTTGCCCTCGTAGCCCCGGTAAGCCCATCTTCGGCGAAGTTTCTGTAAGCTTGTATTCAGGGTGCCACTTCAAAAAACGTTCAATCAGCATCTCGTTTTCTTCCACTGTGACGCTGCATGTGGAGTAGACTAAGAAGCCTCCTTCGCTCACGTGCTCAGCGCATTGGTTCAGCATCTCCCACTGAACTCTCGCCATGCCGTCAATGGACCTCTTCGTGAGTCTCCATTTGGCAGAGGGCATGTGACTGAAGACGCCTGTGCTCGTGCAGGGCGGGTCTAAAACGACTAGGTTGGCGGAAACTTTTGTTGGCAGAGGCTTGCGCACATCGGCAACAACTGGAACGGCTATCTTAACACCCATACGCTTAGTTTCTCGCTTCCATACTCTCATCCTTCGCCTCGAATAATCGACAGAATAGATAACGCCTTGGTTTTCCATCAACTGTGCTAGATAAGCGGTTTTTGCTCCTGGCGCGGCACAAACGTCCAATACAGTCGTGCCAGCCTTGGGGTCTGCAATTTCAGTGGCGAGGCAACTGGCTTTGTCTTGGATGTAGAACGATCCTTCACGGAAGCTTCGCAGTCGAAGCAGAGGTTGACGATTTTCAATAATCTTATATGTGTGTTTGAGTTGGTGCACTTTTTCGACGCTAACTCCCTCGTTTTCCAACTTTCTGAGCAGGTTTTCTTCTGAGGCTTTCAGTGTGTTTATTCTTATGTAGGTGGGCGGAATTTCTGTGGCTTTTTCCAAATATTTCAACGCCTCTCTTCTTCCTAGCAGTCGGAAATAGTATTTCACAAACCATGTAGGATGATAACTCAGCAACCCGACCTTTTCTTCGTCAGGCACCTCCTTCAAGAGGCTGGCAGAATCTAGACTTAGTAACTCGCCAAGCGCCTCCTCTATTCCTTCAAGTTCACGCCAGCCCAAAATTGAACGCCCCATCTTGGCTGTGTGTTTCGCCTTATCAAGATCGGCGTCTAGAATTTTTGTCTCGTAAACGTATAGGCGAAGAAATGCTTGTACTCCAAGCCTAAAATCGCTGATAGACTGAGGAGCTAAAACTGAGTTGGCGAGAAAATCAATGAAGTTTTGTCTTCGAACGGTTTCGCAAACCAGCTTATGCGCCAGTCCCACTGCCTTAGAATCCTCTATGCCCAACTGTTCCGCGGCCTTTGCTAGCGCCAAGCGTTCGTTTAGTCTTTGCATCTCCATCCAACTTAGGGTTTCGATGGCAAGCGTCCAAGCATCCCGCAGCAATTCGCCTTCCCATTATGAATGAGAACCGGACTGGTCATAAAAAACTAATGACTACCTCTAGAGACTTAGCAAAAATAACGCGGGAGATTTGTAAGCCTATCGATTAGTAACTTACGCTAGTTGAGTATTGTCAGCAATTAAATGGCACAGTCTTTATATGTTGTTGTATTTGGATAATAGTTCCGAGGAGCGCCTTTGTATGCCTACCTTTCTGGTGATTTCTAGGCATTCTCCCGAATACTGTCCTGAATTCAATGAAAAAGTAAGGAAAGCAATGTTAGAGGCTGTGGGCAAAATGGATGGACTGTTGAAGAAACACGGGGTCAAGTTGGTTGGAGCTTGGTTCGGGTCTGTGCCTGCAGACCACATATATTACATGGTGTATGAAGCCCCCAGTGTGGAAGCCTTCCAAAAACTCTCGATGGAACCAGAGTCTCTAGCAGCGGCTGCACATGACACACAAGAAATCAAAATAGTAACGAGCTTAGAACATTGGATAGAAGCTTGGAAGAAACAATAAAAATGCTACAACAAGCCAAAAAACCTTCTGCCTAAACAAAATCCTCCTTTTTATTTTCACCAACTGATAAGGTTGCAGAATTGCGCGGGAAAATTGTTAAAAATGCGGAGAAGGCATTTCTATCAGAGGATAGAGGACGTATACGAACACGATGGCTAAGCGTTTAGACGACTTTTTTACAACCGTGGAAACCGTTAAAGAGCAGAAAACAGAACCTCCTCTACCGCCGAAAAAAACTCTGTCCCAAACTGAAATCCCTCAACAGTTGCCGCCCTCATACTTTGTATCCGCCACCTATGACGGAAGAAAAGGCGCTGTTTGCGTCAAACTGTACGAGCCACAATCAGAAAGAATCTATTTTTGGCACGATACGAGTGGGCACAAGCCATACTGTCTCACAAACCTCCCAATTAGCGAGCTTGAAAAAATCAACCGCTTAACGTCGCATCTCGGATTCGACCACTTCGAAATCGTTGAGAAGTATGACCCCCTCCTCGACCGACAAGTAACCTTAACAAAGGTTGTGGCTAAAGACCCGTTAGCCGTGGGTGGTCGACCGACTGGTTGCATACGAGACATCATCCCTCAAGAGTATCCGAAAGTAACTGGCATTGAACAAGAGGCAAAAGTTTGGGAAGCCGCCATCAAGTATTACCAATGCTACATCTACGACCGAGACTTGGCTCCAGGGATGATTTACAAAATTGAGAAGGGCGAACTTGTCAGAGTCGGATACGACCCCTCCGAGCGAATGATTAAGCAAATTCTTGAACTTTTCAAAGGCGAGTCTGAAGAGTTTATGCAAAAAGTGGAGATGTGGGCGAGGCTTTTGGAATATCCAGCGCCCAAATTCAGGCGGGTAGCTCTCGACATCGAGGTTTTTCCACCCATCGTGGAGCGGGAGGGCATCAAAACGGAACGTGTTCCCGACCCCCGCGAAGCCGAGTACCCAGTCATCTGCGCAACGCTTCTGGGCTCGGATGAGAAGAAAAGGGTTTTACTCTTAAAGCGTGAGAAAACTGAGACAGGCATCGCGAGACTGCCTCCAGACGTAAGCATTGAGTATTTTGACTCTGAGGAAAAGTTGATTCTCGAAATCTTTACCGCACTTTGGGATTATCCCTTCATCATAACCTTCAACGGCGACGACTTTGACCTTCGTTATCTTTGGCACAGAGCCGAGAAAATAGGCATAAAGAGGAAACTTGTTCCCATAGAGCTTGGAAGACGCGTGTGCCTACTCAGAAGCGGAGTTCACATCGACCTGTACAAGTTCTTCTTCAACAGGTCAATTCAGATCTATGCGTTTAATCAAAAATACCGAGACGTAACCTTGGACAGTGTCGGCAAAGCCTTAATCGGACTAGCCAAAATTGAACTCACTAAACCCATGTCAGAACTGGCTTATACCGAACTCGCCCAATACTGCCTACGAGACGCCGAAATTGCGTTCAAACTCACAGCTTTTAATGATGACCTTGTCATGAAACTCGTCCTTGCGATTACAAGGATTAGCCGTATGCCCATGGAGGACGTAAGCCGACAGGGAGTTTCACGGTGGATAAGAAACTTTTTACATCATGAGCATCGTCGCCGGAACATGCTAATCCCAAACGCTGCAGACATTCTCGCTGTTAAAGGGGCAACGGTTACGGAGGCTATGATAAAGGGTAAGAAATACAAGGGCGCAATCGTGGTTGAACCCGTGCCTGGCGTACACTTTAACATGGCAGTGATGGACTTCGCCAGCCTATACCCATCCATCATCAAAGTTTATAATCTGGGCTATCAGTCGATTCGCTGTCCACACAATGAATGCAGAGACAACAAGGTCCCTGAAACTCCGCACTGGATATGTAAGAAACGAAAGTCGCTGGAGAGCCTGCTGATAGGCTCGCTCCGTGACCTCCGAGTTAAATGGTACAAGCCCAAGTCTAAGGACAAATCCTTACTAAGCGAGCTGCGAAGTTGGTACGACGTTATACAAAGCGCACTGAAGGTTATTCTTAATGCCAGCTACGGTGTGTTTGGCGCTGAGACGTTTGACCTTTATTGTCCGCCAGTGGCAGAGGCTACCGCCGCTATTGGGAGATACGTAATAACAGAAACAATCGAAAAAGCTCGAGAGCTGGAAATCGAGGTTATTTACGGAGACACAGACAGCATCTTCTTAAAGAACCCGTCTCAGGAGCAGATTAGCACGTTAACGAGATGGTCAGGGAAAGAGTTGGGAATGGATTTGGATGTGGACAAATCATATCGCTACGCGGTTTTCAGCTCAAGAAAAAAGAACTATCTCGGCGTCTTCCCAGATGGAAGCGTGGAGGTTAAGGGCTTAACTGGGAAGAAGAGGCACATTCCAGCCTTCATAAAAGACGCGTTCGACCAGATGGAAGAACGATTAGGGCGGGCAAAATCTCCAGCAGAGTTTGAAGACGCAAAAAAAGAGATTCGAAGAATCATTCAGGACCGCTATATGAGGCTAAAACGGCGTGAGTGGGGAGAGCACCCTGACAAACTGGCCTTCCATGTGGTTCTTGGAAAGATTCCTGAGGGATATGACAAGACTACACCGCAACACGTGAAGGCTGCGTTTCTCCTTAAAGAAAGGGGATACGAGTTAAAGGCGGGAGACCTCATCAGCTTCGTGAAAGTTGTGAAGGAGCCTCACGTGAAGCCTGTTCAACTCGCCTCCAACAACGAGATAGACGTGGACAAGTACGTTGGTTACCTGCATTCCACTTTTGATCAGGTTCTTGACGCCTTAGGACTAGAATTCGACGAAATAATCGGACTAACAAAACTAGAAAGGTTCATGTAGAAAGGTAGACTTTGCCTCCTCTTTTCGTGAAATGTTGATAAGTTTAACATTGAGACAAGTCTACTAACTAATGGTCTTAGAACACAAATTTTTCACTATTAGTGTCAAATGAAAAATAGAGAAGTCTACTTGCTAATTCTGCCTATTTTCACCAAGTTTCAATACTCTGCTGTGATGTTTCAGAACTTGAGCGCATACTATGAAGGGAAAGAAGAATGGGCTTACTCTTGTTCCTCTTCTTTCTCTTCCCATTTTTCAATGGTAACTTTGTCGCTGCCGATTTTGAAACTTATCTTGATGGGCATTGAGGAATCTGTCTTCAGCGGGAACATACTGTCTTCAGCTAAGTCCTTTGGCAGATAAATCAGGTATTTCTGGTCTTTTCGTTTGAACAAGCGGCCTCTACCTACACTCACCATTTTGTGTTACCTCCAGTTCTATTTTTAAATGAAAGTAGAGAGCCACTGAAGTTGTATTTATATGTTGACCTCGGAAAACGTTGATATTGTTTGTAGAAAGCTACAGTGAAGATATGATGTCGTTTCATTTTTGATATTCTTTTGATGCCAATCAATTTTTTTCATTGCCTAAATTAGCAGGTAGCCATGAGCAACCCTGAGTAGTGAGCCTACACTGGAGCCTGGTCAACACAAGACCCTAATGTTATTTTTCCGCTAGAACCTTTAATCCATGAGACTTTAAGGGTTCGATGACTTTTGGCTTGCTCAACACGGTAAGCAGCAAATAACCGATGACAGCGATGGCTATCAGACTGCTTATGGTGATGCTGACAATCATGGCTCCCCACGCTGGTAGAAATCCAAGAACTGCGGGCGGAGAAAGAAACGAAAACGTCCACAAGTAACCGCCTACAATAACTCCTACAGGCAAGGCGCCCACAACACATGCCAACAATCGTCGTTTTCTAATTAATAAAATGAGACTTGCAGCGATGAAGTTGGCCACTGGCCCGAGCACAACATCTAGGGCTCCGAGAAAGTAGTAGGCATTACTCAGAAAGCAGCCGACGGTGACTCCGGCGACTACTGGCCATCCCAACAACGCCGACAACGCAATTAAGCAGTCGGCAATACGAAGCTGAACTGGACCATACACTGTTGGGTTGCCGATTGAAATCATCTGAACAACGTTGACAACCACGTATAAGCTCGTGAAGATCGCTGTTAGACTTAACTCTCTAGTATCCAACCTTTTTTCACCTCCATACGCCGGGGTTTATACATGGCGGAACGGGTGGAGGTGAGCCCCCACTCACCCGCCAAGTTTCATTATTATCACTTTTAAGCTTCAATCGCACATATTTGTCTATTAAACATTTCTCGCAGTTGGGCAATAGGTCTTTCATCCATAAGGCGAAAGCTCTATGTGTATGTTTTACATAATCTTCTGCCTCTGCTGTTTGTATTTAGGTGAAAGAAGTTGGTATTCGCAGAGTTCAAGTATGAGAGAGGCAAGATTAAAAGAGGTTACAACAACCGGACATTATATGTTAATCTTTCAACTATGAAAATAGAGAGTAAGGCAGTTTCGCAGAAGATGAGAGACATTTTTATTGGTGGAAGAGGCTTTGATCTGTGGCTCCTGTGGAACGCCTTGCCCAAGAATCGCATTGTGAAGTGGGACGACCCTGAAAACGAAGTCTGCATAGCTTGCGGTCCTCTTGGCGGCACTCCGGTTTATCCAGGCAGTGGTAAGAGCATTGCGGTCACGATCTCTCCTTTGACAGGGACAGTTTTGGACTCAAACTTCGGTGGATACTTTGGTCCCTACCTAAAATTTGCAGGATGGGACGCACTTGAGGCCCAGGGGAAGGCAAAGTCTGAGGTTGCTATCTTCATTAATGGCGACGAAGGCAAGGTTCAGATTGAGGATGCATCCCAGTTGCCTTCTGAAACTCATTTAATTACAGAGCTTTTGGCCAAGAAGTATGGAGGCGGAAACGAACTGAGTGTTTCTGTAGTTTGTTCTGGCCCAGGATCCGAGCACACGCGCTTTGGGTGCCTAAACTCTTCTTGGTATGACATTGCTCGTAAAATGCATAGACACAAGCAGGCGGGAAGAGGAGGAATTGGCACAGTTCTTCGCAATAAGAAGATAAAAGCCATAGCTGTAAAGTATTCCGGCAAGATTTCCGTTGAAACCAATGGTCCGGCGGATCCAGAATTGGTAAAGGAAGTCGGCAATGCCCACAGCCGAGAAATAAGAAATCTTGACCCGAAACAGAATGAAATGTCAATAGTTGGTACAACACACCTTGTCCCAATAATGAACGACTTTGACCTTCTTCCCATTAACAACTTTAAGTTCGGCAGCCACCCAAACGGTGAAAAGCTAGGCAGAGAAGTTTACAGACAGAAATTCCACAAGGGCTTCGACGGTTGTTGGATGGGCTGCGCATTAGCGTGCGCCCATGGTGTCAAAGACTTCGAACTCAAAACAGGTCCATATAAGGGGCAGAAAGTTTTTGTGAACGGCCCGGAATACGAAACAATCGCTGGAGTAGGCAGCAACTGCGGCATTTTCGACGCAGACGCTGTTATCGAAATAAACTATTACTGCGACATATATGGTTTAGACACAATTTCTTTGGGCACAGCTACAGCGTTTGCCATGGAATGCTACGAGATGGGGCTCATCAATAAGAAGGCCTCAGGTGGCTTAGACTTGCGATTCGGCAACAAAGAGAGTGTTCTTGAACTCATTCATCAAATGGCAAGAGGTACAGGTTTCGGCGTTACAATAGGTCAAGGTATACAACGAATGAAGAAACTTTTTGCCGAGAAATATGGCGCAGACCCGAGAATCATGCAAGATATAGGTATGGAAGCCAAGGGCTTAGAGTTCTCCGAGTACGTGACTAAGGAATCACTGGCGCAACAGGGAGGCTATGGACTTGCAGTAAAAGGACCTCAACATGACGAGGCCTGGCTGATATTTTCCGACATGGTGCGAAATGAGATGCCGACCTTTGAGCAAAAGGCAGAAAACCTGCATTGGTTCCCCATGTTCCGAACATGGTTTGGTCTAAATGGATTATGCAAACTCCCATGGAACGACGTTATTCCTGAGGATAACAAGACAACCAAAGAACCAGCGAAAATCATGGGTCACGTCGAAAATTATGTCAAATTCTTCTACGGTGTTACCGGGAAGAAAGTTTCCGTGGATGACATCATCCTGATGAGCGAGCGAGTTTACAATTTCCAGCGCATCTTCAATTTGAGGATGGGATTCGGCACACGCCAACATGATGCTATACCTTACCGTGCCGTTGGACCAGTGACAAAAGAAGAATACGAAAGCCGAGCAGAACGCTACGACAAACAGCTTAAAGAAAAATTCGGCTACGACCCAACGGGCAAATCAACCGAAGAAAAATTGGCTACTTTAAGAAAACACCGCGAGACTGAATATGAAAAGCTGAAAGATGCAGTTTACAAGAGACGCGGCTGGACCGCAAACGGAGTGCCAACATTGCAAAAAGTCAAAGAATTGGGAATAGACTTTCCTGAAGTTGT
>Ga0209725_1000805_pt1 | contig 18531 bp, 18 predicted proteins | sample I18A1metaG_FD_184145 | JGI IMG/M metagenome (GOLD analysis project Ga0209725, IMG submission 184145) | Lake sediment bacterial and archeal communities from Gulf of Boni, Indonesia to study Microbial Dark Matter (Phase II) - ​I18A1 metaG... | ecosystem: Environmental > Aquatic > Freshwater > Lake... | reverse complement strand
AGATCGTGGGACACTGACACACGACTTCGACGAATGAGAAACCCCGTCTCGACAGTCCTTTCTTGATAGAGCGTATCAAGGCAGCTGGTTGTGCAGTAGTCCATCTGGCTACGTATGTTCCGCCAGCGGTCTCAACTAGTCTGCAGACATCGAACGGCCTCTCAATGTTGCCTCTTGGAGTCGTCGTGGTGTAGAGGCCCGTGTCGGTGGTCGGCGCGACCTGTCCACCCGTCATCGCATAGACGCCGTTGTTGGCCATTATGACGGTAGCATCGAGATTCCGTCTTGCTGCGTGGATGAGGTGATTGCCGCCAATAGCCGCGCAGTCTCCATCACCAGTTAACACGACAACCTTCAGCTCTGGTTTGGCCAGCTTTATGCCGGTTGCGTAGGCGAGATTTCTCCCATGAATTCCATGGACTGCGTACATGTCCAGGTAAGCAGGAATCCTAGAGCTGCAGCCTACCCCTCCGATTGCAACCATCTTACTCGTGTCGAGCCTCAGCTCGTCAATGGCGAAGAGAAGCGCATTCATAATCTGTCCGCATCCGCATCCGGGACAGAACATGTGCGGAAGCTTCTTGCCGCGAATATACTTGATGTTCGGGTGTTCCATCACTACACCTTCTTGATTGCTTCAAAGATTTCTTCTGGCGAGTGGATCCTACCTTGGTTCTTCGGCAGAGAGATCACCTCGGCGTCGCAGCCCAAAACTTCCTTCACAACATGGAAGTATCTTCCAGTGTTCATCTCCGGCACTAGAACCTTTTTTGCGTACCGCGATGAATCTCTCATCGCTTTGGCAGGAACAGGCCAGATGTTCTTGAGTTTCAGCATTCCGGCCTTTGTGCCACTCTCCCTAGCCATTCTTACAGCCTCAATTGATGCCCTAGCCTCACTACCGTAGGCCACCACCAAGATCTCAGCGTCATCTGTGAACTGAGTGTCAAAGATCGCGATCTCATCTGCCTTGTCTGCGATCTTCTTAGTTATTCGATTGTAGAGATCCTCGTACAGTCTTGGGGTCCAGGCGATTCGACCCCATTCGTCGTGAGGATTGTGCGTGTACAGGACCTTGTATTGGTCCCCCATCTCGGACATTCTCGGAACGAGATCTTCCTCCCCTCGGAAAGGCATGAACTCTTCTGGAGGGACTGTTGGCTCTTTTCTGTTCACAACCCTGAGGTCCTCAGGCGAGGGAATTCTAATCCCCTCACGCATCAGGCTGATCGTGGCCTCGGAAAGTACAATCACAGGATTTCGAAAACGTTCGGCAAGATTGAACCCCTCAAACGTCAGATCGAAGAGCTCCTGCACTGACGAGGGGGTCAAGACTATCATCTCGTGGTCTCCCGCAGCACCATACCTAGCTTGCATAACATCTGATTGAGTGGGGAAATTCTCCCCCCTCTGCCGCATCACATCCACAATCACGATGGGGATCTCGGCTGCCACAGCGTATTCGATGCCTTCCTGCATATAGTTGTAGCCTGCGCTAGCGGTAGCGGTCATGGACTTCTTACCAGCAAGTGATGCTCCGCAGACGGCATAGATTGATCCGAGTTCATCCTCCATCTGGATGAACCTGCCCCCAACTTCGGGCATTCGCTGCGCCATCAGCTCCGAGATTTCGTTTGCAGGCGTGATCGGGTATCCAGCAAAAAACCTGCACCCAGCAGCTATCGCTCCTTCGACAACTGCGTGGTTCCCCAACATGAAGTGAAGCTTTGCAATTTCGGATGTCACTTCTTTTCAGCTCCCTCGTCGGCGATTGCGATCGCCAAATCTGGACAATAGAGGAGACACATTCTGCACCCAGTACACTTCTCGGCGTGTTCTACTTTCGCCAAGTCATAGCCGAGGTCGCCAATGTCCTCCGACTTCGCAAACACTCCCATTGGGCAGTATCGGATGCAGATGAAGCAGCCTTTGCATAATCTCTTATCAATCTCAACTTTGAATCGTTTTCTTGGACTTCCAGGTTTCTTCTTCTCAGCGGACCCTTCAGCAGCGGTTTCGAGTGATGTGACTGATATCATGTTCATCTCTAGATGTCTTCTGGGATGTCGTCGTACCACCTGAGAACTTCTTGCATATATGCTTCTCGACTCACATCTTCGAAGCTGCGATACAGAAGGTTCGAGGTCTACGCTCTGAAAGAGTGCGCCGTCGGCTTGTTTGAAATAAATGGTTTATGATCTGCCTAGGAGAACTTTTACCAGATTCTTTCGCCGGGATGCTCGCTCGTACCACGTACTGCCATCGCGTGACTGAAGTTGGGCTTTCTCTGCTTCCCCGCACCACTTCGGTTTTGTTTCGCACTCTCGATTCCGTCTTCCACATCCTTTTCCGGCTCGGAATCTACTACTTGAGCGATCGCCTTCAAGCTCTTGAGGAGGACTTGTTTGTCGTGTACAGCGAAAACAACTCAAGCTCACATGCGACTTAGAAGACTGACTAATAGCCCGCGAGCCAAGAATAGCAATCAACTCAAGGATAGCACCCATCAACACCCGGAATGCGAAGATTCGACCTCTGTCAAAGTATCCAGTACGCCATCATGTAGAGTATGAACTGTGGTGCCGCTACCGCAGTAGGAGGAGCTACAGGTCAGGTCTGGGAGAAGACGCAGCTGTCGCAACACACCTCAATAAAGGATCGATATAGTTCTCCACGAAGGCGGTTTCTTGACAATACTGCTTCAACGTATGCAACTGAATCCTAGACTAGGAGTCTGTTCACTTTGAACACCGCCTTGCCGTCCAGTTCAATAGTTGGTCTCAGTATGACCATATCGATGTGAGTTGATGCAACGTTTCTGCCGCCCATCCGGTGGTTGTCTCCTAGTGCCACATGGGCGGTTCCCAACGAGGCCTCATCCTCTATTATGACTCCTCTCACCTTCGCTTTGGGATTGAGCCCAACTCCAAATTCCGCAACAACATAGGCATTTGGGTCATTGCCTTTCTCAAGACTTTCTTTGAGTTTGAGGGCCTCTCTTCCGCCTGTAATTTCTGTTGCTCGGCCCCGCTGGACTGTCAACTTGACTTTGTTTTTCACTATTCCCGGAACTACTGAAATGGAACCGTCCACCACTAACGTGCCTTCAGTTGATTCCTCAATTGGAGCTATGTTCGCTTCGATGTCAGGAACCCCGACACATCTTCCTCTCTCATGACAAAGTCCGGTCTCTGCGTTGGCAACTCTTCCATCGATGTCAGCGCTGAGGTGGGTGCCTGACGGCGTTGTGAGGGTGATTCTCTTTGCCTCAGTCATCAGATTTGCCAGTTTCTCGACCTTCGGGTTTTGCTTTATGAAGTCGACCGTTATCGGGCCCGATGTCAATGTCTTTGGCGTAATACCGGTCATTGCGATCATTCGGGCGCCGGCCTTACAGGCCTCTAGCCTCGCATTTGTGTGGTACATCGTTGTCGTGGTTGGGCAAGCGATGGCGTCGGAGGATTTCATAGCCTCGATGATATGGGCCGGCGGTTCGTCTCCGGCGTGACTTCTCCGGGCTATCACCGCTATGACCGGGTCCGATTTTGCTTCAGCAGCAGCTTCGAACAGAGCTCTTGCGATGCGGAGGTCTCTTCCCGTGTCTGTGAGTATCAGCACTTTTTCTTTTGGCCTGACGTTCAAGCAGGTCTTCATGACGATTCTCGCCCCACGCAGGAGTTTCTTGCTCAAGAACATACTGCACCTACCTCTTTCTCAGCAATCTTCTCGGAACTATGTCCCTACACACTATGTCTGCCAAGCTTTCGCCCCTTCGTATCATCTCGTCTTTTCCCTCACCGCTGACTAGAACGATGGGTGGAAGAGGATGTGATCCTGCCCCGTGAAATTCGTACGTGAAAGTGTATGCGCCGACGTCCAGTGCAGCGAGAGTGTCCCCTTCCGCCAACTTTGGCACCCTTCTATCTCTAGCTAAGACATCTCCACTATAGCAGAGCGGCCCGGCTATATTGACAGTTTCGGTACTTCTTTCGAGCATTCTGTTCGCCGTGACAAATTGATATGTGTACCATCCTTGAGAGGCCCTCAGGATCACATTGGCGCCGCCATCAACTGCAACCCATTTCGTGACACCAGGAGTTTCTTTAGCCATACCCACCTTGAGGAGTAGTATTGCCGTATCACCGATGATGGCGCCACCTGTCTCGAGTACCAATCTTGGTTCTCTTAAATCAAGTTCACGAGATTTCTTGCCTACAACAGACGTGATTGTTTCAGCGTATTCTTCAACCGACGGAAGCCCTTCTTTGTGTTTGAAAGGAATTGCAAAGCCACCACCTAGGTTGATGGAGCCCAAGCTGATTCCAAGCTCTTTCTTCAGCCTTCCTGCGAACTCCATGACTCTCTCAGCAGCGGTTCGGTAAGGCTGCCTGTCCTCCACGGGTGAGCCTATGTGGGTGTGAATCCCCACAACGTTCACATTTCTCATTTTCATTGCCATCTCATATGCCTCATACGCCTGGCCGGATTTGACATCTATTCCGAACTTGCTTTCTCTTAGACCAGTCCAAAGTTCCGGATGGACTCGCTTGTCATCAGGGCGCACGTCAGGCGTAACTCTGAAAGCTATTCTTGCCATCGCCCCCAAACCTTTCGCCTCCTCTTCAATTGTCCTAAGCTCGTCAATAGAATCAACATTTATGGTAGCACCGATCTCAATCGCCTTTGCCAGTTCTTGACGTGACTTGTTGTTTCCGTTCAGAATTATCCTGTCCGGTGGGACTCCGAGCAACTGCGCTATGTATAGTTCTCCAGGTCCGCCGACCTCAAAGCCAAATCCCTCTTGCTGAACTATTCTGCACACAGCCAACAACGGGTTTGCCTTAAGAGCGTAGAAGATTTCTGTCCGCGGATATCTAGATGTGAATGCTTTGACCCATTTTCTACAATTTTCTCTAATGCGGTCTTCGCTGATCACGTATAGGGGAGTGCCGTGTCTCTCAGCCAACACAACTGTATCTAGGCCCTCGATCGTAAGATGCCCTTTGTCATTGACGGCTAGAAAACGTTCTATTGGACGAAAGGGTTTCATGTTGTCCGCACTCATATCTCTCGACTATCCTCAGCACGTGTGCCAGATGTTGTGGGATGACAGAGCTATATATGCGCCCTTCAATCGGCAGAGGTTAGGTGACATACTGTGAGAAAGAAGCATTTGGCAGATAGAGTGGCTAGCCTGAGTCCTTCAGCAACAGTCAGCCTGCCGGACAAGGCAAGGGACCTGAGAAAACGCGGAGTCGATGTGATTGACCTCACCGAAGGGCAACCTCACTTTGACACGCCTGCTCCCATCAAGGAGAGTGCAAAGGCGGCTCTCGACTCTGGCATGGTGTTCTACGTGGAGAGCGCCGGCCTGCCTGAGCTACGTTCAGAGATCAAGGCCAAACTGGAGAGGGATAACGGCATAGACGTCCCCATCTCACAGATCATCGTAACCGTGGGCGCCAAACAGGCCATCTTCACTGCGATACTGTGCACGATCGACCCTGGAGACGATGTCCTGATTCCTGACCCGTACTGGGGAACCCATGCCTCGTGCGCAAAGATAGCTGGCGGAACGCCGATCTCCGTTCCAATGCATGCCGAGAATGGATTTCGAATTGACGCTGCGAAGATTGAAGAGATGGTCACCTCGAAGACGAAGATGATTGTGCTGAGCTCTCCACACAACCCAACAGGAATGGTAGCATCAAAGTATGAGCTCGAATCCATTGCGGACATCTGCAGGAAGCATGACATCCTAGCGTTGTCCGACGAGATCTATGAGAAGATAGTGTACGACGGAACACGTCACTACAGCATAGGCTCGTTCCCAGGTATGGAGGACCTCACAATAACGATAAACGGCCTCTCGAAGACGTACTCCATGACAGGCTGGAGGCTAGGGTATGTAGCTGCGAGCGAGGAGATCATCAATAGGATGCTTATAGTCCAGCAACATTCAGTGACACACCCATCAGCCTTTGTCCAGAAAGCAGCAATCACAGCTCTTCGCGACTGTGAGAAATATGTCGACGAAATGGTCAAGGATTATCAAACAGCGAGAGACTACTTTGTTCCCGAACTAGACAAGCTGGACACATTCTCGTGTGCCAAGCCGAAGGGAGCGTTCTACGCTTTTCCCAAGATCGAAGATAAATCCATGAACTCCGCCCAGCTGGCTGACTTTCTGCTGGAGAGAGCTCGGGTTCTTTTCGTTCCTGGATCATCGTTTGGAAAGTACGGCGAAGGCTACGCGAGATTCGTGTACGCACAGACCATGGACGTGCTAAAGAAGACGATCGACCGAATGAGGAAAGCAACAGAACAGTAGTAACTAGCCGACCACCCTACGCGAGCGCGAGAAACCGCATCCAGAAAATCGTAGCGGCAATACTAGCTGGGAAGACCACAGCAACGCCGAGCGCTAGACAACGCTTTCAACAATGCGAGAATCTCCAATCCATTTTCTTAGTTGTCAGCCCTCTCCTGTCGAGGTACCGGACCCTGTGGCCGATGGGTCCATCGAGTAGTAGGCAGCATTGACCATAAATCTAGGTCGACGCTCTGAAGCGGCGAGCGGAGAAATGGCCTTACCGCGACAGGTCTTCTCAGTCTTCGGAATCCAATTCTGCGTAGTTCTGTTCTCCAGGCACTCGACCCAAGTATCGTAAGGCAGCCACTGCTGTATTCTCGCTAGAACCTTCCGCCTTGGGTCATCTTCTTCAAGTCTAGGATTCTATCCACCTCGCTTTGGGGGATTCCATCTTCAATCATCACCTCACGGATCGTCCTCTTCTGTGCCTGCGCCTTCTTCAAGATCTGTGCTGCTCGGTCGTACCCGATCGAGGGAGCAATGGCTGTCACCAGCGCATAGCTTCTCTCGGTAAGCTCCAGACACCTCTCACGGTTTGCTTTGATCCCGGCTACACACTTGTCAGCAAGCAGTTCCGCGGCATTGGCTTCGATCTCTATTGACTGGACTAGGTTGAACGCGATCAGTGGCATCATGGTGTCCAGTTCCAGGGTTCCCGACTGGCCTGCTATCGTGATGGCTAGATCGTTTCCGATCACTTGGGCGCAGACCATGTTCACGGATTCTGGTACTACTGGATTGACTTTTCCAGGCATGATGCTCGACCCAGGCTGGAGAGCGGGTAACTCAATTTCGCCAAGTCCTGTCGCCGGCCCAGAGCTGAGCACGCGAAGATCGTTCGTAATCTTCATCATGCTCACTGCCACCGACCGCAGGGCGCCGCTTGTCTCCACTGCCGCATCTCTACTCTGAATGGCCTCGAATCTGTTCCGGGGCAGGTGAAAGGGCAGGCCGGTGATCCCATTGATTCTCTCGACAACCAGCTTCCCAAAATCAGGGTGAGCGTTCAAGCCTGTTCCGATGGCGGTTCCTCCAATCGGAAGCTCTAGCAAGGAAAGCCTGGCCTTCTCGATCCGTTCTGTTGCGTGGGAGACCATGCTGGCGTATCCGCTGAACTCCTGTCCGAGTGTAATCGGAACCGTATCATGTAGATGGGTCCGACCGGGCTTAATGATATCAGCGAACTGCTCAGCCTTCTTCTCCAAAGCCAGAAGGAGCCCATTCAGAGCGGGCAGAAGGCGAACGGCCAACGCCTCAGCGCTGGCTACGTGGATCGCCGTCGGGAAGACATCGTTCGAGGATTGACACATGTTTACGTGGTCGTTAGGGTGAAGACGGTGTTTGTCGCCTCGCGTGCCGCCCAAGACTTCTATCGCACGGTTCGCGATCACCTCGTTCGCGTTCATGTTCGTTAAGGTTCCTGAGCCCGTCTGAAATATGTCGAGGACGAACTGCTGATCTAGCTTACCGTCTATGACCTCCTGAGCAGCCTCTGCGATCACGCTTCCTCTCTTCTCATCAAGAAGACCCAGGTGCATGTTTGCATTGGCTGAGGCTTTCTTGACGATTCCGAGCGCTCTAATGAACCTCCTGGGAAAGACTAGGCCTGATATCTGAAAGTTCTCCAGCGCCCTCTGCGTCTGCGCGCCGTAATACGCGCTCGCTGGGACCTTGACGCTTCCCATCATATCATGTTCAATTCTGAAGGGTTGAGTCAAAACATCGGGCTCCAATTCTCGACTAGGATCATCTATTCAATTAAGATTCTCTTCAACACCGGATCTCAACAAATACTCGATCACCTAGTCACCTGTTAGAGAATAATCGAGTGACTAACCGACCATGACTTGGCCCCAAATTCTAACGGATGGCTTTCCCATCTAGTTTGAACTCCTCGTGGAGGGCGCGGACAGATTTCAGAAGATCGTCCTCTCGCACTACAAAGGAGATGTTCAACTCGGAAGACCCTTGGGTGATCATTCTCACGTTTACGTCCTTTTCGGCTACCGCCTTGAACAATCTTGCAGCTATGCCAGGTGTTCCCTTCATGCCGGCGCCTACCGCTGCTACGACGCTAACGTCTGTCTCAGAAGTAATCTCCCTGAACAGACTACCCCCAAGTAGCGACCGTCTCAACGCCGTCACCGCTGTTTCAAGGTTTAGCCGTGCTACGATCAACGAGATGTTAGCTTCAGATGAGCTCTGCGAGATCATGAGAATATTGATGCCATTCTGTCCAAGTACGTCAAGTACCTTCGCTGCTGTTCCTGGTGCGCCGTGCATACCGGCGCCACTTACGGTGATCATCGATGCGTCTCTTACGGAAGTGATTGCCTTGACTATGTTCCGCGACTTCATCTGCTGCTCCCCAAGGATTAGAGTGTCAGGGCCGCTCGGGTTGAAAGCGTTCTTTACACGAACCGGAAGCCCTACCTCAGCGGCTGGCTCCAAAGCCTTTGGATGCATAGATTTCGCACCAAAGTGAGACATCTCCAAGGCTTCCATGAAGGAGACTTCCCTAATCGTCTGTGCCGAAGGCTCGATCTTCGGGTCGGCGCTCATTATTCCGTCGACATCCGTCCATATCCACACTTCATCTGCCTCCAAGGAGACACCGACTATGGTTGCGGTGTAGTCGGAGCCTCCTCTTCCGAGAGTCGTTGGCACTCCGTCCTGCGTGGCAGCAATATATCCGGTGATGACTGGAATCGTCCCGTTTTTGATGATTGGATTGAGCCTCTCCTTGACTTGGCGCCTTGTGACATCCATCAAGGGCGCGGCCTCACCGAATGACGAGTCGGTCACGATCCCAGCCTCCTCGCCTGTGAGGGGTCGTGCTCTGATCCCTGAATCTTCAAGAGCGGCGGCTACGATCAAATTTGACAGTTTCTCACCGAAAGAGAGCACATAGTCATGTGACCTAGCTGTTAACTCGCCAAGGTGGCAAATACTTGTGAGAGCCCTGCTGAGTTCTCCTAGCTCGATGTCTAGCCGTCCCACCGTCTGCTCGAGCGTGCCGCCCTCTGAGACAACTTGTCTACATGTATTCTCGTGTCTGGTTCGAAGTTGCCCAGTAACCTCTGCGATGTGCTTCTCATCCCGTTGACTGGCTCGATTGGCGACTTCGATCAGACGGTTCGTGACGCCATTTATCGCTGACGCCACCACCACGATGTCGTTCGATTTCACGTAGCGGGCTATCAACGACACTACATTCTTGACCGCTTGACCGTCCCCGATGCAAGTGCCGCCGAACTTCATCACGATTCGCAAGAAGAAACCTTCTGTGTCATCCCGACGGGAAATCTCCAAATCCCTTGGTTCTACGTATTTGAACGTCGTTTCACATAGCCTGACTTGAGGAGATACTCCGCGACCAGGACCGCCCCTTTGGCGGCGCCTAGCTTGGTGTTGTGACTTACCAAGACATACTTCACACCGTGCTCTCGCGCTGGGTCCTGACGAATCCGACCAACAGTTACAGCCATCCCTCCGTGCGCGTCGCGGTCGAGCCTCGGTTGCGGTCTGAACGGATCCCCTTTAACGACTAGGAATTCTCTAGGAGCTGAGGGCAAATCCAGCCTCCTTTCTCTTCCAAATCTCCTCATGGAGTCGGCGACTGTGTCTGGATCACATGATTTACGAGTCGAAACGAAGACAGCTTCAGTGTGCCCTTCGAGGACGTCAACCCTCGTGCATGTGCAGCTCACCTTGAAATCTGCGGAGCAGATGCGGTCGTGCGTTTCCGAGCCCAGAATCTTCACGGTCTCTGTTTGAACTTTCTCTTCCTCACCAGGGATGAATGGAATCACGTTGTCGGTCACATCGAGCGAGAGAACGCCCGGAGATCTTCCAGCGCCGGACACCGCCTGCATCGATGTCATCGCCACGCTCTCTATTCCAAAATCCTCCAGTATCGGCTTCAGCGAAATCACTAACCCGGTGGTCGTGCAGTTCGGTATCGGTGTGATGAAGCCGTTCCACTGCCGATTCTTCCTTTGCGTTTGAATCAGTCGGGCATGATCAAGGTTGACTCCTGGCACAAGGATGGGGACATCGCTTTCATACCTGAAGGCAGACGCCGCACTAACAACAGGTCTGATTCTGGCGTATGTCGGTTCCAGTCTTTTCGCGTGATCAGAATCCAAGGCCGTGAATACGATGTCTACCCCTGATAGGTCCAGCGTCGACACATCTTGCATCGTCATGCCGAGAACCGAGTCCGGAATGCTTTCACAGCAGAACCACCGCAGCGCTTTCGTGTCTGGGTCCTTCAACGCATCCTCGTAGGTCTTACCTGCAGATTTCTCCGAGGCCGCAAGAGAAGAGATCCTGAACCATGGATGCTGCTGGAGGGCCACGATAAACTGCTGGCCTACTACGCCCGTTGCACCTACGACCGCTACGTCAAGCATCGCGTCTTGCACCATGTCCGCCTGCATCGAATCCGTCAGATTCATGATTACACCTGCTTTCAATCAAATGCGAGCCAAACAGCTAGTGAGTCCTTAGGAAACCCCAGGAGAGGCCACGACGCTTGGCTCTCAGCGAGTGCCCTGGATCATCATGCTGCGCGTCGTTGTAGTTCGCAGAGCCTGAGAGACCAAGAGGTTCCCTCAGAGATCCCAGGGTTTTCCTGCGTCTATAAGCATTGCTTATGCTCTCGACTGATATTCCGACATCCGGTCTGACTGATCGCTACCGCCCGCAGAACCTCTCCGAAGACGAACGCTGTTGCCCCTACCCGGTTCGTCATACGCCAATAGATTGGAGGGAGGATCCCAGCGACCATACCCAATGTCAGCAAGATAGCATTCCTCAAAGCAGCCCCAGCCCGTGTGTGCTGTGAGCTGGACATTGTACCTGCATTGGACGATTCTCATCGAAGATCAGACGATTTGGTCGGTCAATTTCAACCACGAGTTGTCGGCAGCTTAGGGAAGGTTTAATTCCTGATTTGTTCTGCGATAGCGGTCTGCCGGTTCGAGTGATGTCCAGAGAGTTCAGGCACATCGTCCGAGTCTCGGGTACCGACTTGGACGGTTCCAAGAAGATCGTCTATGGGATAACTAGGATCCGTGGGATAGGCCCAAGCTTTGCAGCGGCAGTTGTCAAAGCCGCTGAGCTGAAACCTGACACGCGCATTGGTAACCTCACAGAGGAAGAGGTTGAACGCATAGAGGACATCTTGACTGATCCTGCAAAGTACAACTTACCCGCGAGACTCTTCAACCGCAGGAAGGATTTCGAGTCCGGTAGGGATGGCCACCTGATTGGTCCCGATCTAGCGTTGAGAGTGAAGGGTGATATTGACTTCATGAAGGAGCTCCGGACATGGAAGGGCATACGCCACTCTCTCGGGCTGAAGGTCCGCGGTCAGCGGACGAAAACCACGGGCCGGAAAGGTCGAGCGGTAGGTGTGAAGAAGAAAGCCGCAATCGAGGCGGCGAGGGCCGCTGCGAGAGAGGGAAGGTCTGAGGCGAAGAGGTAACCACTCAATGGGGAATGTTTGGTTTGGGTGATCCGAAGAAGCAGCGGAAGAAGTACGAGACACCGCGTCATCCTTGGCGTCGGGACCAGCTAGATGTCGAACTGAGTTTGATGGGTGAGTACGGCCTCAGGAACAAACGTGAGCTTTGGCGGTACAAGACTATGCTCTCCAAGATGCGTGGAATTGCTCGCTCGCTCCTTGCAAAGTCTGGCCCGGAACGGGAGAAGTCCGAGCTAGACTTTCTCATGCGGTTGAGGAGGATGGGGTTGGCTGGGGAGACAACAAGTGTCGACGATACCCTCGATCTGGACATCAGGGACTTGCTGGAACGGAGGCTACAGACTCGCGTCTTCCGCGGTGGACTTGCCGCTTCGCCCTCACAAGCGAGACAGCTGATAATTCACGGTCATATCTCAGTAGGAGACCACGTCATCTCGGTTCCGGGCTACCTAGTAACTAGAGAGAATGAGGACCGAGTCAGATACGCCGCTGAGAGCGCTCTCGCCAACAGTGACCATCCGTTGCGCAAAGCCCTCGTCAGGGAGCAACCGGCCGAACCAAGTTCGACTGGGCCGACTTCACGTAGAGGAGCCGCATAACGACACGGTCAGCGGTAGCGGAACGCTGCACTAGGAAGCTAGGCTGATTGGATTTTGGATTCCTCATCGAAAACCTACCAATCTTCCTCTTGGCCATGGGATTCACGTGCCTCGCACCCCTGTTCAGAGGCCGTTTGAAACCTGTCTCCCGCGTACTGGTCGCAGTCGGCTTCTTAATCGGAGTCCTTGCCCTTGTGCTGGTGTACTCGCTCTTCTCGAGCGGTAGGTATGATCTGTTCACGCTTGGTATTCTCGCAGTCGCGGGTTTGATGTTGTTCCTGCGACCCATCAAGAACGTCCGGTGGGCCGCCCTTGTGGCCCTGGCCTTGGGGCTGCTGGCCTCGTACTACGCGCACAGCTTCTTTCAAGCGTCAACAACCGTGTTGATCATAGTGTTCGTGGCGGCTACGCTGCTCGTGTATCTACTCTTCAAGTTCGCTGAAGATCTGCTCGGGGTCGTTGGAGGAAGCCTGTCATTTCCTCCAATCGCGGTTATCATCGGCATCATATGCGTGGTACAGGCAGTTCTCATCCTGATGGGTATGAGCCTAATGTCCTTCATTCCACCGATCCATCTCAGATTTGGCTGAGCTTTGATAGTCAGGAGACTTAGCGAACAACGGCTGTGCGAAGATCTATCTATTGGGCTAGTCGCATAAAGTCGTTCGATAAACATGAAAGTTGTTCCAAAGGATAGGGCTGTTCACACATTTAGTAGGGAGCATAAGCCGGTCGAGCACGTCGACCCTGGTGAGTTGATCATCTTAGAGGCCGAAGATGCCATAGGCGGTCAGATTAGAGACGAGTCTGAATCTCTTGGGGAGTTGGACTGGTCTAAGGTCGATCAAGCCACGGGTCCCGTCTACATCAGAGGGGCTGAGGGGGGAGATACTCTCGTGGTGAATATACTGGACATAGAGTTGGCGGATAGGGGAGTGATTCTAGTAATTCGGAAGGCAGGCGCGCTCGCTCACAAGGAGTTCAAGTCTAAGGCGAAGATGGTCGATATCTCCCATGGCTTCGCCATATTCAAAGATGCAAGGCTGAAGTTGCAGCCCGTAGTTGGAACCATAGGGGTCGCTCCTTATGGGGACCCTGTGGAGTCGGCTGTCCCCTACAAGCATGGGGGCAACCTGGACTGCGCCGAGATAACCAAGGGGGCCAGATTATACCTACCAGTGGCAACGAGTGGGGCTCTCTTCGCTGCTGGTGATCTTCATGCTGTTCAGGAGGATGGGGAACTCTGCGTAGCCTCGGTAGAGATGGCTGGTAGGATCCTGTTCAAGTTCGACGTTATCAAGGGCAGGCAAGCGGAGTGGCCAATCGTGGACACCAGAGATCACTTCTCCATATTGACTGCCGACGAGTCTCTGGATAGCGCTGTGAAGATAGCGGCTGAGAAGGCTGTGGAGGCGATCATCAAGGCTAAGGGGTGGTCATTTGAGGAGGCCTATATGTTCAGTAGCCTAGTCGTCGGGGTTGCCATAAATCAGGTCGTTGACCCGAAGAAGGGGATCAGAGCAACAATACCCAAGGAAATAGTCAAAGTCGATGATCTGTTGGCCTAAGCATCTAGCTCCTGTCATATAACGCACGCCTGCAGCCTTCAGTTCATTGCTTCGTAGCACGAAAGTTGTCTTAGCGGTGGCGTTCCTCAACATCGTTCCACCACTTCTTGGTTATGGCGTCCTTGTTTTCGGCGTCTCGTCGATGGTCTTCTTGCTAGAACGGTTTGGAAAAGCTGATCGTCCAGCTTGTCCTCTTCTCTATACTTCTTGGCAAAGTGGGCGACTTTATCGAGCAAGCGTCGTACCAGAAACCCCAAATCGTTTGCGAGAATGCTTCCGATGTCACTACTGTTTGTCTGGCCTCGGCCCTCTTGGTCTGAGACTTCGCAGGCCGCGAAGAGAGTGATCAGGTCCTTGATATCTTTCTCATTTATCTCGTGGATCTGAGTTTTCTCGAGGACTAGGTCCGTCAGAGAAATAGTGAGCGGATCCAAGGATAGCCTTCCATCCTGCCAGGTGTGCTCCTAGATATCGAGGGTAACCGAATCAAAGCCTTTCTGTTCACCTCGGGTTGACGCGCCGAACCAGTAGAAGGCGCAATCAGTCCGAAAACAGACAGAAAAACCTCATGACCGGTCACCACTCCACTGCCAGACTATCGGCCAGCAAGTGGACTCCAAAGAGTTCGAAGATGTTAAATTCGAGCAACCGAGAACCCGCCAGAATTCAATCGCTGCTGTTTGGATGACAATACTGGATTCATCGAAAGGAGGTCTCTGCATGGAACGTTATCACCTTCGCCGTTCCGATAAGGAGTTGAAAGATCCCGAAGAAATCGAAAATGTTCTTTCAAAGGTAAGAATCATGACGGTCGCCTGCTGTATGGAAGATGAGCCCTACCTTTTCACAGTAGATTTCGCTTGGGATCCACAAGCGCGCAACCTCTGGTTCCACTGCGCCACCGAAGGCCGCAAGATGGACATCCTCAAAGCTAACCCACGGGTCTGCGTAACTATGGTGGAAGACCGAGGCTATATCCAAGGGGAATGTGACCATGCCTACCGTTCGCTCCTCATGGAGGGAAAGGCGCAGATGGTGACCGACCTATCAGAGAAGCGTCGCGGACTCGAACTACTAGTTCGGAAGCATGAGCCCGAACCTGAGTCCGTTCTCGCTCGCTTCGCGCCGAGTGACGAAGCTGTGCGCAAGGTCGGGATAATGCGGATCTCAGTAGAGACTATCACCGGCAAGCAAGGTCCAGAAGCAAAGAAATGAGACTGGCCTCGGAAGTATCCGAGATGCTCCAATATGCACCCTTGCTATTGTTGTCTCTTGTCGCGGTGCTTGAATGCTGATGTATCTGGTTGTTTTCCTACTATGTGAGCAAGGCGCTGGAGTGACCTGTCAGCGCACGGGGCATCAGCAGTTGCAGCAAGCTCGATTCAAGGCAAGCAAGTCGCTCAGCAGGGCGTATCCGGCGGAGTCTCCACCCGCTCCGGGCCCGATGATGGCAATGTCGGACTGCACCTCGGTTGATAGGATCATCGCGTTCAGGACCCCTGAGACGTGGGAGAGCAGATCACAGTCTGGCAATCGCTCAGGAACCACTTGCGCCTTGATGCGCCCCTCGTCCCTGTAGGCTTTGGCGACAAGTTTGATTCGGCTTCCCGTCGACCGCGCTTCTCTGAGGTCGCTGTGTGAAATTCCAGTGATTCCTTCTCTGCGGACCTCTTTGAGTTTGACTTCGCCGCCCATTAGTACATTCGCAAGGATGGTGATCTTGGCAGCGGGATCCCACGCTTCGACATCACCGCTTGGATCAGCCTCCGCGTAACCGAGTTCTCGGGCCATATTCAAGGCTTCATCGTACGTTCGGCCCTCCTCCATCTCGCCGAGCATGTAGTTCGTGGTTCCATTCAATATCCCACGAATCGAGTTAATCGTTGAACCCCCCAAGGCTTCGGTGGCCAAGTTGATAGCAGGGGTTCCACTGAGGACGGTCCCTTCAAATCTGAGGTGGCGTCGCTTCCGACGAGCCAGGGCAGCGAGCTCATGATAGGCGAGCGCGATCGGGCCCTTGTTTGTGGTCACGACATGTAGCCCTTCGTTGAGGGCGGTCTTGATATGCGTCAGTCCCGGTTCTCCATCCTTCAGGTTAGTCCATGTTGCTTCGACTAGAACATCCGCATTGGCTTCCCTGATCGTGTCAATGCTTGAGCGCCCTCTCACTCCTCCAGGATAGTCCCTGAGAGATCCTGTCTCCTTTGCAATGGAAAGAAGTCTTCCAAGATCGAGCCCCTTCTTGCTCATGATGGAACTCTTCATGATATCTGCCACCGCGACAACTCTGTAGTCAAAGCCAAAGTTGCGTCTCAGGTACTCGCGCTTCTCGACCAATATCTTCGCGAGGCCTTGCGCGACATTTCCAAAGCCAATTAGGGCAAGTCGGAACTTCATGATCGAAACCTCATCCCATCCTACACAGATATGGCAGGGTTTCTAGAGTGTAATCATTTGCCAAATGATCAATACTTAGTAGTACGGCTTGCTCCGCTCTCAACGAACGAACTCGAGCACAGAGCTGCACGAGAGATGCCTCACTGGAAAGAGCTGGTTGAAGGGACCTCCGGATCGACGGTGCTATTTTCCTCCTGCCACGCAGGATAGGGCTCTATGTCCGGGCCTGATGCGATGGTTCTTTAAGTTGCGGACGTTTGAACCTTTGAGTTGATGATCGAACGTGGTGGTGGCGAGCAAGGAGGATACTGTCGGAGGCATAATGACCAGGAATCCTGTAACCATCAAACCCGATTTGCCGGTGAAGAAGGCTCTGCAACTTATGATCAAGAAAGACATTGGGAGCCTCATCGTCGTGAAGAACGGAGAACCAATAGGAATCGTCACAGAGCGGGACGTGACACGTCGGTCACTCCGTCCCGCGAAAGCCAAAGGAGTATACGATAGGCCGGTCACTCGATTGATGTCTCGTCCACTGATCACAGTGCCGCCCGCCACTCCCGTCTGGGAAGCGTTCGAGGCTATGGTCACAAAGAAGATTCGCAGGCTCCCGATCGTCGAGCAGCGCCGCCTCGTAGGAATCGTCACTGAGCGGGACCTGTTCAAGTGGGTCATCCGAGTATTCTACGAGCCTAACATTCCTGATCGCATCAAGAAGTTCCTGGAGTAGACCCTTCGACCAGAGACTGAACAAATCCCGAGGCCTAGGGCCCCCATCACCGATTCCCTGCTTGCCTTGACCCGAACTGGTGGCTTGGCTAGGAATGATACTGCCTCCTGATCCTTCAGACCGTTGCCGGTTGCGATGCAGACAACCGCCTCATCCGCCTTGATGACGCCTTCATCTACTAGCTTCCCAACACCCGCTATGGTTGAGGCGCTTGCGGGCTCGACGAAGATGCCTTCCCGACTTGCAAGCATCTTCTGAGCTTCAAGTATCTGATGATCAGCAACTGTCTCAATGAGCCCGCCCGATTCCCGTGCGGCTGCCAGAGCCCTCTTCCAGTTCACCGGCGACCCTATCCGGATTGCGGTGGCTACTGTTTCAGGCTTGGCAACAGGTTCGACATGATCGGATCCCAATCTGAACGCGCGGGCAATTGGTGAGGCTCTCTCCGCCTGCACGCCTATCAGGCGGGGAAGCGTATCTGCCAAGCCCAGAGCCCTCAGCTCGAGCAGGCCCTTCCAGAGCGCGGTGATGTTACCGGCGTTCCCGACAGGAATCACAATGATATCTGGTAGTCGTCGGAGCTGGTCGTTGATCTCATACGCTATCGTCTTCTGACCCTCAACTCTGAATGGGTTGATGGAGTTCAGAAGGTACGGACTTCGATCCTCCCGGGCTACGTCGACTACCAGACGCATAGCGTCGTCAAAGTCTCCATCAATCTCGATGATCTTCGCTCCGTGCACTACAGCCTGAGCCAGCTTTCCGGCAGCGATCTTGCCCGCAGGAATCATCACGAAACATTTCAGACCCGCCCTTGCAGCATAGGCGGCAAGAGAGGCTGAAGTGTTCCCCGTAGAGGCGCACATCACAGAGTCTGCGTGGAGTTCCACTGCCTGACTGACACCGACGGTCATGCCTCTATCCTTGAAGGAGCCTGTAGGGTTTTCACCTTCGTTCTTGACATGAAGATGTTTCAGGCCAAGATCTTTCGCTAGGCGGCGGCACTCGTTAAGCCCAGTCCCTCCTTCCCCTAGTGAGACGACCTCGACCTTCTCCCCGATCGGCAAAAGTTCGCGGTACCGCCACACCCCGAGCGGTCTCTGGCTCCAAGCTTTCGGGTCGAAGTCTAACACCTCGCCGAGCCTAATTTCGAGAAGACCGCCGCATTTCGGGCAGACATATGCTCTTTCGTTGAGAGGATGAACGGCTCCACATTCGATGCATTCGAGGGTCTGTTTCACGGGTCCTCTACTCCTCGATGACAGTCGCTCCACGAGCTGGTTTCGAGGCGAGCGCACGGCATCGGACACCAGCTGACTCGAAAGCTTCCCTCATGGCTTCGGCCACAGGAGCTGGAGAAACTTTCGCGCTGT
>Ga0209725_1000804_pt1 | contig 18532 bp, 14 predicted proteins | sample I18A1metaG_FD_184145 | JGI IMG/M metagenome (GOLD analysis project Ga0209725, IMG submission 184145) | Lake sediment bacterial and archeal communities from Gulf of Boni, Indonesia to study Microbial Dark Matter (Phase II) - ​I18A1 metaG... | ecosystem: Environmental > Aquatic > Freshwater > Lake... | reverse complement strand
CCGGCTCCTGATAACAATGTGCAACCCCTCTCCATAGCGATGAGCCCAGTAGACTATTCTGTTTGGTTCACAGAGTACGCCACAGGCAGGATAGGCTCGATAAGGCTTCTGGAAGGCGGCGACGTGATGTTCAGACACTACGATACAACCTCGCCGACGAGCAAGCCCTGGGGCATAGCTGTCGATGCCGATGGATACGTGTGGGTAACGGAGAGTGCGAATCCAGGATGCCTAGGAAAACTAAACCCGATCACAGGAGAGTACGTGACTTTCACAGTTCCAACTCCAGACGCTGAACCTCGCGAGCTCGTCATCGAAGCAGTGACAACCCCTCCATACCGCGTCGTCAACCTGTGGTTTACAGAATACAATGGAGACAAGATCGGTAGATACGATCCCGGCCTCAACGTGTTCTTTGAATATCCAATAATCTCAAGCGGAGGAAGACCTCATGGCATCGCCATCACTGGACTTTACGGCAATGTGTGGTTCACCGAGCCGATTGCTCAGAAGGTCGGCGCACTAGTCCAAACTTACCCGAAAATCACGTCCACGACAGTAGGTACAATAACATCTGCAGCCACGACGAGTACGACAGTAGCGACGACTCGAACAACTGCAGCGTCGGGGACCGTAGCGACAACGGCGGCTTCTGCTACCACCGGTTCAGTAGCAGTCTCACTTACAGTAATCACCTCAACGCACACCTTCACTAGTACGAAGCTCTATCTCACAAGCACAAGCATCTACAGTAGGACGATCACATCCAGCACGAAATCCTATACTACGACTACGACGACCACCACTGCCACACAGACATCCGTCACGACTTCGACCCTTTCCACAACGACAACCACAACTGCCACTTCCACATCCTGGAACATTCAGACAAGCACACAAGAAACGTCAATGACAAGCACAATAGTCATCGTTTCGACATCCTCGACCACAACCACATTCACGGCAACGTCGACCTCAATCTACCCCACCGTTGTCGTAACACTGACGAACACATCCTTCATTCCCACCACCACCTTCTCACCCACCGTGACGGTGACATCAGTCCAAACCTCAGTACGTCCAACGACTTCGGTTACTACCTCTGTTCTCACTACGACAACTACAACAACAACCACGATCACGGTTACTCGACCCTGCGTCATAGCGTCTGTTGCGTATGGTTCGGAGTTGGCTCCGGAGGTTCAATTCTTGAGGGAGTTCAGAGACCAAGCCGTAATGTCAACCTTCGCTGGCAGCCAGTTCGTGAAGATATTCAACGCCTTCTACTACTCATTCAGCCCAAGTGTTGCTAGGCTGGTCGGTGCAAACCCGTACCTCTTGGGAGCTGTTCGAGCATCGATCTACCCGCTCATAGCGTTCCTTCATGTCTCGGCACAGGCACTACGCGTCTTGCCAGTGAACCCAGAGGTAGCGACTGTGCTGGCAGGCGTCCTAGCCAGCTGGCTGATCGGAACAGTCTATGCTTCACCGGCAGTGTTTCTACTGCAGCTGTACAGGAAGAGATGGAAACGGGTAGGAGGTACATAGTATGGAGTCTGCGCTATGTCTCTCAGCCTTCACGGCATGCATACTTGTCGCCCTATTGATGCGCAGCGACAGTTCAGGGCACAGATTGACTAGGCGAGCCATCCGAAAAATCGTTGGATTATCTTCGGTCGTGCTTCTCGCGGGACTCTTGCTAGCGCCAACTCGCGCCACGACAATCACCGAATATCTGGTGCCTGGAAACCCTGGCCTCTGGGATCTCAGCGTAAACGGTACCTTGACTGATGTCTGGTTTACCGAAAGCGCCGGAAACAATATCGGTCTCCTAAATTATTCTACGGGGGCGCTTGAGCAGATTCCGATTCCGACAGCATATAGCTATCCTTGGGGTATCGCCGTTGTAGACTGGAAGAACACGGCAGCAGTCTTCACCGAAAGCTATGGAAACAAGATTGGAGTAGTTGCCCGGAATGCCACCCGCAACATTGCGGAATACGTTGTTCCGACAGCTGGATGCGGACTGCGCAAGATCATATATGACAAGAGCAATCCTCTGACTCGGAACTGCACTTGGTTCACAGAATATGCATCCGGAAAGATCGCTCGACTCGATTTCCCCAATTTCCCAGGCGCGAACGCTTGGCGTGCAAGGATTATCGAGTACTCGTTACCTGGGGCAGGGGTAAATTCGAATCCCATAGGGATTGCGATTGGCACGGATCTTACGCAACCAGCTCCTAGTGAACCTTACATTTGGGTTGCAGACTTCACTAGAAAAAGTATCGTCAGATTCCGTCCAGACACGGGGGTTTTCCGAGAATACTCTGTGGCCCCATTCAATCCGTGGGATGTCGCGGTTGATCTGGATGGAAATGTGTGGTTCGCCGCCCAAAGAGTCGGAACGGACATAAACGTCATCGGTAGACTCAACCCAGTTGCCATTGAGACATCTAGGTGGGGGCTCGTCACGTTCAGGGTTCCCACACCGAACAGCGAGGTTCACGAGATCGAAGTGGACTCTCGAGGAAACATATGGTTCACAGAGTTTTCTGACTATGCAAGCAAGATCGGGAAGTACATTCCTCTGAGGAACCTGTTCATAGAATACCCGATTATCACTCCTATTGCCAAGCCACAAGGCCTAGCTGTACATACTGAAGCCGACGGGACAGTCAACATATGGTTCACGGAATATGGAGGGAGGAGAATAGGGAGGCTGAGGCAACCCGAAGGCCCGACGGTGTCAACAACCGTCTACTCCGTAACTTATGCGGTGACAACGTCCACGACCCTGCTCACAGTGAACACTGCCACGACTGTGGGCGCAATTACTAGCGCCTTAGCAGCTAGATCCACGCCAGTAGTGTCGGCAACTAGTGCATCGACTGCGAGTTCAACGATCGTTGACACAGTAAGCATCGTCTTGACGTCGCCAACCTATTGGACCACGACGCGCACCAGCACGACCACCACGTCGTTTACCACCACAACCACCACGTACAAACAGACCCTTGTCAGTGCAGAAACCACGTCCACCACAACATCAATAACAGCCACGCACGTCTCGACGTCATGGGAAAGCGTCACCGCGCTGACGAGCGCAACCGTATTATCGATATCCTTGTTCTCAGAGACTACATCAACTACTACAACAACAACGGGAACCTCAACAATCTTCTCACCGACAGTAACTACGCCTACAACGACATCCACATCTTTGAATACAACCTTCCACTCCCCCACAGTAACGTTGACCTCAACAACCGTCACGGAGACGTCAACGACTACCACATCCACGACGGCGACGACTACCACATCCTACTCGCCGACAGTAACCCTCACATCGACGACAACAACAACCACAACATTCCTTCCAATACAGCTGCGGCCATGTATCATAGCTTCTGCAGCCTACGGATCATCTGTGGCACCTGAAGTTCAGTCGCTCAGAGCCTTCCGAAACGAGAAAGTGCTGTCCACCTTCGCCGGCAACCAGTTCATGAAGGCCTTCAACGCCTTCTACTACTCATTCAGCCCCACAGTCGCGTCGATCGTCACAACCTCCCCGGCACTGACCGCGGCAGTTCGCGTCCTCCTCTGCCCACTGATAGGAATTCTGCAAGTGTCTTCGTGTGTCTTCAGCATGTTGTCCTTCGCGTCTGATCTGGCGATGGTAGCTTGTGGAGTGCTCGCTAGTGCTCTGTTCGGAGTAGTCTACCTTCTGTCACCCATTATGGGGATTCGGTTCCTGATCAAGAAGAAGAGCGTTGTCAAGAGAGTCATGGCAAAGCCCAGATCACGACGACCAACAAGGCATAGATAGAACCTAATCTCATCCGGGGATATCGGAATGAGAAGACAGACGACATATGTCTCAATACTGGTCGGGGTTATCGTCGCTTCAATGGTTCTTGGGCGGGTCAACATAGCGTATGGAACGGATGTTGACCCCGCCGACGGTATCGTCAGGGGAGTCTGGAGGATAGTCGACAGCCCTTTCCATGTCAAGAGAGATATCACCGTCCCAACTGATGATAGCCTCACGATAGAACCGGGGGTCGTCGTCTACTTCGACGGTTACTTCAGCCTAACGGTGCGAGGCAAACTTGTAGCCGCAGGGACCGCAGGCAACCGCATCACATTCTCTTGGAAGGATGGTGGAACCGACCGCGACAAATGGGTTGGGATCTACCTCTACAGCGCAACCAAAGCGAGCACGATCAGCTACTGTATCATAATGAACGCCAGGGCCCCCATCAACGCGTACGGGTCTTTCAACAACATACTTACCTTCAACACGATCAGATACAACTCCGCAGGGATCCTCGTCGACGCAGCCGAGGGAAACACAATAGCGGACAATGAGATCTATGAAGACTCAGACTACGGCATCTGCCTCCGACAAGGATGCCAAAGGAACGAAATATCCCGGAACGTGATCTACAAGATCGGCCCACCGTCCGCTCCATACAACAGGGGCGACGCGATAATCATAAGAAGCTCCGTTGGAAGCCCGATGAACATAGACAATAAGATAAGAGACAATACGATATACAACTGTCACTTCTCTGCCGTAAAGGTGGACCACGTCCAGAACTTGGAGATCACTGGCAACCTTATGTACGCCAACTACCAGAGAGGCGTGAACGGGACCGGAGGCAACATCTACATCAAAATGACAGGCGACACATTCCTCGACTACGAGAACAAAGACCTTCTCATTCACAATAACAGGGTGCACAGTGCAGCTGGAAATGGGACCGGCATCTTCATGCAGAGTTCTAAGAATGCTAGAATAACCTATAATGACATTTATCTCAACGCCTTTGCAGGAATAGTCGTCCTGAACGTGACGACGCTGTGCCAAATCAACCGGAACAACATTAGAAACAACGCGAGGCACGAGGCCTGGGACAATGGCACAACAATGGCTTGGGACGACGGCTCTAGAGGAAACTACTGGGGGAACTACACGGGCTTCGATTACAACAACGATGGAATAGGAGATGTGCCATACACGCTTGACGGTCCGAAGAATAGCAAGGACTTCTTCCCATTGATGAATCCGCAACTGTTCATTGTGACAACTGTTTCGACCACAGCAACAAGAACCTCAACCGGAACTCTGCTGCTCTACGCGACAACAACGACATCCACACTTTCAACTTGGACCGCCACCACGACGATAGTGCCTGCAACTAGTACGACGTTTATTCATACCGCGAACGCCACGACTACTTCCACCACTACTTCTACTACTGCTGTCACATACACCATATCGGTATTCACATTCTTCGCCACATCGACAAGCTATATTTGGACAGTATCCGCCAGCACAACAACAACCTTCCAAAGTACATCTTACACAAGCACAACCGCAACGACGACTACAACCTCAACCTCTACTTCGACAACAACTTCAACTACATCCACAACGACAACAGTTACGACGACAGTGGCTCGTACGGTGACACCAGGTAGATGTCTCATAGCTTCAGCCGCCTACGAATCAGAGTTGTCACCCTACGTTCAGTATCTGAGAGATTTCAGAGATGGGCACATATTGAATAGCTTCGCGGGATCAGAGTTCATGAGACTCTTCAACACATTCTACTACTCATTCAGCCCGTCCCTAGCAGACTCAATATCAGCAAGTGAAACTGCAAGAGCCGCCACAAGGATCGCACTAGTTCCACTGTTCATATCACTCTACCCAGGCCAAGCAGTGTTCCACATGTTCCGCTCTCAACCCGAGTTGGGAGTGCTTCTAGCGGGCCTCGTATCAAGTTCGCTGATGGGAATCCTCTACGCGTCGCCCCTCGTCGCCTTCAAGGCAATCAAGACCAAGACAGAACGAAGGAAAGGTGGATACTCGCTGAAACCCCTTGCCATAGTGTGGATTGGATCCCTTCTTGCGCTTGGGGCGTCATACGTTTTTCTTTATGCCGGGCAAGAAGCAATTGCCGACTTCATAGCCATGGTCTCGAGTGGAACTCTAGTTCTCGCAACAGTCATTCTCGCACCACTACTGCTGCTCAAGCTGATTCGAAGATTTCTGCCCTGAAAGCTTACTCATCCAAGAGGCCAGGGCAACCACAGCCAAACACACATCAACTCCTCACCGTGCTACTGGTAGAGCTGTTGTATTCTCTGCGCTTGCCTCCAAGAGCCTAGTTGGCGCTTCCCCCTGCTAGGAGGTTCTGACGCCTGCTCAGGGCGTGTCAGTTCTTACGAAGAAGTATCTTGGCCAAGAAGGCCAGTTCTTCGACGTGGATGGCTCGAAGGCGATCCTCAGCTCTAGCCCAATCCTAAGGTCCTCGGGCTTCACTCTGATGATTCCAGGAAGTCGGGCACCTTCAGTAAGCGATACTATTCCAACAGCATAAGGCACGAGTGATTGAAATGTAGGCGTAGCCACATGTATGGCCGAGTACGTCAGGAGCTCTCCTGTTCCTTTCAGTTCCACCCACTCTGAGTTGGATGAGCCGCATCTTGGACAGAGCATTCTCGGTGGAAGCAGGACTGCTTTGCAGGATTCGCATCGTACACCCATCAGCTTTCTCTGAGCGCAGAACTGATAGAAACTTTCGAGAGTTGGGGGAGGCTTCAAGTCCAAGTTAATCTCGCCTCCGATAGATGTGGACGACTCCCGTCGCTCCTGAACCCCCGACATTGTGCGTTAGGCCTATGCTAGCGCCTTTCACCTGTCGCCTATCGGCTTGCCCTGTGAGCTGGAGATAGATCTCGCAGGCTTGGGCGGCGCCGGTGGCCCCGACAGGATGTCCCTTGGCCTTTAGTCCGCCACTCGTGTTGACTGGAATTCTCCCGCTGAGCTGCGTTTCTTCTTCTTCAACCAATTTTCCCCCTTCTCCAGGCGAGCAGAATCCTAAATCCTCATAGGCGATTATCTCCGCGATCGTGAAGCAATCGTGGACTTCTGCGATGTCTATCTTACGGGGAGTCATGTTTGCCATCTTGTACGCCTGCTTGGCAGCGAATCGACCCGCCTGCATGGAAGTCAGCTTGTCTCTCTCGTAGAGGCCAATCGTGTCGCTAGCCTGCCCTGTACCGACAATGTCGACTGGTATCTCGGCAAAGCGCTTGGCAAGTTTAGGCTTGGTTATGACGAGACAGCTGGCCCCATCACTAATTGGAGAACAGTCAAATAGCTTGAGAGGCAGCGCTACAGGTCGTGACTCCATCACCTGCTTTACGGTGATCTCAGATTGTATGTGTGCCTTCGGGTTAAGGCACCCATTGTGATGGTTCTTCACTGCAACCATGGCCATCTGCTCCTCGGTTGTTCCGTACTGGTTCATGTGGGCTGTCGCCATCAACGCAAAGATCGATGGAAACGTGATTCCGTTCCACTGTTCCATCGGAAAATCAGAAGCCATGGCCAAGTACTCTGTCACATCTGACGTGGTCCGATGGGTCATCTTCTCAACTCCGCCCACCGCTACTACATCGTACAGTCCAGACATGATGGCAAGGATAGCGCATCTCAAGGCGGCTCCTGAAGATGCACACGCAGTCTCGATTCGTGTTGCAGGAATCGGCAAGAGTCCTATCCAATCCGATAAGCATGGTGCCGCATGCCCTTGATGTTCGAATGATTCAGACATCTGTCCAACAAAGAGTGCCTTGACATCCTTTTTCGGGTCAAGGTTTGGGCACCTTTCAAATGCTTCCTTTGCAGCTTCAGAGAAGATCTCTCTGGAGTACTTTTTCTCCAGCCTCCCGAATTTGGAAATACCAGCTGAGACTATGGACGCTAGAGGCTTTCCCTCCAAGGGCAACACCTTCAAACCGGCGTGAATCTGAAATGTGAAACGTATAACGCTTTCACCAAGAACACTTTGCGAGCTTGGGTCTTGCAGCTTCTTGCGTCGGAAAACAGATCGTTTCTGGAGTTTCGATCGGCTTAAATCGCGAAGAGGGCGATATCACGTCCTCGCTTCTGCGTGGTGAAAGAGATGACGAGAATCGCGATCATCGGGATCGGTATGACGCAGCTCAGATCGATTACACCGGACTTATCGTACAAGGAGATGATGTTTGAAGCTGCGCTCAAGGCCTACAACGATGCAGGAGTGGATCCACGAACAGATGTGCAGAGCTTTGTCTGTTCCTCTGAGGACTTCCTAGAGGGGACGAGCATATTCGACGAATATGTTCCCGACCAAATCGGTGGGTCCCTTAAGCCTGTTTGCACTATATCTGGAGACGGGTTGTACAGCTTGGCAACTGCATACATGCAGATTTCAGCGGGGCTTGTGGACGTTGCGGCCGTTGAGGCTCACAGCAAAGCTTCGGACATAGCGTCCATTCGAAGCATCATGAGTTTGGCGCTGGATCCGATATATGTGAGGCCTTTAGACGTGGACCCATATTTCGTTGGAGGGCTCGAGATGACTCGATTTCTCCATGATAGCGGCAATACTCGAGAACAATGCGCACTAGTTGTTGAGAAGAACCGAAGAAATGCCTTGAAGAACCCATATGCAGCATACCCCTCCATGCTGACGGCTCAAGACGTACTGAAATCCGACCATATGTGTCAACCACTACGCAGGATGGATGTCGCTGAACCAGCCGACGGCGCAGCAGTCGTCGTTCTGGCTTCCGAAGAGAAGGCTAAGAAGTTCCGTGATGATCCAGTCTGGATCGTGGGGTTGGGATGGTGCTCTGATACTCCTTGTCTAGAGGCGAGGCAATGGGGCGAAGCAGTATATGCGAAGATGGCCGCCAATGAGGCGTTCAGAATGACAGAGAACGTTCGACCTCAGGACATTGACTTACTGGAAATCGACGATTCACTATCCTTCAAAGAGCTTCAACATCTTGAAGCGATGGGGTTCTGTGGGAAAGGTGAAGCAGGGCCTCTCACCAAAGAAGGTGCGACCAAGCTTGGGGGCGAGCTTCCCGTGAACGCGTCAGGCGGAAGCCTTGGAATGGGATATACCTTTGAGATGGTAGGCTTGCAGAGACTCTGCGAAGTAGTTCTTCAACTTCGGAATCAAGCAGGCGAACGCCAAGTAAGGAACGCCGAAAAGGGGCTTGTTCAATGCTGGAGGGGGATTCCGACTGCTAGCGGCGCAGTCGTCATCCTAAGCTCAGAGAGGAGCTGACCCATTTGCTCGCGAAGAAGAGGGTCGCAGTCGTAGGAGCCGGAATGACCAAGTTCATGCGGAGAGCACAAGAAACAGGCAAAGAGCTCGCATATGAAGCGGCAAGGATGGCCCTTGACTCGTGCGGTCTAAGGATACAAGACATTGAAAGTGTCACGATGGGATCTGCGCCAGATGCATTCGACGGAGTCCACATGAAAGGAGAATATCTCATTGACGGTTCCGGAGGTTGGCGTAAACCTTACATGAGAAACTACGTAGGCGGAGGCACAGGAGTATTCGCCGCGATCCATGGATGGCAACATGTTGCGTCGGGACTCTTCGACACATGTCTGGTGGTCTGTGAGGAGAAGATGTCCAGCTGTAAGCCTCATCCACAAGCTGCTTTTCAAACGATCTTCGACAACTTTACTGAGCGTCCGCTCGGCCCGAACCTAGTCTGGATCTTTGCGCTTGAGATGCACAGGTACATGCACGTCCACAAGATACCCAAGGAGAAGATCGCCGTAGTTTCTGTCAAGAACAAGAAAAACGCTATGGATCATCCATGCGCGCAATTGGCACAGAAGATAACTGTAGAAGATGTTCTTAATTCTGAAGTTCTAGTTTGGCCCGTCCAGAGGCTGGATATTAGTCCCACGAGTGATGGAGCTGCGGCAGTTGTATTGGCCTCAGAGGATGTGGCAAGGAAGATCACGGATTCGCCAGTCTGGATCGACGGTGTAGGATGGAACCTTGACACGGCCTATTGGACGAGCAGAGATCTGTACTATCCGCAGTACGTTGAGAACGCTGCTAGAATGGCCTACCAGATGGCTGGGATCAGGAACCCAAGGGAGGAAATAGACTTCGCAGAACCCTACGATCCGTTCGACTACAAGGAGCTGCATCATATGGAGGGCCTAATGTTGTGTGCGAAAGGAGAGGCACCGACCCTCGCTTGGGAGGGAGTAACTCAGCGTGACGGAAAACTTCCGATATGTCCTTCCGGCGGTCTGCTGGGCGTGGGCAACCCGATAGCGGCCGCGGGAATGATGAAGATCTGCGAACTCTTCTGGCAGCTCAGAAGGGAAGCAGGAAAAAGACAGGTCCCAGGAAATCCAAAGACCGCAGTAGCGCAAGCTTGGGGAGACCTCATGCAGGTTGGGACGGTTGTGGTTATGCGAGCCTAAGAGGCGAAAGAGATGAACGTGAGAATCAAAGAGTTTGCGGGGACGTCGCTCCACGAGGAAGACATAAGACAAGGCAGGGTTCTATCGGTTAGCTACCGCACCAGGGCTCAGTACCTTTGGTCAGCGGGTGTTGCGATAGGAAGGTACTTGGCAGAACTGAAGAACGGTAGGATAGTCGGACGACAGTGTGACAAATGTGGCCGGACCGCTGTCCCTCCACGGATGTTCTGCGAGTGGTGTTTCAGACCTAATGATCGCTGGGTCATTCTCAAAGATAGCGGTGTCGTCAACACGTTTTCTGTGAGCTACATCGCGGCTGACGCTACAAGGATCACAGAACCGCTAATACCAGCGGTAATTCAAATTGATGGGACAACTGGAGCTGGCATATTGCACCTGATAGGCCAGGCTGATCCAAAGAAAGTTGAGTTCGGCATGAGAGTGCAGGCGATGTGGAAGCCTCCGCAAGATAGGACCGGATCAATTTTGGACATCAAGTACTTCAAGCCGGCTGAGAGGTGATAAGCGATGGGGTTCGCAGAGAAGATTCAATCCCCCAAAGACATCAAGCATATGGAAGGGGAGATACCTGTCAACTACTTGTATACTGTAGGCATCGCTGGGGAGCGCTTCCTGAGAGAACTCAGAGATAATGCAAAAATACTTGGCATTAGATGCAGCAGGTGCAAATTAGTGCATGTCCCGCCTCGGACATACTGTGAGCGATGCTTTGAACGTCTCCATGATTGGGTGGAGCTGGCAAGCGAGGGAACAATCGAAACGTTTACGATATGCTATTTCAGTGCGAACGGGAATAGGTTGGCAGAACCGGAGATCATTGCCTCCGTGAAACTAAACGGAGCAACTGCAGGATTTATTCATAGGATTCGTGATACGAATGATCGCGACATTCGCATAGGAATGAATGTGGAGGCGGTTCTCAAGGAGAGAGGAGAACGTGTTGGGTCACTTCTTGACATTGCCTACTTCAGACCATGTAGACGCGTCGGAAGTGAATCATACTGAGCAAGGATCGGGGCAATATGTCGCCCTTTTTCTTCCCTGAGTCCACTTCGTCACGATCCTTGGGAGATCAGCCCAATCTCGGCTATTAGGGTTTGGAAAGTCTTACAAGGATGCGTTCCGGGGATGTGACATCTCCCCTGGCTCAGCGAACGGGCAGTCCTCAAGGGCCGGGCAGCGATCGATTCAGGGTCATTTCCGAATGGGGATTCTGGACGGTTCGGGAGCATGCTGATTCGACACGGCGCCACCCGTCCTATCAGGGCTGGATCGAACCCAAACCTTATGTATACTTCCCCGCCATGTTATAGCGTTCATCTGAAGGTGTGAGATTTTGCCCAAAAAGAAAGCCAAAAAGAAACCCAAGAAAAGAGTGAAGAGGGCAAAGCCCAAACCGAAACGGAAGGTGACCCCGCCACCCGCAGTGCCGGTCCCTCCGTTGCCCCCTGAAGTCGTAGCTGGAACCCAACCATCAGGCATACCCCCGGTGACCTAGGTAGGCCGACGGGACGGAAGCAGTTCGCCCTCTCTCTTCTCTCCTTTTTGCTGACCAACTTCCTCCAACTGTGCCATGATTCGTGCGTGCATGCCTAGACGCATCTAGCCTAGCCGTTTGTGATGATCTTCTTGGGAGAGCGAGACCGAATAGAAGAAATCAGAAGATACCTAGATGCCACGTTAGAGGAGTTTCAGAATCTAGTTGAGAAAGCGGGCGGGTTCGACGATGCGAGAATCGGAAACGGGTGGAACCCGGCCAATATCAAGGAAGCCATTTCCACTGTAGTGCCTATGTCTCCTGAGGAGATCCTGGAAAACGTAAGGGCTGCTAGGTGGCGCAGACTTGGAATCGCTCTGAGGAATCTTCCGAAAGCTAGAACACTTAGTATCGACTTTGAGCAGCCCCACCTCGACTACCGTCCTTACTGGATAGCCAAGGCTTATCATGAATGTTTTTTCTTCAGGGGGGCCTCCTATCGCGTCCCAACGAGTGCAGATGTCGTGGCGGTTGAGGTGGAGGGAAAGCTTCGAAACCTCCTTCTTCGCGATAGCAGGCGCACTTCGTTCCTTGGAGCCGTCAAGGAGGCGCTGGAAAGGGCTACGGGGCTTATACCCTCTGACCCAAGATTCTTTGTTCTAGACGGCGTTACCGAACTGGCCAGGAACTACAAGGAGGCATCGCTGTATCTGGATGCGCATGGAAGGTACAATCGCTACATACAACGCTTCACACTTCGCAACCCTGCCTTACAGCCCATCAAGAGCGTCGAGCAGCTTCAAAGGAGCGAGGAACATGTTGAGATCATGCCCTTGCACGAAACAAAAGATTCGGTAATAAGGAAGTTGCGCGAAGCGGTTGTTGAGCCACCCAAGAGCTTTATGAGAATTCTGAGCAACCGATTCGAAGTGGCGAGTCTCATGTTGCTCTACCTTCCAGTGTATAGAGTAAAATATCGACATGCCAAGAAAGAGGGCACCATATGGCTCAATGGATCTACGGGCGAACCGATGATTTAGCCGCCCTTACTTGTGAACAGTTGTCACGTCGTGCGTGGGGTGCTCAGAGGATGGAACATTTGCGCATCGGAGATGTATTGCCTGAAGTTTCGTTTCGCCGAACCGCCGCTGTTCCGAAATGAGAACATTAATATACCGGAACTGCGCGGTAGCAAGGAACGGAGATGACGGTGTCAGTCGACGAAGATGTGACAACTTTTCTCAAAGCCCTGACGCGACCTCCGCAACTGAAGGTGCTAGCTTCCCTTGCAGAAAGGCCAACACAGGAATTCACCAAGACAGAGATCGCGACCAGATCAGGAATAGGCAGGACTACTCTGTATCGAATCTGGGAAGATCTTGAGAAGATGAAGGCGATAAGGGCCTCACGCCAAGTCGGGGCGGTGACGCTCTACTGTCTCAATGCTGGCAGCCCGATAGTGCAATCGCTTCTTTCGGTTCGGGAAAAGCTTGCAAGGATACAGGCTGGTGTGGAGAAGATTGAAGGGCTTCAAGAAGCGGAGAAGATTAGAGAAGTACCTCAAGAGCAGATTCCTCTTTCACCCGCTATACTACTTAGGCTGCTCGACATGAATGCCTCCACTCCGGAAAGGGCCGTCTCCGAAGAGGCTCTGGGCCTGAAGGACCCTGAGAAGAGGGTTCTCTTAGGTCTGGCAGAGGCTGGACTGGTGGAGAAAAGGAATGAGGCATACCTTCTGACATCGCTCGGAAAGGTGACTGCAGAGGGCGCTGCAAGATTGTGGCGCTGTGAAGCAGGGGCACCAATTAACGAAACGATTTCTTCGCTGAAGGTTGCGCTTGGAATAGTCTCTCAAGAGATCAAGAAGATCGGTCGAGAATTATCTGAAGAGAGACGCTCCTCGACGCGGAGGCGGTGATCTAGTCTTGCAAAGGTTCGGGCTGAGAGAGAACGTCATGATCAAGGACAGAACGCTTGTCACATTGAGAACGGAGGTAGTCAAACTCTTCAATCTGATCACGATCGTCAAAGACGCAGTAAGAAACCTGAGGGAGTTTGACGAAATGAAGCAGCTGCCTGTTGCGAGGCTTGAGGAAGCGCACAGAACCTTGAAGAGTTTTGTTGAGCAGTACGAGAAGAGAAGCCGAGTGGGTCAGTAGTTCGGCCATATACTCATCTTCCTTTCATGCCTTTCTTGAGAAAACCGCATTCGGAAATTGGCGAGTCAATGTCAAAACATATAATAGGCAAAAATCTGCACCAAGACCGCGAGCGGCCTTGCCCTTCAAATCAAAACTCTTCATTGTAGCTATCGCTTTCCTCTTATTCGGGGCAATCATCAATCTCAATGTTCCAGCTGTGTCATCGGCTGCGAGGCCTGCGATTGATACCGACAGCCCAGTATACTCCAATTTGGCCAACGAGGTATTGGTGAGTGGCTACGGTCTTGAACCGTATTTCACCTACTTTCTATGGGCGAAGAAGCCGGGAGCACTTGAGACATCGTACACAGGCCTATCCTTCGTCACCACGGCGGCCGGAGGCCTCCCGTACCCGACTGTGAGCATTGCTCTAGACATACCTCCTCTTCTGGGGGCCTATCTTCTTACAGTCTCCACATTGTCAACTCAGGATACTGCGAACGCCAAATGCCATTTTGGCGTTTGCGGTCCAGTGGCGCCGGTCTACCAAAGAAGAGAGACTGCAAAGTTCATCGGTGGAGGCATATTTCCAGGATCCACGGTGAGGATTGACGTTCGAAACCCCTTGGATGCGCTCGTAAGCAATGCGACAACCATCGCAAATGAACGTGGTGAGTTTGCCCATTCTTGGTCTATCCCGAACAACGTTCAGGTTGGATCTTGGATCGTGTCCGTCAATGGCATAGGCACAATGGATAATAGCTTCGAGCGGCACCGCTCGGACGGCCAATTTGGCGTTATCGAAGCATCTCTAAGATTTTCCGTCCACCAACAACCACTGCAAATATACCAGCGTACAGAGACTGTCAAGATCTCCTTCGTAGTTAGGTATCCAGACGACTCGCCCGTAACAACAATCAAGCAAGGATCGAAGCCTATTCATGTCTATCGGATGGGAATGAGGCTTTCTTCTCTACCTCTCGTTCTCATTGATGCGGCAAACGGAATATGGACAGCACAACATGCAGCTCCCAAGAACGAGACTTTAGGAAAGAACTTTACATTCCATGTTCTTCCTAGATCATTCGACGATGGGTTCGGAAACAAGGCCCCTTCATCCGCCTTTATGTCTTCACAGTTCGAGATCGTTCCAGCTCAGCTTGCCTTAGTCATCTCATCTATGAAGCGCACCTATGAGATAGTTTTCGACTCGGTGACCCTGAACGCAACGGTCAAGTATCCTGATGGATCAGACTTGATTGATGGCAAGGTCATGGCTACTTTCGAATCCGGAAGCTGGAGTGACACAAGGTCTCTACTCTTTCATGAAGAATCTCAGAGCTGGATACTCACTTATTACATTGGAATCTCGGAGGTTCAACACCTTGGAACCTGGAAGATGGCTCTTTTGGCAGAAGATGTCTTCGGAAACAGTGGCAAGACTTCAGCGGACATCGGCGTGCAGGTGCTTTGGTTATTCGTTGTTATAGTGACATTGACTATCCTCGTGGTGGTTATTCTGAAATGGATGAGCGAGGAAACAAGACTTTCAAGATTTATCAGGCGGAGAACGCCCAGACGAAGGCCTGATGGGAATTCACTTCCTACGCTCTCCTAATGTGTACACGAAACGGAAATTCGCCTATGTGGCTATGCGGGGCCATATGTGAGATAATCTTTTAGCCTCTCTTGGCAAAGGGTTGCCAGTCACGTCTGGAGGACCAAGGGTGCCTAATCCAGAGGAGCTGGAACGGACGAGAGAACGTATGGAGCGATTGAATGAGACTGCTGCTGGAAGACGCTCAGAGGTATGGCCGGAAAGGAAACCCGAATTCACCACCACGTCAGGTGTTTTGGTGAGGAGGCTCTATACGCCACAAGATATCTCAGATCTAGACTATTCCAAGGATGCTGGGCTTCCGGGGGAGTACCCGTTCATGAGAGGAATACACCCCACCATGTATCGGGGCCGCCTTTGGACTATGCGCCAGTTCTCTGGGTTTGGAACGGCTGAGGAGACAAACCGTCGATTCAAATACCTTTTATCCGAGGGAGAAACTGGCCTGAGCGTGGCTTTCGACTACCCTACTATAATGGGCTATGACTCAGATCATTCTATGGCTTATGGCGAGGTAGGCAGATGTGGCGTTGCAGTATCGTCTCTGTTAGATATGGAAACCTTGTTCGAGGGCATCCCCCTGGACAGGGTCAGCACATCGATGACAATCAACGGACCTGCCGCAATGCTTCTTTCTATGTATATAGCGGTGGGCCAGAAGCAAGGAGTTGCGCCTGAACTGCTCTCAGGTACAACTCAGAATGATATGCTCAAAGAGTTCTATGCCCAGAAACTATGCCTCTTTCCTCCTGAACCCTCAGTCAACCTTGTGGTCGACATCATTGAGTACTGTGCCAAGAACCTTCCAATGTGGAATCCAGTCAGTATCAGTGGGTATCACATAAGGGAGGCCGGAGCTAACGCAGTCCAAGAGCTGGCCTTCACTCTGGCAGATGGCTTGGCATATGTCCAGGCGACCGTTGACAGAGGATTGGCCGTTGACGAGTTCGCCCACAGACTATCCTTCTTTTTCGCCGTGCACAATGATCTCTTTGAGGAGGTTGCGAAGTTACGTGCAGCCAGGAAGCTTTGGGCTCAGTTCATGAAAGAGAGGTTTAGCGCCAAAAGCCCTCGATCTATGTGGATGAGGATGCACGTTCAGACCTCCGGATGTGCATTGACTGCTCAACAGCCTTTCAACAACATAACCAGAGTGGCAATTCAAGCTCTTGCAGCTGTCTTGGGTGGCACTCAGTCGCTGCACACCAACTCATTTGACGAGGCCTTGGCGCTACCCTCAGAGGAAGCTGTCAGGATCGCTCTTAGAACGCAGCAGATCATAGCGCATGAAAGCGGAGTTCCCAATACCATTGACCCGTTGGGTGGATCGTTCTATGTTGAGACTTTGACCAGACAGATGGAAGAGGAAGCCCTGAAGTACATCGACAAAATAGAAGCGATGGGCGGAGTATTTCAAGCGATCGAGAAAGGCTTTCTCCAGAAGGAGATCGCCGACAGCGCTTACAAGTATCAAAAGGAGATAGAGAGAAAGGACAGAATGGTAGTTGGTTTGAACGAGTATGTAGGAGACGGACCTCGAGAGATCACGCTACTGAAGGTATCTCCTGAAGCGGAGGAAGTTCAGCTGAGGAAGCTTAGAAGGACAAGGAAGAATCGAGGCGGAGACCGTGTGCAAAGAACCCTCGGTCGCCTCCGACAGGCCGCAGAAGAAAACAATAACCTGATGCCATACATCCTTGATTGTGTGAAGGCTCACTGCACCCTCGGAGAGATCTGCCAGATTCTTCGCGAAACATATGGAGCGTATCAGGAGTTGGTTGCATTTTGAGCACAGAAGGCCTAGGGTCACCCTCCGCGAGTGTTCAACGAAAGATCAGAGCGCTTGTGGCGAAGCCTGGCCTTGATAGTCATGACAGAGGAGCCAAGGTCGTAGCGAGAGCTCTCCGCGACGCTGGCATGGAAGTCATCTACACAGGCCTGAGGCAAACCCCGGAGCAGATAGTGGAAGCGGCGATGCAGGAGGATGTGGATGTTCTCTGTCTGAGTATCCTCTCTGGCGCTCATATGACACTGTTCCCAAGAATAATGGACCTCATGAAAAGGAAGGATTTGCATGACGTTCTTGTCATAGCTGGAGGAGTAATTCCTGACGAGGACGTTTCGAAGCTCAAGGACATAGGAATCGCCGAGGTCTTTGGTCCTGGGACCTTGACTCCCGTCGTAGTGGATTACATCAGAAGAAATCTGAAGAGAATATCGTAGGCGCTATGCGAAGTATCTAGTTATGAAAGCCTCAGTAAGAGAATTGGCTCAAGGCGTCTTGAAGGGAGATAGAAGATCTGTTGCTCGATTGATGACGGCAATCGAGAATGAGGACTCAGAAGCGAAAGCAGCGCTCTCTGAACTCTATCCCCATACTGGAAAGGCGCGCATTGTTGGGGTCACGGGGCCACCTGGTTGTGGCAAGAGCACCTTGATTGGGCAGGTCTCAAAGCGGTACAGGAAGTTTGGTAAGAAGATAGGCATAGTTGCCGTTGATCCTTCAAGCCCGTTCTCAGGAGGAGCCCTCCTTGGAGATCGAATCAGGATGCAAGAGTTGAGCACCGATGAGGGGGTTTTCGTTAGAAGTATGGCTACACGAGGAAACTTGGGAGGGCTCGCAAGGTCCACATCAGATCTGGCGAATGTTCTTGACGCATTCGGCTGCGACATCATCTTCGTAGAGACGGTTGGAGCTGGCCAATCCGAGGTAGATGTGATGAAGCTCGCAGACTCTGTAGTGCTTGTTACGGCTCCGGGCCTCGGGGATGACATACAGGCGCTGAAGGCTGGGATAATGGAGATCGGGGACATAATCGTCGTGAATAAGGCTGACCGAGCGAATGCGGATAGCACCGTCTTAGAGATCAGGAGTGTGCTTGAGCTCAGCGTTGAGGATAGGGGATGGTCCCCTCCTATCGTAAAAACTATTGCTATTTCGGATGAGGGAACAAATGACCTCATCG
>Ga0209725_1000803_pt1 | contig 18537 bp, 9 predicted proteins | sample I18A1metaG_FD_184145 | JGI IMG/M metagenome (GOLD analysis project Ga0209725, IMG submission 184145) | Lake sediment bacterial and archeal communities from Gulf of Boni, Indonesia to study Microbial Dark Matter (Phase II) - ​I18A1 metaG... | ecosystem: Environmental > Aquatic > Freshwater > Lake... | reverse complement strand
AAATTCCCCGACACGGCTACGACCGCGTCCTCCTCGCCTTTTCCTCGTCCATAGATCGTGATCCCCTTGAGGTCCGTGAAGGGTTCGATCTTGAATTTTCCGAAGAGTTCTCCGGCCTTTTGATTAATCCCGGCTGCGCCTTCCTTATCCGCGAGTAGCTTATAGAGCTCGGATGAGGCGTATTTTTCTATGTCCAGATGGAGCACCCAGAGCGCGTCGGAAGGGACGACCGACACCTGGAGCGATGATGCCGCCGCGCTGAAACAAAATAGCAAGGCCAGGGTGAGGGCGGCTAAAATGATGATGAGCTTTTTCATGGCATTTCTCCTTTTCACTGATTTATACGCTCCGGCCGGCAAAACGTTACTGGCCAGAAATTGAACGGGGTATTGATCGGGGATCAAACGGAGGAGGAATTCTACTGTCCCGGCTGTCTGAGGAACTCCAGAATTTTCCTGTTCACCAACTCGGCTTGCGTTAAGGTCAAGCCGTGGCCGGCGTTTGGAATGAGTTCGGCTTTTATCTGGGGCGCCACCCGATTCAAGCGCTCGATGGCCTTCCGGGCCGAATAGATTTTTTCATTTTCACCGATCAGAAAGAGCGCCGGCACTTTGATGCTATGCAACTCCTGATCTGTCAAGACAGTCGGGTTGACGAGCTGCTTGGGCTTGAAGCATTGCTGGCCCAGAAAGATGTTTTCGGCCAAGTCTTCAACGAGCCTGCGGCTCGCCTCGTCTTTTCGCGCTAAATCATCGAGCACCCAGAACATCATGCTCCTGGTGAAGTAGCGAAACGGCAGCGAGCCGAGGACTCCACGCTCCAGGAACTCGAACCTAAAGGGCAAAACGGTGGTCGCCGGTGCCAACAGCACGACCTTTTCGAGCCGGTCCGGGTGGCGGAGGAGGTACTGGCCGACGATCCAGCCCCCATACGATTGGCCGATCAGAATGATCCGGCCTTCAAGCTTGAGAGCATTGAAGAGTTCATCCAGCCATTTCACGAAGTCATCCGGAGTTTTGATCTTTCTTGTAAAGACGCTTCTCCCCAAGTCATAGATATTGTCTGGTGCATATGTTCTGTAGTTACCCGATAGAACTTCAATGTTCGGCGCCCACATCAGCGAGGTTGCGTTGGCTCCATGAATCAACACCATCGGCGGGGCGCCAGCCGGGCCGCTTATACGGACAAATGTCTGACCGAAAGACGTGTCGACCATCTGGATATCCGAGGGGATGGGCCAGATCTGCGCTTCGCGGTCATACAATCTTAAGTACCGCTCTCTGGCTTTCGCGGATCGAAACGGATGGGTTCCCGAGGTGTCTATGAGGATATGCTGCTTAACAATTTGACCCGGCGCGATAAAAAGGACGAGGAAAATAATGGTGAAGACTGCATAGACGTAGAGCTTGTTATATTTCCGTAACGTATAGGCTGACCCCAACTGTCGCGATCTCACAAAAGCTTGGCCGATGGAGTAGACCTTCAGGAAGAGAAATACCAGCATGAGGACCACGAAGAAGAGCCCGTCAGTTCTGCCGTCCAGATAAAGGCGGAGGGAATACAAGAAAGCTGCCAGACAAAGAACGATGTTCAAGATAAACCCGCGCAGAAACTCGCCATTATAAATTTGCCCCAGACCTGTAGTTATCAAACTCAAGAGAGCGGCCAGAGCCGGCCGTCGTTTCTTAGTGAGAGATTCTTGGTTTTTTATGTGGCCCTCCTCAGCATTACTGGATGACAATATCAGAGTGGCGGAGGCCGCGTCAATACGCTACAAAGCTCGAGAATCAGGACTTTCTTTCCGTTGATTTCGTTCCCTCCGGAAAATATAATGAGTTTAATTCGAGATAAGGAGAGAAAAATGAAATTTTCGTCGATTACCAGGCTGATGACTTTGGCTCTCTTTTTATTTCTCTTGGCGTGTTTGTCGCTCCCGGCGGCGACGGCTCAGTCTTCCCAGCCGATTTTGACGCCGGAGGAGCATTTCGGGTTTAAACTCGGCGCCGACCGGATGTTGTTCGATTATGAGGAGCTCATCGGCTACCTGCAGAAGCTGGATGCGGCCTCTCCCAGGTTAAAGCTGATTGAGATCGGCAAATCGCCTCTGGGGAAACCCATGTCCATCGCCTTCATATCTTCCGAAGAAAATATCAATCGTCTGGACCGACTGAAAGAGATTAACCGCAAATTGGCCCTGCAACCTGGCCTCGCGGAATCCGAGAGAGCCGCTTTGTTTGGCGAGGGCAAGGTCTTTTTGCTGGCCGCTCTGTCCATGCACTCGGATGAGGTCGGGCCGTCTCAGGCCGCCCCCCTGATCGCCTATGAACTCGTGACCACTCAAGATCCTCGGAAGCTCGAATGGCTGGAGGATACCGTTTACATGATGATCCCCACTCACAACCCGGACGGCATGGACATGGTCGTCGGCCATTACCGGAAATACAAGGGGACCAAGTACGAGGGCAGCACCATGCCCGGTGTCTATCATAAGTATATCGGCCACGATAACAACCGGGATTATCTCACCCTGAGCCAGGAAGACACCCGAGCGGTGGCGCGGATTTATAACCTGGACTGGTTTCCCCAGGTCTTGATCGACAAGCACCAGATGTGGGCGAACGGTCCGAGATATTTCGTTCCTCCCGTGCACGATCCCATCTCCGAGAACGTCGACGCCGGCCTCTGGAACTGGACCAAAGTCTTCGGCTCTCACATGATCACCGACATGACCGAAGCCGGGATGGCCGGCGTCTGCCACAGCTATATTTTTGACGATTACTGGCCCGGCTCGACCGAAACGTGCCTCTGGAAAAACGTCATCGGCATGCTGACCGAAATGGCCAGCGTCAAGGACGCCACCCCGGTCTTCGTCGAGTCGAACGAGCTCAACGTTGAAGGAAAAGGGCTCTCGGAATACAAAATGAGCATCAACATGCCGCTTCCCTGGCCGGGCGGCTGGTGGCGCCTGGCCGATATGGTCGAGTACGAAATCGCTTCCACCATGTCGATGCTCAAAACCGGTTCGCTCTACCGCCGGCAAATCCTCGAGTTCCAGAACGACCTCTGCCGCCGAGAGGTGAAAAGAGGAACGAGCCAGCCGCCGTTTTATTATATCCTGCCGCAGGCTCAACGCGATCGCAGCGAACTCGTCGGCCTGGTGAACCTGCTCCGGGAGCACGGCGTCAAGGTTTATCGGCTTTCCCAGGCGGCCGGACTTGAAGGCAAGAATTTCCAGGCCGGGGATTTCGTTGTGCCCCTCGCCCAGCCGTTCCGGCCGTTCATCAAAGAGGTCATGGAAAAACAGGAATATCCGGTGCGCCGTTACACGCCTGGTGGCGAGGTGGTCAAACCCTACGACATCACGAGCTGGTCGTTGCCGCTCCACCGTGGAATCAAGGCATTCGAAATTAACACCCGCTCGGAGGAAGTGGAGGGTCTTCTTGGAGAGGTTAACCAGGATTTAACGCTCAGGAAAGACATTCCGGCGGATTTCCGGGCGGCGATTCTCAACGTCAACAACAACGAGAGCTTTAAGGCCGCTTTTCAGGCCCTCAAGCAGGGTTTGAAAGTGGAGCGGCTGATAAATAGAGAGAATCTATCCGGAGAAGATGTCCCCAAGGGCAGCTTTCTCGTCCGCCATGACCCCAAATTAAGGTCGATCCTTGAAGGGCTGACCGTGGCTCCCGTGATCTTGACTGAATCCCCGGACCTCAAGACCACGCCACTCAGGCTGCCGCGGATCGCCCTGGTGGAAACGTATTTTCACGACATGGACGCCGGCTGGACGCGGTTTGTGTTTGACTCCTACAACATCCCGTTTACGGTCGTGCGGCCGGGGGATTTTGAAAAGACTGACTTTGTCAAAAGTTTTGATATCGTTGTTTTCCCCGACGCGGAAAAATCCATTCTGATGGAGGGAAAATATAAGGCCAGGGACGAATATTTTCTGGCCGATTATCCGCCCGAGTATGCTAGGGGCATCGGCAAAACAGGGATGGAGAAGCTCATGGCTTTTCTGGACAGCGGTGGAACGATTATATCCTGGGGTGGTTCCACCTCCTTATTCATCGGGAAACTGGAGATCGTGTGGGGCAAAGAAGAAAAGGAAGAATTTCAGTTGCCGGTCCAGGAGATCTCAGAAAGCCTGAAGAAATTGGGCTTATATTGCCCGAGCGCCCTGATGAAGACTCTGCTTCTTGAAGATCATCCTCTGACGCTCGGCCTGCCCCGAGAGATCGGCGTCATTTTCAACGGGAACCCTGTGTTCACCACCTCCGTTCCCATCTTCGATATGGACCGCCGAGTCATCGGCAAATTTCCAGAGAAAGATATCCTTATGAGCGGCTATTGCGAGAAACAGGAAGCCCTCGGGGATAAAACCAACCTGATCTGGATGAAGAAAGGCAAAGGACAGGTCGTCCTGTTCGGGTTCAGTCCGATTTTTCGGGCGTCCACCCAGGTGGCTTATAAGCTGCTCTTTAACGCCTTGCTCTTGCAGAAACTTGCGTGAACGCCAAAACGTATTTCAATATTAATAGTGGCCTGATGGAAAAGTAATGCTGTTTGAAATATAAGAGCCCTGAGCAAAGGAGCATTTAAGATGCGTAAGCTGTTGTGCATATCATTATCCTTCCTTTTCGTTTTGGGTTTTACTTCTCAGAAAAAAGAAATGAAGGAAATTTCTCCGGAGGAGAAGCAAGAGTTAGGGCAATACCTGAAAGAACATTGGAAGAGCCCGGAGGACTATGTCCTTGAAAAGTTTAAAGATCATGACGTTGTCTTCATAGGAGAATCCCCTCATCGGGTAAAGCATAATTTAGAATTCATTCATAACCTCATTCCTCGCTTATATCAAGCCGGTGTTTATAATCTGGGAATTGAGTTCGGTTGCCATGAATATCAAGATAAAGTTGACAAGCTTATCACCGCGAATGAATATGATGAAGACCTGGCGCGATTGATTATGTTCAAATGGTATATCATCTGGGGTAATAAAGAATACATGGACATATACAAGAAAGCCTGGGAGTTGAATAAATCCCTGCCAGAAGGCGCTCCAAAATTCAGAGTGGTGAATCTCTCCTATAGAATAAAAAGGAGTCCCAGAATAGGATTATTTTTAAAAATACTCTTAAAGGGCGATCCTGATGTGTTTATGGGCAAAATGATACTCAAAGAATTTGTCGATCAAGGTCAAAAAGCCCTGATATTTTCCGGTTCCCATCATGCTTTTACCCGTTATTACCAACCGATATATAATTTTGAGAAAAGCCAATTAATAAAGCTCAATAAGAATCGAATGGGGAATGTTGTCTACCATAAGATTCCAAACAGAGTTTTCAATATTTTGCTGCATTATCCCTGGGCTGCAAAGAAAGACATGGAGGAAGAGAATTACCCTGTTGACGGAGCCATTGATACTATTATGCAGGAATTTGAGAATAAGAGAGTCGGATTTGATGTCAGGGGGACACCCTTTGGCAACCTCAAGGATGACGACACTTACTATGCTCTCGGTTACCCGCATTTTACGCTGAGCACCATCTGCGATGGCTATATTTTTCTGAACCATTTTAAAGACTATGAAGGATGTACTGTAGATACGAGATTCATCACGGAAAAAAATTTTGAGGAGGCACTTGACTATTTCGATGAACCGGAACGACGTGACGAATTCAAGAGGCCGGAAGATTTTATCAGGTTAATGAACGAGCGCGCAGACATAAAAAAGAGGTTCAAAGAGCAAGGCCTGGAATGAATTTATAAATGAGAATATAAAAAATTTTGGCTCCTCCGCTTATTTACTCAAATACTGCTTGAACCACTCGATATTGCGCTTCCCGGCGTCGAGCACGAGACGGGGCTCCCGCAGGCCGTGCGGCTGCCGCGGATAGACAACCATCTTGACGGTCGCTCCCTGCCGCTTGAGGGCGTTATAAAGCTCGTATCCCTGCTGGATGGGAACGCGGAGGTCCTGTTCCCCGTGAAGGATAAGCGTCGGCGTGGTCGCGCCTTTGATGTTGAACATAGCCGAGTGCTTCGTGTAAATCGCCGGATTGTTCCAGAATTCAGCGCCGAAATAGTCGGGGATGAAGCTCGGGATGTCGGCCGTTCCGGTGAAGCTCGTGAGGTTTGTTACGGGCGCGCCGATCGAGGCGGCCTGGAATCTTTTGGTCTGCGTGATGACCCAGGAGGTCATATACCCGCCGTAGCTCCAGCCCATGACACCGAGGCGGTTCGGGTCAGCGACACCGGTGCCAATGACATAATCCACGCCGGCCATCAAATCTTTAAAATCCATGCCGCCCCAATCCTTATAGTTGGCGTAGCGGAATTTTTTCCCGTACCCGGAAGAGCCGCGAATGTTGCATCTCAGGACGGCCCAGCCCTGGGCGGCGTAGGCGGCGATGGGATAAGCGGATCGCGAGGCGAGATAGCTCTGGACAAACACGCCCGCCGGGCCGCCGTGGATGATCAGGAGCAGGGGATAGCGCTTGCCTTTTTCATAGCCCACTGGATAGGTGAGGAGTCCCTCGATTTCAAGCCCGTCCGGCGCTCTATAGTGCACGGCTTCGGTCTTTCCCAGGGGATGACTGGGCGCGTTGGCGTTGACCTTGCTAACTTGGATTGGGGACCATTTATCAGCGGCTGTCACGTACACTTCTGGGGCCTTATCCAGGGCCTGGGCGCTGAGCCCGAATGTTGTGTGCGTAGAGTTCAGGTTGACGGAGAAAACCAGGGAGTCGTTCTGATTGAGGATTTTGGGCATTCCTCCGTCAACAGGGAGGGCGCCAAGCTGGCTTATAGTGCCGTTTGCTTCTGTGAAATAAATCCATTTTCCATCTGCTGACCAGGCAACCAGATCCGGCTGTTCATCGTGGGTTGAGGCAAGCCTCTTCGGCTGACCTCCCGAAGAGGGAATGATCATAGTCCAGGCCGTCCCACCCCATGTTGGAGGCACGTCGCTGGCGGTATAGGCAATCCATTGTCCGTCCGGCGAATAAAGGGGCTGGGATTCTGCGGCCGCGGTCTTGACCAAGGGCTTGATTTCAGAGGTCGCGACGTCTACCATGCTGATATCCGCTTTAGTCCAATCATCCACAACCGGTGAGGGGACGTTAGAAAAAGCGATCGTCTTCCCGTCCGGAGACCAATCCCAGCCTTCTCCGTCGACGTGAAAATCACCCTGGGTGAGGCGCTTCGCCTCGCGCTTTCCCTGGGTGTCTTTGTGTACCGGGATTATCCAGAGGTGGGCCTTTTTTATATTTTCATCCACCACGCGGGCATCATTCTTGGCCTTCTGGTCCTTTTCCTCCTGCTCTGACAGCGGCTCGGTCATCGTGAACGCGATGGATTTTCCGTCCGGCGACCAGGCGAAGCTCATAACTTCGCTCTTGACGTCGGTGAGCTGCTCGGCTTCTCCGCCGGTAAAGATAACGCGTTTTCGGTCGGGTGATACCTGGACAGCGCCAACGGTCTTGACTTTCATCATTTCTTCTGGCGTCCATTGGGCGTGCAATGGAACGATGAGAATCGCCGCAATAAAAATACTTAAGCTGAGGAGAATTTTTTTGGGTTTCAAAACGGCCCTCCTTTCAGGTGTGATTTGATTCTCGGGTTCGTCTGCTCTTGAAGCGAAGCAGGCAGAAACAAGAAAATACAGCTTGGCCTTGGTGGATGTCAAGAGAAATTGTCCTGGAAATTGCATCCTTCAAATGCCAGGGGTAATGAAAGCGTTCCGGGGAGAAAACTGATCCCCCTTGCCGTTAGCCGAAATGCCTTGACTTCGACCGAGTGATCTATTTTGTTTTCTTGGTGCGGCTGAAGAATAACGAAAAATAAGGCGAAATATAACCACGGTGGCTAAGTTTTTTAAATAGGTATTGACATTTGTATCTAATTTAAATACAATTGTTCTCAATATGAGTGCAATGAATGAAAATATCGGCATTTTAGAGGCTCTTTTTGGCAAAACGCGGCGTTCGATTCTCTCTTTGCTCTTTAGGCAACCGGACGAATCATTCCATTTAAGAAAAATTTTAAGGCTCGCAGGTGTTTCTCCGGGCGCAGGGCAACGAGAGTTGAGGCGGCTTGCGAGCGCAGGGATAATATTACGCACGGAACGGGACGCGCGGGTTTATTTCCAGGCGAATTCCGGGTGTCCGATCTATATCGAGCTCAGGAGCACCTTTACCTCCCTTTAAGCTTTATTGAAATTGGCGAAACGAATAGTTTTGGTCCTGGGAAAAAGGAGGAAGCATGAGAAGAACAATTCTTATCCTTCTTGGGATAGCATTTTATCTGGGAGGGAGTTCCAATATTCCAGCGGATCAGGTCAAAACGGCGCTGGCGATCACCACAAACAAAGATAAGCTGTTAACGATTGCTGTTCAGGGGCAAATCGCGGCCGCTCAGCCTGACCGAACTTATACGGTAACGTGGGATGGAAGGCCCAAACTCGCCATCGGAATTGGAGGCATCAATTATAACCTGAAGATTGGGGATGAGGTCTTCGGTTGGGCCTCCGGGGATAGGGTGACAGTCGGCGTTGCAACAGAAGGAATTAGTGAAGATAGACGAGATAGCGCGTGGCTAACCTATACATCCATCGGCAATGAAGCGAAGATGTTGAGCGGCCAGGCCAGAGGGGAGAAGGGCGTCATCATTGGCAAGTTCGGGAGCTTTGTCCTAGTCTATTTTGATGATGCCGTCCTGGATAAGCTCGCCATCGGCGACACCGTGCAGGTGAAGGCCTGCGGCATCGGACTCGAGATTGGGGGCTTCCCGGACGTTTTTGTGCATGGCTTGGCGCCCGAAGTCCTGGAAAGACTCGAGATCAGGGATGTCGGCGGCAAGCTTGAAGTCCCGGTTGTCAAGCAGATACCGGCCAATATAATCGGCCAGGGCGCGGGAGGTTCGAGCCTTACCGGGAACTGGCACATCCAGACATGCTATCCTCCCGACATAAAGAAATACGGTCTTGAAGACCTGCGCTTCGGGGATCTCGTATTGCTAAATGACGTCCAGACTGACTATGGAAAAGGTTATTATAAAGGCGGAGCGACTCTGGGGGTTGTTTGCAGCGGACCGAGCGAGATCTCCGGTTTGGGAATTGGCGTAACGCCCATTCTTTCCACAAAGTTCGGCAAGATCACAGCCCGGATTGATCCATTATCAAACATCGGCAAATATCTCGGCCTCAAAATGGCTGGCGGGAAGGCCGCGGAACACCGCTCCAACTCCGGCCGTTTGAAGACCAACGCGGATGAACTCATCATGACTGCTGTTCAAGGCGTGGTTTGTCCTCCCGGGGGCGGAACTTACTCCACGAGTTACGACGGCAAACCCATCCAGGATATCGGCATGGGCTCGATTAACTATGCGGTTTCTCTGGGAGACTCGGCTTATGGATGGGCAAACGCGGACCATGTGGAGCCAGACGTGACTTTTCAAGGCCGGGACCGGCCATCTCCCTGGGATTGTGCTTTGGCCGTCTTGGCCTGCATCGGCAACGAGGCGGAAGTTGTCTCGGGCGAGGCTGTCGGGGCCAAAGGCCTATATATCGGGCGACACGCTGGCTCGGACGACCTTGTCTGGCTCCCGAAGGAAGCCCTCGAGAAGCTTGCCCTAAATGACAAGATTCAGGTCAAAGCCCGCGGAGTTGGTCTGAGGATAAAGGGATTTGAAGATGTGAGAGTGAACAAACTCTCTCCGGAACTCTTGGAAAAGATCGGCATAACGGTTGAGGACGGCCAGCTTGTAGTGCCAGTGGTGATGGAGGTTCCGGGATATATTATGGGCTCAGGGCTGGGATTCCCGTTCGTTGAGGCGCTTGATTATGACGTCCAGACGACCTGCCCTGAAGTCGTTGAGGAGTTCGGGCTCAAGAAGCTCAGACTGGGGGATCTTGTCGCGATCAAAGACCACTATGATGCCTTCGCGCCCGGGAGATATGAAGGAGCGGTAACCATAGGCATAGTCATCCACGGATTCAGTAGTGACTCAGGACATGGTCCGGGCTTGAACCCGGTGCTCAGCGCGCTGCCGGGCAAGATCAAAACGCGGCTCGACCCGAACGCCAACGCTGCTTACTATCTTGGCATAAAGTCGACTCCAAACCGTTAATCTAGGGGAGAAGACATGGAGTTTTTTGAGCTTATTCAAAAGCGTTATAGCTATCCGACTTTGTCCGCAATCTCTAAGGGCTGAATCCACAAATCAAGATTTCACCCCCAGGGATGAATTGTTCATCCTGAAAAATCATCCTAAGTTTCACCTTTAGGGGTGATTGATTCCCTGATAGGAGAGTGCGAACATACGTCCATATCGAAAATTGCAGCCCGACGTCTTAGAGCCGGGATTGCTGCTTGGTCCGTGTTGAAAGAGAGGAAGAGATGAAGGATGACGAAAAATTCCCGCCTTCTTTTAGAAAGCGGGTACTGATTGTTGATGATGACCAGGCGTCCCTCCAAATGCTTTCCGGAATTCTGCCGAAAAGTCAGTATGTGGTCCTCAAAGCTATGGACGGAAAGGAAGCCATCAAAAGGGCCTTCAAGAATATTCCTGACGTGATTTTGCTGGACGTCTTGATGCCCAGCCTGGATGGGTTCGAGGTGACCAGGCAGCTGAAGAAAGACCCGAGGACAAAAAACATTCCGATCATCCTCGTGACCAGCCTCGACGGGCTGGAGAGCAAACTCACCGGCCTGGAAGCCGGCGCCGAGGAATACCTCACTAAACCTGTCAAGCCACTTGAATTATTGGCCCGGGTCAAGTCCATGCTCCAGCTCAAGCAGTACCGCGACCAGTTAGTCATCCGGAAGCAGTCAGAGGGGGCCCTGCTGGGAGTCGCCCCGGCCGAAAAAACGGTCCAGCTGCCCGAAGAAGCACTTCCCGTCGTCCTCCTGGTCGAAGACAATGAAATCGACGCCAGGATCATTGAAAGCTTCCTCGAAGGCATGCCGCTGCGCCTGGAAACAGTCTCCACCGGGGCCGATGCCATCTCCCGGATTCTTTCCGAAAAGATCGACCTCATCCTCCTGGATATTCTTCTCCCGGACATGACTGGGTTTGATATCTGCCAGCGTCTGAAGGAGATGGACAAAGGCAACGATATCGCCATCATTGTTGTCACCTGTTTGCATGATTTGGACAGCAAGATTACGGGAATGGAACTCGGAGCTGACGACTTTCTCGTCAAGCCCATTAACAGGCAGGAGCTGACCGTAAGGATAAAGTCCCTTTTGGAGAAAAAACAGCAGCTGACCAGGCTTCGCTCCCACTACGAGACGGCCGTGAACCAGGCCATCTATGACTGGCTCAGCGGGGTCTATAATCACGGCTATTTTAAAAGGTTCCTGGATCTTGAGATCAAGAGGTCCTTGAGACAAGGCTATCCGGTGAGCCTGCTCATGATCGATATTGACGATTTCAAAGTATATAACGATTCTCTCGGACACTCGGCAGGTGATGAGATTCTCAAAGAACTCGCTCAAATTATGAAGAACATGATTCGAGAAGTTGACCTGGTTTCTCGATATGGAGGGGATGAATTCGCGATTGTCCTCCCCTATGCCGACAAGATGGGCGGCGCCTTAGTCGCGAGGAGGATTGAGCAGGCTATCCAGGAGCATGATTTTCTGCGGAGGCGGTCGGCTCAGCTCAAAAGGCTCACCTGCAGCATGGGCGTGGCCATGTTTCCCTCGGACGCCTCAAGCGGGGAAGAGCTGGTCGAGAGGGCTGATGAAATGCTGCTGACGGCCAAGCAAAGGGGGAAAAACCGGATCTGTGTCTATGGCCCGGATTCGCTGCTTCCCGGTTTCGACGTTCCAGGATAAGCTGACTAAAGTTTGATCTCGCGAATATAAATTCCCCTGAAATATAGGGGGGTAGAGTGGGCCTGGAGCTCGACCTGACCCGAGGGATAAATCCGCTGATCCCTCTCCCAGTAGTTTTCCATAACGACATCGTCCACCACGAGGACATTGTTCAGGTAGACGGTAACCCGCTCGCCGGTCATCCGAATGAAAAAGCTGTTCCATTCGCCGACCGGATTGTCCGCCCGTTTCAGCGGTTTGTTCGGACCCTTCTCGTTATTATACAACCCGCCAGAACCCTCGGGCCGCTCCGCGGGATCCCATATCTGGACCTGAGGAGAGCCACGGAGATAAATACCGCTGTCGCCCTTGGGCTCGATTTTCCAATCGACGAACATCTCAAAATCGCGGTAGTCTTTTGTTGTGCAGAGGCTGTGGCCTGCGCCGTCAAAGACAAGGATTCCGTCAACGGCTTTCCAGTGGGAGAGCATATCGGCGTCCGCTTCGGCCTGGGCTTTTTCAAGCTCTTGGGGCGACATCCGGCTGCGGGTTGGCGGGTCTCCGACCAACCCCTTCCAGCCGCCGAGGTCCTGGCCGTTGAACAGGGGCCTAAAGCCCTCGCGCGCAAGAAGCCTCTGGACGTAATCGTCAGTTCGATTCTTAAAATTCTCGTCGGCGATTAAGCCGGATGCCTTCTTGAGAGTGCGAATGACCTCGATTCCCGCAAGCCCGTCTTCTTCGCCCCGGAATGGAAGGGCGATGAGCGCCGCTATCCGGGCAGCCTCTCCGCTGAGATCCGGGTCATCCAGAAAGGATGAGATGAGTCTCAGGGAATCCATCGTGTTGACCCCGGAAAATCCCTCCAGGAGGATCTTTTTTTCTCCGAGCTCGGAGGCAAAGACCAGGGCATCGGCCAGCAGCTTGAATTTTTCCTCGGAAGAGAGCTCCTCGGCGTTCACAAGGCGCACGATTCCTTGAAGGCTCAGGTTGAGGAATTTGCGGCTGGTGGTGGTCCGGCAGATATCGAGAAGCGGAGTGACGGCCCGAAAATCCGGCCACTGGGAGAGAGCGTAGACAGCGGCCGTCTGCACTTCGAGGTCATCGCTTCGGGTTTGAGCCAGAACTGCTTCAAAAGCCTTTTTCCCGCCGATTTCGGGGAGTGGCTTGATCAGGTTGGCCAGATGCTCGCCCCGGGCCTTGGACATCACTTCAAGAATCAAATCGGCTCGGGTTTCCGCGTCGGCGATCTGGCTGGCGCTCGCCACAATCGCATTTTGAATTAGGATTTTCTCCTGGCTTCCCCGCGTTTCGCCTAGAAGTGCAATCAGCCGGGCGAGCTCATTTTCTGTCACGAGAGGTTCGAGTGCGCGCATTGCGGCCAAGCGGACATTCTCATCTGCGCTTTGAGCCTTGGCAAAGATGAGCTCAATGTCCTCGGCCGCTCCTCGCTCTGCCATAACCCTGATGAGGGCGGCCTGGCTTGAGACCGGCACCTTTTCAAGAACTTTGACGGCCTCAGGGACGACCTGGGCCTTGGAAAACTGGAGAAGGGACTGTTCAATCGTGGCGATCTCGTCGCTGTCTTGGCTCGCGAGAAGGCCGAAAAGATCGGGGAGGACTTCGCTACCGCCGAGGCGAGTCGCCGCCGGGATTGCCGCGAGTCGCAGAGCTTTGTCGTCGCTCTTCAATTTTTCTCTCACGGCCGGGAAGGCAGTCTTGTCGCGGCGAACGGCCAGAGAAAAGATGATCTGCGTTTGCGCTTCCGCCGGCGCCGCCTTCATTACTGCGACCAATTTTGCCGTGATGTTTTCTTCTTTAAACCTGTTTATGAGCTCGAGGGCCTTCGACCGGAGGGCTGTATGAGGACTGCCGAGCGCGGCGAAGAGGTCCTCGACGGCCTCTTTTCCCATAATATCCGCAAGCAAACTTAGCGCGGCCGAGGAAACATGGGTTTCGCCGGAAGCCGTGTAGTTTTTTATGATTCTGCGGCAGATTCCCTCAGCCGCGGTCCTGTTTCCAGATTCCGCCAAACGCCGGGCGTAAAGGAGATAGAGAGAAGGCGCCTGAGAGCGTTCGTAAAAACTGGCTTCGAGGAGGACATTTTTTAAAACCGGCCCGGCCAGAGGGTCGCCTGTGTTGGCCAGAGCGTAAAGCGCGGCCTGCCGAATACCGGCATCGTTGCTTGAAGCGAAGGGCAATATTTTTTTTGTGGCGGCACGGCTGCGAAGATCACCGAGGGCGTTAATTAGAGATAATCTATTTGCGTTGGATGCGTGGTTGAGGGCCTTCAGGATGGCCGCCTCTGCGGCCGGAGTGCCTATCGTTACGAGGGAGCGGACGGTCGGTGCGGAGAGCTTTGGGTCGAGAAGATATTTCTTGAGGAGCTTCACCGACTCATTCTTGCCGCAGAGCTCGACCTGGCTGATGAGAAATGCCCGGATTTCCGGCGACTCTTCCTGTTCGAGCGCCCTGGTCAGCGCTCTGATGAAGATTTTCCTTTGGCCTTCGAGATGGGGCGACGCGACGTATGTGGCCAGACCGTTTATAGCGTACCGGACTTTTGAATCGTCTGCGTCGCCGGGAGGAGCGAGCATCCGGCAGAGTCTCATGATTCCTTCAGGGCCCAGGGCGATGAGCTCGGTGGCCAAAGCGTCCTTTGCGGCCGTTGTCTGCGCCGGGAATTTGGCGACGATATCCGAAATTTTAGGGTCAAGCGGATTGACCTTTTCCGCCCGACTGAGCGGGCAGAAGGCCAGGCTCAGAGTCAGCCCGATTGCCAGAAATATTTTTAAGTGCCGAATCATTCCGTTTTCCAGCAATTCACAAATGCCAGGGAGCGCGCATGGGCTGGTTGATCAGCCGGTTGGCCTCCTCGTCGTCAATAAATATTTGTTTTTCCGGGTCAAAGCGAAGCGGCCGGCCCAGTTGGAGCGCAATTTTGCCCATGTTGACCAGGATGCAGGAGCGGTGGCCGTTTTCCTCATTCAGGGCGAATTTCCTGCGGGTTCGGACCGCCTCAGCAAAGTCGGTGACCTGCGGCTCGGGGTCGGGGAGTGAGGCCAGCTTTTCTTTAAGGTTGGGGATGTCGCAGATAAACCCTTTGAACAGTTTTCCGCCGGGTCCTTCGAGGAAAGGGGCGTTTTTGTCCTTGTTCTCTCCGTCGAGAATGATCTCGCACCCGTCCGCGTATCGGAGCCGGATCCGGCGCCAGGGCCCGCAGGCATCCGGGTGCTGCTGGGAAGAGTCGGGCTCAACCTCCACCGGGCTTGTATCGTCCTTGTTGAAGAGATACTGGACCGGGTCAAGATAATGCATGCCCATGTCTCCGAGTCCCCCGCCGTCGTAGTCCCAGTAGCCGCGGAACGTTCCATGGACCCGGTGGGAATTGTAGGGTTTATAAGGCGCGGGACCGAGCCACATATCATAATCCAACTCTTTGGGGACGGGCTGCGGCGGAAGGTGAGTGAATCCGCTATGGTGGAATTTCCAGTCGAACCCGGTTGTTTCGCTGATCGTTGCCCTGAGGGGCCAGCCCAGGAGGCCGCTCTGGACGAGCTTTTTGACTGGCTTCAGTGGAGTCCCGAAGTCATAAAATATATCCTCGAACCGGAACCAGGTGTTGACTCTGAAGATGCGGCCGTTTCTCTGGACGGCCTCGACGAGCCGCTGGCCTTCTCCGATCGTTCGGGTCATCGGTTTTTCGCACCAAATGTCCTTGCCCGCTTCCGCCGCTGCGATAGAGATCAAGGTGTGCCAGTGCGGAGGCGTGACGATGTGAATGATGTCGACATCATCGCGCTCGAGGACTTCCCGGAAATCCCTGTACCCCGCGACACCCGGGGCCGAGACTTCGAGGGCGGCCCGAAGATGCCTCTCATCGACGTCGCAGACAGCGAGCAGCCGGGAGCCGGGATATCTGAGATGCCACCTGCCCATGCTGCCGACTCCGATGACAGCCTTGGTGAGCTCGTCGCTCGGCGCCAAATAACCCCGGCCTCCCAACACACGCCGCGGGAGGATGGTGAGACCGGCTGCTCCGGCGGCCGCTGCCCTGACGCCATGCTTGAGGAATTCCCGCCTGGAAATGCGTTTATTCAGCATGGGCTTTTTTATTTTTTTCTATTATACCCCAGAAATACAGAGGGGAGACAGGGGTTTTTTAGGGCAACCAGCTCCGTTTCCGTCATATTTAGGCGATGATCTAGAGAGGGTGACGCGGCTGGGGGGCCCCCCGACCACCGGAGCGTTTGACGCCTCCGGAATTTCTTTTTTGTGATCAACAGAATGGGCCGCGAGGATGTCGGGGGGAAGCCGCGGCAGGACCCTATTCCAGAACTAAATATTCACAGAAACGGAGCTACTTGCTTTTTTGGGCGCTAACGGATCATTGAACCTTTTGCCTGAAAAACTCGTCTTAATAACAGATGGCGTAAATTTGCGTTTTAATAGGAGGCCATGATGAAGCGTAACGCGATTATTTTTGCCGCAATTTTCCTTGCCGGCTCTCTTGGGTTTTCGGCCCAAGAAACCAGAACGCTGAGCCTGACAGCGGAAGGGATCACTCATTTTGAGATTGACTGCGGAGCGGGATTTCTAAAGGTCCAGGGTGTAGAAGGGCTCAAAGCGATAGAAGTCAAGGCCGAGATCAATGCCCGGGGAGTCGATGAAAAAGACATGAAGAAGTTTATCGAGGACCATGTCAAGCTTATTCTCGAGAACAGGGGAGGCCGGGCTGTCCTGGTCAGCGAGGTCAAAGAGCGCTTTTTTTCCCCTTTCCATGATGTCCAGATCGACTTGACAGTGAGCTGCCCGAAAAAAATGCACTTGAACGTAGATGATAGCTCCGGCCGAATGGAAATCGGGAGCCTCGCCGGGAACCTCGACCTTAACGACGGCTCGGGCGGGATTCAAGTTGAAGGCATCCAGGGAGACGTCGAAATAGATGACGGTTCGGGCGAAATTGAGGTGAAAGACATAGCGGGCAACGTTTCCATCGAGGACGGCTCTGGCTCCATGACGGTCCTGAATGTGGGAGGAAACCTCACGATCGATGACGGTTCCGGGTCAATAGATATTGACGGCGTGGGAAAAGACTTGATCCTGGAAGATACCGGAAGCGGAAGCGTGAACTACCGGAATATCAAGGGCCGAGTTATTAAGCACGACAATTAATTTAGTTACGTCTTCTGCCACTCCCTCATGATTTCGCCGAAGCATTGCAGTCCGCTATAAATGACGGTTCCATAGCCGTGCCCGGGTTGAGTCCAGGCACCGGCGAGATAGAGGTTTCTGATGGGAGTATTTTGAGGCAGGCGCTTCGGCATGGAATTGTCCAAGGTTTGGTCGAAACCATAGGCCGCCCCGCGGTAGTTCAAAGTGTAGCGGACGTTGGTCAAAGGCGTGCCGATCTCTTTCACTTCTATGGTCTTGCTGAGTCCGGGCAGAAGCTTCTCTTCAACCTTTTTGATCAGGATATCCGCCAGCCGCTCTTTTTCAGCCCGGTAGTCGTCCTTTTTGCCGGCAAAATAATCGGCCTCAAACTTTTTCCAGGGCTCATATCCCTGCAAAGTGATGATGTTGATCGTGTTCTTTCCCTCGGGTGAGTAGCCTTTGTAGAGGTTGTCATAAAGAGCCAGGCCGAAGCCGCCGCTTTCGACGTCTGCATCGAGCGCGGCCTTGTAGCCGGCATCGCCGTCATAGCCGGGTTCATAGAAGATCTCGCTGTCGGTAATGCCGACTTCCTTGATCAGGTCCTTTTTCAGCCCCAGGAACACCTGGAAGGAGGACAGGCTGACGCTGAACCCGTCCAGCCGGGCCAAATAATCCTTCAGAAATTCTTTCTCGTCCATCATCTTGTGAAATGTGTCATAGGCGTTGGCGTTTGAGACGACGACCTTTGCCTCAAATTCTTTCCCGTCGGAAGTCATGACCCCATAAGCAGCATGATCTTTGACCATGATTTTTTCCACGCGTGCTCCCAGCTGGACTTTTCCTCCGCGCTCCTCGATGAATTTGACCAGGGCATTGCTAATTTTCTGGGACTTTCCGACCGGGTAGTATCCACCCTGCTCGAGATAGCCGATAAGGGGCATTCCGTAGTAAATGCTGGCGAGCTTGGACGGCGGCAGCCCGAAACCGCCCCATAAAGATGAGACAACGGCTTTCAGTTTGGGATCCTTGATGTAGGAGTCCTGGAAAGCTCCCCATGTGCTCATGACGCTTTTAAAGAGATGAGGGTATTCCTGGGGAAACTTAGACATGTCGGCGCTTCCACCTGTGGACGAGTATCTATTGAGGTCCGCTACCAGTCCCCTCATTGCGGCAAACAGGTTTTGGATACCCTCTTTTTCTTCGGGAAAATATCCGGTCAGGATCTTGATGTAGCCGTCGACATCTCGCGACGGAACCCGGATGTCATAGTCCGGGAAAATCGTCCGGTAGAGGACTTTGTGAGGCACGAACTCGATATCCTCGATCTCTGGAAACCCGGGAATAAGGTTGTTGATACCGTTGCGCTCGCCTGCTCCTGTCGAGTGCAGCGACACGTCGAACTCAAAACCTCCGGGGCGTTTGAACGTCGTGGCATATCCGCCGGGGATGCGGTGCTGCTCCAGGACAAGCGGCTTGAAACCCTGGCGGGCAAAGGCGGCGGCGCAGGCCAACCCGCCCAGCCCGGCGCCGATGATGGCAGCGTCCCACTGGTCCTTGGCCGGCGATGACT
>Ga0209725_1000801_pt1 | contig 18564 bp, 23 predicted proteins | sample I18A1metaG_FD_184145 | JGI IMG/M metagenome (GOLD analysis project Ga0209725, IMG submission 184145) | Lake sediment bacterial and archeal communities from Gulf of Boni, Indonesia to study Microbial Dark Matter (Phase II) - ​I18A1 metaG... | ecosystem: Environmental > Aquatic > Freshwater > Lake... | reverse complement strand
CGAGATGGGACGCGTAAGAGAAAGCTTTCTCGAATGATTCGGCGTGTCTTGGTTCCTCTCTTGCGAGTGAAGGTCTGGCTGTTAGGATAGGTCTTCCTTCAGCATCCAACGCGAGCTCGAACTCGATGCGCATTCGCCGCAGTTTCTTGATTTCTCCAACCGCATGTTTCACTTGCACGAGTAACCGGGATTTGGAGTCAAGGATTTTCTCATAGGACTCGGTGAGTGAGCTGACAAGAGCTTGGCCGAATTCAGTCGGGTCATAAGCGTATTTCGAGAAATCTATTCTAGCAACGATAACGTTGTCCCTCGTGAGTCGCCTCTCTAGCTCTTCCAAAATTGCAGTCTTGCCGATTCTCCTGGGTCCTATTAGTGCATAATTCGATTTTGAGCCACCACGCGTTACCTGCGTCACGAGCCTTTCCAGGATTTCGTCGCGGTCTATTATGTTCGGTGACATATATGTTCAGTAACATATATGTTCCATGACATATAAGGGTCTCGGGGAATCCCGTGGCTAGCTATATGTCGCACAACATATATGTCCGATAACATATATGCTCCATGACATAGCATCGACCACTGGCACGTCGAACGCGACCTGGCCTCAGAGCTCTCGACGATACACTTGCTGCTTGGTCGCCTTTTAAATCGAGGCTTGGAAAACAGCCGATCAATCGAAGCTATCGATATACAATTAGGCTCAGTTGTCAATACTACTTCCTCTGCGGTCGTCCTGAAACGATATTGCCCCTTCCTTTACCCGATATCCGGATCATCCGAGGCCAGACGCACGCGACTTTCCCGCCCCGGAAATCTTGGCAAAGGCCTTCATGCCAACTTGTTCGAGCAAGTGTTTCGCTGTCATGTAGTCGCTTTCCAACCAATTGTCCGTGATCTCGCGGAGCTTCCGTGGCGTTTAGTCGTGAAGCAAAGAGGAACCCTTTCCCTCAAACGATTGGGGGAGGGCCATCCTGGGATTCCGCGGACGTTCATCCTCCTTTCAAGTAGTGGGTGACCGCGCTTGCAGAGTCCTACGTATGAGCGTGGTTCCAAAGGCGAGCGTCATAGGCGATGAGAGGGGCCTCATCAAGGCGGTCATCTACCCAGAAAAGATGGTGTCATTCACCCACTGTACATGCGTTCCCAACGCACAATTGTTCTACAAGGATGTGAGCAAACTGAGTTGCTGCACCGAATGAACAAACCAACCTTGTCCGCAGAGTCCACCCGGGGGAAACAAGAAGGAATACGCGAGGAGAAGAACAGGATAACTAAGAACGAATACGCGTAGAGAAGAGCGCGAAGAAAGCGAGGAGCGCGTAAAGAGCATAACGAGACATGCAAGGCAAAGAGAAGGGAGAGAGGTGAAGGAGGAACATAGTAAAGGGCATAACGAGACAGGGTGTACACAAAAGAATGATACCCAAAAGAATAGGGCCCCGTGGGCGCGCGTTGCGCGGATCGTTCTCTCCTCCGCCAAAATCGATCACGAGACGTCTCCGTGGTCGGGAATAGTCCCTCCTTCTCGCGTTAGAACGGTCCATAGTTTGCGATGCGACCTCGCGCAGAAACCCGGCTGAGGGCCAAGAGGCTGCAAATTCGCACCTTCTCGTTTGGTGCGAGTTTCTTGAGGCTGATATAGCAGCGCCTGATCCTTGTATGTCCGCTGTGTGATTTGGAGACGTAATGATTGACGGCCAGGTATGGGCCGTAACGCTTGCCTCGAATCCTGCGGTATTCTCTGACGAGGTATCCCGCCTTGTTGCATTTCGGGCAACTCTCGACATGCATGTCCAAGCTTCGGTCTGGAGGTTTAAGGCGCGCTGGGCAAGTGATGATTGCCTTCGCTGTCACGACGTTGCGATTTCTTTGGGCGCGTCTCTTCGGAGCTCTTGTCTGTGATGCTGTCTGGCTGAGGTTTTCCTGGGGCTTGGATAGATATCGTGCGGACTTCGTATTCTGGCGTAGGGAGTGTGCGCAGGAGTGGAGTGATCCTGTGAGCGGTGGGAGTGATCCTTTTGAGTTGGTTGGGCAGGGGTGATCCTGCATGGATTATGCGAGGGTTGCGTCGTGATCCCGTATGCTTTCTTTGTGTTTCAGAGTCAACAATAAGTTGGCGCGAAGCCTCGTTGGATACCCGCGCTACCGTGATCCAACGGTAACAGATTGCTCACAAGCTTGCCGTCAGTCTGATGACCAGGCATCTCGGCTCTAATCTGCTACGGGCTCGAAGACGTGCTTTTCACTCATTTAAGGGTGATCGTGAAATCGTCTCATTTTGAGATGCTTCGCCTCTGATCGGGTAGTTCAGGGCGCAAATGGCCGGTCGAGGATCACTCCAAGAAAAACTCACAAAACGCAAACCGAAGTGATCCGTATCATGCAGGATCACTCTGAGGATCATCCAATGGGTAAGGGGACCTGCCGTTTCGGCTTTGGGCGATCAGATGATAGGGGAAATATACCGCCCTGGTTTGAGGATCACTCGACGGAAGCCCTGAGAGCTGAAGATGCCAAAAAGGGATGAAAACCACACCTATGGGGTCCAAGCTTCTTGGAGCAGTTTCCGGCCCGGCGCTAGCAGACGCAGCATCCCCCGGAACAAGGGAGACCCGGTCGATGAGTCCACATGAATTCAGTATCAGAAACTACGGCATGAATGGCCCCAATATTCCTCGGACGATCGTCGAGAAATCCACGAGTCCATGCTACTGGACGCACTCTGGACTGGAATGAGAGCCTCTTGATAATGCCCGTGAACCTTAGTTCTCATTGATGCAGCTCTGACGGCTTCCGGAACACCAGTACAGTCTCGAACTTGATCAGATGAAAGTTGCATCTCGACGCCAGTATTTGCGAACGAATACTGTTACTTCTCTCTCGGACAATTGGCTTGACAATCTTGTCGTAGAGTTGTAAGCCAACCCGACGACCTAGCAGAGACAATTCCGACGGAATGTCGTACAGTCTGAGTTCTTTCCTGATGTCTCCAGAGAGGGCTACTGTGAACCTTCCGGGCCTTAGAACCCTAGATGTCTCGCACAGTACCTCGTTGCACGCGGCAAGGAACTTGTCATATCTCATCGCGCTGAGGTCACCTTCCAAAGGCGGGTCGCTGTATCTGTGGAGATTCCAGTACGGCGGATGCAGGAAGACAAAATCGACTGACGCATCGCCCAATGGCAGCTCCCTCGCATCGGCACGTATGATGTCTGTTCGATAGCGAACGGGGTTTATGTCCAAGGCAATACATCTCCTCGCAAGTGCGTTGGCAACATCGACCATGGTCCCGGATCCAGCCATCGGGTCTAGCACGATTTCGTTTGGCTTGGTATGCCGGTAAAGCGACTGCCTGCAGACCATGGCGCTACAGTTCCCAGGGAAGCTCGAGCTGCCGAAACCATTGTCTCTCTGTGGCTCTGCTGGCCACACGTTCTCTTGAAACAACACTCCGGGCGACACATCAATGGGTTCCGTGGCGTGTGTTAGCTTCCTCTTCTCGACTTCCAACTCCCTAGAAGTCATGAGTGGTTTTCCGGACCTAATGGCGCCCACCATCTTCTCGAATAGAATACGCTGCTGAGCTCTGTCCTTGATGGAGGCCAGAACTTCGAGATGTGTCCTCGTTAATCCAGTGTCCACGCGCGTGGACAGTTCCTGTGCTCTTCTCACGATATCCGGATGCAAGCCGGTGAGCAGTCTGAGTGACTCGTACACGTACCCACGACTGACTTCAAATTTCCCTGCAACGTCGCGGTACGACAACCCCCATTCGATCTCCGACCTGAACAATGCGGCTTCTTTGAACGGGTCGATATGACCACGCAGCCGGTTCTTGCGGTAGCACTCCGCCTTCGCGTCCTCCAACGATAGCAGTCGAATTTCTGCGCGAATTAGTCTCCATCCAAGCTCTCGAGCGGCTGCCCAGCGTGATTGGCCGTCCACAAGCTCGTAGTGTGGACACCCTTCAACAGGACGAACCTCCACCGGGTTAATTGAATCGATTCCACGACAGCCCATGTCCTGAAGCATGGTTTCGTAAGTCTGTTTGGGCATCATGTTTGGATTGAAGCTGTTCGGCTTGATATCTTCTACAGGAATGAGAACAACCTTTCCGGCCAGAGAACCCGTGACGACCGGATGAATTGTCAGTCTGTTTCCTGTCCGTACAAAGAAGCGGCTTTCAGACAAGGTCATCACAGTTGGCCTCCCGAGCCCGCTTTAAAAGCAATAGACGCGATGTTTCTCGCGGAAAGGAGCCCACTGAGAGGATAGTCAATCCGGATTTCTCGGCGATCGTCGGGTTCCAATGCTTGGCGCATTGGGACGAGACGACGTAGGCGAGACACAAATGCGACTTCTGGGCAACGCCCCCGCCGGGATGCATACCCAAACAGGTTCAAAACCCCTTTGGGTATTGGCTGTGCGAAATGGGTTAAGCTGCTACCTCTCGCTTGGCGAGGGCTTGAACCATGAGAGGTATGTTCTTGCTCGCGTTGAGAACTTCGAGGAAGAGAGGTTCGCCCTTCTTCCCCAGGTGCACTACGATGTCTCCCATCTCCTCGGCGTGCGATAACTTCCCAGACTTGGACACAACTATCAGTAGTATATCGGATTCTGCATCGTATCTGAGCCTATACACGGAACCTCTCCCTCTTCACGGGATAGAAAGTCACGACGACTATATTATCATTGAGCACTCTGTACACGACTCTGATGGCGTATTCCCGATCGATAGGCCTCAACGCGAGTAGTTGGTCGTTTCTACGTTCCAAACGAGTCGGATCGATGACGGCTTCTTTGACACTGTCCTCTGATAGCACGAATCCGTACTTCCTTAGGAACTCGAACTTCTCATGAGCATGCTTCGTGAATCTGATCTTCGGAGGCGCTGATGTCAATCGAAATCCAAGTCTGGATGTGTGCCGAAATCTAATAAGACCACAGGCGCTGCCCTTGACAATCGATTAGGGGATCCTCCCCACGGGGACAAGAGCGCGTTAGCACACAATGGTCCGGCGGCCGGTTCTGAACCTGTTTGGATTCGACACCACCTAAACCTCCTGACCATGCGCATTTCGGGGGATATCCGCACGATGTGGGTTGAAGCCTGCACTCTGGTGCAGCTTGAGCGCGAAGGGTTTGGCGCTGAAGGGCCGATACAAGGAAAAGGACGCCTACGATATTTACACTACTCTGAGACATACAGAGGCGGACCGAAAAGGGTCGCAGATCGAATTCGCATGTACATTGGTGACCCAACCGTCGCGGAAGCGTTGGCCGAGATCAGGGAGAAATTCAAGACTGCTAGATCGGAAGGACCCTTTCAAGTTGCATACTTCCTCGCACCATATGATGCAACCCTACGAGAACGAATTCAAGGGGAAGCGTACGCCGTGTTGAGGGCATTTTTCGAGCGCCTGGGCAGATAGCTATCCCTCACATTCTTATAGTATCCAAAAAAAGGACAACCGCGCGCCTAGCGAACAGAGCCCATTGCCTTCCGTCTGACTCCAATGGCGAGCGACGTGCCCGACAGCGTCTTGTTACTACTGCGGCAGGAAAGTCCCGCAACTACTGCGGAGTGGTGGGGCCGGCGGGATTTGAACCCACCATTTGTGGGACTAACAAGTTTCCCAGACGGACATTTCTGACCCAGACAGAGTTCGTAACCCGAGCCCGCTCGTCACCCTCACCATCTTGACATCCTACTCCAACGTGACGGATGCTCCGCTCTGTCTCTAGCTCTTGAGAAATCGGTGGCGACATTAGAACCCTCCGTTGTTTTTGTGCTTGGGTCTGGCGGTGACCCAGCCTTCTCGATTATGTTTCCACGGTCAGACACGGATGCATTGTCAGTTTTGACAACTACGAATTTTCGTCGGAGCCGGTCAGTTGAGACGTGGAGGAAGATTCAGGACAGCCCACAGAACGAGAAGGGAAGAAACCCAGTAGACAACACAGGCGCTGGAGCCCAGGTATGGGATCCCCAAAACACATGCTCGGAAATCCTTCAGCGCTCCCTTCCCTATCTTTTCAGCCAGTTCGTTTTCCAGCTTTTCTAGTGGCTTGACTCCGGGGTACTCACGGAGTTTTTCGATGAACTGAGCAAACATGAGGTAGTTTAGGATGAAGTAACATCCAAGAAACAGAATGCAGGCGTAAACCCCGATTAGAAGCCAGATTAGGCATGTCCAGGATACGCAGACCAACAATTGGGCTGCTCTGCCCTCCAGCAACATCAAGATCCCGAACTGTCCGAAAATAACGACTACCATGGACGTTGCGTTGAACTGAGCAGCCGAGTTGTAATTACCAAGGGCTGTCACATGATCACTTGGCGCAACTTTCACATCTTCCGCTTCTTTCTTGCTGGTCCCAACCGCTGGTGATGTCATGGAATCGCCTTTCGAACGCAAACATATGTGTCTTTTCAAAATCGTTCGGCGTCTAGGGTCGGTCTGATGATGACCGTGCGAAATAAGCCTGACCCAGTTTCAGGTTGCCTAACGGTCCTAGACCTCGGGTTGACTTGCTTTCGTAAGGACATTCTCGATGCGCTCAAGGTTGAAACGTCTCTTGTCTCTACCTGATAATGAGAGACGTCTGCTCCCTGCAACATTTCCAACTGGCACGTCCCCGAAGGTTTGTCGGAACTGGTAGAGACAAGCTCGTTCAAGCTTCTCACCAACATCGACCCTCTGCAAGCCACGCGCCTCTATGTATACAACATCAAGCGAAGTCATGCCATGTTCACCAAGCAGCTGTTCAGCTTTCGCCTTAAGAGATTCGAACGGACGCTTGGCATTTCGCTCCGTACGGCCGATGTAGAGTATCCGTGATCTGTCCCATGGATATCGGTGCTGTTTGTTTCCTCGAATGAAATAGACTACCTTTCGCTTCGATTGGTTCAACCGTTTCTACGGTCTTTCGACACGAATTACCGGGTGCCCTGCCGATCTGATTGAAATCAGCACTTTCCTCCGGTGTCGGCGAGCCTTCTCGGCCATGCTGGATGATTCGCCTCCTCATGTTCATCAAGTTTTCCTCGGCGACTCGCTAAGGAGATTAGCACGAGGCTCTAGAGATGCGTCTCCACTGTGAGCTGGAAAGGACAAAAGCTCCCGCGAGGATTGAACTTGAATCTATGGCGGGGCGATGGCTTCTTCATCAACGACGTCTACGCTCCTAATCCGTTCCATCACCATGTGCCTTTGCCTCACTCTGAGAGTACTCCGTCTTCCATAAGAGCCTTGGAGGGCTGCGAGCAAGCAGTCCACCTAGCTGCGAAGTCATCTAGTATCGACGAATCTATTCTCTGGGGGGCCGATACTCATCTCGAGTTCCTCGGAGGCGCGATTCGAGAAGTCCCTTGCGATGATCCGATTACGTTCTCCAGTTCTGTGTGGGATGGTGTGCGAGTGCCACAGAGAAAAGACGACGAACAGACGACCCGCAGAGAAGGCGTAGAGAGAGCCTTGCGTGAAGCTGGCTGGTGGCCAATTGTCGATTTTGTAAAGGGCAAGAAGTATGATACTGCGGCAGTGCGAGAGTACGAAACTTCTGAGAGACCCCGAGACTATCTTCTCTTTCACAACGGCGAAACGTTAGCAGCGGTTGAGGCAAAGAAGCTCACTGTTGGGCCGCAGAACGTACTCACTTAGGCTCAGCGTTACGCTAGGGGATTCGGGAACGGCAAGTTCCAATAATCCAGTAGTCCACAAGTGGTGGGGCCGGTTAGGTGATATTTCACGTTTTGAACCAACGAAATCCGGGGCGGACAAACAATACGCTGAGAGTCCGCAAAATGTCCGCAGATGATCCGAGGCGGGTTCGAACCCTAGTGGATTCGGCACCACTCAGCTCCCTTCCCGTTGCCTTGGATGGTTCAAATCCCGACGCTCACACGAGGGGTTACGGTGATGATTTGTCGGACTCTTATGATACTCGGAGAGTGGTGACTGCTGAAGAAGGCTGCAGGGCAATGGCAAGACCAAATGCGTTAGCGGTCCTGATGATTCTAGTGCTCCTTCACATTTCTGACGGCGTACAGCGAAGCGAATGGAACTATGATCGTTGGGGGTTCTAACGGGCTTTCTAGCAAGGAGCTGTGTTTCGATGAGATTCCTCGTCGCCCAATAGTCTGCCTCGGCAACTGCTCAGCAGACGTCTGACCCTTTAAGAGTGCCAAGCACAGTGCTTTCATGACTGCAATAGAAAGAAAGAACGGCACTGTGGAGATTACGGGCCTCAAATCCATCGGACGTACACTACCCAGAGATCATCCTCTTCGAGTCACTATGGAGATCGAAGAAGACAAGATGGAAGTGAACGAGTTCCTTGCCAAGATTCGCAGTTGGCTCAGACTACTCTCGCTTGAATCCTAGCTCATCACTCGACATCAACGGACCGTGATTATCTAGGCAGGCGGAAGCCTGATCACAGCTCTGTTGTGGGGTAGCCGGCCCACGTACTCCCATCCCTCATTCACATGCTTCTCTACATCATCCATGGCTATGACCCGCTGCCTGCAACCGTTGTTCAGTAGTACTCCCAACAGACTCTCTCGACATCTTCTATGGATTTCGTCTTCATCCATCCCAGCCAAGTCGAGCGATTCCACTTCTTCCTTGTTGTAACCTGAGATGAGGAGCAATTCCTTCTTGAAAGCGACCCTGATGTCCTCTTCACCTCCGTGTCCGAAGCTTTCAGTAACCAACAATTGCTGGCTTCTTCTGTAGGCCTCCCTCATGTCTTCAAGTAAGTCAGGCGGCAGGACACCCTTGTTCAAGGTGTACTCGTGCTCAATGTCGCCCTTGTGTCCCATCCAAAAGACACGGTAATCGCGGATGATGAGGCGTTTGGACTCCGCCAAGAGCATCTGTGAGTCGAAGTAACATCGGAGAACGTACGGACGCCAAGAGAAACCTGCTGCTCGAATGGCACCGCGTATCTTGTCGCCGATGTTCGTTGTACGAACGAACTGCTTCCTGACGTGCCTTGGCTTTATCACACTCGATTCTGAACTCAGCTGCTCGCCATGCCTCATCCTGTGCTCCAAGAATTCTTTGAGATGCTTGGCGCCTTCCTCGCTGAGGAGGGTCAGATATTGATGCCCGCCCTTACTGAGTTTCTTCGGAACGCGTAGGAAAGTTGGAACGGTGCTGAATGCGACGGTCTTGTTCTCATTGTCGATTTCGAGTTCGAGGAAGTCACCCAATCGTAGCCCGTCGCGTCCTTCGTAGTCACCGAGAACTTCTGGTCGCAAACCTGAGTGCGCAATGAGACAAATCGCGACTCGTGCGTCAGGCTCTGAAGCTCTAATGACCTTACCGAGTTCGTCTCGGGTTGGCGTTCGTTCATCCTTGAGCGTTGGCGTATCGCCGGCGTCGGTGATTCTGACCTTCCCCTTCAACTGCTTGTTGTTGTGTTCAAGCCAAGACTTCACCGCCTTGACGATTGACTCGATGTAGCTCCCTGCGTGGCCTCTCCCCTCAAGCCTGGTCACATTGTCAAGTGTCAGATTGGTAAGCGAGGTTTCATCCATTTCCGCGAGGATCTTTGGCGTGGTACTGTTATTCTTGCAGAACAATCCGAGCCGGCGGAGGTACACGTCTGCGGTGATTATGGATCCGCGTGCGATGTTGTCGTACCATCGTCTCACTTCAGGGTCCGACAACAGTTGTCTGTGGCGTGATTTCTCGAGGGAGACTCTATGCCAGCTCATGCGGGAGTTCGTTGTCTGATTTAAAAGGGGTGACCGAGGTTCCGAACCTGAATCGTGGTGGGCCGGGAGGGATTTGAACCCTCGACCTCTGCCGGGCTCACCCTTCGAGTTTAGGATGTGAGGGCAGCGTCACTTAACCGAGCTGGACTACCGGCCCATACAGCGCTCGAGACTCTGATCTTGGTCTTGCAGCTCCTCCTAATTTCTCTTGTGAATGCGTTCAATTCCTAATAACTCACATCGCGCCTCTCAGAAACTCGTGAGTTTGGTCTGGGAGATGACTCGGCGCAAGCCTTGGAAGTCGATCAGGATTATCTGACGAAGGCTGTTGTCATACAACGCCGCGGCGGGATGATACAGAGGCATGATCTTCAGCTTCCCCGCCAAAAACAGTCTTCCGTGGACGTGTCCGATCGTGTCCTCTTCGAGGCTGAATCGTTTGAAGATCTCGGACGTTGCCGTGTCTCCCAACGTGCATATCACTTCGGGATTGAGAAGTTGGATTTGCCTACCCAAGTACCGGGAACAGGCAGTAATCTCGTCGGCGGAGGGCTTCCTGTCTCTGATCCAGTTGCCCGATTTCTCTGACGGGCGACACTTGACGATGTTTGTAATGAAGACTTGTTCCCGCTGAACGCCGATTGACTGTAGGCACTCATCGAGGAACTTTCCGGCTCTTCCCACGAACGGGCGTCCTTCAAGATCTTCTTGTCGGCCAGGCCCTTCACCGATGAACATTATCTTCGAGACGGCAGGGCCTTCCCCCGGCACGGCCCTACGTCTAGTCTCCGAGAGACCACAGAGCGTGCAAACAAGGATCTTCTCGTGAAGACTACGAAGATCCGATTCGGCAATCTCACTCATCGGTTGCTCCTTCATATGTGCGGCTTGAGTCCGTCCTCCGCGCAACATATATCTGAACCCCCAGCATTAAGCCCGAGCCTTCAAGGAGCTTCGACAATGCCAATCACTGACGTATTCAAGAAACAGCTCGCGCAGAAGCACAGGCTACACTACAAGGTATGCCGCGACTGCGGAGCAAGAAACGCGAAGACGGCTTCGCTCTGCCGAAAGTGCAGAGGTCACAACCTTCGCTGGAAGAAAAGAGAACTAGGAGCCAAGTAGGCTCAGGGCTTATCGGCCAAGCTTCTGAAACGTTCCGTGTGGACCTCGCGCCGCGTGGATCAAGGAAAGCCCAGCTGGGCTTTGGCTTCTTTGCTCATCCTGTCCGGGTTCCAAGGTGGATCCCAGACCACCTCGACAGTTGCCTCCTTCACTCCGCCGATACTCTGGAGTCTGCGCCTGACCTCTTGCGAGATGAACTGGTGCATGGGGCATCCTGGAGCCGTAAGCGTCATCTTCACGTGGACCTTGTCGCCGTCGACGGCGACATCGTAGATCAGGCCCAAGTCCCACACGTTGACTGGAATCTCAGGATCGTAACACTGCTTGAGCGCGCCCACGATCTCTTCCATCGTGACCAAACAAGTCACCTCCTCGATTCTCTCCTTGCTAAGATGTCAGGTCGCGTCAACTCTTGTGGCACCTCTACCTGTCTCGTCTTCTCAATCACTCGCTCAGCAATCGATGCAAAGCTCGCGCTTTCATACTCTTCGATTCTTCCCTCATCGCACAGCCGCGATATCACCGGATCCACAGCAAGCGAGCCCAAGAATTCTACGTCCGATGCCGCTGAAAACTGCGCACCTTTCGACTTTCCGAACAGCTCGATTCTCTTTCCGCAGTCAGGGCAGGTCAGGTAGCTCATGTTCTCGATCATGCCTAGGACGGGAGTCCTCATGATCTCAGCCATGTTGATCGCCTTGGCAACTATCGTCACCGCCAAGTCCTGAGGAGACGAGACGATCAAGACGCCGTCCACTGGCAGGGACTGAAAAACCGTTAACGGGGAATCCGACGTGCCTGGGGGCAAGTCAACCAGCAGGAAGTCCAGCGCTCCCCATTCGAGATCCGCGTAGAGTTGACGGATCGCGCTGTTAATCATCGGGCCACGCCATATCAAAGCAGCGTCCTCGCGATCCATCAAGAGATTCATCGAGACTAACTTGATGCCGGTTCGGCTGACCGGTGGAGCTGTTCCGGAGGGGGTACGGGCCGGGCGCCCATTCACCCCGAAGATCTTCGCTATGCTCGACCCTGTAAGGTCCGCATCCAGAATACCTACGGAGAAGCCGTGCCGTCGAAGTTCCACGGCGAGCATGGCGGTAATGAGAGATTTTCCAACGCCGCCTTTGCCAGAGGCAATCGCTATGATGCGGCCGATGCTTCCCTTGGGCAGTCTCTCAATTCCTAGCCCGCTCGAGCGCTTTGCCTGCTGAGCTCCGCCCTGCTCTGTGTCGGTACGATTCCTGAGGGTCTCGACAACCCTGTCTCTTTCCTCTTCAGTCATCGGTGATAGTTGGACCTGAATCTTCTCTACGCCTTCTACGGCTGAGACAGCTTTCGTCACGTCATCTCTGATCTGTGCTGTAAGTGGACAGTTTGGCACTGTCAGAGCGATGTTCACGTTGACAGTGTTTCCTTGAACCTCGACGGACCTGACCATTCCGAGTTTCGTCATACTGATGCCGATCTCTGGGTCCTTCACGCTCTCAAGGGCTCGCATGACTTTCTCTGTGGTTGCCATGGTTTGGGGTCGCCGCGCATAACATACGTCATACATATACGCTTTGCTGCCTACGGAGACACGTGAAAACGAGTTGGGTTACTCGATCGAGTAGTCACCGTCAGGAAAAACCGTCACGACGATCGGCTTGGCGACACGCGTTCCCGACACACGATGCCTCGCCTTGAATCGTATGTCCTCATAGATTCGGGTGAAGTTTGCACCCAGCTTGATCTTTGCTCGGTTTGCGCGGTTGAGAACCATCCTTGGAATGTCCACAAGGTGGGTTCCCTTTGGAATCTGTACAGAAACCGCAAGCCCTGAATGCTTTAGACTGTCAAGTGTTGCTCGTGCACGCTCGATATTCAGCCTTGCCCTTCGTTCTATCAGAACAACATTCTCCCGCGTTGTTCCGATCTGCTCAGCGACCCGTTTCTGCGTGTACCCAAGCGCTCTCAGCCTCAGCACTTCTATCTGGCGGTCTGTGAGCAGACCCAGGACTCGTTTCGCGGAAGTTTGGCGAGCCATGGGTGCGAGTGGCCGTTACTTGCTCAATTAAAGGTAACGTGCCTAGGCCGCTTCTCATGATCATGGTGTTGTCCGTGGCGGAGGATTCGGCTATCCTGCCGTGTTCAGGCCTAGGGGCGCAGCCTGTCGCGGTCTCTGGGGTAGAAGATGCATTCTCTGATGTTCTCGGCCCCTGTCACAAGCATAAGTAGCCTGTCAAGCCCCACAGCCCAGCCAGCGTGTGGAGCGAAACCCATTCGAAAGACAGCGAGATGGTCCTCGAAGCCTTCCGGGTTGAGGCCTTGTTCTCTCAATCTCGCCTGAAGCACTGAGTACTCGTGGACCCGAGTGCCGCCTGAAGCAATTTCGAGCGCCCCATGCATCAGGTCAAACGAGTCCGAGTACTTTGGGTTGTCCTCTCTCGGGGCGATATAGAACGGCTTGCTGGCGCTAGGCCAGTCTGTTATGAAGTAGAACCCTGTGTACAGTTCACCGAGCTTCTTCTCGGCGGCTGTGGGAATGTCTTCTCCCCACTTGACTTCGACGCCTTCCTTTGACAGAGCGCCTATGACCTCATCGTATGTGAGGCGCCTGAAAGGTAGAGGCGGTATCTCGAGGTGAACCCTCAGAATCTCCAGCTCGTTTGAGCATTGGCTCACAAGCGACTTGTATGTCTCGTGGACGAGGCGTTCCAAGATTTCTGTGACACCCTTCTGGGTCATGAAGGCGCATTCAATGTCGAGCGACGTGAACTCGCTTATGTGCCGCCTTGTCCGCGATTCCTCAGCCCGGAAGAAAGGCCCGATCTCGAAGACCCTCTCAAAGACCGTCGTCAACTGCTCCTTGTAGAGCTGTGGGCTCTGAGCCAGGTACGCCTTCTGGCCGAAGTAGTCCAAAGAGAAGAGGGCCGCTCCGCCTTCCGTGGCCGAGCCGATGAGTCTGGGAGTTTGAATTTCAGTGAAACCGTCAGCGATCAGGAACTCCCTCGTCGCGCGGATGATCTCGTGACGTATTTTGAAGATCGCACGCGACGTGGCTCGTCTCAGGTCCATGACCCGAGCGTTGAGTCGCACGTCTATGTCTGCGGGAACGCGTCCTGTAGGGTCGAGGGGGAGAGGGTAGACTACACCCGCGAGGACCTTGATCTCCGTGGGAATGAGCTCAACTCCTTGCGGGGCCTCTTTCTGAGCCTTCACCCTGCCTCGCACTCCCACCGCGTACTGCTTGCCCACGGAAGCGAGCTTCTCCACGACGCTGGCTGGCGAGTTCTTCTTGGCAATCGTGACCTGGACGACTCCTTCTCGATCGCGTAGGGTGAGGAATGCAAGGTTGCCTAGGTCGCGTATGTCCTCGATCCAGCCGAACAGAGTAACCTCCTGACCATCCATGTCCGCGGTGACTTGGCTGGAGTAGTGAGTCCTCTTCCAATCGCCGAGACGGTCGAGTGCCATTCGCTGCGCCTTCTTCATCTCTTCGCGAGAAGTGTTGCGATCTCTCCAGGCTTGAGAGCAACCCTGACGCCGGCCGCCTTGAGCGCCTCAAGCTTCGACTCCGCGGTCCCAGTCCTTCCCATGATTATTGCTCCTGCGTGACCCATACGTTTTCCCGGTGGCGCAGACCTGCCTGCAACATAAGCTGCTACTGGCTTCGGGTAATTTGACTCTTTGATGTACTGTGCGGCCAGTTCTTCGGCGTTGCCTCCGATCTCGCCTACGAGCGCCACCGATTTCGTCTCTGGGTCGTTCCTGAACATTTCCAAGACATCAACGAAGTTTAGCCCGACGATTGGATCTCCGCCGAGGCCTAGGCATGTGGACTGACCGAGGCCGGCTCTGCTCAGACCTGCCGCAATCTCGTAGGTCAGAGTTCCGCTTCGGGAAGCCAAGCCGACCTCGCCCTTCCTGAAAACATGCGAGGGCATGATGCCAAGCTTGCATTGGCTCGGAGTGATTACGCCAGGCGTGTTCGGGCCTACTATGACGCATCCTCTCGTCCTCGCCTCATCCATGATCTCGATCGAATCTTTAATCGGAATGCCCTCGGTTATCAGAACGATCGGATTTAGTGCGTGGGAGATGTTCTCAAGCGCGGCATCACGGGCAAACGGGGCTGGGACGAAGATTATTGATGCGTTTGCTCCGGTCCTTGATACGGCTTCCTCGACTGTATCGAACACAGGCACGCCCTCCACCTGAGTCCCGCCTTTGCCGGGTGTGACGCCTCCAACGATCTTTGTTCCATATGCCAGCATCAGTCGCGTATGAAAGAGGCCTTGAGAGCCTGTGATCCCTTGAACAATGGCTCGTGTGTCTGAGGCGACCAGTATTGCCACGCTACGTCGCTCCTTTCGCAGCCTCGACCGCTCTTGCGGCGGCTTCCTCCATGGTTTCCAGCGACGGTATCCCAGCCTCTTTGAGGATCCTCCGTCCTTCTTCCTCGTTCGTTCCTACGAGCCTGATCACCGTCGGCTTCTTCAGTCCCATCCTCTTGCGAACTTCAAGCAGGCCTTTGGCGACTTCATCGCAACGCGTTATCCCGCCCATTATGTTCAGGAAGAGCGCTTTCACGTTCTGATTGCTCAGCACGATCTCCAGAGCGACTGCGATCCGTTCGGCGCTGGCGCCTCCGCCGACATCACAGAAGTTGGCGGGGCGGCCTCCGTAGTCCTGTATCATGTCCAAAGTTGCCATGACCAGTCCCGCCCCGTTGCCGACTATTCCAACGTCGCCGTCGAGTTCAACATACGCTAGCCCTTTCTCGCGAGCCTTGATCTCAAGCGGCGACAAGTCGTGGATGACATCTCTTGTCTCTTCAAGCAGCGACTTGTGCCTGAATAGTGAGTTATCATCTATGATCATGCGTAAGTCTGCGGCGACGAACCCTCCTTTCTTCGTCTCGACGAGGGGATTCGACTCCGCGAGTTCGCTGTCATACGCTGTCGCCATTGAACAGAATTTTGCAATGAACGCGGTGAGTTCCACGAGTTGGGATCCCTTGTATCCGAGCCTCTGCGCCAGCTCTCGCGCTTGAAAACCTTCGAGTCCTTTGCCTGGCTCCATGGGACGCCTGATTATCTTCTCGGGTGTCTGCTGCGCGACCTCTTCGATGTCGACGCCTCCAACCTGAGAAGTCAGAACACTGTAGCATCTGGCGGAGCGATCCACGACGAGCCCGACGTAGAGTTCGCGAGCCACATCAAGCTTCTCCTCAAGGAGAACCTTGCTCACCGTCTCGCCCTCGATCTTCAAACCGAGAATGACTGAAGCGGCCTTCTCAGCCTCATCAGGGCTGTCAGCGACTCTTATTCCGCCAGCCTTGCCTCTACCGGCGACGAGAACCTGCGCCTTCACAACGACGGGGCAAGCGATCTTCTGAGCCACTTCCCTCGCTTCTTGAGGACTGGATGCCAAGTACCCAGAAGGCACAGGCAGGCCATGTTGGGAGGCAATCCGTTTCGCCTCGTATTCGAAGATCTTCACGTGCCTGTCACCAGTACGCAAACTGACAAAGGCGTGCTATTGTCTCGGCTCGGTTCATATAACGCCTTCCCGGCGCACGAAAAAGCTTCACCGTTTCTTGAGAGACTACGTGACTCTTGAAGAGTTAGCAAGCTTAATTAGAGTTGCAGAATCGTAGTGGCCCGATGAAGCGTTCCGCTCGATATGACGGAGCGTTGAATCCATAGCCAAGGGCAACGAAACGATGAAGACGCATGGTCAAAACGATTCTGGATGCGTTCTGCATCAAGAGCGGCATACTATGCCGCAAGTGTCAAGAGAAGATTGAGAAAGGTCAGATAACCGATCTTGACCTGAAGATCATTAGACTTCTTTCCGACCTTGAAAAGGAGAATCCAACGCTTCAAGATGTGACGTACCACAGGGCCGTTGAGGCAGACGACAACCTAGCGATCCTCGTCGATAGACGAGATATGGGCAGGATGCTTTCAGGAGGGGCCAAAGTCGTTCACGCGATATCTGACTCTCTGGGCAAGAGGGTGAAGGTTCTTGGTTACGGAGGAGACGACCGCCAGTTCTTGGACGACCTCTTCAGCCCACTCTCGATCCTGACCTTGAACACTATCTGGATTCCTGACGGCAGCACGGAGACGAAGGTAATCCTCGTCGGTCGGCAGCCGAAACGGATGCCCATAGACTTGGAGATCGTGAAGAGACTCGCGAAGCAGTTACGGAACATGACTCTCAGGATCGAGTTCGAAAGACTCTGACCGGTCATAGTCTTATGGGGTAAGCCACGTTCTTCTGAGGTACTGTGACTTTCGTCGCGTCAGACACGAACTTTGCGTACAGCTCTGGATGCTCAGTGTGAATAGGATACACCATTCCTGGACTGATTCTTTCCAAGGCCGCCTTCAACTCGCCGGGCATAATATGGCCTGAACAGTGCACATGATACATTGGCAACCCAAAGTGGTCAAGCCAGTTGACGAGACGTTCGAACTCGAATTCCTGCTCCTCCGTGAATGGTTCAGATATTGAGAGTATGAAGCAGCTTCCTGGTTCTGGACGAATCTCGACCAGCTCCTTGAAGTCTCTGGCTGAGCTTACAAGCACGGTCTTGCTCTGCATATTCTTGATGTCAGAGGCTTCCACCACGTTCTGAAATGAAAGTACAGATTTCTCCCATTCGAAGTAACGCTTCTTGGCCCGCTGATAGACAACCACATTCTCATCGTGAGCAACATCAGGAATGCTGACCCTCCCTTCGGTTGCGAGTTTCGAGAGCACGTAGGCCTGCCTGAGTGAAACCGCGAGGACTCTGCCGTTTTCCTTGGCGACGTTGTAGAAAGTCCTGAAACGATCTACGTCCACATTCGAGAAATCGGCCAAGACGATTCTAGAGCTTGCTCGAACGATCGAGGAGATCTTCGACTGTACCTCTGCCTCCGTGGTCAGGGTTGCACCAATCAGGTTCGTGCCTTCCGCAAGCATTGCGTCTGGCTTTCGTTCTCGGGCACGTTCGACGAAGTCGGCCGTCATGTCGGATCTCGTTCCGTGAGCTCTCAGATCCCCCGTGTAGACGAGCGTGGCTTCCGAAGCGTGGACAACGAATCCGTACGCGGCTGGCACCGAATGATCCACGTGGACCGGCTCGACCTCGATGGATCCTAGCTTGATCTTTGATCCTGTCCTGAACGTGTTGAATCTCAGACCCGAGATGTCGCCTTCCATGGTCTTGGTTCGCGTCTCGTACAGTGCTCTGATGATGGTTGCGGTAGTCTCTCCGCAGTAGACCGGTATCTTTCTGTTGAGAAAGGGTATACACGCTGAATGATCTCCGTGAGAGTGCGACAGGAAGACCGCATCTATGCTTGGCTCGTGTTCCTCGAACCTGTACAGGCCTCGTAGCTTTGGAAGCATCCCGAACTCAATCAGTTCCTTCTCATCTCTGGGCGAAAGCAAAGGCTCCGAATAGAATCTCCTGCGGTCAGAGTAGCTCATGCCAAAATCGAGCAATATCCTTGTGTTCCTGTCTTCGACGAGGACCTTGTTCCCACCGATTTCTCCCACTCCGCCTAGGAGAACTATGTTCGATTCCGACGGCTTCAACCAGAGATGTCCCTGTGACCCTATTGCTGCATGCTCTGATATTCTCTTGCTTTGTGCAGCGGCAATGATTATCAGGAGGCGATCTTGAAGTTCGGGCGAGACCGCTTTGCTGAGAGGCACAGTCTACGATC
>Ga0209725_1000800_pt1 | contig 18576 bp, 12 predicted proteins | sample I18A1metaG_FD_184145 | JGI IMG/M metagenome (GOLD analysis project Ga0209725, IMG submission 184145) | Lake sediment bacterial and archeal communities from Gulf of Boni, Indonesia to study Microbial Dark Matter (Phase II) - ​I18A1 metaG... | ecosystem: Environmental > Aquatic > Freshwater > Lake... | reverse complement strand
CTTCCTTCAGATTCCGACTCGCGACGGACACCCTTGCCGTCCGGCTATCGGTTCCCACCATCAGGGTCCGAAGAGGACTTGCACCTCCAAGTCAACGTTCAACCACCACGGTTGAACATATGGCGCTCAAGCGCCACGCGCCATGCCTGGCGCACAACTGAAAAGGGCCGTGCTGGATGCCAGCACGGCCCTTTGTTTGTCAGGAAGGATCACAAGTCCCTCCTCCCTTGAGGGAGAAGGTGGCCGAAGGCCGGATGAGGGGGGGAACGTTGTTACTCTTCACGGTCGCCTACTTCTTCACCCACGAGTCCCGCAGGGTGACGGTCCGGTTGAAGACCGGGCGGCCCGGGGTCGAATCCTTCCGGTCGACGCAGAAATACCCCTGGCGCTCGAACTGGAAGACCGCCTCGGGAGGCGCCTGGGCCAGGGAGGGCTCCAGCTGGGCATCGGTCAGGAGCTCGATGGAGTCCGGGTTCAGGTCCTTCTTCCAGTCGTCGCCGGTCGGGCTCACCACCGAGAGGAGGCGGTCGTAGAGTCGGACCGGGGCGGAGAGGGCGTGGGGGGCGGAGACCCAGTGGATGACCCCCTTGACCTTGCGCTCCGCACCGGGGAGGCCGCTCTTGGTCTCCGGGTCGTAGGTGCAGTGGACCGCCGTGACGTTCCCCGCCCCGTCCCTGTCCACCCCCGTGCATTTCACGATGTAGGCCGCCCGCAGCCGCACCTCGGTACCGGGGGAGAGGCGCTTGAACCCCTTTTCCGGGACCTCCTGGAAGTCGTCCGCCTCGATCCAGAGTTCCCGGGAGAAGGGGACCTGGCGGCTCCCCAGGGCCTCGATCTTCGGGTGGTTGGCCACGGTGAACTCCTCCCCCTCCCCTTCCGGGTAGTTGTCGACCACCAGCTTGAGCGGCCGCAGGACCGCCATGGCCCGGGGTGCCCGCTCGTTCAGGTCCTCCCGGACGCACTCCTCCAGTATCCCCATGTCGATCCAGGAGTCGCTCCGGCCGACGCCGATCCGCTCGCAGAAGGTCCTGATCGACTCGGGGGTGAACCCCCGCCGCCGGAGACCCACCAGGGTCGGCATGCGCGGGTCGTCCCAGCCGTCCACGTCCCCCTCCTGCACGAGCTGGAGGAGCTTGCGCTTGCTCATGACCGTGTAGGTCAGGTTGAGCCGGGCGAACTCGTACTGCCGGGGGGTCGCCGGCACGGGGAGGTTCTGCAGGAACCATTCGTACAGCGGTTTGTGGTCCTCGAACTCCAGGGTGCAGACCGAGTGGGTCACCCCCTCGATGGCGTCACTTTGCCCGTGGGCATAGTCGTACATGGGGTAGATGCACCACGCCGAGCCGGCGTGGGGGTGGACGGCGTGGAGGATCCGGTACATGACCGGGTCCCGCAGGTTGATGTTGGGGGAGGCCATGTCGATCTTCGCCCGGAGCACCTTGCTCCCGTCGGGGAACTCACCCTTCTTCATGCGGCGCAGCAGGTCCAGGTTCTCCTCGGGGGTACGCCCCCGGTAGGGGCTCTCCTTCCCCGGCTCCGTGAGGGTGCCCCGGTAGGCGCGGATCTCCTCGGCGGTGAGGTCGTCCACGTAGGCCTTCCCCTGCTGGACCAGGTACTCGGCCCACTCGTAGAGCTGGCCGAAGTAGTCGGAGGCGTAGTACTGGTGCTCCCCCCAGTCGAAGCCGAGCCAGCGGACGCTCTCCTTGATGGACTCGGTGTACTCCACGTCCTCCTTCACCGGGTTGGTGTCGTCGAAACGGAGGTGGCAGCGGCCGCCGAAGTCCCGGGCCACCCCGAAGTTGAGGCAGATGGACTTGGCGTGGCCGATGTGCAGGTAGCCGTTGGGCTCGGGCGGAAAGCGGGTGACGACGGTCTTGTGCCTGCCGCTCTGCAGGTCGTCGGCAACGATGGTGCGGATGAAATTGGCCGGCTGAGCCGGGGATGTCTGTTCATTGCTGCTGGACATGGGCAACCTCAACGGGGTTAGAATGGGGGGGTCATGCCGGATAAACGGGCATAATCGCAGATTTTACCACCGGTTTCAATGCGGATTTGCGGCGGGCGGGATGAAATCGCGAACTTTCAGGAGCCCGGGGGGGCCTCCTCTTCCTCGGAGACGCAGATCCGGTTGCGCCCCTCCTCCTTGGCCCGGTAGAGCGCCCGGTCGGCCTCGGCAATGAGCCGCTCCACCGGCATGTTCTCGACGGGACGGCTGCTGGCGATGCCGATGCTGACGGTCACGGTGGACGAAGCAGACGAACTGCCGTGGGGAAGCTCCAGGGCGGCCACCTGCTCCTTCATGGCAATCGCCACGATCAGCGCCCCCTCGATGCCGGTGCCGGGGAGGAGCGCCATGAACTCCTCGCCGCCGTAGCGCACCAGGAGGTCGGCGGGGCGGTGCATCCCCGCCTGGAGCGCGCCGGCCACCTTCTTCAGGCACTCGTCCCCCTCGAGGTGGCCATGGGAGTCGTTGTACGGCTTGAAGAAGTCGATATCCACCATGATGACGCTGAACTCCTGCCACTCCCGTATCGCCCGCAACCACTCCCGGGAGAGGAAATCGTTCCCCGCGTGCCGGTTCGCCAGGCCGGTCAGGCCGTCCCGGGACGACAGGCGCTGCAGCGTGCGGTTCGCCTCTTCCAGCCGGGCCGTCATCTCCAGCAGTTCGCGCTCCCGTGCCTTGCGCCGGTCCATCTCCCCCTTCAGCTTCAGGGCCGAACTGACCCGGACCTTCAGCTCGACCCGGTTGGGGGGCTTGGTCAGGTAGTCGATGGCACCGGCGGCAAAGGCCGGTTCCAGGTTTTCCAGCTGTTCCAGCCCGCTCACCATGATCACGGGGACGTCCCGGAACTGCTCCAGCTGCTTCAGTTCGCGGCACCCCTCGATGCCGTCCTTCCCCGGGAGATGAATATCCAGGAGCACCAGGTCGACCAGGCTGCAGCTGGGGTCGTCCTCGGCGCAGACCATGGTGAAGAGCTCCTCCATGGAGCCGGCCTGCATGATGTTGGCGTACCCCGCATCCCTGAGCATTTCCGCAAGGATGGACCGTGACACCAGTGAATCGTCGACAATCAGAATGTTCATGGCCGAAACCTTTTCCCTCTCCCTGGCCGCAATCCGCAGCCGTCCCCCATCGGAAACCGGCCGCAGGCGCGAACCGGCTCGTATCATTATAATAAACTGCTGGAACAAAAAAGGAAACCGTCACTACCGGTATTTTATCCCGAGGAGGTCGGGCATCGCCCGGGAAACGGTGTCCGGCTCAGTGACCATACGGACATTCAACTAAATTCATTAATTACAAAATTGACATTATATGACAATAATATCGCTTGACAATCAAGTTTTCCCTACCTTATTATCCCCCACCAATATTCCCGTGGGAATGCAATTTAATGAATTGGAGGTAGTACATGAAGTTCCGTAAGCTGGTAGCACCCGTCATCGCAGTCGCCCTGTTCGCAAGCCTTGCCTTTGCCAGCGGCACGACCGGAAGCCTCTCCGCGGACGAGGCCCTGACCGCTCTCATGGAAGGGAATGCGAAGTTCGTCAGCGGTGACGTTGAGCACCTGGTTGCAAACGCACAGCCGGCACGCCGCATCGACACCGGCACCAACGGCCAGAAGCCGTACGCCATCGTGGTCACCTGTGCCGACTCCCGCCTCAGCCCCGAGATCCTCTTCGACAAGGGGATCGGCGAAGTGTTCGTTGTCCGCGTGGCCGGCAACGTGGTTGCCCCCCACGAGCTCGGCTCCATCGAGTATGCCGCCGAGCATCTGGGCGCCAAGCTCATCATGGTGCTCGGACACTCCAAGTGCGGCGCCGTCAGCGCGGCCTACGACTACTTCACCACCCCCGAAGCCCTGCGCCCCGAGCTGAGCAATAACCTGGAGAGCATCGTCGACAGCATCGAGCCGGCCGTACTCAAGGCGGTTACCGCCGGGACGGGCAAAGCCGGTGCCGAGGACATCAACGTTGACGAAGTGGTCAAGCAGATCAAGAAGAAATCCCGCGTGATCCGCGAGATGACGGAGACCTCCGGCGTCAAGGTCGTCGGCGGCAAATACGACGTCGTCACCGGCGCCGTGTCGATCCACGCTGATCACGAATAGCCGGGGCAACCGGCACAGGCCGCCAGAGGGGGCATCCGTCAGGATGCCCCCTTTTTTGTGCCGCTTCACCCGCGGAACTGCAGCTGGTAGAGCCGGAAGTAAACCCCTTCCCGCGCGATGAGCTCCTCATGCCCCCCCTCCTCGACCTTCTCGCCCCGGTGGATGACCACGATCCGGTCGGCGTCGCGGATGGTGGAGAGGCGATGGGCCACCACCAGGGTGGTGCGGCCGGCCATGAGCCCCCGCAGACCCTCCTGGATGAGCCGCTCCGACTCGGTGTCGACGCTGGCCGTCGCCTCGTCCAGCACCAGGATCTCCGGGTCGAAGGCCACCGCCCGGGCAAAGGAGATCAGCTGCCGCTCCCCCACGGAGAAGTTGTTACCCCGCTCCCGCACCTCCTCCCCATACCCCTTCTCCAGCCGCTCGATGAAGCGGTCGGCCCCCACCAGGGCCGCCGCCTGCCGTCCCCGGGGGCGCACCCCCTCGTCGCCGAGGCAGATGTTATCCTCCACGGTACCGGTGAAGAGGTAGGGATCCTGGAGCACGATGCCGATACGGCGGCGCAGACCCGCCAGGGGGATCTGCCGCAGGTCCGTGCCGTCCAGCTCGATACCCCCCCGCTGCACGTCGTAGAGGCGGGACAGGAGGCGGGTCACGGTGGTCTTGCCGCCGCCGGTCTCCCCCACCAGCGCCACCTTCTCCCCCCGCCGCAGCTCGAGGCTGAACCCTTTCAGGACATAATCGTCACCGTTATAGGCGAACCAGACATCCGTGAAGCGGATGAAGGGGATATCCCGTTCACCCTCCCCCTTCCCCCCTCCCGTCAAGGGAGGGGGGAATTTTTTGTCGTCAGCTCCTGAATAGGCGGAAACTTCCCCCTCTCCCCCCGTGGGAGAGGGCCGGGGAGAGGGGGCGGGCACACCCTCCGCCAGCACCTCGTTGCAGTCCAGGAGGTTGAAGAGCCGCTCCAGAGCCGCCATGGCCCCCTGCATGACCGAGTACTTTGCCGACAGGTCGCGGATGGGGGCGAAGAATTTCTCGATGTACTGGATGAACGCCACTAGGGCACCGAAGGTGAGGGTCCCGGCCAGGATCTCGCCGGAGCCGTACCAGACCAGGAGCCCCACCGCCACGGAGGAGAGGGTCTCCACCGCCGCGTAGAGCGCCGCGTCCCAAGTGATGACCGGCATGTTGGCATCCCGGTAGGAGCCGTTCAGGCGGGTGAACTCCGCCATCTCCTCCCGTTGCCGGGTGAAGAGCTGCACGATGGCCATGCCGCCGATGCTCTCGCTGAGGAAGGTGTTCAGGGTGGCCAGCCGGGCCCGTACCTGGCGGAACGCCCCCCGCATCCGGCGGCGGAAGGTGAAGGTGATCCAGAAGAGGACCGGGAGCACGGCAAAGGTGACCAGGGAGAGGTGGAGGTTCATCCAGAGCATGACGCCGACGATCCCCGCCAGGAGGAGCACGTCACCCACCACGGTGATGATCCCGGCGGCGAACATCTCCCCCAGGACCTCTACGTCAGAGGTCAGCCGGGTCACCAGGCTGCCGGTGGGGGTCCGGTCGAAGAAGGAGGCGGAGAGACGCTGCACGTGGGAAAAGAGCTCCAGGCGGATGTCCTGCATCACCCGCTGGCCCAGGTACTGGAGGAGCCAGACCTCCAGGAAGGAGAGGAGGGACTCGGCCAGGATGAGGAGAAGGAAGTACAGGGCGATGGCCGGAAGCCCCGCCAGGTCCCCCGTGACGATGTGGTTGTCGATGGCCTGCTTGATCAGCCAGGGCTGGGCCAGTTTGGCCGCCGTGGTGAGGGGAAGGATGCAGAGCACCGTCCCCACCAGGTGGAGGTAGGGGCGGAGATAACCGGCAAACCGCCAGAGGAGCCTGCGGTCGTAGGCCTTGCCGACTATCTCGTCTTCGTAGATACCCTGGAAGTGCATCAGATCTCCTCCATCTCCCGCCGCAGCTGCTGCTCCCGGTGGAGCGCGGCATAGCGGCCGCCACGGGCAAGGAGCTCCTCGTTGCTCCCCTGCTCCACGATCCGCCCCCCCTCCAGATAGACGATGGTGTCGCACCCCCGCAGGGCGGAGAGGCGGTGGGAGACGATGATCACCGTCCGGCTGCCGTAGAAGCCGGAGAGGCTCGCCAGGATCTCCTCCTCCGTCCCCGCGTCCACCGCCGAGAGGGGGTCGTCCAGGATCAGGATCGGGGGGTCCTTCACCAGGGCCCGGGCGATGGCGGTCCGCTGTTTCTGGCCGCCGGAGAGGGTGATCCCCCGCTCCCCCACCATGGTGCCGAAGCCGTCGGGGAAGCGGGCCACGTCGCCGTCGAGGCTGGCAAGCCGCGCCGCCGCGCCGATCTCGCCGCTGTCCGCCCCCCCCTTGCCGAAGGCGATGTTCTCCCCCACCGTGCGGGAGAAGAGGAAGCTCTCCTGGGGGACGAAGCCGATGGCATCCCGCAGGGTCCGCAGGGGGAGCCGGTTGATGTCGGTCCCGTCGATGAAGAGGGTGGCGTCGGCCACGGGGAAGAGGCGGGGGATGAGCCTGACCAGGGTCGATTTCCCCGCCCCGATGGGACCGACGATCCCGAGGCGGGAGCCGGGGGGGATGACCAGGGAGATCTCCCGGAGGAGGGGAGTCTCCCCGTAGGAGAAGGAGAGTCTCCGCAACTCTATCATCCCGGCGATCCTCGCCGGGGTTACGGGGTCGGCCGGTTCGGTCACCCCGGGCTCGGCCAGGAGCACCTCGTTCAGGCGGGACATGGAGGCAGCGCCCCGCTGCATCAGGTTGAGGATCCAGCCGAGGATGATGGTCGGCCAGATGAGCATGGCCAGGTAGCCGTTGAAGGCGACGAAATCACCCAGGGTGAGGAGGCCGGCCACCACCTTCTGCCCGCCGATCACCAGGACGATCAGGGTCCCCAGGGCGCCGGTGGCCGCCATGACCGGGATCATGAGCCCCCGCAGCTGGGCCATCCGCATGTTGCTCGCCATGTAGCGCCGGCTGACCGCGGCGAAGGCCTCGATGGACGCCTCCTCCCGGCAGTAGGCCTTGACCACCGCCGCCGCGGAGACGTTCTCCTCCACGGCGCTGGTGAGCCTGGCCAGCTCCTCCTGGGCCCGCTTGGAGCGGCGGAACATGGCGGCGCTGATCCGCTTCACCACGAAAATCATCATGGGGAAGGGGATGACCGCCAGAAGCGTGAGGAGCGGACTGATGCGGGCCATGAGGAAGAGGGCGGAGAGGTAGACGATGGCCGTGTTGATGATGTTGAGCGCGCCGAACCCCACGAGCATCCGCACGTTGGTCAGGTCGTTGGAAAAGCGGGAGAGGAGGTCCCCGGTCCGCTCCCGGTTGAAGTAGGAGAGGTCGAGGGCGAGGAGCCGGGCGTAGAGATCCTGCCGGATCCGGTACTCGATCCGCCGGGCGTTGTGGAGCAGGGTGGTGCGGGAGAAGACCCGGATAGCACCGTGGAGCAGGGCGGCAACGATGATCGCCCCGCCGTACCAGGACGGGGAGTGGGGGGCCTTCGCCGGCGACTGGATGCTCTCCACGGCCAGTTTCAGCAGCCAGGGGATGAGGAGGGCGAAGCCGTTGGTGGCGACGAGGAACAGGGTCCCGAGCAGGTAGCTAGCCCGGTTGTCCAGCAGGTAGGTTTTAAGGAGTAGTAGCTCGCGAATGGCAGACCTTGTCGGCGGTCCTCCCGGGCTGTGCCGGCACTACCGCTGCTGTTGCGTCACGTAGGCGCTGCTGCGCTGTTCGGCAAAGGTGAGATGGGCAAGCATGGTGTCCCTCGCCCGCTCCGGGTCGCGGTCGCGGATCGCCTCGTAGACCGCCCGGTGGTGGTGATACAGCTGGCGGTGGTCCTCCCCGGTCATGTAGACCGCCCGCCAGACCCCCCGCTGGAACTCCTTCATGGCGTCGAAGATGCTCTGCATCAGGTGGAGCCAGACGATGTTGTGGGTGGCCTGGGCGATGGCGATGTGGAAGTTAGCGTCGATATCCTGGGACGGTTTCATCCCCTCCAGGTTGGACTCCATCTCCGCAACCAGCTTCTCCAGCTTGCGCAGGTCCTCGGGCAGTGCCCGCTGGGCGGCGTAGTAGGAGGTCCATGCCTCCATGCACTTGCGTACCTCGATGACATCCAGGGCCCGCTCCTGCTCACCCTTGATCAGCTCGGAGAGAGGGCTCCCCCCCGGGGACTCCACCAGGGACATGACCACCGTCCCGCCGCCCTGGTAGGACATGACGAGGCCCGACGAGGCGAGCATGTTGAGGGCCTCCCGCACCGACGGCCGGGAGACGCCGAACATCTCCGCCAGCTCCCGTTCGGGGGGGAGCCGGTCGCCGGGGGCAAACTCCCCCCCCAGGATGGAGGCGCGGATCTGGTCGGCGATCTGGCTGGAGACCTTCTTCGGCCTGATGGGTTGAAAGGGCATAGAATTCCGATCTGCACCAAATGGGGTGGCCCGGAAGCCACCCCATGTATGTACTACATTTATGAACCCTTTGCAATCGAATCGCCCCCCGGCGACCGGTCATCGCCGGGGGGTGTTCACCAGGTTCGCCGGGGCGCCGGCGATGAAGGAGGAGATGTTGGCGGCGACGATCCCCATCAGCCGCCGGCGCGCCGCCAGGGAGGCCCAGGCGAGGTGGGGGGTGAAGACCACGTTGCGGGCGCCGAGGAGGGGGTTGTCCGCCAGCATCGGCTCCACGGCCACCACGTCCAGGCCGGCACCGGCGATCACCCCGCGGTTAAGGGCACCCGCCAGGTCGGCCTCGCTCACCAGGCCGCCCCGGGCCACGTTGAGCAGGAACGCCCCCGGCTTCATCCGGGCCAGGAGCCCGGCATTGACGAAGCCGGTGTTCTCGGGAGTCTGGGGGCAGTTGAGGGAGACCACGTCCGCCATGGCAAAGAGCTCCTCCAGGGGGAGGAAACGGACCGGCGTCGGCCCGGGGTCAGCCGGGATGCGGGGGGCATGGGCGACGACGGTCATGCCGAAGGCGTGGCCGATGCGGGCCACGGCCCGCCCGATGGCGCCGTAGCCGACGATCCCCAGGACCAGGCCGTCCAGCTCGGTCAGGGACCCCTTCCAGAAGGAGTGGTCCTGAGAGCGGACCCACTCCCCTGCCTTCACCGCCGCGTCGTGCTGGCCGACCCGGGTGGTCAGCTCCAGCAGGAGGGCAAAGGCGGTCTGGGCAACCGACTCCGTGGAGTAGGCCGGCACGTTGGCCACCGGGATCCCCCGCTCGGCCGCCGCCGTCACATCCACGTTGTTGTACCCCGTGGCGAGGAGGGAGATGTAGCGGAGCCTGGGCAGCTGCTCCAGCACCGCCCCGGTCAGCTTGACCTTGCTGGTCAGGATGACCTCCGCATCTTTTGCCCGTTCAACCACGAGTTCCGGCGGCGTCCGGTCGTAGATGGTGCACTCCCCCAGGGCCTCCACCGGGGTCCAGGGATTGTCCCCGGGGTTGATGGTGTATCCGTCGAGGATGACGATCTTCATGGTTCCTCCCGTTTCCGCGTACAAAAATAGGGTCGGGGCGTCCCCCGGCCCTGAAAGAAGTACACAGGGGGATGCCCCCCGTCAAGCAAAAATGAGAGCCGGTCAGGCCAGCCCGGCGCTCCGGGCAAGCAGCTCGGTCAGGTGCATGATCCGGACGTGGGGGAGATGGTCGGCCAGCCCCTTCCTGAGTTGCAGCAGGCAGCCGGGGTTGCCCGTCACCAGCACCTCGGCGCCGCTGGCAGCGATGTTGGCCAGCTTCCGATGGAGGATCCGGTCGGACATTCCGGGCCTGGCGATGTTGTAGGTCCCGGCGCTGCCGCAGCAGGAGTCCGCCTCGGCCAGCTCGGCGTACGTCAGGCCGGGGACGAGCCTCAGCAGCTCCCGCGGTTCCCGGCGGATCCCCTGGCAGTGGGCGATGTGGCAGGGGTCGTGGTAGGTCACCTTCAGGTCGACCGGCTGCAGCCGGGGGGCCAGGTCGCCTGAATGGAGCGCCAGCACCTGGGCAATGTCCCGGACCTTGGCGCCGAACGCTTCCGCCGCCGGGTCACCGGGGAGGTGGTGGCCGTACTTCTTCAGCTCGGCGCCGCAACCGCCGCAGTCCGTGACGATGAAATCCAGGTCGTATCCGGCAAAGATGTCGATGTTGGTGCGGGCCGCCTCCTTCAGGCCTTCCAGGTCGCCACCCAGCATGTTGGGGGCGCCGCAGCAGACCTGGCTCCTCGGGGTGATGACCCGGTACCCCAGGGACGAGAGGAGATTGATGGTCGCCCGGGACGCCTCGGAAAAGATCAGGCTCATGACGCAGCCGAGGAAGAAACCGACCGTCCCCCGCTCCGTCCCCGCGGCCGGGGTGACCTCCATGATCTCCTGCCTGAGTGGCCGGGCCGGCAATTCGGGGAGCAGCCCCTCCATCCGCTCCAGCTTCTTGGGGAACATCTTCAGCACGCCGAGCTTGCGCACCAGTTTCTGCAGCCCGGTTTTCTGGTAGGCCCGCAGGGGGGTCATGGAGCCCTCCAGCCGGTCGGGGTGGGGAACCAGCCGGCGCAGGACCAGCTCCTCCATGAACCCGAGACCCAGTGACTCCTTCCGTTCGCAGGTGAACTCGGCGACCAGCTCGCCGGCATTGACCCCGCAGGGGCAGGCCGAGGCGCAGGCCTGGCAGTCGAGGCAGAGGGAGAGGTACTCCAGCAGTCGCTCGGACTGGTCCAACTCCCCCTCCTGGACCTTGCGCACCAGGGCGACCCTCCCCCGGGGGGAGGCGGTTTCCAGGAAGGTCTCCTTGTAGGTGGGGCAACTGGGCAGACACATGCCGCAGCGCATGCAGTTGATCAGTTTTACATAGTCCATCTTTTCCCTCTGAATAATCGTAAACCGGTGTGTGAATGCTGCCGTAATGAGAGCCTCAGGGCTCATTCGTCGTAATTCTTGGTGAAACGAAGCGTCAACAGTCGATATTGTCTGAGCCCGCAGGGCGAGTTTATCGACTGTGCGAAGTGAACCTAGAATTACAGAAGGAGCACGTCAGCTCGAATGCAGGCGGCATTCACTCGCCGCCACCGCGATGTCCCTCTGCAAGCGGATTAAAAGACTTTGCCCGGATTCAGTATCCCCTTCGGATCGAAGGCATTTTTTATTCCCCGCATGACCCGTATCCCGCTCTCCCCCACCAGCCGGGGCAGGTACTTCTTCTTGGCGATGCCGACGCCATGCTCCCCGGTGATCGTCCCCCCCATGGCGATGGCGGCGTCGAAGATCTCCTCGAAGGCGGCGTGGGCCCGTTTGATCTCGTCCTGGTCACGCTCGTCGGTGAGGCAGGTGGGGTGGAGATTGCCGTCGCCGGCGTGGCCGAAGGTGCCGATGGTCACGTTGTGCTTCGCCGCGGCAGCCTGGATGACCTGGAGCATCGGGGCGATGCAGCTCCGGGGGACGGTGGCGTCCTCCAGGATGGTGGTCGGCTTCAGCCGCGCCAGGGCGGAGAGCGCCGTGCGCCGGGCGGTCGCCAGCTTGAGGGCTTCGTCGGCAGTGGCGGCGGTCTGGAAGAAGGACGAGCGGTAGCGTTTGCAGATCTCCTCAACCGCCAGTGCCTCCTCGGCGGTCACCGCCGGGTGGCCGTCCACCTCGATGAGGAGCACCGCGTCCACGTCCAGGGGAAGGCCCACGTGGGCATACTCCTCGACGCACCTGATGGTGACCCGGTCGAGGATCTCCAGGGTGGCCGGGATCACCTTGGCGGCGATGATGGCCGATACCGCCAGGGCCGCGTCCTGCAGGGCCGGGAAGTGGGCGAGCATGGTCACCTTGGACCGGGGCCTGGGGATCAGCTTGACCGTGATGCCGGTGAAGAACCCCAGGGTCCCTTCCGAGGAGACCAGCAGGGGGTTGAGGCTGTAGCCGGCCACGTCCTTCACCACCTTGCCGCCGCTCCTGAGGACCGTGCCGTCGGCCAGCACCGTCTCCAGCCCCATGACGTAGTCGGCGGTCACCCCGTACTTGAGGCCGCGCAGGCCGCCGGAGTTCTCCGCCACGTTCCCCCCCATGGTGGAGATGTTCATGCTCCCCGGGTCGGGCGGGTAGAAGAGCCCCCGGGACTCCACCTCCCGGTGGAGGGCGCTGGTGATCACCCCCGGCTCCACCGTGGCGGTCAGGTTCTCCTCGTCGATCTCCACGATCCGGTTCAGCCGGCTGGTCTGGACCACCACGCCGCTGTTGACCGAGAGGGAGCCGCCGGAGAGGTTGGTCCCGGAGCCCCGGGGGGTGACGCTCACCCCGGCACCGTGGCAGAGGGCCATGATCCGGGCCACCTCCTCCCCGCTCCCCGGGAGAACAACGGCGCCGGGGAGGCTCTCCAGCTCCGGGGTGGAGTCGTAGCCGTACACCGCCAGGGACTCACGGTCCGCCAGGGTGTACTGCTCGCCGACGATGTTTCTCAGTTCGTTGATGAATGACTGTTGCATAAGGTTGCTCCTGTTTCTAACTCCCCCTGTCCCCCTCTTAAGGTAAGAGGGGGGACGTGAGGAGCAGCAGTTACGGTGAACGAAGCGTTCCTCCCCTTAGGGTAAGGGGAGGACAGGAGGGGTTATGGTCAGGGTACCATCCATTGCAGGACATACGCCTGCAGATAGACAATAACACCCACGATCACCGTCAGGAACAGGGAGTGCTTCAGGGTGAAGCGGAACAGGCTCCCCTCCTCCCCCACCATGCCGGTGGCGGCGGTTGCCACCGCCAGGGACTGGGGAGAGATCATCTTACCCATGACCCCGCCGCTGGTGTTGGCCGCGCCGGTGAGGATAGGGTTGAGCCCCAGCTGCTCGGCGGTCGCCTTCTGCAGGCCGCCGAAGAGGACGTTGGAGGAGGTGTCGGAACCGGTGAGGAAGACCCCCAGCCAGCCGAGGAACGGGGCGATGAGGGGGAACCAGTGGCCGGTCTTGGTGAAGACCAGGCCGAGGCAGTTGGTCATCCCCGAGGCGTTCATCACGTAGGCCAGGCCGAGGACCGACGCGACGGTCAGGGCCGGGAAGCGCATGTCGTAGAGGGTCTTGCCGAGGATCCGGAAGGTGTCCCCCATCCCTACCCCGCAGAGGAGGGCGGAGATGAAGGCGGCGATGAGGATGGCGGTGCCGGCGGCGGACCAGAAGTTGAATTTGTACTTGGCGGCGATCTTCAGGGGGAGCTGGTCACCGACCGCCTTCTCCAGCGGCTTGAACTGGTCCTTGGCCGCCGGGTTGATCTTGACCAGCTCGCTGCAGAGCTTCTTCGTCTCGGTCATGTTCTTGCCGATCAGATCGCACGCCTTCAGCCGCTCGTCGGTGAGTACCGCTCCCTTGCCGGCCAGCCCCTGCTCCACCGTGAGGAAGGCGGCCTCCAGCCCCTTGAGCTCCTGGAGTTTGGCGGCCAGGGCAGCCTGCTTCGGGTCTGCCGGGGAGAGCTGGGCCAGCTGCCTGTCGATCTCCGCGTTCACCGCGGCGATCTTCTTCAGCCCGTCCTCGGGCTTGGAGACCTTCTTCACGATGGCGTTGTGCAGGCCGGCGACCTCGATCTCCACCGTCTTCTTGTCCAGTTCGTTTTTCAGGGAGGGGATGCCCCAGAGGAGGACCATGACCGTCAGGGCCAGGTAGGGGGACCAGGCGCGGAGCACTTCCCCGGCGGTGTAGTGGTGGGCCGTGGCCTCACCGCTGTTGCCGGTCTCGTGATCGAAGACGAAGTTCTCCTTCGGCTGCCAGACCCGCAGGAGCAGGACCAGGGAGACGATGGAGAGGAGCGATGCGGTCACGTCCGGGAGGTAGGGACCCAGGTAGCTGGCGGTCGCCCACTGGGCCACGGCAAAGGTGACGCCGCAGACGATAATGGCAGGGAGGACTTCCAGGGTCTTTTTGAACCCGACCATGATGAAGATGACGTAAAAGGGGATGAATACCGAGATGAAGGGGAGCTGGCGGCCGACCATGGTGGAAAGCTTCATCATCCCCTCGTCGCCGTACCCCATGACCCCGGCCAGGGCGACCACCGGGATACCTATGGCGCCGAAGGCGACCGGCGCCGTGTTGGCCACCAGGCAGACCCCGGCGGCATACAGCGGGCGGAAGCCGAGTCCGGCCAGGGTGGCGCCGGCGATGGCCACCGGCGTGCCGAACCCGGCCGCCCCCTCGATGAAGGCGCCGAAGCAGAAGGCGATGAGGAGCGCCTGGATCCGCCGGTCACCGGTCACCCCCGCCAGGGAGGCGCGGATGATCTCGAACTGCCCCCCCTTGACGGTGATGTTGTAGAGGAACAGGGTGGTGATGACGATGTAGAAAACGGGGAACAGGCCGAAGGCCGCCCCCTGCAGGGTGGCCAGGGCAGCCAGCTTGGTCGGCATCCCCCAGACGGCGATGGCGATGCCGATCGCCGAGGCCACGGCGAGGGGACCCGCCTTGTGGGCCTTCATCTTCAGCACTGCGAGGCAGACGAAGATGACGACCAGGGGGACAGCGGCAACGAGGGCCGACATGCCGAGGCTCCCTCCTACGGGGGTATACGTTTGAATCCAGGGCATCGCGGTTTCTCCTTTCATGATAAAATCCTACTACGGCAGCTTCTTCGGGGGGATGTGCCGGCATCTGCCGCGACAAGGGGGTGAACGATTCAAATATAAAATGGTTTTGTAAATTTGTATTACCAATTATTCTCATTCCCGAAATCCTGTCAAGCTTTTTCTATTAATTGCAGAAAAACACTGTTGACAAAGGAAGTTAAGACAACTACTGTATTTTGTAATGTGGCTATACAACTTGCTGTCCATCTGGCGAGCCGAGCTTTATTCACCCCCCTGCCACATCCCGGCGTAAAACGCTTTTCCTTCGCCAATGAAACGGCGGCTTACCATTGACGATAACGTAATGACGGTATCTCCCGTCAGCCGGGGCGGGCACACGCCGTTCCCACGGCCGGCATCCCGCACCAGACCAGAAGGAGGGGGAAGACTCCATGTATGAACAGTTCAAGCTCAGGGCAGAGGGGGTCGGCGCGGAGGTGCACCGCTGCGGGAGCAGGGGGGAGGCCCTCGACTTCATCCGCGCCTTCCTGCACAGGGAAGGGCCGGCCGCTGCGCCGAGTCCGCACGCGGTCTGGGCTCCGGGCCCGTTCCTGACCGGCATCGACACCGCGTCTCTCGCCAGGGACATCCCGGGCCTCAGTTTCGACGTCAACCGCCTGACTGCCGCCGAGGCCGGCATCGGCATTACCGACGCGGCGTGGGGGGTGGCGGACACCGGCTCACTGGTGGCGGACCAGGCCGCTGTGGAACAGAGGCTGGCATCGACCCTGCCGGCCATCCATATCGCCCTTCTCGGCACGAACCGGATCCTGGCCGACAAGACCGCGACGTTCGCCCGGATCTCCCCCCGGACGAGCAGATACATCGCCTTCATCACCGGGCCGAGCCGCACGGCGGATATCGAACGGGTCCTCACCATCGGCGTGCACGGGCCGAAGCGCCTTATCATCCTCTGTGTGGACGACCTGGAAGGGGGTACCCCATGAAAACCGAGTTCAAGGAGTCGATCGACAAGGCCGTCAACAACGCCACCCTCACCGGCGCCCTGGGCAAATTCTCCGAAGCGTACAAGGTCAACCGCGCCAGGGCGTACGAGGGGATCGACTTCGAAGCGCTCAGGTCGACCATCGCCGAGAGGAAAGCCCACGCCGCGGCCCACCTGGACCGGATGGCCGACGAGTTCACCCGCAACGCCGAAGCCCTCGGCGCCAGGGTCTTCCGGGCCAGCGACCCCGAGCAGGTCAAGGAGTACATTCTCAAGGTCGCCCGAGACAACGACGTGAAGACGGTGGTCAAGTCCAAGTCCATGGCGTCCGAGGAGATCCATCTCAATGCCGCCCTGGAAAAGGCCGGCATCGCCGTGGGTGAGACGGACCTGGGGGAATGGATCATCCAACTGGCGGGCCAGACCCCCTCCCACATGGTCATGCCCGCCATCCACATGACCAAGGAGGAGGTGGCCGAGCTCTTCAGCAAGGAGGTGGACGAGCGCCTCTCCACCGACATCCCCCGGCTGGTGGAGGTGGCCCGCACCGAACTCCGCGCCAAGTTCCTGGCCGCGGACATGGGGATCACCGGGGGGAACCTGGCCGTGGCCGAAACCGGCAGCATCGTCCTCGTCACCAACGAGGGGAACGCCCGCCTGGTGACCACCCTGCCGAGGGTCCACGTCGCCCTGGTCGGGTTCGAGAAGTTCGTGGAAAAGTTCAGTGACGTCGCCCCGGTCCTTGAGGCACTCCCCCGGAGCGCCACGGCCCAGCTCCTCACCAGCTACGTCTCCATCATCTCCGGGCCGACCCCCACCACCGACGGCACCCCCAAGGAGCTGCACATCATCCTCATGGACAACCGCCGCAGCGAGATGGCTGCCGACCCGAAATTCAGGCAGGCACTCCAGTGCATCCGCTGCGGCTCCTGCCTCAACGTCTGCCCTGTCTTCCGCCTCGTCGGCGGCCACGTCTTCGGCAAGATCTACACCGGCGGCATCGGCACCATCCTCACCGCCTGGTTCGACGAGCTGAAGAAGTCTGAGGAGATCCAGGGGCTCTGCATCCAGTGCGGCAACTGCACGGAGGTCTGCCCGGGCAAGATCGACATCCCGGACCTGATCATGGAGATCCGCCGGCGCCTGGTGCAGCAGGAGGGGCTGCCCCTGCTGCAGAAGGCGATCTACGGCGTGGTGAACAACCGCCGCCTCTTCCACGGCATGCTCCGGGCCGCCTCGGTGGCCGCCAGGCCCTTCGCCTCGGGAAAGTTCCTCCGCCACCTCCCCCTCTTCCTGTCGGACCTCACCGACGGCAGAAGCCTCCCGACCATTGCCGCGGAGCCGTTCCGTGACCGGTTCACGAAGATCGAGCAGCCGCCCTGCACCGAAAAGGCCGCCTTCTATGCCGGCTGCCTCATCGACTTTGCCTACCCCGAGATGGGGGAAGCCCTGGTGAGGATCCTCAACAGGGCCGGCATCGAGGTGATCTTCCCCGAGGAGCAGACCTGCTGCGGCGCACCTGCCCGGTACAGCGGCGCCTACGAGGTGGCGGCGAAAAATGCGCGGGACAATATCACGGCCCTGCTGGACAGGGACGTGACGTACGTTGTTTCCGCCTGCCCCACCTGTACGGTGGCGCTGGACCATGAATTCATCAGCACCTTCGAGAGCCTCGGCACGACCGAATGGCTGCCGAAGGCCCGGGAACTGGCGGCGAAAACCGTCGACTTCTCCACGCTGATCAAAAAGCTGGTGGACGAGGGGCGCCTGAGCCTGAAGGAGGGGGAGGCGCTGGGGACGGTGACCTACCACGACTCCTGCCACTTGAAGAGGACGCTGGAGGTGTCGGCTGAACCGCGGGAGCTCCTGCAGAAGGCGGGGTACGGACTGGCCGAGATGTTCGAGGCTGACACCTGCTGCGGCATGGGGGGCTCCTACTCCCTCAAGCTGCCGGAGATCTCGGCCCCGATCCTGCGGCGCAAGCTGCACAACATCAAGGAGACCGGCGCCCCCGTCGTTGCCATGGATTGCCCCGGCTGCGTCATGCAGATCCGGGGAGGGATGGACCAGGACGGCGCCCCCATCCGGGTACGGCACACCGTGGAGATCCTGGCTGAGCGGCTGGCGGAGTAGCCCGCCTCCCGGAACCGGAGGATCTCCGGACGGGGACGGGCCGCACCCAGGGAACAGGATCGCTCAAAATAAAACGATATATTGTTGACAAAATATGTCGCGGTATGGTATCGATTTTTAGTATCATTAAAAGAACGCATTAATAATGCTTAAAAAATAGGCATATTTTCGGCTTTGTTTTAGTTTAAATAAAATTTCCTCTCCTTGACAACACACCGTCGCCCAGCCGGGCCATCCTGTCAACGACGCGGGAAAGGAGTTTCGATGAAGAATTCCAAGATGACGCTCTCGGCCGCGACGATGAACCTCGATTTCGTCAAGAAGGTGGAGAAGCTCTCGGACAGCTCGGTGCGGCGCTGCTTCCAGTGCGGCAAGTGCTCGGCCGGCTGTCCCATGCGCACCTTCATGGAACACCCCCCCAACCGGATCGTCAGATTGCTGCAGCTCGGCCAGTACGAGCGGGTCCTGGCCGGCCGCTCCATCTGGTACTGCGCCTCCTGCGAGACCTGCTCCACCCGCTGCCCCAACAAGGTCGACCTGGCGGCCATCATGGACGCCCTGCGCAAGTGCTCCTGGGATGCCCAGGGGCACTCAAAGGAGTCGCTGGTGCAGCTGGCCAACCGGCTCTTCCTGGACAACATCCGCACCTACGGCCGCCAGTACGAGATGCGCCTGGCCGCCGCCTTCAACCTCCACAGCGGCAAGCTCCTCAAGGACTTCATGCTCGGCCCCAAGCTCCTCACCAAGGGGAAGCTCAAGATGTTCCACCAGAAGAACAGGAACCAGGGGGAGATCGAGAAGATCTTCA
>Ga0209725_1000799_pt1 | contig 18584 bp, 14 predicted proteins | sample I18A1metaG_FD_184145 | JGI IMG/M metagenome (GOLD analysis project Ga0209725, IMG submission 184145) | Lake sediment bacterial and archeal communities from Gulf of Boni, Indonesia to study Microbial Dark Matter (Phase II) - ​I18A1 metaG... | ecosystem: Environmental > Aquatic > Freshwater > Lake... | reverse complement strand
CACACTTCCCTGACCGTATCCGCCTTGGGAGCAAAAACATACATCCTATCCAAGGTCGGAACAGACTTCGGAACGAGCCGAAGGAAATGGCTACATCAGATGGGCGTCAGAACCAGATTCTTGATGGTAAGATCAACTCCCACGACAAGATTCGAAATCAGATACTTGAAGCAAAGACGATCGCTAAAGCTAGTCAGTAAATGCGGGAGCATCGACCAGTCTGATCTGCCTGAGCGTTTGCGGATTCGTAGTCTGCACATAGGCCCTGTCATTGGCGAGGTTCCAGAAATGGTTGCCAGGCTTCTTGCCAGTCGATCCGCAGTGACATCTCTTGACCCGCAAGGATATCTCAGGAGGATAGGGCGAGATGGCAGGGTGCTACGAAGGTCTTGGCTCGATAGGACGCTTCTGCGAAAGGTAGACGTGTTGAGGGGATCCTCCGACGAGCTGAGAATGATGGTAGGGGGAATGAGTTCCAGAAATGCCTTGAGGAAGCTGAAGCGTCTTGGACCATCAGTCTGCATCGTCACGAGAGGCGGTCATGGTTCTGATCTTCTATGCGACGAAGGTCTCCTTCAAATCCCTGCCTTCAAGCCGGAGAAAATCATTGATCCTACAGGCGCAGGAGACTCTTTCAGCGGAGCCTTTCTCAAGGAGTACTCCGCGTCAAAGGAGCCCATATGGTCCGCTTGCGTTGGCACCGCGGCTGCTTCCATCAAGGTGGAGACATCTGGGCCGTGCTTCATTCGAGATCGAAGCAGGCTTATTGAGAGGGCAAACAAGGTCCTGTCAGGGGTACAAACTCTAGAGTAGAAAGGTCAGTAGGCCCTAGCGAAGTACACGACATCCTTCGCATCTCTTCTGCATATGATACAGTCATCGAAGACCTGTTCCCTCTTGAGAGGAACAGTTCTAATGGTCGCACCCGTTTCCTGCTTGATCTTTGCTTCACATTCAGGCGACCCGCACCAGCAGGCTCTCACAAAGCCGCCCACAGTCTCCAGAATCTGCGTGAACTCCCCATATGATCTAGCAGTCCTAACGTTCTGCTCCAGCTGCCGCTTCGCCTTCGCGTATAGGCCGGCTTGAATGGACTCCAGTATCTCCGTGATCCCCTGTGGCAGCAAGGAGGCCTTAACCTCAGACTTCTCCCCGGTGTCTCTTCTCGAGACGACCACTTGACCCGCCGCAATGTCTCTCGGGCCTATCTCGATCCTTGTTGGGACACCTTTCATCTCCCACTCGTTAAACTTCCAGCCAGGCGTATACTCTGTCCTGTCATCTAGGTGGGTTGCGATTCCGTGGTCTCGTAGAAGCTTCGCAATCTCGTTCGCTTTGCCGAGTACCCTTTCTCGATCCTCGTCCTTGTAGTAGATTGGCACAATGACGGTTTGGATCGGCGCTATTCGAGGCGGGAGCACAAGGCCCTTGTCATCTCCGTGTACCATCACGACTGCTCCTATCATTCGAGTGGTCACGCCCCAACTGGTCTGCCAGACGTAGTGGTCCTTCTCATCCTTTCCAAGGTACTTGATCTCGAAAGGTTTGGAGAAGTTTTGGCCTAGGAAGTGGGATGTACCCATCTGCAACGCCTTCCCGTCCGGCATCATCGCCTCCATTGTCAAAGTATAGTCTGCCCCGACGAATTTCTCAGCCTCAGTCTTTGCGCCCAATAGGACTGGGATCGCAAGCTGCTCCTCTACGAGCAGTCTGTAGAATTCCAAAATGCCGTGGACTTCTTCCTCGGCTTCTTCGGCTGTGGCGTGGGCTGTGTGGCCTTCCTGCCATAGGAATTCAGAGGTTCTTAAGAAGGGTTTGGTGGCCGTTATCTCAGCCCTAAACACGGAATTCCAGAGGTTTATCAGGACTGGAAGGTCTCTCCAACTCTTTATCCATCGCGAGTATGAGTCGCAGACAATCGTCTCTGATGTCGGCCTCATCGCCAATCTCTCCCCGAGCTCAGAGTCTCCCGTGTGGGTGACCCAGAAGACCTCCGGGACAAATCCTGAGAAATGTTCAGCCTCCTTCTTGAGGTAGCTTTCCGGAATCAAGGCCGGGAAGTAGGCATTCTTATGCCCTGTAGCCTTCAGCTTCTCATCTAGGAACTGCTTGATGTTCTCCCAGATCTCGTAGGAGTAGGGCATGAAAACTATGAACCCTTTGATTCCAGCATAGTCGCAGAGCCCTGCTTTCGTGATGACCTGCGTGAACCATTCCGAGAAGTCTTCATTCTTCTTTACAGTTATTCCTCCTTTCACTGCCATCCCGAGAATTCCTCCTGAGAATAGTGGTCGAAGACATGCAGTTTAGTCGGTCAACGATTCCGTTCAGCTGGAACAGATTCACCTGTCACTTCAACCACTGATCGAGAGATAGTTTCACAATCCCTTAAAAAGCTATTCTATGGTTTTCGAAGATCCGGAGAATGATTTGCCGTGAGGAACCTCGTCTGAGAGGGCGACGCAGTTGCTGGTCGCTCATTTGGCTTTGATGCTCATCGTGAAGCTGCTATTTCCGAATCTCAACCTCTTCTTTCTGCTTGTAGGCGCATCCATCTCAGGCTTCGACGCGCTCCTGCCCGTTTTTCGATTCAAGAATGAGGACTACCATTGTGGAAGCGTATTCCATTCTGTTTGGCTGCCTATCGCAAGCGCGGCGTTCCTGCTCGCTTTCAATACTGTGTGGTCGACATCAATGTTGATAGGCGGTTTACTACATCTCTTCGCGGACTCCACCGACGCGCGAGGCCGTCCTTGGCTGTACCCTCTGAGCAAGAAGACCTACGGTATCGCTATCTTTCCATACAACTTCAAAGACTACGTTTCCAATCCGCTCTGTCTGGCAATCGAAGTTGCCTCAATCCTCCTTATCATGGCATATGCCTACATGTTCGGCGTAGACGTGCTCTCGCTTCTATGGTTCGCTCTGCTTCTCCCACTGTTCGGCATCTTCGCCCTACACCAATGGAAGAAGGCGAAGAAATGATCTGATCGAGTCGACTGCAAATCAATTGTACTGCAGAGGGCGTTGCTTCGTTCGTGTCGAGAGGTCTTTTATGACCAAGGGGCCGGCATAGCTGTAAGTGGCTTTGAATGGCTGAGTTCAACGCTCAGAGATTTGTGGAAAGTCAGGTTCAGGAACTCGGTAGGACCATTGGAAGCCAGAAGGTTCTTGCAGCAGTCTCCGGTGGAGTCGATAGCACCACAGCAGCAACTCTTGTCCGAAAGGCGATCGGGCCCAACGTCTTCTCTGTGTTCATCGACACAGGTTTCATGCGCACGAACGAACCTGAAGACATCATTGGGACGTTATCCTCCCTTCCTCTGCCTCTTGATGTTGAGGTGATTGATGCTCGAAAGCGATTCCTAAATCGAACGAGGGGAATATCCGACGCTGAGAGAAAAAGGAGGCTTTTCAGGGCAACCTTCTACGAAGTCCTATCCGAAGAGGCCAGAAGGAGAGGATGTGGCTTTCTCGTACAAGGAACCATAGCTCCTGACTGGATCGAAACGCGTGGAGGCATCAAGACGCAGCATAATGTTCTGTCACAGATTGGAATAGATCCTGAGAGGACATATGGTTTCAGAGTTCTTGAGCCCCTAGTAGAACTGTACAAGTTCCAAGTGAGAGAAGTTGCCAAGATCGTTGGAATCCGCGAAGAGCTGTTTCAACGGCAGCCTTTTCCCGGCCCCGGACTCTCAGTGAGACTAGTAGGTGCCGTAACTGAGAAGAAGCTTGAGACATTGAAGAGGGCGGATCTGATCGTGAGGAGCCATCTTGACTCACAGGGCTGTGACCAATACTTCGCAGCGGTCTTGGACAGAACAACCCGAAGGGACAGGCTGACCAAAAAGGCAGAGACGGAGTTGAGAGGGCATCTTCATGCTTATGCGGACATGGTCAACGTTGGCCTTCTCGTGAACAAGGCAACGGGGATAGAGGCCGGCGCCAGAAAGTACGGCAAGGTTCTGGCTGTTTCCTTGACCAGCAAGGACAGACTGGTGGTTCCACCAATCAAGGAGATGGTTCAGGCACAGAACGTTGTTGTCAGCCAGTCGCCGGGGATCTGCCACGTTCTCGTGGAGACTGCACGATCCTTGGGTAGAGCGCCCTACGTTGTAGCGATAAGAGCTGTTCAGACGAAAGATTTCATGACAGCACACGTCAGCGAGTTGGAGCCAAGTCTGCTCATAGAAACCTCCCAAACCATCCTCAAGGAATGTCCTCAGGTCTCGCGGACGTATTATGATGTGACTCCTAAGCCACCCGCAACTATTGAGTTTGAGTAGGTGTCAGACTCGTGGAAGGAAGATTCGGTAAGAAGTTGAAGGACGCAAGCTTTGCGGTCACGTTTCGCGATGTGATACTGGTTCCCAACTGGGTCGAGGTTGAGCCAAGAGAGATTGACCTTACGACCCGAGTGACTGTGAACCACGGACTGAATCTCCCGTTCGTCTCTTCGCCGATGGATACTGTCACTGAGGCAGAGATGGCAATCGCGCTAGCTAGACTCGGAGGTCTGGGGATACTTCACAGAAACTGCTCGATCGACGACCAAGTGAAGATGGCTGCGCAGGTTAAACGCGCCGAATCCCTCGTCATTAGGGACGTAATCACGCTTGCCCCAGACCAGACGATTGGAGACGCGATCGACCTGATGCAGAAACACCAGATATCCGGTCTACCCGTCATCGAGGAAGGGAAGCTCATAGGGCTGATCACTGGAAGGGACGTCCGGTTCGCCGATCGGGTATTGAAAGTTCGGAAGGTCATGACGAAGAAACTCATCACCGCTGAAGAGGGCACAACCTTAGAGAAGGCGAAGGAGATCTTGCATGCGAACAGGATTGAGAAACTTCCTATCGTGGACGAGAGAGGTGCACTGAAAGGGTTAATCACATTCCGGGACATTATGCTTAGAGGGCGCTTCCCCGACGCGGCAAGAGACGAAGAAGGGAAGCTGCTATGCGGCGCCGCCATCTCGCCATTTGACTTAGAGAGAGCGAAGAGACTTAGCCAACACGTCGACGTGATAGTAGTGGACGTTTCTCATTTTCACAACGCGAATGTCTTCAGATCCACGAAGCAGATTCTCGATGCGGTTGAGGCCGATGTCGTGGTTGGAAACATCGGAACCGACAAGGCGGCCGAAGACGTTCTTACCCGACTGGATGGTGTAGCAGGAATAAGAGTTGGAATTGGCTCAGGATCAATATGTACAACATCAGAGGTTGCGAAGGCAGGATCTCCGACACTGTTCGCTACCGCACAAGTCTCAGACAAGCTCAGAGAACATGGTTCCAACGTTCCAATAATCGCTGACGGTGGGATAAGGAGCCCGGGCGACATCGCGGTCGCACTGGCAGCCGGCGCTTCTGCGGTCATGATGGGAAACCTCTTTGCACGCTGCAAGGAGGCTCCGGGCAACCTAGTCGCCATAGGCGGAAGGTACTACAAGCAATACAGGGGTATGGGGAGCCCATCCGCAATGGCTAAGCGATACTCCATGGACCGGTACAGCATGCCTGCCAAAGGAATCTCCGAGGGCGTTGAAGGTTGGGTTCCATACAAGGGTGACCTAGGCACAGTAGTGCAAGAGCTTGTTGATGGCTTGAAGGCCTCGATGGGATACGCAGGTGCCAGAAACATATCTGAGCTATGGGAGAAGGCACAATTCGCCGTGATGAGTGCTGCCGGCGTAGAAGAGGCAAAGCCTCACGACATATTGCTTCCGGGCTAGCTTGGCACTCCGCGGATCGGGCTTTTCAGACCGCCTCCCTGCCTCTTCTTGGCAGAACGGTCACGTATTGCCCAGTCTAGCGCAGAGTTTCCTTTGTGGTGGTTGTCTCAGTGATCAGAATGCCTCTTCTTGCCAGCTCACGGAAAAAGGATTGGAATGGAATATGCTTCTCCGGGACTAACACGCCCTTCTCTTTGATTTGTCCCGAACCGACCATTTGAGACACGATTGAACAAGTATAGCCTGTCGTGCGCGCCATTGCCGACACTCCGGTCTCTGAGTCACGGAGATCGATAAGGTCAAACACGATTCTTGTCGAGTTACTGTCCTTCTCTCCGGCGAATTCTACTCTAAGGATGACTAAGTCCCCTTCGCCCTGTTTGTATCTTAGGTCGGGAGCCAAATGCTTGATCATGAACTGACGGGGAGTCATGTAGATTCCATCCGCCACCTGAGGTGGCTGGTCGCTCAATAGTTTCATTTCTAGTAGTTTGCTCCACAGTTCGCAGTGGCCCGGCCAGCGAACGGTCCATCTCGTCATTTCCTTGACATGCTTCAGTCCGAGTGTCTCTTTGTACACGGTTGCATCTCCGTTCAGGAAACATTCGGCTTCGCCAACTGGTTCCGGGAATCGCATTGTCTTTACGTATTCTTCAAAGATGTTCTGGATCTCAACGACTTGGCCGTTTCTCAGAATCTTTGCACTCCTTGTGTAGGAATCGAGGACGGCCTCCCAGCTCCAGGAGATCTTGTACTTCAATGGGCCGTCAGCGAATTCTCTTTGAGGGATTCCACCGCAATAGGAGTGAATCTCATAGACCTTGTCCAGTTTTGAGCATCCGTAGCCGTAGAGGACTAGGTCTATACCGGGGTCAAGGCCGCAGCCAGGGAGAATCGTGATTCCAGCTCTTCTTGCATCATCATCGAGTCTGACGATTTCTCCGGGGTAAGACACGTCGACCATGTTCACTTTGGCCTCCACAGCTGCCTTCGCAACCGGGAAGTTGAACCTTGCAGGAAGTAGACATGCGACTACGTCGAATCCTTTCTTCATGAGTTCGACCAGGTCTTCGTGGTTTGCTGCGTCGACCTGCTCAGCCTTGACCTTTGAGGTCTTCAAGTTAGTGACAACTGCTTGAATTCTGCGGATATCCAGATCGGTAGCAACGATCTCGCTCACCTCACTGCTCTTAGCCATGTCTCTGATGGCGGCAGATCCTTGCATCCCTGCTCCTAGCACTAGTATTCGCAATCAAATCACCATGCCATGTCCAATTCTCATCAATGGTCTATTTATCCCTCTGCAGTGAGAACTATTGCTCGTCAAGAGTCGAGTCGCCATGGTAAGGTTGACAGGAGGACAACTAGTTGTACGCTGTCTTGAGAATGCAGGCGTAAAGACGATCTTTGGAATACCGGGGGTCAACGTTCTCGATGTCTACGATGCACTATACGATAGCTCAATCCGTCACGTTCTTGTCAGGCATGAGCAGTCTGCGGCATTCATGGCTGATGCCTACGCCCGAGTGACAGGGAAACCCGGGGTCTGCTTGACTACGGCCGGACCTGGCCTAACAAACGCGGTCACAGGGCTAGCGACTGCTTACTCGGACTCGAGGCCGGTTCTTGCATTGGCCGGAGAGATCTCGTCTGATTTGATCGGTAAGGAGAAGGGGGTCCTTCACGAGATTGATCAGACATCCATGGCCAAGCCGGTGACGAAGCAAGCTCACTGTGTTCTCGATGCGACAGAGATTGTTCAAGTAATCCAACGAGCAGTCGTGGACCTAAAGGCCGGAAGGCCGAGGCCCATATACGTTGGGCTGCCTGACAATGTTCTCGAAGCCACAGATGACTTCCAATTGCCCGAAGAGAAGCCTTGTGCTACGGTGACATCTGAACCTGACGAAGAATTGGTTGAAGCTGCGTCAAACCTTCTCTCACAGTCTCGCTTTCCAGTGATTCTGGCGGGCGGAGGCGTTGTAGCCGCAGAAGCCGCTCCTGAACTCATCCGGATCGCAGAGCTTCTGTCCGTCCCTGTTGTCACAACAACCAACGGGGCAGGCTCAATACCAGGAGACAATCCTCTTTTTCTGGGACGATCGAGATTGCCAAAGGTTGTAGAGAGAATCTTCGAAAGAGCAGATGTGATGCTCGCAGTCGGTACAAGATTCTCTTCTCTCTCGATGAGCCGTTGGAAACTGAGGATTCCTAAGAATCTCATCCATGTCGACATCGATTCCCAAGTGATTGGTAAGAATTACCCTCCCAAGATAGGAATCCAAGGAGACGCCAAACCGATCCTTCACCGAATCTGCGAGAAACTCACGTCGATGCCTAAAGTTGAGAAGTCCAGCTGGATTAGAACGGTGGAAGAACTCAAAGCCTCGGCTTGGACGGAGTTGAAGAACTCTCATCCGACGGAGACGAGAGCTGTGATGGATATCAGGAGTGCTCTTGAACGCGACGCTATCGTCGCCGCAGACACGACAATTCTTTCCTACTGGATGCAAAGGATCTTCCCAGTGTATGAGCCACGTACTTTCCTGTACCCTTTCGGATATGTGGCGATGGGCTATGCCTTGCCTGCTTCGATCGCTTCGAAGATTGCTTTTCCTGATAGGCAGGTTGTCGCCGTATGCGGAGACGGAGGGTTCATGATCACGTGTCAAGATCTTGCCACAGCTGTGGAGAACAATACGAGCATACCTATCATTCTCCATAACAACGGTGGCTTCGGAATTCTAAGGCACATACAGCGTGAACGCTTTAGGCAGAGATATATTGGGGTCGATCTGAAAAGCCCTGACTTCATGAAGCTAGCGGAATCTTTCGGCGCCAAGGGGTCTAGAGTAGAATCGGTAGATCAGATAGGGCCTGCTCTAAGGGACGCTCTGCATTCTGATGGGCCGACCATAATCGAGATTCGACTGTCACTCACTCCCCCTCCTAATTGAAGACCGGTTGCCAATCAGGGACAGCACGCGCTAATGCGTTTGTCGAACTTGCAGAGATCCGTACTGAAGTATCTCATTCCCGAATCCGGTGCTAAGGTGACGATTCGGCTGTCTTTAGGCAACGTTTTCGCCAAGTCCAACGCGGCTTTCACGTTTGCGCCTGAAGAGATTCCTGCGAATATTCCCTCCTCAGAAGCGAGCCTTCTAGCCATCTTTATCGCATCTGTGTCTGATACGCGGATGACCTCATCCACTAGGCTCATGTCTAGGATCTCTGGAACGAAGCCATCGCCTATGCCCTCAATCCTGTGGCTGCCTTTCCTTCCTCCTGAAAGGATTGGGCACTCGGCCGGCTCCACTGCAACGATCTTGACTCCTGGAATCTTCTTTCTGATAGCCCTAGCAACTCCGGTCAACGTTCCACCTGTACCAACGCCTGCCACAAACGCGTCAAGCTTTCCTCCGGTCTGATCGATAATCTCCTTGCCTGTGGCTTCCTCATGTGCACGAACATTGTCGAAGTTTGTGAATTGCGCCGGGATCCAGACCTTCGGAATGGTCTTCTTCAATTCGTCCAATTTCCTAAGACAGAGGTCAACATCACTCTCACTGCCCGGTGTGAAGACCATCTCGGCTCCATATGCTTGGATCGTCTTTTTCCTCTCCTCGCTCATTCCTTCGGGCATCACAACTATCATTCTATATCCCTTCACAGCGGCGACCATTGCAAAAGCTATGCCAGTGTTTCCGGTGGTCGCCTCAACTATTACTGATCCCTTGGTCAACTGACCGAGCCGTTCAGCTTGTTCGACGATGTAGCGGGCAATCCGATCCTTCAAGCTGCCACTCGGGTTGAGAAATTCCAACTTGACCAAGATCTGTCGATCGAGGCCGGCAGCAATCCGATTCAATCTAACCATAGGTGTTGAGCCTATGATGTCAAGGACTGAGCCTGCCGCCTTCATTTGGCTCTACCTCGATGATCTATTCGCGACTGAGGTTGTATTGCGGTCCATTCGAGATACTCCAGAAGACCCTTCTTGAGAGACACAGTTGGCTTATACCCTAGAGCTTTCTGTGCGAGGCTCATGTCTGCCAGGCTATGTCTTACTTCACCTTCACGCGCCGGCCTGTAGATCGGCTTCATGTGGGTCCTGTGCGTCAGATTCACTAGCAGTCCGGCAAGGTCGTTGACCGTGGTTGATCTTCCACTTCCGATGTTGATAGTTTGACCTATAGCCTTTCTTCGTTGAAGTGAGAGCAGACAAGCATTGACTGCGTCCTTGAAGTTCACGAAGTCTCGGGATTGCTTCCCATTGCCGTAGATGATTGGAGGCTGATTGCGGAGAAGCCTGTGCACGAATTTGGCAACAGCTCCTGCGTAGGGTCCTGCCCTTTGTCTCGGCCCGTAGACATTGAAGAATCTCAGGCAGACTACTGGCAGCCCGTAGGTCTTGTGAAAGGCAAGGCAGTAGTTCTCAGCTGCAAGCTTCGACGCAGCGTAGGGAGAGAGTGGCTTTGGGGTCATGTCTTCACGCACCCTTACCTTTCCGGCGTTACCATAGACAGCACATGACGACGCATAGACTAGAAGATCGGCATCAGCTTTCCTGCAGGCTTCCAAGACGTTGAGAGTCCCGAGGACGTTGACATCGTGCACAAGTACCGGATCCTCAAGAGATCGCTGAACATCTACAACGCCGGCCAAGTGAAGAATCACGTCTGAGCGCTTCACCTCCTCACATATTCTCCGAGCATTTCGCACATCGCACGTAACCAGTCTGAATCTTCTATTCCCAAAGTGCTCTCTTATGTTCGCGAGAACTCCTGTCGACAGGTTGTCAACGACGGTGACTTCGAGGCCCTTCTGCATTAGCCGGTCCACTGCATGGCTTCCAATGAAACCTGCGCCACCTGTAACGAGAGCATTCCTTTCTTCAGGATTCTGTATGAGGCCCACTGCCTTAGGCTCCTATCAATCAACCATGTCGGATTCGATAGCAGACGTAGATAAGAGTTAGCGAAGACCAGCGATGACTGTGATGTATGGTCCGAGCTAACTCATGTTGTTGCTAACCAGCTGAGTTAACGGATATCTACCCGTCGCATTTCATCCTGAGCTTGCATTTGTCTCATGTCACTTTGATTATCGTGCCAGCGGCACGGATGTATCTTCTGTCATAGAGGGCCTTTTTTTCGCGTTTTGTGTCTTGCGCTGTGTGGTTGCAGCTCTTGTTGATTGCCAACTCTTGCTGAGAAAAGGCCAACATGCCTCAGCAACCCCTCTTCGCTGCGTCTACCAGTCATGTCTGATTTCATGCGCTATAGCCAAAGCTATGAGGTATAGAAGCGAAAGCAATAACGTCTGAATGAATTCTTTGTACAACTCTACTATCTCCCGAGCCACACCTGCGGCACAAGCTGTGATCGATTGTGGAGCAAACGCCTGAGTTGATCCTGTCTGGACACTGCCTGGATAGCTCTGTCAACTTGCGGTTTTGACTGACCATTCTTTCACGCTAGCGATGTTTGGATAAAGAACAATGCCTGTAAAGCTCGATCGCATCTATACTTATGTTGCCTTTGCATGACGAACGCCGGTTGGTATGGACAATATTCACGCACGCAGCGGAATCACAGAAACTAATAATATGCCAGTAACATATGCCCTTTCAAGGCGTTGAGATACTCGAAGCTCGCATGGGATCAGAATTGGTTGAGCTTAGCATAATTGTATGCACAAAGAACAATCAACGGACCCTCATGAGCTGCTTGAAGGCAATATTCGAGTCGAAGCCAGAAAACTCAGAGGTAATTGTTGTAGATGGGGGGTCAGTCGATCGGACAATTGAGATCATTGGAGCATTTCCAATAGACAAAGTCGCAAATGATGGCGGTCTCGGCCTAGCAGTTGCGCGCCAGATTGGATTCGAGGTTTCGTCAGGAGATCTTGTGTGCTACGTTGACGCGGATGTGATTCTTACGCCGAACTGGTTCTCGGCCATGTTGGATGTCTTTAGAGATCCTACGGTTGGTCAGGTTCACTCCCTTAATGCTTGTGGCAACAGCGAAAATCTTGTCTCCAGGTTAGACGGATATATCCGAGAAGCTTGGTTGACACGATATGGAGGGACTTGGGGAAGAGTTCCATGCATTGGAACAGAGAGCACGATCTTTAGAAGAAGGGCGATCGAAGAGGCCGAAGGGTTCAGAAGAGAGTTTAGACATGTCGCTGAGAGTATGGACTTGTCGTGGCGGATCAGCAGGAGGGGCTGGCAAGTGTTGCTCGTGAGAAACGCGCGTGCCTACCATGTACTTAGATCAACGACGGGGGGTGTCGTTAGGCAACAGTTGAACTATGGGAAAGGCGGCTACCAAATGGGTCCGGACTACTCGAACCCCCTCAGAATTATCGTGTCTGCTCTTCTGTCTCCGCTAACAGGTCTTCGGCTGAGCGTCAAGGCCTCTATTGCCTACAGAGACTTCTCGTATCTTCTTTTGATTCTTTTCTATCCACTCGAGAGGATATCATATGCCTTGGGATATTTCCAAGGGTTCACGTCCGGCAAGAGACCTGATTCGTCCTGAAGAAATCATTCGGTTTGTTTGCGATGAAAAGCTGTCCCAGATTGAAGATTGCAATACTATGCAGGCACAACCTGTCCCACTTGGCCCCGGGAGATAGAGTTCACGTCTATGACAAGATCATGGCCTTTGCGAGACAGGCGCCTATAATCTTATTCGCGCCTTGGGGGCATGTCTCAGGAAGCATGACGTCGCAGATGGGAATTGTACAAGTCTCTCCAGCCGGTCTGCGTTTCTGGCTTGTACTGATTCTGATTCTGTTCTTGCATCGAAACGAGTATGACTGCATCTATTCCCACGATCCCATGCTCATGTTCTTCGCAGCGCCACTGAAGATCCTTGGGAAGGCATTGATTCTCGAGATGAATGGGGTTCCTTCACTCAGGGCTGGGCTGTATCGACGAACTCAGAAAGTCAAGGTACCAGGATTGACACCCCTCGTGTGCCTCGTGATGCGACTGATCGAATTCCTTGTGCTACGCTACGTAGATTTGGTTCTCCCCGTCACGAAGGAGATGAGGAGCAATCTTCTTAGGGAATACGGAGTCGATGCTAGAAAGGCAATCATGATCCCTAATTCTGTGGATACCATGGTCTTTAGGTCTCTTGAGAATGAAAGAACAAGAATCCGCCAAGAACTTGGCGTAGTCAATGAGACAGTCGTGCTCTATATGAGTACGTTCTCTGCCAGATGGAGAGGTACGGAAAAGCTCTTCCGAGTCGTGGACGAGCTACAACGCAAGAGGAAAGACATTGTACTCCTAGTCGTGGGTTCAGGGCCATTGCTTGCTGAGATCAAATCGACTACCAAAATCGAGGGTTCGAGCCGGATGTTGTTTACGGGCGCCGTTGATCATCGGCTTGTTCCTCTCTACTTGAATGCTGCGGATGTATACGTATACGACGTAGCTCAAGTGCCTAGAGAGCTGGTGGAGAAGGAAGGGTCTTGCCCATCAAAGATCTTGGAATCCATGGCTTGTGGCAAACCTGTCATTGCGCCGGCGGTTCCGTACGAGATCATGCTGCGAAAGTCCAACAGTGGACTTCCTGCGCATTCGATAGAACAGGTCGGCGAGTTGGTGGAGAGATTCGCTGACTCCCCACGCCTTGCTAGGTCGATGGGTATGAATGGTAGGCGATACGTGGAACTGAATCACGATCTTGCTCGCTTAACCAGATACACGATAGAACTGATAAGCAAGATCGTGTCATCGAGAAGATATGGCGCAAAAGGACTGCGCCCATGCAGCATTGATGAATTAGGCAGGTAATCATTCTTTGAGATCCGTGCTGTTTGTTGGTGCCCATCCGGATGATGTTGAAACAGGAGCTTTGGGATTGCTTCTAGAACTCCGCAATACTAGAAACTACTACGTGGCGATGAGCAGGTGCTTGGACATACCTAGGAACAAGCACATCCTAGAAGAATTCGGAGAAGTGACAAAGCATCTAGACGCAGTAACAGTGATTCTCGACTTCCCGAATAGAGAGTTGAATTCCTGCTGTAAAGAGATGAGGAAGGTATTCGAAGACTATCGAGACAATGAGAAAGTGCATGCAGTTGTATGCCCGTCAGTAGATGATGTGCACCAAGACCATAAGGCTGTGGCAGAGGAGATTGTCCGTGTTTTCAAGCGACATACTGTGCTCTTCTATGAGTTGCCTTATTCGTGTCCGCTTTTCAAGCCGGAAGTCTTCTGGCCTCTAGATGATAAGGTAGTGAAAAAGAAGTTGGAGATCATATCTTTGTACAAGAGTCAAAGGAACCAAAGGTACATGCAGGAGGACGCTATTCTAGCAGGCATGAGGTTTAGAGGCTTGCAGTGCGGACATAGGTTTGCTGAGGCATTTGAAGTATGGCGTATAGTCGGAGGCCCAATGCTATGAAGGAGATAGCGGAGGATGTACGAATTGCTGATGATGTTGAAATCAACGCACGCGTCTTGAGGATAGGGAAGAACACGATACTAGAGAAAGGCTGTGAGATATATGTCGACCGACTCGTTATTGGCCAGGATAGCATAATACGCAAGAACTGCGTAATTAGAGGCAGGGACATAGAGACTGGTCATCACTTCTACATGGATCATCATGCGGAGATCGGTGGGGGAAGCTGCTTTGGAAGGCATTCACGGTTGCGGATAGGTCACCACTTCCATCTTGGATCATATTCAATGGTCAATACAGCTCGAGAAGTTACAATAGGAAATGAAGTCGGTATAGGAAGACTGAGTAACATATACACTCACGGGGCATACCTAAACGTACTGCTCGGATTTCCAGAGCAATGGGGGCCCGTCCGCATCGGAAGCAACGTTTGGATACCATGTGCAACTATATTACCTAATGTCACCATAGGCGACAATACGGTCATAGCTGCCTGTTCTCTAGTAAACAAGGACATAGAAGGAGGAGGGCTGTGGGCTGGCATACCGGCAGAAAGAGTAGAAGGAGTAGTGTATCCCAACCCTTGGCCTGATCATAAACGTAAGGAATATCTAGCGAAACTCAAGGAAGATGTGGATGATTTTCCCGATGAATTGAGAAGACACGGAATAAGGGACCCTGCAGAGAGATCCTCCTCCAAATAGCAAAGACTAGTCAGAAAGGGCGCTAATGTATCGCTTGCAGGCTAGTCGATGTATGTGAGTTCGCGCAAGGATTTTCAGCGAGTCGCGTCTCGCTCTGGAGGTGTGAGGAACTCGAATAGTAGAACAAAGAGAGACATGGAATTGAATCAGGCTCTCAGGTCTTTGCCTCGATTCGCACTAGACTTGACAGGTGAGATCGCTTCATCGAGAAGAAGCTAGGCCAGGAGAATAGCATTTGTGCGGTATCGCTGGCATCATCGGAGAAAGGGCAAAGGAAGAAGCGGTCCGCAAGATGTGCGCCGTGATCCGCTACAGAGGCCCTGACGACGAAGGTTGCTTCACTCGGAAGGGAATCGCTCTTGGCTCAGTCAGGCTGAGCATAATTGATCTGGAAACGGGGCATCAACCTATCCACAACGAGGACTCAAGCCTATGGATTGTTTGCAACGGCGAGATCTTCAACTATCGAGAGCTGAGGAATGAACTGCAAGAACGGCATAGGTTCTACACGAGATCTGACACCGAGGTCATAGTGCACCTGTATGAAGATCTTGGACAGAGATGCCTAGAGAAGCTCAACGGCATGTTTGCGTTCGCAGTATGGGACGAGAAGAAACGCGAGCTTTTTCTCGCGAGAGACAGAGTAGGAGTGAAGCCGCTATACTACTGCTCAAGCGGCAGTAGCTTCCTATTCGCGTCGGAGATAAAGGCCATTCTCCAATTTGGCATTGAGAGGAAGCTCGACCCTGAGGCGCTCATCGACTATCTCTCTCTCACATATGTTCTCGGCGACAAGACTTTCTTCAAAGGCGTCCGTCAAGTTCCGGCGGGGCACTTCTTGACTGTTAGGGGCGGAGCAATTGAGCTACAAAGATACTGGGATCTTGAGTTTGGTAAGCTACAGCAAACGACTGTCGAGAAGGCCGCTCATAAGGTCCTAGACGCGATACAGGAATCTGTCAGGCTGAGACTTGTGAGCGATGTTCCCTTGGGCTGCCACTTATCTGGCGGAATCGACTCGTCGGTTGTGGCTTGCATGGCGAGCCGACTTCTCGGTGGGAGAGTCAAGACTTTCACTGGAGCCTTTGATGAGGGGGCGGAGTTTGATGAGACAGCTTATGCTAGACTAGCCTCAGAGTTTGTGGACACAGAGTATCATGAGATAAGGCCGAGTGGAACGGATCTATTGCCGGCGCTTGAGCGCCTCGTGTGGCACATGGACTATCCCGAGGTCGGCCCCGGCATCTACCCACAATACTGGGTATGCAGGTTGGCAAGAGAGCATGTGAAAGTGATTCTAGGAGGCCAAGGAGGAGACGAAGCTTTCTTCGGATATCCTTTCATTCTTCAGCTCGCTCTTGAGGAAGATCTGACAAAGCTGAGGAGTCTCGGGCTTAGATACCCGCTCAAGCTGTACTACTATCTGAAGCTCACTAGAAGAGAGAAGCACATGCTCTCTTCGTTAAGGAGGCTGGCGAGGCTCATTCTCAAGGAACGAGATCTGGAGCCGGGTATCCGTCTGTATAGACACGTCCTGCTCCATTCGAGGGAGTCTTTGGAGAAGCTTCTAGTTGGCGAGTTCCGCACGCTTGTGTCGAGATATTCACCGGAGCAGGACTTTGTGAAGATCTTCATGGCACCTAGTTCGAGCAGCTTTCTTGACAGGGCTCAATACCTCTTTGTGAAGGCGTATCTTCATGCCCTGCTCCATGTCGAGGACAGAACCAGCATGGCGGTGTCGCTGGAGTCTAGGGTTCCGTTGTGCTGTGACCACCGGCTTCTGGAGCTGGTCGCCTCAATTCCTGACTCGGTGAAGATCGACAGTTTTGAACCCAAATATCTTCTCAAAGAGGCAGTGGAAGGAAAGATCCCTGACGACGTCATTCAAAGGAGGGACAAGAAGGGATTTCCCACGCCAATCGGAGTATGGTTGAGAGACCAAGCCAAAGAGGTTGAAGCGATTCTCCTTGGCGAAAAGGCCGTCTCGCGTGGTATCTTTGATGCATCGTATGTGAGGCAGCTTCTGTCGGAGCATGCATCAGGCAAGTTCGATCATGGGATGACGCTATTCATGTTGCTGAACCTGGAGTTCTGGTTCAGGAGGTTTATCGATGCTTGAAGATCTGCATGATCGTTACGAATGACATGGTCTACGACTCAAGGGTGGACCGTCATGCCGAAACGCTAGGAATGAACGGTTATGAAGTGACAGTGCTCTGCGTTCACACATCAAGGACCATACAGGAGGAGCAGAGGCCTCACTATTCGATAGTAAGAAAGAGGGATTTTCTGCGCAAACTGATCGAAGTGAGGATGCGAGCCAAGGCAGAAAGCCGTGCAGCATCCAGAACAGTCGAAGCCTCCGAAGTTTCCGTCTTTAGATCTTTGATGCGGACTCTTGTTCGACTTGTTCTGGCTGTAACATTCGACGTTTCTATGATGCGTGCGGCCGTGCGGATGAACGCTGACCTATACGTGTGCAACGACCTAGATACACTTCGAGTCGGAGTCTTCATGAAGCTTCTCGGAAGAAGGCTTGTGTACGACGCCCACGAACTCTATTCAGATCTGTCCACTGAGACGCCGCCGCATATGCGAAGACTTCTTCGACAGTTGGAAGCTCTGTTCATAAGGTTCGCTGATCTCGTGATCACCGTGAACGAGTTCATCGCCTCGGAACTGAGTTCTAGGTACAGCATTCGGCTTCCTACAGTTATCATGAATTGTCCGAAGACATTGGCAATCCCTTCGCACCTGCGAGAAAGCGCTGGAAAGCTGAGAGTAGCGCTCTATCAAGGCGGTTTTGTGCGGGAGCGTGGATTGGAGAACGTGGTTCTTGCATGCAGGCATCTTAGAAATGGCATCAAGGTTGTGCTTCGGGGAGAAGGGTCGATTGAAGCTAAGCTTAGGGAGCTTGTCAGTAACCTTGGGAAATGTGTCCTTGAGAGACCTGTGCCTTTGAGTGAAGTCGTGGCTAGGGCCGCGGAGGCTGATGTGGGCATAGTCACCTATCTCCCGACCACACTGAACAACCTTTACGCCTCGCCCAACAAGCTCTTCGAATATCTGCAGGCAGGCCTTCCACTGGTCGGAAGCAACTTACCGTTCATCAGGAAGGTGATCGTTGAGAATGATGTGGGTCTTGTCTTCGATCCTAACAATCCTGAAGACATTGCTAGAGCGATAAACTTCGTCACACAGGACGAGGTGTACGAGAGGTTCAGGATGAACGTTGAGAAGATCAAGGGAAAGTATTCATGGGAAGCTGAGAGCCGGAAGCTTCTCAGTGCGATCTCTGCTCTCGGACCGGTGGGATACAGGAACGAGAGGGAGGAGACCTCTGAGATCTAGTCCTCCTCAAGCTTGAGCGAATGTTAGAGGACTACGGCAGACGGCAGACGCTGTGATACGTCATAGAGCGAGTGATTTCGGAAGGCAGAATCGAATGTAGGTTTCTGGGACTCGCCTGCCAGAAAGACGATGTCCAACTGAAAGGATCGTTTGAGAAGCTCTAAGTCGATATCTCACGATCACGTCAAAGGTAACGAGGGTCAGCGTGCAGGCTCTATTTTCCTTCGAACTTCGGCTGACGTTTTTCTAGGAAGGCTGTTAATCCTTCCTTGAAGTCTTGGGTCGTAAAGCACACTCTAAACGCCTTCACTTCCTCAGCAAGGCCTGACTTCAGATCCATCTCGATTCCCCTGTTGACTG
>Ga0209725_1000798_pt1 | contig 18588 bp, 18 predicted proteins | sample I18A1metaG_FD_184145 | JGI IMG/M metagenome (GOLD analysis project Ga0209725, IMG submission 184145) | Lake sediment bacterial and archeal communities from Gulf of Boni, Indonesia to study Microbial Dark Matter (Phase II) - ​I18A1 metaG... | ecosystem: Environmental > Aquatic > Freshwater > Lake... | reverse complement strand
CCAAAATGCTTGTGTGCAATCAGAAGAGTCGCCGCAGCCGTAATCAGTACGGAGAATATCACGGATAGAGCGACGGTGATTTGGAGAGCTGTTGTCAAGACTGCAATGAAAAGGATGAATGCAGTTGCGAGGCGTATATGCCCTCTTTTCCCATGCATGGCATCAATGAAAGGTGTGTTCAATCCTTCGTGAGCTGACTTGCCAGCCCATGCTTGGAACACCATCGAGAACTTGGCGGCCGTCTCCGAGGCTGTCAAGCTCTGAACCACGATGATCGGACTCAGTTCGGCGATGCTAAACGCCGTTCCCAACAGGACTACGAGCCCGATGCTTAGCCCACCTGCTCCTGTCTGCGGGTCACGCATAACCCGCAGTTTTTCCTCAGGTGATCCGTGAAACATTACTCCGTCGCCGAAGTCGAGTAATCCGTCCGTGTGGTGAACTCCCGTGATTAGCAGGATGAATCCTAGGCCAAGCATTCCAACTACGAGTGAGGGTAAGATTGGATCCAGCGCCCATACAAGGGCGCCAGCCAAGAAGCCTATTGCTGCGCCTATCACTGGGAACAGAGGCATGTATTTGGCGGCCTGAAGTACTCCATCATTGTCCATTCCCACCGGGATAATTGTGAGGAACGCGAGGCAGTTCCTCAGACCGCCTAGTAGACTCATTCAGCGCGTCCCGTGCTGTGGCGTAGAGCTCTAGAGTACATATTGGACGAGCAGCCTGCAACAAGCCCGCCGATTGCATCATTTGTTAGTGGCCCCAACCTGTTCAGAATCCCAGGCTTCTTCTGGTCGAACCTAACGAACTCAAAGATACCCTTCGCACCCGCAATGTAGGTTGCAATCGTCATTCCGAGGAGTTCGTCACAAACAAGTAATGGCCGTCCCAGGAACCTCTCTCGAGTCAAACCGGGGATTAGACCTTCCTTCGCCTTCTCTTCCGCAAGATAGCATGCAACGACCATACAGGAGACATTAACGTCAGAAAGTGCTTCTTCAAACTCTTGAGCGATGATCTTGGTTGCCTTATCCCTGTCTTCAACGCCTGGATGAGGCACAAAAAGCTCAAGCGAAGTCTCGACAAGATCATTCATGCCTATCCCTCTCTCCTCGAGGTACTTGAGCAAGGGAGGACTCCTATCTCCCGATGCTGGCTCGGCGCGTCCCACACCAGACAGGCTACTCACCGGTACCGCTATACGGAGAGAGCAGTATTATAGAGGCTTATGGTTGGATTATCCAGCCAACTGCATTCGAGACAGGTCTCTTTTGCAGCAGCGTTGATCGCAGTAGGTGCAGTATCGAGAATTCTGCTTGGGGAACTGGCTATGGGCCGTCTCCACTCCCGTTTTTCTTCCAGCCAAACTTATTCGAGGGGAACTGTCTCTCTCTGGATGTGGTACTGTTGGTCACTGTGAGAGAATTCATGAGTGCACCTCCACTAACCTTAGATTCGGAGACATCGGTGGCTAATGCCTGCAAGTTCATGGGTGAGAAGCATATCGGAAGCGTGCTTCTCTCGCGGAAGGGAGTTGTTGTCGCAATCTTCACCGAGCGTGATTTGATTTCGAAGGTTCTTCGTGAGGGAAAGGATCTCTCGTCGATTGCTGTGGGAAGCTATTCTTCGTCACCTCTTGTGACTGTGGCTCCGACGACGGATGTGAAAGAGGCTGCGCGTGCCATGGCAGAATTGAGGGTTAGGCGGCTAGTCGTCATTGAGGACGGCAAGCCGATCGGGATGTTTACCGCAGCAGATCTTACCAAAGCGGTAGGCACATTCCCGCTAGACCTCTGATTGCAGATCGAGGGCCGGAAAATGGAAGCGATTGATCAGGAAACACACACGGATCTGAGCTGCGTAGATTGCAGTCGACTGCTTCTAATCCGTGATGAGGAGCGAAAGTGGGTAAGATGTAGGTTCTGTCACAAACCTGTTTGTTTTGATTGTGTGCGATACACAGGCACTACCGTGAGAGGGCCGTTCATGTACTATCTTGAGACCATACGAACATGCAATAAGTGCTATGTTCCAAGAGGATGAAACAAGCTTTAGGCCGAGATTCGAGGGAGCTACGGCGCCTTCGCGACCCACCATCCAACATATCGAATAGAAGCTAACGCCATTATGGCAAAAGCAAGAAACTGCGAAAGAAGGAAGAAAAATGAGCCGCCCACTAGGGGGTAGGCCGAAGACATTTCCGACGCGAATGCTACGATATAGAGAGAGTAAGTGATTCCTGCGAAGCCAAAGAGCAAATCGAGTTCCATGGCCACAACTATCTCTCTCTTGTACCTGTCGATCTGCTTATTCTTCGCGGGGACATCGATGATCGAGCGTTTCCTCTCAAGAGCATCGAGGTAAACCTCCCATGCTTGATTCTGAGTCTTGGCAAGCGCCCTCAGGCTATTGACAGCCAATAGGCCTCCAACCGACAGGAGAAGCGCATGAACCGTCACAGCAGCTGTGAAGTAAGGAACCAATTGAAGGGACATACTTGCTTAACCAACGTTCTTGATCGGCATGAAGTGACGTGAAGTGATTTAGCGGTTTCCAGCATCTCACGGGAATCAAGAGAGCTGGCTGTCGCGGGATTACCAAGACGGAAGATGCGTGCTCATTCTGAGAATTCGCCGAGTCTGCATTAATAGCCACTGGAGGGATGCTGCCGCCCTTGAGATCCGCGACTCAGGTTCAAACCACTGACCATCAATCGGAAGCGACCGCTTTACTCATTCCCTCGAGGATAGAATTGGTTCGGAGATCCGTCGAACTTGATTTGGGCATCGCCTTGTCTTATGTGTCGTTTCATTTCTCTGCTCGTCGCAGTCTTTTAAGTAGGCTCTCGCTCTTGAATTCCGGCGGTCACTTTGGGGTATGTCAGGGTCAAGGTCAAAGTTAGAAATCCTCACGAAAAGGGGCGTGAGGCTGAGCTTGACCTTCTCGCAGACACAGGCGCGATCTATTCCATAGTTCCGTCCAATATCCTAGAGAGCCTAGAGATTGAACGAAGAAGCATGAGGAAGATGAGACTTGCTGGTGGCAGGATAATCGAGAGGTACCTAGGAATCGCTGAGATCGAGGTGGGAGGTGAGACACCGCACAGCAGTGTGCTCTTTGGAGAAGACAGGGATACCTCCATCCTCGGCGTGACTGCGCTGGAAGAACTTGGACTTCAAGTCGACCCACTGACCGGACAACTGAGACCGATGGAGCTGCCCGTGCTTTCAGGATGCTAACTTTGCAGTTCTCGATGGCAAGAAACGTATCCTTTCCAAGTGCAAGGCCACTTGACAGCCCAACTGCTACGCCAAGACTACAACCTGTACTCGCGATGAGACAATCATAGCTGGAGGTATCCCGCTTCCTCCAGTATGTCGCGATGTCCACGTCCGAGATTCATATAAGGAATATCCGAAAGCGGTATCCATCGCATTTCCGACCACCAGGGCCTTGACTTAGGGCGACCTTTGGGGCTGAGAGTGTAAACGAAGCAAAGGTCCCAGTGATTGCTCTTCAGTCTTGGACTCCAGATTCGACCAGGACGAAGATGAGATTGTACCATCACAAATCTAGGCGTTCCTCTGAGGCCAGCCCATTGATGAACGATTCTTCGGGCAGCTTCGTCAGGTGATTCTTCCATTAACAAATGAGTGGCCGGCAGCAACCAAGCGCCTTCCTTCTCTAGCTCTGCTGCCCTCGATTTGGGATATCCGCCTCTAGTGGGCCATGCATCATGCGCTCTCGGTCGTCCCAGAAGGACACTTCTACCGCGCTTGGCGATGACAAACGCAGAAAGGCAGACGCAAGCCCTGGGTGTGTGAAATAACGTGGAAGGATTGTCGGGACCGAGACGGGCCCAACGTTTCGCAACAGGGAGGCGTTTCATCACGAACCAGCCTTGTGAAGACAAGTCTGTTGATACGCTAAATAGGCTGTCTGAAAACGCCTTTCCAAGTCGTCGGGTGTTTCAGAAAGAAGGCAGAGCCTACACTGTTCCCACAGAATGAAAGGACGTATTTGTGATACGCGAATTCGCTACATCGTAGAAGCAACGGTTTTCATTGATTAACGAGCACCTTAGGTTGCTGTATCCACTCCTGAGGTAGGGAGAGATTGACAACATACCTTGAACTAAATCGAAAGTACACTTTGTTTTAATGGCACGTCAGCCATTCTATGGCGAGGCTGCAAATCGTATGGGTTACATTAAGGTCAGAGCGAGGATCAGTGATCCAGAGCAGACGCGAACAAGGGAGCTTGAATTTCTCGTTGACACTGGAGCCTCCTACATGGTGATACCCCCAGCGATTGCTGAAGAACTCGGATTGAAACCAGTCAAGAAGACGAAGGTAACACTTGCTGACAAGCGAGAGTTGGAGGCTGGATATGCCTTCGCTTATGTGAGTTTGCTTGGGCGAGAAGCACCTGTAACAGCGTTGGTTTTCGACTCTCCCTTGCCGCTTCTCGGCACATTTACTCTTCAGGTATTAGGGCTCGAGGTCGATCCCGCAAAAGAGCAAGTCAGACCTTCCAGACCTTTCGCTCTAGGCTTGATGTGTTTAGACTCCGAGAAGGAGTGACTATTTTGTATGCCGCGAGTGCCCGCTCCTTGGTCTCTGTGGTGCGTGCACACCAACAGACGATGAGCCTTAATTGATGGGAATACGGGATTGCTGAGATACGTTGGTAGTCCGGTAATCGATCAGGGTATCTGGTTCTCAGAAAAGTTCGATCCAAATTCCGTTCGGATCTTCTATGTATGCCCAGCGACTGCTATCGGTCTTCATCTCTGAGATGATACGGTAACCGGATGACCGGGCTTGCTCCAACGCCTTGGTCAAGTCATCGACTTTGAAAGCGAGGTGATCCAGTTGCTCTCCTGGCACGTAGTCGGCGTAGTAGGGGCTGGTCTTCTCGTAGTAGTTGAATTCGAGAGAGAAACCTCCCTCTTCGCTCTCCAAGCTGACAGTCTCTCCCTTGGTTTGTTCGATTTTGCCCTTGCCTGTGACTTTCATGCCCAGCAACTTCGTGTAGAAGTCAATAGATTCCTCTAGATTCTTGACACGTATGCCGACGTACGCGAATTTGGCTTTCAAATGGACCAAGCAAGCGAGTCAAAGACAAGCCATTTAATGTTTCTCCAACCATTCCCAGGCGTATAATTACCGCGAACTCGATGGCGATGCAAATTCACTTGTGCCTGCCGCTTTGGCATTGTGTCAAGCTCACTTCCACTTCTTGTCTTCATCAAGTCGCCTTTGCTCCAACCCCGTAGCGCTTTAAACTGGCGCTCTAATTGTGTTCAGTAACGGCAAGTGTAGCATGCATGGTGTTCACCGTACAGGATCTTGTTTGCATGATTGGCAAGCGGAACTTCTGCGTCTTGGGAACGCACGGACCGCGCGGCCCACATGTTGCGGGTGTAGGCTACTTTGCGTGCGGATTGAACTTGTATATCCCAACGGGGAGCAAGACCGTGAAAGCGCGAAACATACGTCGAGACCCGCGGGTTGCGGTCCACATCTCAGTGCCCTACCCACTATTTGGTGGTCATGCTCCCCCTCGCAGCATCCAGTTCCGAGGCACAGCAGAGATCCTGCCATTCGACGACGCCGAGGCGAATTCTGCTCTCGATAAGGCGCCGTTAGGCATGCGACTCGTCTTCCGCCGCCTCGCTAGGAGATCGCCACCTCGATTCGGCGAAAATATTTGGATTCGCGTGCGGCCTCTGGGACGCATTGAGACCTTCATGTTAGGAGTTCCGATGACAACGATCTTCCGCGACGAAAGCAAAGCCATTCAACATATCGATGTTCCAATACCGGAGTGAGGATGACAGTCCACAAGACTCGCGGAAGCATGCTTGTAGATAATCCCTTGCGCTAGTCGCCAAGGTGTCTACTTGAGGGTTCAGGATAACATGGAGCTTGTTCGTGCCGCTTGACTTCATGCGGCGCGTGGTGACGATTCAATTGTCAGCGACTTCGATCCTACCTTGAAAACAAATATACTCAGGTTTGATCATCTTGGTTGTAGAGACATCATGACGATTCCATCGAAGCTCGAGCAGGTCGCTGAAGAGTTCCTCGCCCTTCCTGAGGAGGAACGCCTGGCGATAGCTCGGGATATAGTGAGGAAATTGGTTGAGGCCAAAAGATCGCAGAGAGCTGTGTAGGGTCTTACAGGAGATCGAACGAGACCTCGCTACGGAACTGATCGCTGCTTGGCGTAGCCGTAGCCAAGACGAATTCGTTGAAAGCCTTGACCTTCTCGGCCGTCTTGCAACAGTCACCGAGAGAATCTGCGGTCACCAAGGCTAGGGGTCGCTCAATAGTCGATACACTGGCTACCCAACTCGATCAAAGCAGGAACACCGCAAAATACAAGTTTTTCATCGACATCACAAAGCTCTTTCTTAGGCTGCTTCTTTCTGAGGAGCCTAACGACTCTGATAGCAACGGGGAGAGTGCAATCAGTTTCCGGTTAGTCTTCAAGATCTCTAATAGTGGAAGCCTTCCAACTCGTTTTGAGTGAGACTATAAGTGATCAGGCCTTGTAGCAAGGAGTTCAATGAATCTTTCAGGTTCCTTTGGGCTGACGAGATATTTTCGACCTTTGTTATCCTTGATTAGAACCAGTGTATGCCTGTTCGTGGCGTACATCCTAGTTCTGCCAAGTCCCTTGAAAATGAAAAACCCAAAATACCCATACATACCGCCGCTACCGAACAGTCTCAATCCCCACCAAGTCCACTTCCACTGTCTCGGTTGCTCTGACACATTGATTTCCAAGTCGCCAATAACACGCCTAATGATAGCGACGTCCCGTTCAACCGCGTATCCTCGGGGTGCCCATAGGTAAGGCAGAATCAGAACAGAGCCAAACAGGACGGTGAAACTCAGCCTCAGAAACGGACTATTCAAGACGAGAACGAAAATGATTGTCAGCGTAACTATCAGGGCGCAGACGCTGACTGTGACCCCCTTAACTAAGCCATCCCAAGAGGCTGAGAACTCGTTGCTCTGAGTCATTTATGGTATGTTCCGTGATGGAGCAATCTAAAGTTATTTCATCGTCAGCGCATCCGCGCGCTCAACGCTGTTCGATACTCATGTAACGTATTCATTGTTGAGGTATGTGCCATCTCCAATGCGAGCGACGGAATTTGAACTCTCCATTTTCGTGCGTGTAAGAAGTGGCTTGATCTTCACTCCTACCTCTTCGGACAGTCTTCCTTGTTGTCCTTCGGGGCTACTTGGTGTCTACAGGACGCGTTCGCTGAGCGGACCAGAACCAAACTAGCAAGAGGAATGGCGTGACCAAAGCAAAGACCGAAACCGCTGATTCAAACAAGGTTGAAACGGCAAGTATCCTAACAATCAAGAGTAATGACAGTGTAACCCCGACCAACGAGCTGGCAAGGAAGTACGGCTTTCCCACGCCAAAGGGCTTATCGGCGAGCCCTCTCCGGTTTTCGTCCAAAATTAGGCTAAGACCTGTTCCGATCATCAGAAAGGCAGACGACGGTAAGAATGAGAACATCGTTACGGCGTTTGTTGCGAGCCAAAGGCCCCAGTGATAATGCTCGAAGGCGTCCGGAGTAGCAAGGACCTCGCGAAAATACAGCTTTGCATATCCGAAAGCTAGAGGTCTATCCGGCGCGAATTGGACTGTTTCAATGATTCTAGCGGGCTCCACTAAGGCCTCTCCATGAGTCAAGTCATACCAAACATCAAAAATCTCCCCTAGCATGACGCCCAACACGAAGTATACTGAGCCTATGAGGACAAACGATTCAGACGTTAGCGTCGTCACCTAGAGACCCCGACATAGATCAGGCTGAGTCCTCTCAGCGCCAAAAACCTAGTGACTCATCGGAGCGTTCCGCGGCTTAGATTGTAGGCTTTCAGGCATGCTAAGTTTGTGCAGTTGCGCTCTAAAGGCGGGGAGTTCGGAACCCAGTTGATGGCGGATCCGCGGGGACTCGTAATATTCTCATCGTCAGAAGTAGTTTGCGAGTCCTCGGATCTTCTGGGTCCTCATGATGAGAAGGGAATGCTTGAAGAACTCCTAGTTTAGGATTCTTCTGAATCCGAACCAAGATCGGATGTGTCGCTTGCGTCTATGATTGCTGTAGTCACTCCGCCTAGCAGCAAAGCAACGATGAATCCGATCGTAAAGCTTACCTTCCCAGCACAAAGTGGACGAAAGGTGTATAGACGAGCAGAGTAGCGAATGCCATCCCGACAACAAAAACTACGACTGGCGGGGCCAATTTCACGTCGCGCTTATGCAATAGCACTTGAAGGATCGCCCAACTTCCAAGCCAGGCCAGAAGAAGGAAGGTCTCCTTTCCGCTGTAGGGGCCAATTCCCTGTGCATTCGGAATCCACAGTTTTCCAACCGAGTGAACCCAGCTGTTGAAATCGGAAGAGGCTTGAGTTGCTGTATGAACAATCCCCATCACCAGTAGGCCTATCATGGCAGATAGGAAGGCAGCGACTGCTGCTCCATTTGGTTTCCTTTCCGACATTGTTTACACGCTCCTCAGTTTGGTTATCCCCGCACCGAGCAGATATGCAATGATCATACCAGCCCATGCGACCGCAATCACGACTCCGACCCAAGTGCGTAAGGGCTTGTTCTCTATTAGTTGGTCGCCGTAACGCCATATCACGTATGTCGTGGCAACCGCGAGAGGCAATGGAAAGAGCGCAATGAATTCCTTGAACTCGAAGAATATTTCGTGAATTTCAGGGTTGTTCTTGAGGAAGAATGCCCTTGGGCCTTCAGAGGCTCTGTATGCGATGTAGATCCAATTCCCAAAGACAATCGTGGCGGTTGCGATGAACGTGGAGATCGCTGACAAGGTCTTCAGATCGCTGAAAGCTTTGATCTTACCTGTGAAGAGACGCCATCCAAGGTAGGACGCTATCGTGCCCACCAAGACACCCAATGTAGCGAAGAGGCCATGCGCTGCGCTGACGACTGCAAGTGTGCCATCTTTGAAGAACACATTAACGGGTGCCGTCAATAGAGCAATGAGCAGGAGGAATAGGCTGACGGCAGCCCAAGTCACCGTCGTCACGAAGGGTGACGGGTCCACGCTTGTCTTATCGGCCGTACTGCTTTTTGCGAGTTTTTCATCCATCTCCGCGAACCTTCTCAAGCGCAGGAAAACATTTACCATGATAACACTTGGGTCTGTACTGTATTGAGAACGCGCATTCTATATAGAAATTCCGCAGGCGTGGGAACGCTGCCAGCCCGCACAATAAACCCAACAATTATCAATGTGATCCTCAACGGCGTTCGTAGAACCTCCAAACAGTTGTCATTATGCGAGATTTTCGGCACAGGTCAACCTACTCGCTGCATTCTCTGGCCTGCTCTGTACATCACAAATCTCTTCGGTTTGCGATTTTGTCTTCTTTGTTTGAGTCCTCCTCTGCACTCTGACACTCATTTTCGGAACCATACTTTCCAGACAGGATTTCGTCTCTGAAGAAGCGGGGCTATAATGATCGAGTGTGCCAAAATATGCGGACACCCTAGCTTCCTAGTGCGCCAAAACGCGCATACAGCCCCCCACCCACCTCTCACAATAAATGAGAAATTGGAAGATAGTAGGGGCACGAAGGTTTCCCAACAGCTTAATGAAGAAATCGTGCGGCCACCGAGAAGCATCATTCAATGGTGGTTCCCACGCTCCAGCTAGGTCACAAATATCAGACGCGCAGAATTCGTCGTGGAAGTATTTCCACTTCCCGTAAGGCTACGGGGGAGAAGAGTTGGACTCAGGTCGCTGTTTTCTCGTACAGTCATTCCGCCCACGAACCGTTTTCATCGCCAATCTACCAGTAACCTGAGAAGGAGCTTATTGCTACGCAGAGTCAACACGGCAAGTGTTGAGCTCGTAGGATCAAGAGCTGGGGTCTGCCCGATCAGTGCTTACCGGTATTCAATCTCAGGGTCATCACATATATGCACGTGATTCCCAAGGAAGCGAGAATAGTCAGCTCGAAAGGTGAAACGAGATGGCGAAGGAAGCGGTGGAGGTCTACAAGGAATTTGAAACCTACATAATTCCACCCAGCTGGAAAGACAGAGCATGGAGTACGAATGACTTCAAGAAATGGTATGAAAGCACTGTGAAGGATCGGAAGGCGGTGGAAGACTGGTGGGAAAAATGGGCGAACAAGCTTTTCTGGTTTAGAAAATGGAGTAGGGTTTTGGATGACAGCCATCCCCCATTTTACAGCTGGTTCGTTGGTGGAGAAACGAACTTGGCCTATCTCGCTACAGATTGGCAGGTTGAGTCTGGCAGAAAAAATAAGCTGGCTTTGATTTGGGAGGGAGAGCCGTGGGACGAGACAATGCAGCAACCAAAGGAAGTCAGGAAGTTTACGTACTACGACCTACTCAGAGAATCAGACTCAATCGGCTTTGCCTTAAGAACAAGGCTGAACGTCAAGAGAGGAGAGATTTTAACATTCTATTTGCCCATGATTCCGGAACTCCCACTTTACATGCTTGCGGTTCAGAGGTTGGGAGCACGACACAGCGCGGTCTACAGCGGATTTAGCGCGGATGCCCTAGCTACCAGAGCTCTAGACGCAGGTTCAAGAATCATCATTACGGCGGATGGGTTCTACAGGAGAGGGAGGATTGTAAACCTCAAACCCATTGTCGATGAAGCGGTAAAAATATGCGCACAGAATGGGCTCAAGATTGAGAAAGTTGTGACAGTCAAGAGAGTGGGACACGATGTACCCTGGGATGAGAAGAGAGACATTTGGCATCATGAGTTGACCAGTGATATATCGAAGAATGTCCATGTCTCCGCAGAGAGATGTGGCTCAGAAGACTTCTCATACATTCTCTATACTTCGGGTACAACAGCTGCTCCTAAGGGAGCGCAACTCTCTGTAGGAGGTTACGCTGTCGCTCTATATGCTACTATGAACCTCATATTTGATGTGCATGACGATGATGTCTATTGGTGCACAGCCGACATAGGATGGGTTACGGGGCACTCGTACATCGTTTACGGGCCGCTCATGACTGGTGTCACATCAATCATGTACGAAGGTGCTCCAGATCATCCGAGACCGGATAGATGGTGGAGTATACTCCACAGATATGGAGTGACAGTATTCTATACCACGCCAACCGCTCTTAGAATGCTGATGAAATTCCCTGAAGAGTATGTCCGAAGATACGATTTGTCCACAATAAGAATTGCTCATTCTGTCGGCGAGCCTATCAATCCGGAAGCGTTCAAATGGTATTTCAAGAATGTCGGTAGAGAAGACATCGTAGCGTCTAGCACTTGGTGGATGACCGAGACAGGACAAATGCTGACAGGTCACTATCCTGGACTCGGGAAGATATTCCCGCTTAAGCCCGGAACAAACGGCTATCCGTTACCCGGAGTCACCATGGAAGTCCTCGATGATGATGGGAATACTTGTCCACCCGGAGTAAGGGGATACTTGGCAATAACATCCCCATGGCCAGGAATGCTTATGACGTTATACAAGAATCCAGAAAGATACATCGAAGTCTATTGGTCAAGGTTCAAAGGTAAGATGTATTTCTATACCGGGGATTTTGCCAATAGAGACCAGGATGGATACATATGGGTTCTGGGAAGGGCTGATGACGTCCTCAAGGTTGCTGGTCACAGAATTGGAACGGCTGAAATTGAGTCGGCAATGATCAAGCATCCGGCTGTGGCTGAGTCGGCGTGTGTTGGTAGGGACGACCCCATAAAGGGACAGACACCGTTTGTCTTTGCAGTTCTCAAGCAAGGGGTCTCACCAGATCCGAAGCTCGCGAACGAGCTGAAAATGCATTTGAGGAGCACGATTGGGCCTCTCGTGGCATCCGACGCGACAATAGCTTTTGTTGACTCAGTTCCCAAGACAAGAAGTGGCAAGATCATGAGAAGATTGCTGAAAGCGATTATTGGAGGGGCAACCGTCGGAGACGTCACAACGCTCGAAGACGGAGTGGCTGTCGAGGAAGCAAAGAAAGCTTATGAGGGTGTGAGAGCGGCTCTTGAGCGCAAGGAAGAGCCGGCTTAGCCAAGAAAAGAGCAACATACGCAAAGATTGAGGAGACCCCTAGGACAATAGGACTTCAAAACTTGCCCGGGCCGTTTTTCACGTAGTCGCGGACGATTTGTGCTCATCAAGTGTGCGCGTAAGCTTAAGAACCCCGGGTTCGCCGCGGCAGATGTACGACAGGTCGACTACGCTCCGTCTCCCTTCTCACCTATAGTCAGCTTACGTGGAAACATTAATACAGCATAATTCGCTCTTTATACTCTCGGCAAAATTCTATGATGATTATAGTCCGAATATTTCCGAAGGGGAAGCTGAACGAAAGCTGGGATAGGGCTCTCAGCAATTTGGAAAGGATATCGAACGAGCATTGCATCCCGCTCTATTTATCCCAGCAGGAGGAGAGGAACTTCATGAGCCTAATTTACGAAGTGAGGAATGTGGATCTCTTCGGTGACATCCTAGTAAAGAACATCCCATTAGTCCTGCAACCGGAGAAAACGAGAACTATTACACTTCTCAAGCCGGTCTTTTTCCCTGTTCCCAAGGACAGACCGACGAATCTTGAAAGATACCAAGTCGCCGTAAGAGTAACGTCGGGTGAACTGGAAAACGTCTTCAACCGCATACTTCATCTGGATTATCCAAGGGATGTGTTTCCGACGTATGCAGCGTACTCTTTCGGTGAAGACGATATACTCACGTCTGTGCTTTCTGTAGGCAGGGATAGCATCAAGGAGTTTGCTAGGGAAGACCTGGAGCCACAGAAAGGAGTAGTCAACGTTGAGGTCGCCCACATAAATATGTCCAAGAGACTTGCACCCACCGAAATGTGGAAAGAATACAGAGAGAGCAGGTACATTCTAAAACCCAAAGAGAAATATGAACAATACGACTTCATAGAATTAGCTGCCCTGAGTGGAGCATTTGTGCGAGAACTCGAAGAGTGACTTTTAGCTTCCTCAAGCTCAAATCGAGTCGCAATGTCTCACAGCGAGAACGTGGCAGAAGCCATCCTATATTCAGCAACGCCATTTGAGAAATCAATGTCGAGGGCCATCCATCACAGCTTGGAGAGTTCATAATCCCCCTAGTGAGCCAGCATCCGAGACTTGCTGGCCTCGACAGCATCCGTCCTCGAACCAGTCTGGATTCAAGTTCTCGAATCAAGCTGATGGCGACAGGCGATGGCTCAATTCCTTCAATTCTTGCCTGTTGTCAGCCCTCAGCTCTCTACTTGGACCCCTGCTGTTGGTACAGATTGACTAAGCCTCGCTTGTAGTTCAACACATGCAGGGAAATCTCTTGGCGAAGATTGTTGATGCTATTTCGCGGGGGAATAGCGGCGTTCCTCCTGTACCACCTGCGGAATTCAAGGTTCCAGATCGACAAGTAAGAAGCTGTGAGCCCATGGACTTCCATGGGGCGCTCCTGGTGATAGCCAGAACATGCGGGTCGGGTGTGATCTTCAGCACGCCCTCGTAGGAAGAAAGGATTAAGGCAACTTTGCATGGCTCTCATGACATGAAAAGTGGCTCTTCTCAGGCAGAGGCAACCGTCATAGTGACAGGCAGGAACGTGCAGAATACGCTACGAGCATGCCTCTCATCCATCCTAAGGCTGAAATTCTCGGGCCGTCTCCATGTCATCTATGTAGACGGGGGATCGACAGATCACTCCGTCCAGATTGCAGGTACCTTTGGCAACGTAGAGATCTTGGCCGAGCAAGCTGGTAGACCAGCTGGAGGACGTAACGCCGGACTTGGAAAAGCCCGAGGAGAGGTATGCGCGTTCACAGACGCAGACTGCCGCGTTTCTTCACAGTGGCTTGAAAGAGCATGTGCAAGGCTACAAGATCCCCGGATAGGAGGAGTTGGCGGCCCTCTTCTTCCAATCGCTCTGAACAGCCTCGAAAGCAAACTCGTGTATTTTGCCTACTCATCTCCACTGGGTTCAGGCGGCTCGATTCAGGCAGCGGTCTATGAGAATATCAGAGATGCCCGATCTCTTTCGTTGGGCAACGCGGTGTTCAGGCGCGATCTGCTCATGAGACTGGGCGGGTTTGACAAATCGCTCCGTTTCTGTGAGGATTATGATCTCAGTGCGCGAATAAGAGCGGCGGGACAGAGGACGGTGTATGATCCTGCATTGGTGGTTTTTCATGAATATGACAAGACAATACATTCGTTCATGAAAAGGATGTTCAGGTATGGTCGCGGCCGAAGTGATGCTATGAGGAAAAGGAAGACCACCGTTTTCTTGCCTTCAGTAATTGGAGTGCTTGGCGTCTGCTTCTTCCTAGTTCTACTCCTCTTGACCGCGACAGGTTGGGTGCCGGTAACTGTCCCGACAGGCACGCTGTTGTTCTACTTCACTTGCATAGCGATCCAATCACTCACCATTTCGCTACGGCGCAGAGACCCGATGCTTCTGCTTGTCGCTGTACCTTTGGCACTGGGCCATGCTTCCTATGCACTCGGCATGTTCGCGGGTCTGCTTTTCCCATATCGCTCTCGCCATTGAACGCATGCTTGTGAATCTGGTCTTGCCACGTGCGAACTTACACTCCCCCCGCAGAGGCGTTCACACATCCTCATCTGACGTCTCAGAGAAGAACTCGCGATACCACATCTCAAGGTTCAGCACACGCCAAATCAGGCGGCTTTCGCAACCTGTCAGCTTACGTTTCCCGAGGATGCTTCTTATTCCGTGCGCATGGTAGTAGCGGGTGGCTTTCAGGCCAGGGCCTGAGAAGAAGTCAAGGACTTTTCCCCGAAGTTCATTTTCGATCCACTTGTCCACCGGGGTCTGGAATCCTATCTTGGTTCGCCGGAGGCGGATTTGACTGGGAAGCAGATTTTTCATCGCGAGACGAAACGCATACTTGGTCCAACCATTTCGGATCTTCTGATCCAATGGCAACGAGGCAAAATGGTCGAAGAAGGTCTTGTGGAGGAAAGGAAGTCGAACTTCAATGCTATGCCACATTGAATTCTTGTCCATATAGCGCAGAGCGGGCGGGAGCTTCAGAGCTACCGCGTCAATCTCAAGCTTTGCCGCTAGGTCAGTCGTCGGTGTTTCAGACAGCCAGCTGCTCTTGTCTGTGGAACTCTGGTGCACTAGGGCAGCTCTCCTCAGCAAGACCTCATCTATCACAGACCCTAGGTGAGTCAATATCGTGTGAAGGGATATGTACGCGGTTGTAGTCTTCGCGGCATCTCTTGCTAGGTCGAAACTGAGGAGCGCCTCGGTCAGTAGCCTCCGCCATTTCCTCTGCTTCACAAGGGTCATGAAATAGTAGAAGTAGTATTCAGGATATCCGCAAAGAAGCTCGTCGCCGCCGTGCCCTTCAAACACAACCTTAACACCCCGTTCTCGTGCACACTTCATGACCCGCCATTCTGAGTACACGAATGAGGCCGCAAATGGTTCCTCCTGACATCTGACTAGTGATGGCAAGTCACGCCAGAAATCCTCCCATGTCAGCGTGACAACGAATTTCTCCGGGCCTGTAGCTTCCCATATGTCTTTCATGAAACTGGTCTCATCAATAGGATCCCCTGGAAACGCGGCTGAGAAAGCCTTGATCCGATGACCGTACGAGATGGCTCCCTCGGAGTGGATGTTCTTCATCACAGAGATGATCGAAGAGGAGTCTATTCCACTGCTTAGAGATACGCCGGTTGGAACGCCCGCAACGAGTTGCTGCCTAATTGCATCAATGAACAGAAGTCGAGTCGTTTCGATTGTTCTCCCGGATGTTTTCTCACTGATGCTCCTTGAGATATTTGGTTTCCAGTATCTTTGTCGCTCAACGACTCCGTCGGAGTGGGCAAGGACATAGTTGGCCGGAGGCAGGCGGCTTATTCCGGAGAAGAACGTATCCTCTGTTACATCCACCATTCCATTCTGCAGATATTGTCTTATGACCCTCTCATTTGGTCTCACCGAGATCTCGGGATGCCCAAGCAGAGGTTTTATCTCGGATGCGAAAACGAGGAACTTGTCGTTCTTGTGGTAGTACAAGGGCTTGATTCCAATATGATCTCTGGCGAGCCACAGAATTCGCCTGGTCTCATCCCACAAGGCGAAGGCAAACATGCCGTTCAATTCACGCAGGAGTCCGAGACCCCACTCTTCGTATCCGTGCACTAAGGTCTCTGCATCCTCGTTCGACCGGAAGTTGTGGCCGAGTCTTTCGAGTTCCGCTCGGAGAGCCCAGAAGTCATAGATTCTTCCGTCAAAGAGAAGTCGTACAGTATCTTCCTCATTGCGAAGTGGGTATGAGCCCTTGTTCAGATCAACTATGGCAAGGCGACGAATACCAAGACTTATCGGGCCACTCGCGTAGTATCCTTCATCGTCTGGTCCTCGGTGTATTTGGACATCACACATTGCCCTTGTGATCGACAGATCGCTGACGCTTCGATCGAAACGAAGCTCGCCTGCGATACCACACATATCATATTCACCAATCAGAATCTCAGTCTATGTGTGTAGACCCAAAGTAACCCAAGTTTATAGCACTCTCCACGTTGACAGCGACCGGATTTTGTACTTCTTCGTCCAACGGAATATACCGCATGGCTGGTTCTCCGCATCCACCTAAGAAGGCACGCAGCATGCGCGTAGATCCACGGGACAGGTTCGGACTCAGATCCACAGACGGCATCATTCCCGACACGAAGGGCTAAGTCGAGTCATTCAATACCGTCCGGTTGGCCACATTTGTGGTCGGGATGGCCACACAAGTGCGAAGAGCACTCCTAGTTGGCTACTACGGTCTTCAAAACACTGGCGACGATGCCCTCTTAGCCGTTGCGGCTTGGGGAGCACAGCGATACCTAGGGTGCGATGAGATCTTTGCTACGGCTGGAGTCATACCTGCGACGTATGGCATCTCGGTCCGCCCCCTGTATGCTCGCACCAGCTCATTCCCATTACAGTATCGTCTACTCTATCTGCAGAACTTCATTCGAGAGTATTTGTTCTTGGCACGGCCAAGTAGCATCATATTCGGAGGAGGCTCAAATCTTCACTCAAGAGCGTACTTGGAGAGCCGACTCGCACTCGTCAAACGCACTCCCGGCCCGCATTCAGCGGTCGGCGTATCAATAGGGCCATTCCGTGATGCTCGGGCTGAAAAGGCATGTGCAAACCTGCTGAACCATTTCGCCTTTGTGGGAGTGCGAGATCCTGCGAGCTACGAACGTGTCCGTCGGATTGCGCCTGATACTCCCGTTAAGCAGACTTTTGATCTCTCAGTTCTCCTCCCGCTCGTCACCAAGACCGACACAGAGGGAATCTCCCGTCTTGATGGAAGCTTGGGTATCGCAATGTGCAATTGCCGACGGATCTCCGGAGTCGACGACGAGATGCACAGGATTCGTGCCGTCGCGGAGGCTGTACGGAAGACTGCCGTTACAGGACTGATCAATGAGGTTGTCTTGTTCGACTTCAATGGACAAGCACACTACGGGGACACGAAAGTGAGCAACTCAGTGGCAGCACTATTGCGAGGAACCGTGCCGGTTCGTCGGGTCACGTACACGCCAGATCCGGCGTCAGCACTTGAGGCAATGGCTCACCTCAAGGGAGTTCTTGCGATGAGGATGCATTCAGCGATTTTCGCGTTCTGTACTGCGACTCCATTTGTCATGTTGACATATCATGAGAAATGTCATGAGCTTGCTGACGTGATCGGTCTTCCATCCGAACTCCGACATGAGAGCTGGAATCTTCAAGTCGACGCGCTGAGACGCTCGATCGAGCTGATCCTCAACGACGGAGCACCCACGGCTTCACTTCCCGTAGAAAAGGCTGTAGATATGGCCTTGAGTAACTGGACTTGGCTCAATCGTCTATGAAAGTGCCTGTGCCACGACTTACACGCGTTCATGGGGCAGCATCGCCAAATCGTGGCATATCTTACCTGAGAGGGGAGCCAAGCCTGGCACGAAAGTGAACAACTTGATTTGCTTTCTCAAAGAGAAAACGGCTCGCACGGGACCCGAAGCCCCCGGAAACAGCTTCTTGAAGTGCTGTTCTCATCGCCGTAATTTTCCCTGAACAGGCAATGGCGTTGATGAGCTCCTCCAGAAAGCTCAGCGCGTTTTGATTCTCTTATGTTCCGTGGGCTGGGTTGGTGGCCATCTCCTTCCAACCCGGCAAGACAAGCGTTAGAGCAAACTCGTGTACTATGGCTGCTCACCTGTCTGCCTTCTTCGACCCCTACTCCTCTAGGTTAGTTCCGTCGTCTTGACAGGAGGCGCTGCAATGCATTCCATATCGGAGCAAGAATAGGCAGATAGACGAAAAAGAAGTAGGTAATCAAATGAAAGAGATGGCGTCTCGTCCATGACAGAGCGTCTCCAGAGATTGTTTCCTCCAGAGCAGACTTGATGGCTGAGTCCTTGTCCGAGCATCCTAGAGAGCTGATGAGTTCACCAACGAACGTTCGTCTTGGCGTGTAGACGTTGCGCAGAAGCTGCACATCTACCGTCCTAGGAAGCGT
>Ga0209725_1000797_pt1 | contig 18599 bp, 18 predicted proteins | sample I18A1metaG_FD_184145 | JGI IMG/M metagenome (GOLD analysis project Ga0209725, IMG submission 184145) | Lake sediment bacterial and archeal communities from Gulf of Boni, Indonesia to study Microbial Dark Matter (Phase II) - ​I18A1 metaG... | ecosystem: Environmental > Aquatic > Freshwater > Lake... | reverse complement strand
CTAGTCGGAGTCCTGTTAATTGAGATAGGAACTACCTTCGGCGTCCCCGTTGGCGTCGCCAATCAGCTGAACGCCACTCACGCGCTCCTCTCGCTCACAACAGCCCTGACCATGGGAGTATTGTCAATCAAATTCGGCATGGAGCTATTACTGTTCGCAGGTCTCGGTCTAGCCGTAATATCGGCTGTCGGAAGCTGCCTCTCCTCCTCGTTCCAGTAATTATTCATCTTGTACTCAATTAACGGTGTTGCATGGTCCTTAGTCTACCCTATGTCTGTCGCCTTGGTTGGCGAACTCTTCCCTAGGGAAAAGCGTCCCAGCGTGCTTTCAAAGATATTTGAGGTGCCCCCCATCATCACCGTATTCGGCTCCACTCTCCTCGGCTACATTGGCGACTGGAGGAGAGCGCTGCTACTGTATGCTATCCCGATATCCGCCGCTTCCTTGATACTCGCAAAATTCAGCATCCCATTGCGAAAGACGAAAGCGGAGAAGATCGAGCTAGTGTCGGCCTTTAAATCAATTGTCGCGAACAGATCCGCCCTTTCATGCCTGACGTACTTCCTCTTGAACTCCATCACCTTTCAGTTCCTCGGCATGCTCAGCATCTCGTTCTTGAGAGAACATCATCACGTTTCAAAGGAGATAGCCTCGCTCATCTACTCGATCTTAGCCCTCGCGGTCTTCGTAGGGGCCCTATCCGGCGAAAGAATAGTGGAAAGGTACGGGAGGAAGCCCTCCACAGTGTTCATAACCCTCATCTACGGCCTATCCGCCATCCTTTTCGTGGCTGTGCCGAATGTGTACATAGCCGCTGCAATAGGGATATTCGCCGGCCTCATGATGGGACTCCGCCAACCCGCCGCAAACAGCCTGACAATAGAACAGATCCCGGAGATAAGGGGCTCAATAATGTCTCTCAGCGAAGCCTCGGACAAGATCGGCAGTATGGTCGGGGCGGCGATGGCGGGCCTACTCCTGTTAAACCACGGCTGGATCACGGCCGGTGTGTCTCTTGGGTCGGCGGCGATTTTAGCCAGCACTATACTGCAAATCTTCGCTACGGATCCCACAACGTAAGTACAACCGTGGAGCATTGGCCATGATGCGCGCACGCGACCAAGAGACAGAGATGAATCTCAAGTCAGAAGCTTCGGCGTAGCCATCAAAGGCCTCATCAAGAAGGAGCTGCTACTTTCGGATTGATTCTTGAGACAACAGTCACGGGTCGGCTATTCTCCAGATCTCATAGCAGCAACCCTGGTTCTGGCGGGCCCATTACTGCAACATGACATTTCCCGCATCCTAAACATTCGCCCAACGTGTCGTAGCGAGAGTCCGAGTCATCAGGGCGGCCATGAACCCTCGTAGTGCGCACAAGTCTTTCTGCCGACAACACATCTAGGATACGTGAGTGGCACCGAATGGTCTTGCCGCGTTACGACATTGTCGAGGAACCATCTTACGAGTATTTCATTCTGCTGCGATCTTCCTCATTGTGTAGATGGCGTACAGCCCAGCAAGCAGAACGCCTAGCTTTGGAATCATCCACAACATGGGGTCAATTCGTATCCCAAGAAGGAGTTGATACAGGTAGGATCCTTCTGGAAAGAATGTGTAGAAGGTGCTGATTCCCCAGTAGACAGTGTCGAGGAGAATCCCCGACATGAGAAGGAAGAGGGCGGTCATCGCCATTTCCCCCGATTTCCCAGCCGCATAGAACCGTGTCGCGAGATACGCAAATACAATTGCCAAGACGATGTGTATCGCACTGGCAGCGATCTGAACCGCAAGCACTGTTCTATTTTCCCCGTTTCTTCTTTGCCGCTTCGGCGAACGCCTCGGCGAATCGATATTCGGCCATTCTCCTAGGAGAGCCTGTTAGGATGCCCTCATATTGAGTGAACGGCGCGACAACCTTGACTCCTTGCGATGTGATCTCGAACTCTCTCAGCTGTCTGTCGTGGTCGCTTCCCCTCATCTTCAGTATCGTCAAAGCCTTCCTGATCGATGATTCTATCTCCACAAACCTAAGCAGAATGATGCAGTCTACGAGAAAGCCCAACCCGGTTTCTGTCACAGTGAAGCCCTGTCCGCCAACTTGTGAGGCTTCCCAAGTAACCACTGAGCTGAGTCCCTTTGTCTTGAAATACATCAGCAGGCGGTAGGCTTCCTTCCTCAATTCTCCCTCTGGAACGAGCATCTCAAGGTGGTTCAGAGAGTCCACAACGATCCTGCGAGCGTTGATCTCCCTGATCGGCTCATCGAGTACCTGCTCCAGTCCATCGGCCTCGAGGAGAAGACTTGGAGATGTGCACACTACCCTGAGCCTATTCTCATCTTCCATCTTCCGTAGGTTCCAGCCAAAGTTCCTGGCGTCACGATAGATCTGATCTGGCAGCTGCTCAAAGGTTACGTAGACTCCTCCTTCACCAAACTGAGTTGCTCCGCTTACCAAATATTGCAGAGCAAGAACTGTCTTGCCTGTTCCCGCGCCTCCGGCGACCATGACTGCGTCTCCCTCCATGAACCCGCCCCGCAGCATCTTATCCAGTTCGGATATTCCCGATCTGATCCGCGTCATTCTCAACCACCCTAACCCCTCTTCAAGCTCCTGATGTAGTTCGCTATAGTATCTTGAAGTTCCTTGTCTCTTGCACGGTCAAGTGCGAAAACCTCGAATCTGCCAATATGCCTCGTCTTCACTAGGCCCAGATCCACGAGGTCTCTCATGTCTGTTTCTATCGTTTTCGCTTCCCTTCCTATTCTTCGCGCCACATTCTCCATCGTATCTATCATTCCTGGGTTCCTATGAAAGAGCAAGAGAAGCTCTCCCTTAACTTCTGACGAAAGCAGCCTATCCAGCAGTTCCCTTTCTTTACTCATCTCAAGTGATCCTCCTCGGAGCTCTCTTTGCGTAGTAAAGGTAGTCAGCCAATGTCCAGTTCTCACTCGTCACAAGTGGTATACCTAGCTTGCTGCAAACGCTTTTCGCGATCAGCTTCTCGATGATCCTCGCTCCCGGACCAAACAATCCCTCCAAGGCCATATGGAAATCATCGGCCCTCCCAAGTATGTCCTGGCTTCTGATTTGATAATCTCTCTCAACAGTATAATAGATCGTATCCCTAACGCTCGTGCCTAGAACGAGTAGTCCATCATCGACAGCCTCCATAACTACTCTGTTGAACTCTTTCTCTGCTGATTCACGATCCTCTCTTTGACCTGCGACGAAGTGCCCGTTTCGAGGCCGCATGCCGTTAGTCCTCAAGCTTTCCTGAACGAGAACGCGTCTGCAGTCAATATTTATCTTCTCTTGGTCCGAGCCTGTAAAAACTCAGGCCTCACCCGCCATGGAACTTCTTCGTAGCTGCCACTGCCTCAACCCTGAACCTGAAGAGAGAGCTTACGTTCTCGCTCAGGATCAGCTGACTCTATACCAGCTATACATCTGAAGCCGGACCACAAGCGAACTGGAAGCGACATAATTGGAAACGCTCGACTCACGCTGAACTGTGATACAAAAGACTCAGCTAAATTCACTCATTCTCAAACGCATTGGAAGGGCGGTATTTGCATGTGAAAACCCTCGGGCCCGCCACAAATCTTGCCTACGTTCTCTATTACCCTCTCAAAGCCAGCTAGTGTGCCATTCGTTTTGAGCTTATCTCTGACCGCGGTCCGGCGGTAGATCCACATGGATTCGTTGTGCTTTCCGTTCGAGATCAGGCCCAAATCATGTATGTTCTCAGAGCAGGAGAGGCACGATTAGGAGAGCGGTCATATTCGTGAGCTTCATGAAGATGTTCAGCGACGGACCTGCGACATCCTTCAGCGGGTCACCCACTGTGTCGCCTATCACTGCGGCTGCGTGTGTTGGAGTTCCCCTCATCCAGAAGGTTCTCTCTATGTACTTCTTCGCGTTATCCCACATTCCTCCGCCGAAAGTGAAGAATGTCGAAAGAAGTACAGAAGTACTCAAAGCTCCTAAGAGCATCGAGCCGAGCGCATGTTTTCCAAGAAGCAGTCCCATGGCGATTGGAGAGAGCAAAGCTAGGAGACCTGGTCCAATCATTTGTCTGAGCGCGTTCCTTGTGCCGATATCTACGCAGCGAGCGTAGTCAGGCTTGGCCTTGCCTTCTAGGATCATGGGGTTATCTCTGAATTGTCGTCTAACCTCGTCCACCATCTGGAGCGCCCCCTCTGCGGTAGCGCCAATCGCCATGGAGGAAAAGAGAAAGGGGAGAGCCGCCCCCAGCAGGAGTCCCGCGATGATTACGGGACTCATAAGACTTATGCTCACTGACTGAAGTCCTACAAGCTCCCCATATGTCGCGAAGATAAGGACTGTTGAGAATGTGCCGGATGCTGCAGCGAAGGCTTTAGTGTAGGCTTTGGTGGTGTTACCCGTGGCGTCAAGCTCCTCCAGAAGGCTTCCGTTCAGTGTCTTCGTTCCAGACATTTGGGATATGCCGGCTGCGTTGTCACTGATAGGTCCAAAGGAGTCCCCGGACATGATAATGCCTATCATGAGATCTGTGCCTAGGTTAGCTGCAACTAGGCCATAAAGCGAGCCGTTGGTGACGTAATAGGAGAACAGAATTGCTCCCAAGACGAATAGAAGCGGCAGAAAGGGGCTCTGAAACGCGTATGAGATGCCCGTTAGGATGTTGATCGCTGCTCCTCGCTCAGAGGATTCAGCCGTCCTTCTGATCGCTCTACCTTGGAGTCCGATGTAATATTGTACCGCTATTCCGACTGCAAGACTCGCCACCAATCCAGCTGTCACCGCGTAGAATATGGCGGTGTCATTCAGCAACCATCTCGTGCATAGAAATGCACCTAGAATGCATAAGACAGCTGTGACGAGGAGGCCGATATTCATGGAAACAATGGGCTTGGTGTTCCTCCAGCCTCTAACAAAGAAGATACCCACTATCGTCGCCAAGATGCTTGACGCACCAAGCGCAAGTGGGAATAGCGAAGCGCTCACACCAAGGTGACCCAGCAATATCGCTCCAAGCATCATGGTCGTCGCGTAGTCATCGCTCATCGATTCGAAAAGGTCGGATCCTCTTCCAGCGCAGTCGCCTACGTTGTCTCCTACTTGGTCCGCTATCACGGCTGGGTTGCGGGGGTCGTCTTCTGGGATGCGATGCTCTATCTTGCCGACCAAGTCAGCTCCTATGTCTGCGGCCTTCGTGAATATGCCTCCGCCCAATTGGGCAAAAAGAGCTGCTAGACTGGCCCCGAAACCAAACCCGACGAGCAGCTTCGGGTCCCGGTAGAGCCAAAAGAAGAAGCTGACACCAAGAAGGCTCAGGCCCATCACCGAAAGCCCTACAACGGCTCCGCCTCTGAAAGCCAGTGCGAAAGCCTTTGCCGAAGATGTCCTCGCTGCGTTAGCGGTTCTCACGTTGGCCTGCGTAGCAATGCGCAGGCCTATGTATGCAGCCAGTAGGGACAGAGTGGTCCCAGACATGAAAGTAATGATGACTTTGGCGTCTCTGAAGGCGACGGCGAGCGGTATAGCTGTCAGCGCAAGAAAGAATAGAATGGTTGTGAACTGTCTCTTTATGAAGGCGTTTGCGCCCTCTTGAATGTACCCAGCGATTTCAACCATTAGCGGAGTTCCGGTTTCTTCCTTGCTGATGGACCACGCTAGGTAAGCAACGACCAGCATCGCTAGGATCCCGACTGCCATGACACCGAGTACCAAGTCCATTCTCCACCGCTCCTCTTCTCCCCAGCGTTCTTCGTTGATTGCGAACCCTAGCTCAGTTCTCCGCGTACATTGTCAGCGACCTATATAGGGCGATTGTTTCGTGGATGCTTGGTAGAGATACGAGCGACTGATCGTCAAGTCCCGTGCTAATCACATAGTTGCAAGGCCCACATGTACCCACAGGTGTGCCAACAGTCCCCCGTCCTTGGAAGAACTTCTACCACCACTTGACTAACAGAAGGCACACCGTCAAGTGCGGCCTGGCTGAAAGGTATTCAGTTCGGTTTCTTGAAGCGACACGCAATGGAAGAGGGAAGGTGGCCCCGAGTCCCCGAAGGCGTCCTCAGGCCTTTTCTCTTGCTTGTTTGAGATTTCGTAGCTGCTCCGTGAGTTTCGGTAACACCTGAAAGAGGTCTCCCACGACAGCGAAGTTGGCCAGGCTGAAAATAGGGGCCTCAGGGTCCTTGTTTATCGCTATGATTATATCTGAACTCTGCATGCCGATTCTATGCTGAATTGATCCCGAGATTCCTACGGCGATGTAGAGCTTCGGGCTGACAGTCTTCCCGGACTGTCCGACCTGTTGCTGATGTGGGAGCCACCCGCAATCCACTACCGGTCGGGAGCCGCCAACCGCCGCGCCTAGCGCCTCAGCCAAATCATATACAAGTTTCAGTTCTTCTTGCTTACCGATCCCTCGCCCACACGACACAATGAACTGAGCCTCCTCGATCTTCTCGGTGGGCTTCGTTAACTCCCTGACTCGCTCTACGGGCTTGGCTCTAACCGTTATTGGGTTAAGATCCACCTCGAAACGTTCCACCTTTGGACTGCGTGTCTCATCGGGCTCCAACGCCTTCATCACACGAGGGCGAACCGTAGCCATCTGAGGGCGAGTCCTTGACAATATCGATGCCATAATGTTCCCTCCGAACGCAGGCCGAATCTGAACTAGGCGGTTCTGATCATCTATTGCGAGGCCGGTGCAGTCAGCCGTGAGGCCGACTCGCAGCCTAGCTGCTACTCTCGGAGCGACATCTCTTCCGTTAACGGTTGCGCCGAAAAGGACGATTGAAGGCTTGTACCGTGTTATCAAGGACACCAAGATATCTGTGTACCCATCTGTATTGTAGTGTTCAAGCAATTCATGCTCAACCAAGTAGATCCTCTCAGCCCCACATGACCCGAGAGGTTTGATGAGGTCGAAGACCTTGCTTCCGATCAGTACTGCGGCGAGTTCCTCGCCCAGCTTCTTGGCTAGCTTGCTCCCCTCACCCAGCAGTTCAAGCGAAACCTTCTTGAGGGATCCCTCCTCTTGCTCGGCGACGACCCAGACCCCTTTGTACTCTTTGAAGCGTTCTACTGGGACAGCTGGTCTCTCAATCACTATTGCCTGTTGGGGGCACTGTCTGACGCAGGCTGTGCAGAGGGTACACGATTCGCCAATTACTGCCTTCCCATCTACAATCTCTATGGCCCCAAACGGACAGGCGTGAGCGCAAATGCCGCAACCCGTACAGGTCTCTTTGACCTCTATTGCTGAGATATCTATTCCCTCCTTAGACTATGCCTTGAGATTGCAGAAAACCCAGTATCTTCGTCGCAGCCGCCGCTGGGTCAGCTTCGGTGATTACAACGCCTTTCTGCCGAGGTTGAGGTGCAAACACTTGCACGACCTCTGTCAATGAGCCCTTCAGTCCAAGTTCTTCCAGGTTGACACCAAGGTCTGTGGCTGTCATTGTCCTGATCTCCTTCTTGCTCGCACTCATTATTCCCATCAGCGAGGGTAGCCGCGGCTCATTCAAACCCTTGATAGCAGTCAGTAGAACAGGGAGCCTACACTCGACGACCTCATATCCATCCTCAGTCTCTCTGTGAGCTATGACTTTCCTAGCCTTCTCGTCGACCTCGACCTTCTTGACAAAAGCTATCTGAGGAATCCCAAGGTTCTCTCCGAGTTCTGGTCCAACTTGTGCTGTGTCGCCGTCTATCGCCTGCTTCCCGCACAGAATAATGTCATAATCCAACTGTCTAATGGCTAGGGATAGCGTGTAGGCTGTAGCCCAAGTGTCAGCCCCTGCAAAGGCCCTATCGGTGAGTAGGATGGCCCGGTCAGCACCCATAGCGAGGCACTTGACGAGCGCCTCTCTGGCTTGTGGTGGTCCCATTGTCACGACAGTCACTTCTCCGCCATGCTTCTCACGGATCCTCAGCGCCTCCTCGACAGCGAACTCATCGAACGGGTTGAGGATGCTCGGAACACCTTCGCGAACCAAGGTATGTGTAACAGGGTCAATCTTTACCTCGGTTATCTCTGGAACCTGCTTCACACAGACGACTACTCTCATGAGCCTCTCGCTGCCTTACGGGAATCTATGTCAAATAAAACTATGACGGTAACACTTCTTCCAGCTTTGAAGATTGACCGCTACTAAGCTGGAGCTCACACTGCTGTGTCGAACAACTCTGTTCTTCGACAAATTTCTTTTATTGTTCTCTCGATTTTGTCAAAGGTTGGCTGTTAGTCCGATGAAGGTGTTGTACAGGTCGGCTTTGATCATCAGCTCTCTAGCCATGTTTTCCGTCTTCTTGGCGGAAACATATTCTTCAAACGTCCGTTTGTAGGATGAGAAGATGGTTTACGCCATCCAGCGTTGTCCATAGCCATGGTTGCGCTTCCACGCTTTCGGGTCGCGTAGGTATTCTTGCGCTACAAGCTTCCGTGGCATGCATCCTCCGGCCCTGCTGGATGCGTTCTTCCGCACCTTGATGCCGATTCGATCTTCTTTTCATCTAGATAGCGGAAGTTGCTTTTCGTGTCATATGCGCCGTCGCCAATCGCCTTGGCGATCTTACCTTTCTTGGAGACCTCTTCAACCAAAGGCTGGAGCATCCGCCCGTCGCCCACCTTCTTATCCGTCACCTCCAAGGAGAGAATCTTCTTCCGCTTCACGTCAACCGCGATATGGATCTTCAGGTATCCGCGTTTCACCTTCCATTTGTGGCGTATCCATTCGCCTCTGTTGAAGACCTTGATACCTGAACCATCCAAAGCTATGACCAGGTCCTCATTCGAATCTGTCAATGTCTTGTCAAGCTTGACCGGAAGCTTCTCAACCCTCCACTGGATGCTTGAATGGTCCGGAACCTTCAAGCCTTTCACGTATCGGGTTAAGGCTTTGGTGAACCCTTCCAGCTGCCTGTAAGGCAGGTGCAGATAGACATACATGAAAAGGAGGAAGTGGATGAAGCTGTCCGGGTAACGGAATAGGGCGCCTTCCTTACCTTTGTTCATTGCTTCGAGCTCCCTCTCCCAGCCTTTCACGAAATCCAGATCGAGCAGGAGCTCCCCGCGTCTCACCAAAGCCTCATTGATCCGTTTCCAGTCTCGCTTAGGCATAGTTCAGATCCGAGTAGAGGTTGGCCAAGAAGCTAATCTCGACAAATGAGACAAAATCACCTACAGCCTAGACCAAAGATATACAGTTATTCGACACAACAGCTCACACCAAAATGTTTTAACGTAGAATTCTTTTCTAGCCAACTGTCAAACCCGTTGAGCCGAAAGCCAAGGATGGCTGAGTCCCTTGGCCAAACTCATACGGGCTCAAACGATCCGCCTGGTTGAAACGGAGTAGTGCGTCCGATGAAGGTCATTGTTGAGTTCCAACCTGAGGGAAGAAGGGTTGAGGTTGAGAGGGGCCTGACCATTCTGGAGGCCGCGCGACTCGGCGGAGTGAAGATCAGGAGTGTCTGTGGAGGCGTCGGAAGCTGCGGCAAATGCACGGTTAGAGTCGAAGAGGGAGAAGTTGCCGAAAGACCAGGATCGCGCAGGAAGTTCATTAGCGATGAGGACGCCTCCAAAGGAATTCATCTTGCATGTCAAACGGAGATACTGAGCGATATCAGGATCGCGATCCCGCCTGAAACCAGAATTGAGGGACAACAGATCCTGACGAAGGCACTTCTCTCAAGAGCTGAGCTCGATCCTTGCTGCATCAAGCTGTTCCTGAAAGTCCGGCCTGGCGAGCTTGGAGATAGGACGGATCGAAGAGCGCGGCTATCTGCACTGATGAAAGACACGATTAGTGGTGAATCTTCTCTTTTTGAGGGAGCGCTGTCGAAGCTTCTGAAGCTACCTGAGAATGTCGAAGGGATCACTCTAGTCTTGGACAAGCATAAGACAGGGTACGAGATCATCGATATCGATCCAAGAGACACTTCTTTACAGAGTTACGGTTTGGCTCTGGACATTGGCACGACCAAGGTAGCGGGATATCTTGTAGACCTCAGAAGCGGAGAGATCAAAGACATGGAATCGGGCTACAATGAGCAGTTGATCTATGGAGAAGATCTTCTCTCAAGAATCGACTACGCTTTCAGAAGCAAAGGTGGTCTGTCTCTACTTCAAAATGCTGTCGTCGCTACCATTAACAGGATTGTAGAAAACCTAAGCGCCAAGAATCATGTCAGCCCTGGAGATATAGTGGGGGTTTCTGTGGCAGGCAATACTGTCATGACGTATCTACTGGCAGGGATGGATCCGTCACCTCTTGTCGACGCCAACGCTCAGGTTTCACGAGATCCCATCCGAAGAAGAGCCCAAGAGTTCGGCATTACAGTCAACCCAAACGCATCCGTATACTGCCTGCCAAACGTCAGCAGGTTCCTTGGAGGAGACGCTGTAGCTGACGTCTTGGCATCTGGCATGCACGAAGCACCTCAGATATCGATCCTGATCGACATGGGAACGAATGGCGAGATAATCGTTGGAAGCAAAGGTTGGCTCCTCTCAACCTCATGTGCGGCGGGCCCCGCTTTCGAAGGCTGGGAAATCAAGTTTGGAATGCGCTCTGTCGAAGGAGCTATCGACCATGTCAAGCTGAACACAACAACCCTTAGGGCAACCTACACAGTCATCGGAGTAGCCCAGATTGGGCCCCGGGGCATATGTGGATCGGGGATCATAGACGCTCTCGCAGAGATGTATCGATCAGGCTTGGTCGACTCTTTCGGTAAGATACGCGATGAGGAAAGAACACCTCTAATACGCAAAGGCGTTGACGGCTTTGAATACGTTCTGTCTCCAGCCTCAGATAACGAGCTGGGCAAGGACATAGTGATCACTCAGAAAGACCTCGACAACCTTATGGACTCGAAGGCAGCAGTCTGTGGCTCAGTAGCCGTCCTAATGAAGAAGGTTGGAGCAACAATAGCAGACATTGGAAACATCTATTTGGCTGGAGCCTTCGGCAACTATGTTGATCCCGCAAGTGCGACTACGATTGGCATCTTCCCAGAATTCCCGAACGCGAAGATTACTCAAATCGGAAACGGCTCGGTAGCAGGCGCATACCTAGCCCTGATCTCCTTAAAAAAGCGAGAAGAGGCCGAACAGATCGCCGAAACGATGACATACTACGACCTAACAGTTGACCCGGACTTCATGGAGGAGTACAGCGCCGCCTTCAGCATACCTGGAAGAGCAGAGCTTTTTCCATCCTCGCGAAGATGATTCAAGTTGGCGGCTATGCTCTTCTGGATTATTGGAAGCGCCTCACTGGTGAGCATGATCTCTCTTATCGGTATTGTTACATTGAGTGTGAGAGATGAACTTCTCGGAAAGACTGTATTGGGGCTAGTTGGATTCTCAGCCGGCGCCCTAATGGGAGGAGCCTTCCTACATCTGATGCCTGAGGCATTGGAAACTAGTGAAAGCACCCTCGTCTTTTCATTTGTGATCATCGGCTTCATACTCTTCTTTCTCCTTGAGAGACTACTGTACTGGCGGCATTGCCATGATGGACGGTGCGATGTTCACATCTTCACTTATCTGAATCTGATTGGAGACGGTATCCATAACTTCGTAGACGGGCTGATAATTGCAGCTAGCTTCATAGCCGGTATTGAGTTAGGCGTAGTTGCGACTCTGGCCGTGATACTGCATGAGATTCCTCAGGAACTAGGCGATTTCGGTGTGCTGGTTTATGGAGGCCTCAGTAAGGCGAAGGCATTGTTCTACAACTTGCTGTCGGCGCTAACGGCGATTCTCGGCGCTTTCATCGGCTACTTTGTCTCGTCATATGTCGAGAGCTTCACGGTTCTTCTAGTTCCACTCGCTGCTGGAGGATTCATATATGTCTCGGGCTCGGATCTAGTTCCACAACTCCACAAAGAGACTGAAATGAGAAGATCCATGTTGTCTTTTGGCTTCTTCCTAGTAGGAATCTTGTTCATGTGGGTTCTGAGACTCACATTTGAAACGTGACATGGACGCTTGGGAAATCTTCTCGACTACACGCTCTGAGAAAGGACCGGATGATTGGGCCTACTTCGATTGATCCTCGCCAGAATCATCAGGTTTCTACAATATTTTCCTGTGCCTCTGAGGATCATCGCCTTAGAGCTCTGCGGAACGGCTGCCTTGTCACAACAGTCTCTTTGACAAAGCCAAGAAGCACTGCGATCGTGAATATTCCGATGATGGAATTCACGTAATAGGGCATGCCGTATCCAGGCACGTCCAACCCTCCGATCTTCCAGCCTTGAAATCTAAACAGATCATATAGGTAAGTGGCTATGATCGGCCCTACTATGTCTCCTGCTGTGAAGAAGCTGTTGTAGAGGCCGAAGAGCCTTCCTCGGGTTTCCTGAGGGGTCACGTCGGCAAGCAGGGCTCTCATTGAGGGCATGTACAAGTTGAAGGCGAGGTTTCTTACGGAGAGAACGACTGTCGCCTGAGTTGGGCTTGCAGTCAGTGGGAGAATCAATCCGCCAAAACGCGAGGAAATTCCGCCTAGGGCTATGAGTGGCTTTCTTCCGAATCGATCGGAGGCGCGTCCACCTAACCAACTCACGGTGATTCCGACAAGGCCTGAGATGCTCATGACAGAACCTATCTCAATTGGTTCCATGCCGAACTTGTCCTGGAAGAACAGAGCCATTACTGGGATGATGAACCCCAGAGACAGTCCATTCGCAAATGCCGTAAGCAGCAGTATTCTGAAAGGACGACTGGTCTCACGAAGGCCTAACACTGCATAGGAGCTCCGCGAGCGACCTGTTTTTAGTCCTGTTCTGCCAGCCGTCGCGGCAACGGGCTTATCTCTGACCTTCCATGCAACCAGAGCCATGGCCAACAAGGCGAGCCCAGCGTCGGCGAAGTACGGAATTCTATAACTGTTCTCAAGGCTGAAGAATTGCGAAGCAGCAAACTGCACAGCACCACCAAACACCGGGCCAACATTCCTTCCGAGTATGGCGCAAGATGAAACAAATCCCGCTGCTTCACCCCACTTCTCAGAAGGGACACTGTCCACCAACAACGCCTCCGCAGGCAAAGTCGCAGCAGCAGTAACTGCTCCGTTTACTGTCCTCACAAGCAGGAGCCAGATCCAAGAAGGAACCAGCCCGGTCAAGGCTCCAAAGATAACATCGCCGAGAAGGCCCCACAAGATGACCTTTCTTCTTCCGAGTCCGTCGGATAATCCCCCCAGTCTAGGAGACATTATTGTTGAAGCAATCATGAAACTAGATGTGAAGATGCCAATCGAAGCCACTGTGGCTCCCAGCGAGAGCGCGTAGTTGGGAAAATATGAGACAGGGATAGAGAAGGCCAATGTCTCTATGAAAGACACTATGCCAAGCACAAGAACAGTACCGCTGTAAACGCCTACGGATTTCATACGTCCACTCTGAGGTGAAGGCACAGAAGTTGTCCAGGCCCATATTTGACGTTTTCCAGTTCAATGTTGTCTGGCTCATAGCAAAAAGGCTAGTAGAGGCGGCATCACAACCTCAAGTGTTGGCGATGGTATGGAACGCGTGAGGCACTCGTGGTCCGGCAAGGACATACAAGAGTTGAGTTCACTCCTCAGGTCGCACAACTTTGATGTCAGAGAGTTTAGGCTCCCCAAGCCGGAGATTCGAATAGCCTACAAGGACCGGATAGAAGTGACGGCTGAGAAGTGCAAAGCGATTCTTGACCCATATGTTGCTCGCATCACATGTGATGGTGAACCTTCTGAGAAAGATGCAGGCCTGCGAAGACTGATAGAGGAAGAGTATCGCCACAATTTCTCCTTCGAAACGGCTGTGCTCTATCCCGCAATCTTGGCGTTCGCGGTGGCTATGGCGTTTGGATATCTTCGCTAGGATACAATCGCTTTGGCTTGTTTGACCCATGAAGGCTGATCTTGAACTGCTCACACAGGGGTACCATGCGGCGTCGGGGTCCCCGTTCGACAGATGAGGATCGATGTCGCCTAGAGACAAGACGTATGGCGTCGTCGTGGTTCTAGGCGGTCAAATAGTTCGGGAAGAGAGCGGGGGCGTTAGCCTAGCCTTCCACACGGAGATGAGAGCAAGAGCAGCCGGACTGACATACAGCCTCGGCATGACTAGAACCCTAGTCATTACTGGAGGGCACAATGTTGGTGTGAGATACTCTTTGAGAGACAATAGAGTGTTCGAGAGGCCGAATCTCAGTCCGTTTGCCCTCATCAAGGCGAAGCTATATCCCTCAGAGGCCTCTGTTATGGCAGAATTCGTTCACAGAAAATATGCAGTCCCCCGCGGCGCAATGATCTTGGAGGAGAACTCAATAGATACACGACAGAATGCACAGGAATGCAGGAGGATAATCAAAAGACTGTGCCCAAAAAGCATAGGAGTCTTGACGCTTCTCTACCATATGGAGCGAGCTATTGAGGATTTTGCGATGGAGGGGTTGAAGGCCGAGCCGATCTACGCAGAGGACCTGCTGATACTTGAGGACCGATCATGGGTCGACCGAATAGTCGAGTACTACTCGAGCCCCAGAGGCGGAAAGCAGTGGAACCCGCACAAAATTCGCACCAATCTTCAGGAAGGAAAGGGCGTGTCTGCAGGATTAGTTCAAATCTGAAAAAGTGCCCCCATCGTAATAACATGATCGTCAAGTATTTCCGTCCAATTTGGAACCTTTATGAGGTCAGGGAGTTGAGGCTGAGTGGCCATCGATGAATGGTTCCATTCTTTCACTTGGCTAGGAGTGATAATGATCTTGCTGGGGGTACTGTTCGTCTTGGCGCCCTACCTGGCCAGATATGTCCCGGAGATCGAGAAGCTACCTCCGATCTTGATCTACGTCTATCGGCGCGACGGCTTCTACTTTGGAACATCTCCGATACTCTTGGCAATATCGATCTTGTGGCTGATCGTGTCGCTTCTCAGCCGAGGCTCAAAATGATTCGATATAGTTTCTCGGCTTTGTGTCGACCCAGCGTTCCCGGCGACAGCTGAAGGATTGTGGAGGCATCGATCTGGATGACAAGTCTGGACAAGGGCTGTCGGTTAGTCGAGCAGGAATTTCAGCCTGGGAGCTGCGTTGTCTATAGTCAGGGCGTCAGAGAAGTAGCTTGCAAGGCTACTCTCAGGTGGGAAGAAGAAACCCCTTATAGGCTCATACACTCCTATGCGCACAAAGCGCCGGAATGCTATCTTTCGATCTATCAGTCTGGCTGTAATTGGAGCTGCAAGAAGTGCCATTCATGGCGCTTCTCTCAGCACGCTTCAGGGGAGTGGATGTCGCCATCAGACATTGCGAGCCTTGCGAAGAAGTATGCTAAGCAGCACGGAGACAATATGTATAGGGAACCAAGGGAACACGCAACTAGCTGGCACGCTCACGAGCTCTGCCATCTCTGCGGCTCCTGCATCTTGCGTGGAGAAAGGTCAAGGCACTGCCCTCGCAGGCTCAGACTAGATCAAGTCACCATACTTGATGACGGGGTATGGGGCCCTGCAAGGAACATCATATCGTTTACGGGTGGAGATCTTGCATGTCAACCAGAATTCTACGCGAGAGCTACAAAGGAGATAAAGGACTTGGGAATGGACCTCTGGGTTCTCTTCGAGACGAATGGGTACGGTCTCACGCCAAGAAACTTGGACCTGTTTCGTGAAGCAGGCATCGACTCGTTCTGGCTCGACATAAAGGCTTACGATGAGAAAGTTCACCGAAATCTGACTGGTGCGCCGAACAAACGGATCTTAAGGTTGCCAAGGGAAATAGTTGACAGGGGATTCGTACTAGAAGTCTCTTCAGTATACATCCCCGGGTGGGTTGAGACGCCTCAGCTGAGGAATATTGCAGCGTTGCTAGCTCAAGTTGATCCTGAAATCCCATACGCAATCGTTGCGTTCTTGCCGGAACATCAGCTTACCCACGTTCCTCCTCCTACGTTTGAGCAAATGGTAGGGGCGTATAACGCTGCAAGAGATAGCGGACTCAGGAACGTAAGGTTAGGCAACATCGGGTTATTCGTCAGAACAAATGACGATTATGATACTCTAGCTTCAATCCATGCCACGAAAGCCAGTGGAGCGTTTCCCATATGACTGTCGGCGTCTTCTTTGACCCCCATCCAAGCCTGGTGAAGATGTCTAGCGTGTAGCGGGGCGCTATCTTGACTCACAGAACCTTAGTCGAGGCTTCAAGTAGGGGGGCGTGGTACCACACCTCTACCGAGCCGGCCAAAGAAAGGTGCGTTACGCCACTCCTGTCTTAGACAGAGGGCTTTGCGAACGACTACTCGTATGAGAATCTTTAGGTGAGGTGTGTTTCGACGCCTGAAATGGCTGCCTATATCTGTTGTTGGCAGCATACGTTCAACAAGGGCGGGTATATGCCCCCTCTCTCGAGTACCCAGACGCCCGCACTTGTTGTCTAATGTGCTAACCGAAACAACGATCTTCTGGAAGAACTTGGACAAAGATCAGAGGAGGAAAACGAAACGATGGGATGGGTATGTAGCCGGAGTCAGTGACATTATTCACCTATGTGAATACCCTGGCAGATCCTCTCATCAAAATCAATATCTTGTCACTAAAGAGCTATCAGCGAAGGCTCTATTCCCTGTCTTGCTACTTTCAACAGACCTGCAGATGGCTTCACAAGATATGGCGGGAGAGGATTGGTTGGGCTGCCTGGGTTGATGAAGATTACTGGGCCGGTTTGGAGAAAGGGCCTGTGAGTATGGCCGAAGACCAATACGTCGAACCCGTGCTCTTTGGCGATTCTTCTCATCTCGCCTTTTCCCCATAGGGCTCCCGCGTCATGAACGACCCCTATCTTCCAACCTAATACCTGCGTTGAATTGATCTCGGGAAATCGTGTTCTAACCTCCTGCGGATCCATGTTCCCGTGAACAGCAATGACTGGCGCTATTCTCTCAAGGTCTTCGATTACTTTGAGGTGAACTAGGTCTCCGGCGTGGACTATGAGGCTTGTCTCTTCAAAGATATCAAGGATTCTCTGCGGTAGCTTGGCGACTCTGGAGAGGATATGCGTGTCTGACAACAGGCCTACGAGCTTCATCTCTCTTCTCGAATTGACATGCCGTTCCAGACTGGATTGTAAGCCTATCGATGACTGAAGCATCGGAATGTCAGCCATTCAGCCACACTTCTATTCTCAGACGCTTAAGCTCTACTTAGACTCCACGAAAACAGGCTCAAGGAACGCTTCGACGAACAATTTGACCGTGGCGTTGACGTTACCTAGCGTGTCGGCGGTCATATGCTGTGGCCAAACCTCTGTGACTTGGAGGAAGCGGTCAAGCATGGGACCCTGTAGGTATGACAATTCCTTCTTCAACGTTTCAACAGGCGATCCCTGCAGCACTTGTCTAATCGCTATCGTGCACGCAGCATCTTTGAGACGGCTCGCCGCGCACAGGGTAACTGCGGCCGGCTTCCCCTGCGCCATACTCCAAGCCTTTAGATCATCTTGCGATGCCGCTAAGACATGAATCGAATATGCAAGTTGATCCTCCACATATCCTTTCTCCACGAGAAGCCTTGTAACCTCGAAGTCCTTCACTGCGATCGAAACCAAGTACAGAATCGAGGACGAGTAGTTCTTTGCAAGCCGAAATCTCTCGCACGCTTCAAGAAGTGGAGGCGGTATGGGGAACACGTAGTGTTCAGCGGAGCCGTGAAGGATTGAGTGGCCAACCTCGTGTCTTAAGGCGCCCACCTGAATGAGTGGGGAGATATGCTTCAACCTTTCGAGGCATACCGCTATTCTAGGCGTTCCCTGCCATGCGTCGTGGATGGCAAAGAATTGCTCGCTGAGAGCTTCCGACAAGACCCCTAACCTCTGCCTTTCATACGCGTAGAATGAGTTCATCTGCGCCGACCTCTCGAAAAGCAGAAGATCCAGAAGCTCCACATCGTGCGGAGCCAACCTGTGGTAGCACTCTTCAATCGTATTCCTGATGCTTCTCACCTTGTCGTCCGGAACGTTGCCAAATCTCTGCAGGATTATGTCTGGTATCAGAATAGACATCCCCAAATTCCGAGATTGATCTTCGTGACGCCGCTGTGCATGGCAACCATGATGTACGCCATACCTTGCAGAGCATCTCTTGCGGTGGTAAGGAGAGGTTACGAACGATAAATAAATCGCGTCGCCTTTAGGATCTCTTCGGTGCTGCTAGTGGTCAATTGGCCAGAGATATCGCGAATCGAGGCTGAACCGATCTTCAGAATAGCCGGGACAGCAATTAGGCCAGACCTAGTCGGCGTGGAAAGCCAAAGGCATCCGCCTGCCTGATTTCGAATCATGACATCCGAACCTGTTGAAGGCTGCGCAAATGACTCCCATGGGAATTAAACTTGAGCGGTGGTTGTCAGGCGCCAAGAGAGTCGTTGTGCTCTGTATTGGAAGCCGAATTCGCTCCGACGATGCCTTCGGCCCTGTTCTTGCAGATGAGCTGAAAGGAAAGGTGCCGACGCATGTCGCTGTCATAGATGCCGGAAACGTTCCCGAGAACTACACCGGTGCCATGCGGAGATTCAAACCAACCCACATTCTAATGGTCGACGCTGC
>Ga0209725_1000796_pt1 | contig 18603 bp, 15 predicted proteins | sample I18A1metaG_FD_184145 | JGI IMG/M metagenome (GOLD analysis project Ga0209725, IMG submission 184145) | Lake sediment bacterial and archeal communities from Gulf of Boni, Indonesia to study Microbial Dark Matter (Phase II) - ​I18A1 metaG... | ecosystem: Environmental > Aquatic > Freshwater > Lake... | reverse complement strand
CGAAGTGCCTTCCTCCCCCCTCGGTCAAGTAAGCTAGAACTTCATCGCCTCCTTTCAATTCAGTGACTGATTTTGAGCCATTTTCAGTCACAAGTCTGATGGTCTCAGCGTTTTGAACTATTGTCTTAATTCTTCTCCTAGAGCATTCAGCTTCGATAAGCAGCAACGGCCTAAACTCAATTTTCACCCTTCCCACGTTTGCAAGTCTCATATTTCCCTCCTTGTCAACTATGAGAATTTCGTCGCCTGCCTTCAGTTCTGAAAGGTACCGTGTATTGCTCAGCGAAGACAAAGTGTACAGGGATACTGATCCAGCATTTACTCTGAAGGGGCGAGGTTCGACGTATGGGTTTCCATGAACTTCAGCTTCAACGAGGAAAAAACCTGCTGATTGGCATCCTACAAGCACTCCTTCACCGGGCTTCATTAGATCACAAGTGTCCACGCATACACGGGCGCCTGTTCCAATTTGCTTGACTTCCACAATTTTAACCGGTAATAGCTCAATTCTCGGTGCCTGTCCTCTTAAAAGTGCAGCTGTTTTGTTAAGCTCGCTGGGGTCTGATGTTACTAAAACAACTCCGTCAACTCCCAGTTCCAATGCTTCTAATGCCAGTTTTGCTTCATCAAAATGCGAAACTTCGGCGAGTAGTTTGCTTCTTCCACGATTTTTTGCGATAATATTCTCTAGAGGGATGACTTTCCAGTCTGGACAGTCAAGAATTACATAGTTGACGGAAAGTCTTGCGGCCTTGAGAGTAGTCTCTTCGTCGTCCCTTCCTCTTACGGTCACCCTGACGGCGACAAGTTTGCCCAAGTTTTTCAACTTGGTAATCTTTTTCTCGTCAAAGCTATCTAGCACATGGATGTTGCACTTGCCTGAGCTAGCTGCTACATTGATTCCTGTTTTTTCAGCTTTTTCTGCGTCTTGCCCTTCAACCATTACAGCATCACATACGTTTGCTGCAAGTTCTAATATGTTGTTTTTTACGTTTCTTGGAGTTGATTCGTCAATTTTGACCCATAGTTCCTTCAATGGAATTCACCGAGAATCCTTAAGGCCTCTTGAACTGAAGCGTCCCCGTGGACAATGGCAGACAGTGCCTTGACCATAAGCGACGGATTAGTATGCTGAAACACGTTTCTGCCAATGGAGAGCCCAGAACCTCCAGCTTTAATCGAATCGTATGTCATTTGTAGAACGTCTTCGGCGGACTCCATTTTAGGGCCTCCCGCCATTATGACTGGAACTGGACAGCTCTGTACGACTTCCCTAAAGGTTTCGATGCTTCCAGTGTAGTTTGTTTTGACTATGTCAGCGCCCAACTCTGCACCTAATCTAGCGGCATGTGCGACTAAAGCGACGGCATGTTCATCCTTTATCGCTGGACCCCTTGGATACATCATGGCCAGCAGAGGCACACCGTAACTGTCGCAATCCGCAGCAACTCTGCCCAACTTTTCAAGCATTCTATCTTCTTTTTGCGCGCCTACGTTGACGTGGACGGAGACAGCGTCTGCGCCGATTCGCAAAGCTTCTTCCACAGAGCATATTTGCACCTTGTTGTCTGGATCGGGGCTAAGGCTGGTGATACCCGAGAGGTGAATAATTAAACCTACATCTCCTACGTCAACGTGTTTTGCTATTCCTTTGTGCACTATTAAAGCATCTATTCCGCCCTTCAGCAGTTGGTTGACGATCTCCTGCATTTTCACTAGCCCTTTAATGGGTCCTACAGTGACGCCGTGATCCATGGGAACTATGACGGTTCGTCCGTCTTCTCGAAAGATTCTTTTTAATCGTCTTTTTTTACCCGAATCCATGATCCTCGCCTTTAAATGTACTTTTTAGTTTTCAGATACTCTGCATTCAGGATGGCGCAGCCGGCGGCACCTCTGATGGTGTTGTGCCCAAGGACAATGTACTTCACTCCTCCCAGAGCAGAGTCTTCTCTAACTCTACCTACCACGATGCTCATGCCTTTTCCCTCCATGCGGTCCAGTCTAACCTGAGGGCGGTCTTCTTCACGTCTAACGACAACTGGTTTCGGAGGAGCGGATGGAAGCTTGAGCTTCTGCGGTTCTCCTACAAATCTTTCCATCGAAGCCGCAACAATTTCGGGATTTGCATCCCGTGCCAACTCAGCAAAAACAGCCTCCACATGTCCGTCTAGACTCGGAACTCTATGACAACTGGCTGAAACCTTAAAATCAGCTTGCCTCAAAGGTGATCCAAGGATTTTTAGGGATTCTTCCTGGATTTTTTCTTCTTCATAGGGAATAAAAGGAAGAATGTTGTCTATTATGTCAAGCGAGGCGACGCCTGGGTAACCTGCGCCTGAGAGAGCTTGCATTGTAGAAACTATCACTTTGTTGATTCCAAAGTCGTCGTAGATAGGTTTCAAGGAAAGAGTTAAAAGTGCGGTACAGCAGTTTGGATTCGTCACGATAGCCCCACTCCATTTTCTTCTCTTGCGTTGTTCTTCAATAAGGCAAGCGTGATCGCAGTTCACTTCGGTATTCATCAAGGGAACATCAGGTTCCATTCGATGGGCAGAAGCATTGCTCACTACGACATACCCAGCCTTGGCAAAGTCTTCTTCAACTTTTCCAGCAACTTCAGCTGGTAAGGCGGAAAAGACCAAATCCGCGTCTTTCACGGCACTTGCGGTTATCTCTGCGACTTCTAGATCAGCCACATCCTCCGGAATTCGACTTGGCATTCTCCAGTTTGCTGCTTTTGAATATTTCATCCCAGCACTCTTTTCTGAGGCTGCCACAACGGAAACCTCGAACCACGGATGCCCACTCAACAGGTGAATAAAGATTTGGCCAACCATGCCAGTGGCGCCTAAGACAGCTGCTTTCAGCATTTCCTGTCGCCTCCCAAGGATTTTTTGACTAACTCCAAGACTCTTTCTCGCTCGTTCCAATCCACAAAGAGAAGAATGCTAGAAGCAATTGTTAAGATGCCAAAAATATTTATTCCATTCAGTCGCAGAGTTTCCGAGATTTTTCCAATTATACCATGTGTTTCTTCCAAGCCGACGCCGCTGATCTTCAGAAAAGCTAGGTCTTTTTTGACCGACATGGCGATGGCTTCTGGATGGTTAATAATTGTTTCGTGGATTATGTTGAGAAGCAAATCCATGCCCTCTTCCTCCGAAATATACAAAATCATTGAGTTGCTGTTCAGAGACAACCCAAATAACGTCGAGTAAATTTTGGTTTTTTCAAGAATCTCTTGGACGATGGCGAAGTTCTCAGAAAGTCTTTGACCTAAAATGGTCACGGATGCCACAGGAGAAGAGTGCGCTGGGGCTATGTCTAGTTCAGTTGATAATTCTCCTGTAATTAGAGTCCCTTTATCGGTTAAATTGCCACATTCATGATTAATTACCCTGACGTTTACTGAAGAATGTTTGTATTTCAACGCTTTACTGTGGATGAATTTTGTCCCCGAATTAGCCAGCCCCACCAAAGTGTTGACATCAATTTCTTGGATTCTTCTGGGATGAGCCACAATCTTGGGATCAGCCGACATGATTCCATCAGCGTCTGTGACCAAAACGACTTCGTCAGCCTTTAGCGCCTTAGCAAGAATAAAGGCTGTGGTGTCACTCCCGCCTCGTCCGAGAGTTGTTACTTTTCCATCATATGTTCTTCCTACAAAGCCCGCAATAACTGGAATTACACCCTTTTCGACCGAAGGAAGCACATGCTGTTCGACCCTTTTCTGGCACTCTTCCAAGATTGGATTCGCGTCAGAGAAGGAATCATCCGTTATTATAGGCCAATCTTTGTCCAATGGGTCGAAGTAACGGGATTCAACGCCGTTAGTTTTTAGAGCTGCGGCGAATATTCGGATGCTAGTTCTTTCGCCCATGGCCAAGATATCGTCCAGTTCTTTCTTGTCGACTTTTCCGTTAGAAGCATTTTTTGCAGTGCTTAGAAGAATATCGGTGGTTTTTCCCATGGCTGAGACGACCACGGCAACTTTAGTGCCCTTTTCAACTTCCTTGACGACAGCATTAACTGCTTTAGACATATGCTCATAATCGGATAGACTAGAGCCACCATATTTGACGACAATTTTTTTGCAACAATCAATCTTTTCTTTCATAAACTATCAACTCCAGACGCCCAGAAACTAAACCAAATTCTTCGTTGTTGTTCTGGGCTTAGTTAAAATAATAAAAGTTATAGGTGAAGCTATAGAACTGCGTTGAACCCGGCAATTTGTTTGCAAGATTCTTCATTATAGCCTCGAACCTTCTGAATAGACGATATTTTCTAATATAAAAAAGTTTCGGAACGAACAAAATTTGCAACGAGCTCATTTGCTGAAGAGTGAACTCCCCAATGTGCCTTGAGGCATTGTTTGCGTGGTTAAGTGAGGGTAGAATTTACTTTGATTATCTGAGGAACTCTTCCAGCTATCCCAGTCATGCCTCGGTAGATTATGAAAACTCCATCGACTCCTTGTATGGACAAAGCTCTGCGGATACCTCGCCGAATGGCTCGACGACAATCTTTACCCTTGATCACGTTTCCAACTGCTGTGGCCGCAGCATCAGCCAATCCAGCGTCTTTGCAAAAAATTGTAACTGCTTCAGCCTCGCCGAAACTTAACGCGTGGCTGAACAGGCCTGAACTGGTGGCAACGCCTATCGGAAAATCCGTTAGTCTGAAACCTACTTTCCGCGAAAGAGACGAATCTCCGGCTGAAAGAGCGACGTAGATTGGTCTACTTGAAATTGCTGACACTTCACCACCATTCTCTACAACCGCTACCTTGCTTCCATGACAAGCCATATCTTTGACTGCTAGATCAGCTAAAACTCCTGCAACAGCAGCCATTGGGCCGACGTTTGCCTTTCTAGCCGCTTCTGCCATAAGCCTCACTACCAGAGGTGCATTGCTCACCACAACGGGTCTGAGAGAATACTGAAATAGAGGATGATTTTTGGCGTACTCCTCTATGTTCTTCCTGTGGTATTTGATCGATGTGATGGCTCTTCTAACTGCGCGTTCTTTGTCGCTTATTATGGTGCAGTTTGTTTCTTTGTGCTGAAAAGCCTCTTTGAACTGAATTTTTAACGCCATTTCAGTTTCCCACTAGTGCGAGTTACTCTTAGACTTGGAAACATTTTGCCTAATCGATTTTATAGCTCTTGATGGACACGCGTCAACGCAAATGCCGCACGCGCTTCCAACGCATTTGTCTTTATCAAAAAACACCGTAGAATCTTCTAGGGACTTAATGGCGTTCATAGGACAAAGTGACACACAAGCGCCGCAACTGAAGCATTTTTCGCCATCTACTTCAATAAGTTCCGGAACTGTGACCACGACTCCTTTTTCGCGGAAGGCTCCAATTATGTTCTCTGAGAGAGCAGTTGGTATCTCTGCGAGGATTTCTCCACCCGCAGAATCGATGTGAGCGCTTATTATGTTGACAGGGACTTTTTGTTCGAGGATAACTTGGGCAGTTATGGGCTGCTCAACCAGCTTTTCTGAGAATTTGAGTAGAATTCTCACTCTGATCTCACCTGCCTAGGAGTTTCGAGACATCTTCTGACGTGATTATTCCCAACACTTTCTTTTCATCGTCTATTACTGGAAGAGCAGAAATGCTGTGTTGCGCCATCTTTATTGAAGCAGTCTCTAGGGGTTCATCAAGCTTCGCAGCTATGACACGCCTCGTTATTATATCGACCAACATCTTTTTCCCTTCAGCCATAGCTCTAGTAATGTCCCATGAGGTCACTATGCCGCTCAGTCTCCCTTTGCCATCAACAACGACGATGTGGTTGACGGAATGAAGTATTATTCGCTCAGCAATCGCCTTCATTTCTTCATCTTCTTTACACGTTACAGCAGTATGCATTACGTCCCTCACAAAAGGAACGTACTCGGTCTGTTTCATGGGCTTGAAGGCGCCTTCGACTGGAAGACTCTCAATTGGAGCGGTCAGATAGAATTGGCCAGTCTCAACCCAAAATTTAACTGTTTCAGCGATCTTGCGTGCTATTTTCAGACTTGAAAGAGAGCTGACTCTAACTTTTTTGTCACAAATGGTTATTGTGCCCGACTTTAGTTCTTTGTAGCTTACTCTTCCGAGTTTCGGACGATCCCGGCGCTGAACGCCATAATCAACTATGTCGGTGAAGACTTCTTCATCCCGTATTGCTGTCTTTCTAGCTAATCCTTCGTTCAAAATTGGTATTGGGATGCCTATTCCAACGTAGAGGGTTGTTCCATATTTGGTAAAAGATGCTCCTTTAATAAAATCGGAGCTCATTTTTTTGCAGTCTCCTCGAACCATTATTGTGCCGGAAAGGTTTTTTGGGTCGTGCTGTGTTCCTTCACCTATGACGTAACCTAGACCCCCACCTAGGAAAATGCGGGTTCCAATGCCTATTGTCTCATAATCCGGATCGTTCATCAATGGGTTCAAGGCTCCTGCGCCAGAGAATGTTGCATTTCTAAACCGAGGGAGAAGTTTGCCCATGTAGGTGTAAATGGTCTCATCGCGACTGTTCACGGCACAAGCGTAACGCTGATAGCAGTTTCGGAAGTTCAACAAAATGAATTGGTTCAAGTCACCCTTTGTGATGTTTGTTTTCAGTTTTGTTCTTGGATAGCAGTCAGTTCCATACGCTGTGGCCCTAAGTTCAACTTCCTCTCCGCTAACAAGGTCCTCGATCACATGCCCTCCGCCATATTCGAAGGGCCTAGTTTCTGACATAGATGTAGCCCCAATGTACAGATCCACAGCAGCACCAGGATGGCAGATTTCAACGTCGTTTAACCATGCCTTTTGAATTTTGATGGGAGGATCAGAATGGCCAAGGTTGATGATGGCTCCGGAGGAACACATAGCCCCAAAAGTTCCGGTTGTTACAACGTCAACCTCTTTAAAAGCAACTTCGACGCCACTTGTTTCCACAAGTTCTTTCATTTCTTCGGCAGTTAAAACCTGGATATCGCCCTTCTTTATTTTTTCATTGATCTCAGCTATGGTGCGTTTATTTTCTTTTTGTTTGAGCGGTGATACCTCCAATATTCCCATTCAAGATTTCAATTCTTATATAAATAGTTTTTGAAGAAACAAGTAATGCAATGTTAGCCCATTGTAGTCACTGTGCCTCGACGTTTCGCATAAGTGCGCAAGCATTGCACATGATCACATCCTACAGTCGGTCAGAGTTATAAACTGCACCAAAACTCTTGCCCATAAAGGATGAAGCGAATCAGACTATGACCGCACAGCCCACCTCTAACGTGCGCTTCAGTTGGTGAAAAACATTCGAGCGCGCTTATCATACTCTATAATAGATTTAGTTTATTTCCAGAGACGTATGGTTTCTTAGAGCGTTTGCTAAGCTATCAGCTAATTCTAGATTTGTTATTATTGGAACCCCAAATTCAACTGCCTTTCTTCTTATTAGATAACCGTCCGTAATAGCCTGTGTCTCAATCTTATTCGGATGGGGCGTATTAATTACAAAACTTAATTTCCTTGCCACAAGAAAGTGCAAAACGTTTGGATTTTTCCCGTCACTTATTTTGTAAATATTTTCACAATCAATGCCATTTTTTCTTAATGCTTCTGCTGTATGTTCAGTCGCAAATATTTTGTAACCATTGTTCGAGATTTTCTTTACGATCTCAACCGCTTTTTCTTTTTCGCCACCCACGCTTATCAATATAGAGTCTCCCCTCTCAGGAACCCTTGTTCCGCCTGCAATCATTGATTTTAAAAATGCTTCCTCAAAACTATTACCAAAACATGCAACTTCTCCGGTGGAAACCATTTCTACACCTGTTACAGGGTCTGCGCCTTCCAGTCTCATAAAAGAAAACTGAGGATACTTGACACCGAACTTTTCTGCAACCGCCTCAGCATCTTCTATTTTTTCATCCAGCATGGCAGAAGCAGCAATATCCATCAAGTTCTTTCCAACAGTCTTAGAAACAAATGGCATACTCCTTGAAGCTCTAAGATTACACTCTATAACGTAAACACTGCCATTTTTTACTAGATATTGTATGTTAAACGGCCCCTTGATATGCAGACCCCTTGCAACCTTTCTTGTAATTTCTCTTATTTTTTCTTTAACATCTTCATCAATAGTTAAAGAAGGAAGAGACATTGTAGCATCTCCAGAATGTACTCCAGCATTCTCTATATGCTCAATTATTGCTCCAATGAATACATTCTTACCGTCGCAAACACCGTCAACTTCAACTTCTCTTGCATTGAGAATAAACTTTGAAATAACCACAGGATACTCTCTGGAAACTTCTGTAGCTTTTTTCAAATAATCTTCAAGCTGAGACTCGCCAAATGCAACACTCATGGCCGATCCAGAGAGGACATAAGAAGGTCTTATTAGAACAGGATAACCAATTTTATTAGCAAATAACTTTGCCTGTTTTATGCTCTCTAACCTGCTCCATTCTGGCTGTTCTATTCCCAAGCTATCCAATAAATCGCTAAACTTTGATCTATCCTCAGCTCTATCTATATCCGCTGCAGAAGTTCCGAGGAGTTTCACTCCGTTTTTCACGAGCTTTAAAGCAAGATTGTTCGGTATCTGCCCACCAACACTTACTACAACACCGGAAGGCCGCTCTTTCCTTACTATGTCTAAAACCCTTTCCAAGGTCAACTCTTCAAAATACAATTTATCTAATACATCAAAATCAGTCGAAACGGTCTCTGGATTGCAATTAACCATTATAACTTCCTCTATTCCTTTCTCTTTTAATGACCATGTCAAATTCACGCAGCACCAGTCAAATTCAACACTTGAACCTATCCTGTAACAACCCGAACCGAGGACAACAACTTTGTTTTTCTCAAGAAATTCTATGTCATTAGTGTCACTGTTGTATGTAAAGTAAAGATAATTTGCCGTCTCTGACCATCTTTTTGCCGTTCTAATTTGCTTTACAAAAGACTCTATTCCAAAGACTGTTTTCAATTCTCTGATTTCTGCTTCATCTTTATTAAAGAACTTCCCAATTTTTCTATCAGAAAATCCAAGAAGCTTTGCCTTCTTCAGATTTTCTTCAGACAATTCAGATTTTTTCAGAACATTTTCAAAATCAACAATATTTTTTATTCCCCTCAAAAAGGAAGGATCAATTCCAGTTAATTCATAAATTTCCTCTGTTTCTATTCCCCTTCTAACGGCTTCAACAATATAAAAAAGTCTTTTGTCAGTGGGATTAGCTAGTTCAGCTCTAATTTTTTCTAAGTTATGTTCATTTAGCTCATCTGTCAATTCTTTGTTAATGTCCAGCATTCTCACTGCTTTTTGCAAGGCTTCTTCAAATGTTTTGGCGATAGCCATGACTTCTCCGACGGATTTCATTTGTGTTCCTAGTCGACGGTTTGGAGTTTTGAACTTTTGAAAATCCCATCTCGGCATTTTAACAACAATGTAGTCAACATCAGGTTCAAGAGCAGCTGCTGGCTCATTTGTAGTTTTATTCTTTATTTCAGCTAGTCTATAACCTAGAGCAATTTTAGCTGTAACATAAGCAATTGGATAACCAGTTGCTTTGGAAGCTAAAGCTGAACTTCTTGATAACCTTGAATTTACTTCTATTACTCTATATTCTCCTGTTTTCGGATGCACAGCGAATTGGATATTGCATTCTCCTACCAAGCCGAGTGCTCTCAGGACAGCGAAACTGGTTGCTTTCAATTTTTTATATTCATCATCGCTCACGGTTTGAGAGGGAGCAACAACTATGCTGTCACCAGTGTGGATCCCCATAGGGTCAAAATTTTCCATGCTACAAACAATCATACAGTTGTCATCGTGATCCCTCAAGACTTCATATTCAATCTCTTTCCACTTTCCAACATATTCTTCAATTAGAACTTGAGAAATTCTGCTGTGGGCGAGGCCGATCGCAGCAATCTTTTTCAAATCTTCTACGCTGAAGGCCGCACCTGTTCCTTGCCCACCCAAAGTGTAAGCCACTCTTATCATGACAGGATAGCCAATTTCTTCTGCTGCTCGAATAGACTCTTCGATTGTGTTTGCTTTCTTACTTTTGGGTATCGGTATTCCTGCTTCAAGCATAGTTTTTCTAAATAAATCTCTGTTATCTGCACGTTCTATGGCTTCAATACTTGTTCCTAAAACTCTTACGTTATATTTCCCAAGTATGCCCCTTTCTGCTAATTCTGTGCCACAATTAAGAGCAGTCTGGCCGCCGAAGCTAAGCAAAATTCCGTTTGGTCTTTCTTTCGCAATAACTTTTTCGACAAACTCCGGTGTTATTGGCAGAAAATAGGCTTTATCGCCTACAAATTTTTTGTCTGTTTGTATTGTTGCGATGTTTGGATTAACTAGAACAACTTCTATTCCCTCTTCTTTTACAGCCTTGATCGCCTGCGCGCCTGAATAGTCGAATTCGCCTGCCTCACCGATTTTGATCGCTCCACTTCCTATTATCAAAACTTTGCTGATAGAGTCAATTTTCGGCATTTTTGACTTTATCCTCCATGATCATGGGTGAGTTTAGAATTGAAAGGCGAAAAGCCATAATTGCCCACGAGAGATAGCCAACTATCGAAGTTGAGAGCGCATCCTCACTCGAAACCTTTGCTATCGCCCCAAAACCGTGACCGATGAAGAAAGTGTCACCCTCTAAAACCAGAAAAGCTTTCTTGTTCTTGTTGGAGCTAAGTTGAGGCGCCAATGCCCTATACTACCTAACAGCTTTGATTTTTAAATTTTGCGCTCCTGAATCTTGTGAAAGTGAATGAGACTTAACAGTGGATTCTAGTTTGTCGTTAGCTTCAGCTAATTTGCGCTTTTTTTTTGTCAAGTTGGATCTTGAAAGGATTATTCGCTTTTTACGAATTTGCAGCATTCTGTTAACTTCGGGAAAAGAAGGCCCCCCTCTCACACTGTAGGCTTCAACTAGTTTGGATGGATCCGCAACTTCGCATATGTCCTCCACGCTTACATTTAGCTTAAGTTCCGCGCAGTTTTGCGCGACCTTTTGCAGCAATTCTGGGGTTGCATCTAAGAAGGTTAGCTTGGATTCTGTTAAGACTCTAACAAGTGCACCGACGATTTTATGTGCTACCCTAAAGGGAACATTATATTTGCGAACAAGCATATTAGCTAGTTCCGTTGCAGCTGAAAAGCTGATTAGAGCTTTGTCGAAAAAGTTCGCTGTTACTTTGAAGTTTGGAACGAGTTTAGAGAACATATCTAAAGAGGCAATGGTGATTTCTAGAGATTCCCAGAGTCTAGGGGTAATTTCTTGGAAGTCAAGGTTGTAGCTAGATGGCAGCGCCTTCATCGTAGTAGTAGACGTGACAAAGTTGCCGAGCATGTGGCTTGCTCTTGCACGGATAACTTCGAGGACATCAGGGTTTTTCTTCTGAGGCATTATGCTGCTTGTAGAGGAAAAACTGTCTGGAAGGTCAATAACCCCGAAATCTGCAGAACTCCAGATGATAAGATCTTCAGCTAAACGACTCATGTTCACCGCAATCAATGTAAGGATTGCCAACGTTTCCAGTATGAAGTCACGGCTGCCTACAGCATCAATTGAATTTTCCATCACGTCGTCAAAACCTAATAGTGCAGCTACCCTATCACGATTTATCGGAAAGCTTGAAGTTGCTAAGGCTCCAGCACCCATGGGACAGAGGTTGACGCGCTCAAAAGTTTCCTCCAACCGCTGTAGATCTCTTTCTAGTGCATCCGTGTGCGAGAGAAGATAATGGGCAAAGGTTATTGGTTGGGCTGGTTGTAGATGTGTGTATCCTAAAATGACTGTTCTTACGTGCTTCTCAGCTGTCTTGACTAGGGCGTCTTGCATTGCCACAACAGAAAACATCAATTGGATTAAATCTTTCCGCAGCTCCATCCTAATGGCTGTTGCCACCTGGTCGTTTCTGCTTTTGGCAATATTGAGATTTCCGCCGATTTTCAATCCAGCTCTCTCAGTGACCTCTTCTTCGACAGCCACGTGAACGTCTTCAACCGAGGATTTCAATTTGATGTGTGAGAATTGGCTTAAGACTTCAAGGAGCTTAGCTCCATCTTGCCAACTGATGATCTTTTGCTCCATCAACATGACTATATGAGCTTTGTTGATAGCCACAACAGCATTTGAAAGCTTTCTGTCATCCTTTAGGGAGGAAGTAAATTTAACAACGTCTTTTCTTGTGGAACGCAGCCTTCCTCCCTGCAAGATTCCAGACATTCACGCAACCTTCGAAAGCTGCTCATGTTGGACATTTGGCAAGGGCTGAATTGCACTCGGAGTCTCGTTCAGTTTCTTTTTCAGAGCGTTGAAGGTTTTTGTTTGGAGCCCCCACAGTTCGATGAAACCTTTTGAGAAGGCTTGGTTGAAAGTTGTCTTAATGTCGTACGTTGCCAAGTTCAGATCGTAAAGGGACATAGGCGAAGAGCGCCCAACTACTCGTAGTCCCCCCTTATACAGTTTAACCCGAACTTCGCCCTCCACACGCTCTTGGGTTTTGTCGATGAAAGCTTCAAGGTCTTCTCTCAAGGGATCCATCCATAAACCCGTGTAAGCCAAGAAGGTCCATTGAGCGTCGATTTCCTCCTTAAATAAGACTTCGTGACGCGTAAGAACCATCTTCTCTAGATCTTTGTGGGCTTCCAAAAGAACTGTTGCGGCTGGGCATTCGTAAACTTCCCTTGATTTGATGCCTACAAGCCTGTCTTCAATATGGTCTATGCGGCCAATGCCATGTTTTCCGGCAGTTACGTTTAACGTTTCGACTAAAGTTACCGGATCCAAGGTTTCTCCATTCAAAGCAGTCGGAACGCCGCCTTCAAACTTGACATTAACGTATTCAGGCGTGTCCGGGGCCTTTTCAGGCGAAACTGTCCATTCAAAAGCATCTTCTGGCGGTTCATGGCCAGGATTTTCCATAGGTCCACACTCAATTGATCGACCCCACAAGCTTTGATCTATGCTATACGACTTGGCTGACAAAGAAACGGGAATTCCGTGCGCCATTGCGTATTCTATTTCTCCATCTCTCGTCAGGCCCCACTCTCGAACTGGCGCAATTATTTTAAGGTCTGGAGCCAATGAGCTGATGGACACATCGAAGCGAACTTGGTCATTGCCTTTGCCCGTGCAGCCATGAGCAAAGGCTGACGCACCTTCCCTATCTGCAATTTCAACCATTTTTGATACTATTAGCGGACGGGACAAACTACTGCTTATTGGATATTTCCCTTCATAAAGAGCGTTCGCCTTTACGGCTGGAAAGATATAATTGACGGCAAATTCTTGTTTGGCATCTATTGAGTAATGCTGCAGAACTCCTAATTTTTTCGCTTTTTCTTCAATTTCCTTCAAATTCTCTTGTTGACCAACATCAACCGTTACGGTTATTACGCTCGCATCGTACTTCTCTTGAAGCCATTTTATCAACACCGACGTGTCTAGTCCGCCGGAGTACGCTAACACGATTTTTTCGGTCACTCTACTCCCCCAATTCTAACCTTAAATTGTTTTTTTCCCTAGCTGACAAAGCGTTCTTTTAAACTTTGCGACTTTTTTGTTACAAAGTAAGCTTTAAATGTTCCAAACAATACATTCTGAAGGCATGACAGTCGCCCAAGAAGTAAGAGACTACTTGAAAAACAAGCCCTATTTACTTGAAGCGTTGGAAAAAGGCATAGTTAACCTTAGCGAATTGTCGAGGCAGATTAGGAAAGAGCTTAGAACCGACAACGTAGTTGCAGTAAAAGCTGCGTTAAGAAGGTTTTCTGAGGAACAGCGAAAACACAGACGGAAAAGGGAGGAAAAAGTTTTACAGCTTCTGAAGAAGAGCAGAATAGCAGTCTATGATGGAAAATCTGTTGTTATTACGGATAAGCAACTGGAAAAGGAGAACGAAATGAAGGTGAATCTAGCAGGCAAATTTGTTTATCTGATGGAGAAGAATAGCCTGGCCGAAATTTCTGACGCATGGAGAGTTCATGAGAACTGCACAATGATAGTCATACATTCACCCGAGGAGTTAGAAGCTACACCCGGAGTAGTCGCTTTTTTAACGGCATTATTGGCGGAGCAGGGCATTAACATAATAGAGTTCATTTCTTGCTGGACGGAAACGATTATTGTTGTAAAAAAAGAGGACAGCCTCAAAACTTATGAAATCTTGTCCAGCGCAATGGACTGACAGAATTTGAATAAATAGTTTGGCAACTTGCGGCTACCCAACCAATCGCTCAGTTTTTATGCAATTCGGTTAATTTAATTATGGCTTCTCTATACACCTTAATGCTGTCCAAGTATTCCTGAATATCAATCCTTTCGCTTGGCGTATGATCCAGATGGGAGTTTCCTGGCCCATATGTGACTATTGGTATTTTCATAGATCTACCAAGTATATTCATGTCACCTGTTCCTGTTTTTCTCAGAAGAATGGCATTTTTGCGTCTCACCTTTCTAATGGACCAACACAGTGCCTTGACAAGAGGCGAATTTTCATCAACCTCGAAGGGATCCGTTAGATCCACGATTTTTACTTTTACCGAGACCTTTGGATTACGAGTCTGATATTGTTTGATCCCGCCATTTATTTGATCAAATACTTGAGATGGTGCAAATTGTGGAGGAATTCGGACATCGAGGTGCATATCGCATTGAGATGGGACCTTAGAGGCCGTCTCTCCTCCTTCTATTTTGATTAAGCATGAAGTAACTGAGTAAAAGGGACTTCCAAGTTTCTCTTGAGGCAAATGGAGTTCTTGGATTTCTTTCCAGAGTTCAAATGCCTTTTCGATGGCGTTTTCATAAAGCCATGGAGCAGCAGAGTGACCAGTTTGTGTTTTGCATGCTATCTTGAGGCGCAGACTTCCTTTGTACCCGATTGTGATCTTTTCAACCCCGCTTGGTTCTCCAAATATGGCATAATCAGCAGAGAGGCCCTTTTTTACGAGGTGTTTAATCCCTCTGCTTGATCCTTCTTCATCGACCACTCCGACGACTAGAATTTTGGGTGAAAAGTTTTCTTTAGCAAGCATGTGTGCGGTGACGATCATTGCCGCTAGTGAGGTTTTAGCGTCAACGGCTCCCCTACCATACAATTTGTTGTTTTGGGCTCGCACAGGAATGCATCCTGCAACAGTGTCCATGTGTCCACACAACAGAATAGTAGGCTTGCCCTGACCGACTTCTCCAATTACGTTCCCAACATCATCCCTCTGCACGCAAAAACCCAACCTCTCCATCTCTTCTGCAAGGAACTTGGAGATCCCTTCTTCTTTACCAGACGGGCTATAAATGCTTAACAGCTCAGTTAGAAGGTGAACCGCGTAATCTCGCATCTTTCTCTTCTCCTATAACCACGTCTAGGACGCAGAGCACTTTGTCGATTTGCTCTTTTTGAATGACCAAAGGAGGTAGAAAACGCAGGATGTTCCTTCCCGCATCGAGAATAAGAACCCCTCTATTCATGGAGTTGATGAGAATGTTTAAGGCGTCAACCCGAAGCTCCACGCCTATCATAAGACCTAAGCCACGAACCTCTTTTATGATTTTATGACGAGCTTGAAGGTTTCCTAGTTTTTGCTTAAAATATTCCCCAAGCATGGCTGCTCTTTCTGGAAGTTTTTCATTCACTAATACATCAATTGTGGCACTTGCGGCTGCGCACACTAAAGGACTACCGCCAAAAGTGCTTGAGTGTTCCCCGACTTTCAAAGTGCGCATTATATCCTCTTTGGCTACAGTCACGCCCATAGGAAGACCGCCGGCTACTGACTTTGCCAAGCAAATGATGTCTGGAACAACACCCCAGTGTTCAAATGCGAACATTTTTCCAGTGCGTCCAAACCCTGTTTGAACTTCATCAAAGATTAGAAGAACATTTTTTTCATCGCAAATTTCCCTTAAGCCTTGAAGAAAATCGTTGTGTGGAAGTCTAATTCCACCTTCTCCACGAATTGGCTCCACTAGGATGGCGGCGGTTTTATCGGATATGGCCTCCCTTACCTTTTTGAGATCGTCAGGCGGAACATGTTTAAACTCAGGAACTAAAGGTTTGAAAGGATCACGATACTTCTTGTCCCAAGTTGCGGATAGGGCACCCATGGTTTTCCCGTGAAAGGCGCCCATCATGGCGATTATTTCAGGTTTACCAGAAAATTTGCGAGCCAATTTAATGGCACATTCAATTGTCTCAGCGCCGCTATTTGCAAGAAAAACTTTGGTGAGGCCTTCGGGGGTCAATTGTGTAATCTTCTGCAAAAGTTCTGCCCGTACATCATTGTAGAAAGATGCGTGGCAAGAGATGAGAATTTCTGATTGTTTTTTTATTGCTTCCACGACTTTTGGATGTGCATGCCCGACAATGGAGACGCCATAGCTGCCGGTACAATCTATGTATTCTTTGCCGTTCACGTCCCAAACTAAAGCCCCTTTACCTCTTGTTATGACTAGGGGCCTTTTGGCGTAAACATTCGCCATTAGTTTTTCTTCGGCGCTCATTATTTCTTGTTCATTCACGCGTTATCACAGTGCCACATTCATGTTTCAACGGAGAAGATATGGAAAACTTCCCGTGACCAGATGAGATCAAGACTTCACCTACCCCTAGATTGAGGGCTTCAATAGCTGCATGAACTTTAGTAATCATTCCTTGCCCAATCTTGCGAAGAATCTCCTTCGCGTCAGAAACGCCTATTCTTGGCACCAACCCGCCGTTTAAAATCAAGCCCTCTACATCTGTCAAAAGTACAAGTCTATCTGCTTTGAGGTTACCAGCGATGCAGGCAGCTGTTCGGTCCCCATCCACATTGAGAAGCTCAAATTCTTCGCTTATGGCAATCGGTGTTATGACTGGCAAATAACCATTTTCGATGAGAAGCTCCAGTAGATCGCAGTTGACTTTGTTTATTCTTCCGGTGTAGCCTCCGTCAATGACTTTTTTTCTTCCATTTTCATCAACGACTATAAGTCTCTTTTTCCGCTCCGCTTGCAAAAGCAGGCCGTCCAGACCAGACAGACCTAAAGCGGGTATTCCTTGACTCAGAAGAGCCGAAACTATTTGCTTGTTAATTCTTCCAGCCATAACCATTAAGTATATCTCGATAGTGTCCCTGTCTGTATAGCGACTTCTAAAACCATCAGGCGAAACCACGAATTTCTGTTCTTTCCCAAGTTTGGAAGCGATTTCAGTGACTTCTATTCCTCCACCGTGAACAAGAATTAGTTTGTTTTCTGAGAGAACGTTCTTCAGGTCAGATACGAGTTCTGAAGAAGCCCCCTCTTTCAATATGCTTCCGCCCATTTTCACTACGATTAGCATATGATCACATCGGATGGAAACCCATGCTTTCTAGCCCGGTCTTTTCGCTAATGCCGAGAATTATGTTTAGGCATTGGACCCCTTGGCCTGCAGCGCCCTTGATCATGTTGTCGATTGCCGACAAAATTACGAAGCGATTCGCGTGAGGGTCTATTTCAAAGCCTATGTCGCAAAAGTTTGTTCCTAATACAACCTTTGGATCGGGCAGTTGGTATGGTCCTTTCAGATACTTGACGAAGCGTATGAAGGGTTCACCTTCGTATTGTGAACGATACATCTTCCAAATTTCTTTGATTGTCACTGGCTTCTTGGGGAAAACGTGAATTGTTGTAAGTATGCCTCGAACCATGTTAACCGCGTGCGAGGAGAAGGAGATTGTTAGAGGCTCATTTGTAAGCATATTAAGTTCTTGTTCAATCTCTGCGATGTGCCTATGACCCACTGTTTTGTATGCTCTTACCCCTCCAAATCTCTCGGCATGATGAGACGCAATTGAAGGTTTACTGCCCGCGCCTGAAGAACCGATTTTCGCGTCAACCACGATTCTATTTTTCTCTATAAAATCGGCCTTTATTAGAGGGGCTAAGCCAAGGATCGTTGCAGTTGCCATGCAGCCTGGGCATGCTACTAGGCGAGCGGTTTTTATTTCTTGGCGGTGGAATTCTGGTAAGCCGTACACTGCTTCTTTCAATAGTTCTGGATGGACATGTTCCCAGCCATACCACTTGACGTAGTCATCTGGGTTTTTTAGACGAAAATCGGCGCTCATGTCAATGACTTTAAGCCCCATGTCAAGGAGTTTTGGAACAAGATTCACTGAACCGCCATGAGGAGTTGCGGTGAAGACCAGATCAGAATTTTTTTGAATCTGAGAAAGGTCTAAGGGAACAAATTTTAGTTGTGTGAGCCCTCGAAGATTTGGGTGAATCCCGAAAATATATTCGCCAACGTTTTGTCGAGAGGTAACCATTGTGACTTCTACCTGCTGATGGGGAAGTAACAAGCGCAAGAGTTCTCCGCCCACGTATCCTGAACCGCCAATTATTCCTACTCTCATTTCCTTTCACCTTAATAACTAAGGCCAGTGAGGCTTTGAGCGGATTTGAGCAAGGGTATAGCCAAATTGAAACCTGTAATCAATCTAGTTTGCTCCCAGAATTCTGGACAAGAGTTCGCCTCATGAAAAATTATACTATGCTGATTCTTTTCTACGCTTTCGTCTATTACTTCTTTAACGCTTTCATACGCCTCTGTGC
>Ga0209725_1000795_pt1 | contig 18610 bp, 18 predicted proteins | sample I18A1metaG_FD_184145 | JGI IMG/M metagenome (GOLD analysis project Ga0209725, IMG submission 184145) | Lake sediment bacterial and archeal communities from Gulf of Boni, Indonesia to study Microbial Dark Matter (Phase II) - ​I18A1 metaG... | ecosystem: Environmental > Aquatic > Freshwater > Lake... | reverse complement strand
CGCGATCTCCACGGCTTCGGAGTTCAGGTATTTTGGAGGCTCCTCATCCATCTCGACTAGGCATGCTGTCTGATCATCTGACTCATAGGCTATTGTGCGTCCTTTCTGGAACTCAAAAAGCGCCGCGGGATCCACTTGCCCAAGCTCGCTCTGTGTGGGCCTCAGCCGTCTTAGAAAGCGGAGAGTCGGCTCCGTTTCGGACATCATGGTTGAACAGTCGCAGAAGAGCTTGCCTCCGGTGTCCAGTTGACGATGAATCTCGATGCCAACCTTCAGGCCTATGGACGCGTAGTCAATTGGATCCGTCATTCTGCAAACCTCCCGGTCTTCTCGGACTGATCTCCCCGGCTATGTCGGTACACATCATCTGTGCCACTTGCGCTGGATCTGATGTTTGTCCCAGTACCCACATGAGTTTCACAAGCGCCGTCTCCGGCAACATGTCTTCCAGAGGACGCACGCCGACCTTCTGCAGATCGACACCTGCCGAGTACACGTTCATGTTCACTCTTCCCCAGAGACACTGTGAAGTCATGCCGATGAACATCCCCTTCTCAACTGCCCGCCTAAGGCTCGGGAGCCAATTCGTAGCGACGTGGCCAAGCCCAGTTCCCTCAAGGATCAAGCCGCGGTACTCTTTCCCTACATAGTAGTCGACGATACCGGGGTCAGAACTCGGATAGAATTCCACAAGCGCAACACGATCATCGAAGATCGGTTTGCAGGTCAACTGAGAGGATCCGCGTTTATGGTACTCGGTTTCCAGCAACTCTAGGTTCTTTGATCCCATGTGAAAGCGCGCTATCGGGCCCGCGTTTACTGACTTGAAAGCGTCGCGTCTACTGGTATGGCATTTCCGGACTTTAGTTCCTCTGTGAACCAGAAGTCTTTCATCAGACATCCACTCATGCATGACCACAAACACGCCGGCAAAGGGAGCCCTTGCCCCCACACTCACCGCACCTACTAGATTCGTGGCCGCGTCAGAACTTGGTCTGTCTGATGATCTCTGCGCCCCAACCAAGACGACAGGAACGGGACATGACTGAAGCGCGAAACTGAGTGCGGCTGAGGAATACGCCAGCGTGTCGGTTCCTTGCGCGACTACGACCCCTGACACGCCGGAATAGATCTCTTTGGCAACTGATTCCGCCATCTCCTTCCAGTGCTTGGGTGTGAAATTCTCGCTGAACACACTGTAGAGGATCTTCGCCTCAACGTTCGCCTCTGATGCGAGCTCGGGAACAAATGTGTAGAGATCCTCAGCTGTTAGTGCCGGTTCCACGGCACCTGTACGGTAGTCGACTCGGCTCGCGATGGTGCCTCCTGTGCTGATGATTGTCACTCTCGGCAGATCTTTGGCTGACGGTGGCTTCGCCGGTCTAGTTAGAGCCGGCTTCGCACCTGCCCCGATTACATCGATCCTCGAGCCTTCACTAACTCTCACTCCCACGTTATAGCCCGTCGCGAGTTTCAGGACTATGTGCGTCTCCTCTCTGCCGGCTGCTCTGGGCATCAGTAAACCTTCGATTGATTCTCCATTCCGGCTGAGCCTGACCTTGTCTCCAATACGGGCGCCGGCGCCTCTGATCAGGTTGAGTACTTGCCCTCTGTATCCGGCGTAATCCTGCATACTCTTCACTTGATGTCTGTCCTTGATCTTGCACACAGTGGGGCGAGAGTTAAAACCTGTGTAAACGACCAACGCTAGTTGAGCTCTTTGCTCACGTAGGGACCATCAGGCTTGTAGCCGGCATTGGCGTAGTACCTCTTAGTGCCGAGCGCACTCAGGACGAGGATCTTCGTGATGTCACACTCTTCCCTCGACACTCTTTCCGCTTCTTCTAGAAGGGAGATTCCGTGACCTTTGTGCTGCCAAGAATCAGAGTCATGCTCTCCAATGGGGACGACTGGTCCGCAGACGTGGAGTTCTCTCACGACCGAGCAGCGTCGCGAACGGACCTCCTTCCTGTGAGCGTATGGGGATGGAATCCTTAGCCGAAGATACGCTATCAGCGTGTCTGTGACGAGATCCTCTCTCGACAGGAAGAACTCTGTTCCCTCAGATGATTCATAGGAAGTCCTAGTCAACCTCACCTCTCGAACTACTGGCTCAATGTTCTCCTTCATTCTTCGGTGACCAACTTCTCTGCAACGTATGCACCTGCAACGTCTTCCTCTTTTGCCCAGAAGCACCAACGCGTCTTCGCGTAGGTTTCCTTTGTTTGGCCCTGCCAGGATTAACCTTGCAGGTATCTCTCGCTGAATCCTCATTATTCGCATCCATGGTGGTATGAACTCCTTCACGTTCGCAATCAGATGCGCGGCATCCTCTGTGCTGAGTGGTGTGTACGTGCCAGCGCTCCACCAGTCGCGGATCATAGTGCCCCTCACTACCAAGCATGGGTAGATCTTGAGCATGTCTGGCCTGAACTCTGGATCGGAAACGAGCCGCTTGAATCCGTGTAGATCCGTTTCTGCAGTCGAGCCAGGTAAGCCAGGCATCATGTGCGCGACAGCCTTGAGGCCGGCGTCCTTGGCAACACGGAATGACTCGACTACATCTTGTGTGGAGTGACCCCTTCCGACGAGTGTGAGAACGTCGTCATCTAGGCTTTGCACTCCAATCTCGACACGCGTGCCACCAAAGGAAAGCATCAAGTCGACATGTCTCTCGCGTGCCCAATCCGGCCGCGTCTCAAACGTGAGTCCGACATTTCTGATCTTGCTCGATTCGGCTCTGGACTTGGCCTCCTCCAAGGAAATGCTTTCTTCTTCGTTGAGGGCATCGAAACATCTTTTCACGAAATTCCGCTGGTACTTTACGGGACGGGCGAGAAAAGTTCCACCTTGAACGACAATTTCAACTTTAGAGACCCGGTGACCGATGGCCCGCAGCTGAGCCAACCTGCTAGAGAGCTGGGCACAGGGATCGAAATCATGTTGCCTCGCGCGCATGGCAGCAGGCTCGTATCCCGTATAGCTTGTAGGTGCGTCATGCTCCTGAGGGCAGTATGCACATCTGCCATGTGGGCAACGCTCAGGCGACGACATCACTCCGATGACGTGAACGCCTGAGATGCCCCTGACACGCTTTAGCCGAAGTCGTTCGAGAAGAACCCGGCGTTCACCGACCGAGGTGACTGCAAGTATATCGGAATTTCGAGGGATGCCGTTGAGGCCGTACTTCTTGGCGATATCGAGCTTGGTTTGCTCCACCCTCTGAGCTTCTTCCGGATCAAGCAAGAACCTACGCACTATCTCCCGACAAACCTCGCGCTCAGACTGTAGCTGAAGCTCGCTCGGCATTCCTCGTAAGCTCCGATCCGATCGCGTGATAGATCTGCTGGAGGGTCCTGTTTAGTATTGCTCAGGAAGCCGAGAATGCAACAAGTCCACCGCGACTAGTATGGTGATCACGCGTAGATTTGCCTCTGATGATAGGAACCGAGTCCCCCGGGTCCCAGCCGCTCCGCACTGGGGTGTCTATTGCCGCGCCTGATCCACACAAACATAGAGAATGTTGCTTCCGCGAAGGATCAGATTTCCGAAGTTTGCCGTAGGCGCGTTGTTCCTCCACTCTGTCGCTCCATCTAGGATTATGTTCATGTGACTGTCACAGTCGATCATCTTACCTCGGTACTCGATGTCATTCTTCAGACGAATCGAAATGTCCGAGTTGAGTTTCTTCACCAAGAGGTTCAGTGGCTTCCTCGAGGGTTCCATGCGTATCACTAGGATAGGAGACGAGACAGCCGTCGGACCGTATAAAAGACTTGTGAGAAAATGCGAGTCTTAGCGAGACAATCAATGCAATCTTCTCAGCAATTCACGATCTCGCGACTTTCTCGTTCGTCTCGTTCTAGCACTATCCTCACATCCTGCAGAGTACGATCCATCATCTCGTGGGTCAACCTTCCAGTCTGGGTGTTCTGTCTGCTCGGATGATACGATACGATCAAGACCAAAGAACTCTTTGGCAAACGATAGATTTCGCCGTGCTTGAAGACCAAGCCGGAGACATCGAGTCCTTTCCGTCTCAGATGATGCAGGCAGCCTTTGAAGGCGATGTGACCGAGCATTAGGATCACTCTGGCTCTTGAAAGAAGGGCAAGTTCTCGATCGAGATAGGCGCTGCAATTCATCAGTTCCTTCTTGGAAGGCTTGTTGCGAGGCGGCGGGCAACGGACTGCTGCAGTCATGAAAGCGTTCGTCAACATGAGGCCGTCTCCCCTATGGTCGGATTTTGGTTGATTTGCAAATCCTGCTCGATGCATTGCCTGCATCAAGAAGGAAGCCGATCCATCGCCAGTGAACATCCTTCCGGTTCTGTTGCCACCGTGTGCGGCGGGTGCTAGCCCGACTATCACAAGTTCAGCCAAGATCTCGCCGAAACCGGGGAGGGGAGCTCCCCAGTAGTTCCAGTTCATGTATTGTCTCTTCTTTTCGCGAGCAACCTTCCTTCTGTACCGAACCAGCCTTGGGCAACGGGTACAGTGTACGATCTCGTTTCTGAGCCTACCCCACGTGTTGGAGTGCTCTGTCACGGGAACTCCATCCTCCATTCGGTCATGTGCCCGAAGCAGATGATGGAGAATGTGAGCTGACTCGCCTACGCATCGCCACGATCAAGGGTAAGCATGCGAATGCGTTGATCAAGCCGGCCAACTCGAACGGTCCTGCATAGCCTATATGTGCCCATGCGAGTCCGCCTATCACAGGTCCAACTATTCCGACAGTCCCTGTGATGGCGTCAAGGGAGCCGATCACTGTAGCCTTGCCTGCCTTTGCTGACGCGAATTCAATCATCAACGTACGCCTTGCGGGCATGTCCAAGGCTGCGACGACGCCGAAGAATAGCATCGCCGCGATTCCGGATTCAAAGTTCCAGGACCAAGCATAGATTGTCCAGCTGAAGCTTGAGAGTACAAAATGCACTAGCAGCAACGCTCTGGCGCCGAAACGGTCGGTCAGGTGCCCTGACGGAATCTGCGCAATTGCGACTCCGGCATTCCATATGCCAATGATCATGCCGACCTGTGCGATGTCCAGACCAATGCCTTTCTCCGCGAATAGCGGTATGAATGGGTTGATCATCGAGAAGCTCACGACGTGTACAACCAAGGCACCTGTGAGAATCGCGAGTTCACTGTTGGATCGCAGCATTCTCGCAGTCCCGGATACTGACGAACGCAGGCTCTCTGTAACTGCGGAAGCGAATTTGCCGGTTCTCGCTGCTAGAGTTTCGGGAATCGTGGTGTAGCCAAGGATTGAAGTGATACCTCCGAACCCAGCGCTAACAAAGAACATGCTCGAAAATCCGATGCTCTCCGCCAGTCGCCCTGCGGTGAATGACCCAACGACAGCTCCTGAGAGAGTCGCAATCTGGTACAAGGCAAAGACGAGGCCGGAACCGTGACCAGATACGATATCGGAAACTAGGGCGTTTCCCGAGGGAACCAATAGTGCAAGCCCTATTCCCGAGCCCACTACTGCTGCAAGCGTCAAACTTGGCTGGTTGACAAGACCCAAGAAGAGAGTACTCAACGCCAGCAATGCCGAGCCAGCGACAATCATCGGCCGTCGGCCAAGACTGTCAGATAGTCTACCGGAGGGCAGGAAGGCCAGACTGAGAGAGGCGTTGTAGACCATCAGCGTCACGCCTATGGACACGGAACTCATGCCGAGTCTCAGCAGGTAGTTCGGAAACAGGCTTAACCATAGAGAATTCCCCAAGTAGGCTAGGAAGAACAGCGTGCAAACGATCGTGACCGACCGAGTCTGCGTGGCTTGCCAAGCATGCTTGCCTTTGGGTATCCCCGCCTCCCCCGTCACGTCGTGTTCTCCTCAGCGGATGCAGCAGGAGACCATTAGATTTGCTGCGAGTTCGCGGACAAAACCATCAAGTACATGGTTGGGGTTGCTCACTCGGGGTGCAGAGTGTTTGGCCTCGGGGACAGTACGCGTTGCGGACCGAGCGCGCAGCATCGAATATGCAATCAGAGACATGCTCACGGTAGCAAAAGAAGTGGAGAGATCGGGCAGAGAAGTGATCTACCTCAACATCGGTGACCCGGCCAAGTTTGATTTCCAGACCCCTTCGCATGTGAGAAAAGCCCTCGCGAAAGCTGCAGAAAGCGGCCACAACTACTACGCCCCATCCGAAGGCATGCGAGTCCTCAGAGAGGCTATCGCTGAGAAGGAGAGGAACGCCAACTCGGTTCCTCTTTCTGCAGAAGACATCATTGTAACATCAGGGATCTCAGAAGGTATTCAATTCCTGACAGGGGCGCTAGTCCAACCAGGCGATGAGATACTGCTGCCGGGTCCCACGTACCCACCTTACATTTCCTTCGTGAAGTTCTTTGGTGGAACGCCGGTTGCCTACCGCACGGTCGAGGAGAACGATTGGCTCCCGGACTTGGATGATCTTCGCAGCAAGATAACCGAGAAGACCCGCGCCCTAGTGATCGTGAATCCGAACAATCCCACCGGCTCGCTCTACGATGAGAAGACCCTCAGACAAATGTTGGACATTGCCGGAGAACACAAGCTACTTGTCGCCTCAGACGAGATCTATGACCGATTGACCTACGATTCGAAGTTTACCAGCACAGCTGCTCTCGCCAAGGATATTCCAGTTGTTGGATTGAACGGATTCTCTAAGAGCTATGTGATGACTGGCTGGCGGCTTGGCTACTTGTATTTCCACGATCCAACAGCGACCCTTGGAGAACTGAAGGACGCAATCGCCAGAGAGAGTCGGATACGCCTCTGTTCCGTCACGCCCATCCAATACGCGGCCGTGAGAGCTCTGAAAGGTTCAGAGAGACACATCGCGCGAATGGTACGAGTTCTAAAGCATCGCAGGGATCATTTCCTCGACAGAATTAGGGCTATTGAGGGCCTCACGTGTGCAACGCCAAAGGCGGCTTTCTATATCTTCCCTAGGATATCGCTTACCGGGCGATGGAGATCTGACAAGGAATTCGTGATCGACCTTGTGAGAAAGACCGGAGTTCTAGTAGTCAACGGTTCCGGATTCGATGAGACGTATGGTGCTGGACACTTCAGAGCGGTGTTCCTACCTCCGATTGAGGTCATCGATGAAGCAGCGAACAGGATCGAGCAGTTCATGCGACAATAGACAAATGACGATAGGGCTGAAAGCGTTCGGCGAAAGCAAACACACTTCCCGATGAGCGCGTCTTCCTGACAGATGTTCAGGGATTGCCAGTGGGCTTTGCGAGCAGGAGAATGGGGACTACCGAAACGGCCGTGACTGAGAGCGCAACGTACGCCACCTCCGGACTCGTGACTTGCGCCAGAAATCCTGACGTGATCGGTCCAGCGGCGAAGCCGATCCCGAAAACCGTCTCGTAAAGCCCCATCGCGAACCCCAAGTTCGCTGATGGAGCGCCCTTGCCGATGTACCCGACGGTCTGCGGATAGATGATACCGATGAAGGCCCCTATCGCACACAAATCCACAAGCAGTGCAAGGAGGCTGCTGTTCACTGGGATCACTAGAAGAACGCAAGCGGTTCCCACGAAAGCCAACGCCATGCTCTTTGTCTCACCTAGTCGCTCGAATGAACCAGACGCTGAGAACATCAGAATCCTCGCGAAACCGAAACCTGAAGCGAGGATGCCGACCTCAAATGCTGTCAGACCTGCCTGGATCGCGTAACCCGGGAATATGGAGACGATGAACGCGAAGACGATCCCGTAGGGAACCTGTGCGATAAGCACGGGCAAAAACTTCCACACCAGTGTCCATTCCGTACGCGTTGAGCCCTCTGCCTTGTGAGCTTGCTTCTTCGCTGGCCACCGAATCGTTGCCAAGGAAATTGCGCCGGTTGCAACGACGACTGCCCCTGCCAGCAGAAAGGCCATTTGAAATCCAATCACGCTTGCGACGAATCCTCCGAGAAGTGGACCAACTAGAAATCCGGAGGCCCAAGCGACCGCATATATCCCCAAGGCCTGAGTGCGCGTCTCGAGCGGCGCGGCCTCAGAAACCAGTGCCTCTGAGAGGGGCCAGAACAAAGAGAAACCCATCCCAAGGACTACCTGAACCAAGACTATGGTCTCGATTGTGTTGGTCGCAGCAAGTAAGAGCATGGCTAGACCGGCGACAAGCATGCTTGAGAGGAAGAGACGATATCGGTTGAACTTGTCTCCAAGGTAGCCTGCGACTACCGGGAGGAACATGTACGGTATGGAGCGAGCCGTTCCTATGACGCCGAGCTCTAAGTAGGTCGCGCCGAGCTGTTCAGCGAAAGCCGGTATCAAGTAGATGAAAGCAAAACCGACCGAGGCGAAGAATACGGATAAGTTGAATCGTTTCAGTAGGCTCCCTTGGAAGCCACCCTGAGGCATTGGTGCATGCCTGCGTTCCGCGGTCTAGCCTTGCGCACGCTGACATCTTGGACAGAAAGCTACGTTGGGATCCATAACCGCGTTGCAGAACTTACATCTCCGCACGGAAGAGGCGGGTTGCACAAGTGGCTGCGCAGTTCTGAGAACGACGCTTGGCACCGGCTTGCCGCCTACTTGGGATCCGATCCACGATATGCATAGCAGGAGGCCGCAGATCGCGATGACTCCTCCGACGAGTTGAAGTGCTGCTCCCAACACCTCAAGCGAGACAGGATACGCAATCAAAGCCGAGCTCCAATCTGAGAGAGTCTGCGAGAGATTAAGAGTCAGAAAGAACCCATACTGGTAGACGAAGAAGCCTAAGATGATTCCAAGTGCACCCGTTGCAAAACGCAGTCTTCCCATGGAGTATTCCTCTACGCAAACGATCGACAGCCTACGACAGATAGAACGTACTTAGCTCTTGCTGAGACACGAAGCGGGCAGAAGTGCTTAGAGTTGAGCCTTTCCGCACCTTTTGCAGAATACCTCTCCAAGTTCGAGCTCTGAGCCACAGAACTTGCAGCCGGGGCTTGTTGCCAGGTTCGATGCCGGAGCGGGCTTCTCGTATCGCTTTGCAACAAATACTGCTGTCTCCGTCAGTGCTAGCATGGGGAGGAACAGGATTATGTCGGCTAGGGGACCACCGTCGGGAGTTACGAAGGCTGTGATGATGTACATTGCTGCGTACACGTACTTGCGATTGTTCCGAATCATCGATGTCCTCAAAAGACCAAATCTCACGAGAAGAACGAAGAAGACGGGCCAAGTGAAGATCAGCCCACAAATGATGGTCGACACGAAGACCATGGTGTAGAAGTCGATTATCGAGACGACCTGCTCTGCGCCAACGGCTGTGAAGAACGGGAAGAGAGCCCAAATCATGAAGGGAGTCAGGATCGAGTAACCGAAGACCGAGCCCACGACAAACAAAGTCGTGAAAGACAAGACGAAAGGATACACCGCCCTGCGTTCGTGCGAATACAAGGCTGGGTCAACGAACCGGTAGATCTCATATGACAACACCGGAATTGTGACGGCAAATCCCATGACAAACGAGGCAACAAGGTAGAGCTCCATAGGCGCCGTCAGTTCGTAACCGATGAGCCTCACATTGGGCGGCAGCACTTGCGCCCTTATCTGCCTAAGAATCCATGCTACGAGAGGATCGTAGAACTCGAATGGATTCCGCAGAAAGCTGAGGTCTGATGGGAGCACCATGAAGAGAATCGTGCTAACGACGAGAACGTACAGGACAGTCTTTAGCCGTTTCGCCAATTCGTTGACGTGATCCCAGAAAGGCATAGCGGCGTTGCTCGGCCTTTCAGGTTTCGACGTGCTTCCTCTCTCCTCTAGAGTTCGTCCTCAACTCTCGAGAGCAGAGAGATAAATTACCTATGGACTGTCGCCGCTGATGGGTAGTGCTCAGCGAGGAACAGTCACGCCGCGGACTTCGCCTTCACGATCTCGTCGGAGATCTGTTGCCTCGTCTTTCCCTCAGTCGAGATGCCCAGCTTCTTGGCAGTTTCTATCAGGGCGTCTCCCTCGGGAGCGGGTTGGGACGAAGACGGGACGGTTGCTTCCTTGTATGCCTTCTCAATCTCCTTGCGTGCTAACCCTATTGACCTGGCGAATTCCGGAAGTTTCTGTGGCCCCCACACAAACAGTACCACGATGATCGCCAACACGATAAGCCACTCGTAGCCTATGATTGCCAATTCGTTCGCCGAAAGTCCCTGCAACCGACTCGCCTTAAAGGCTTGTCGATTCTGTGCGAAGAGGTGATGATGATGCGAGCTTGCCCCGGATTCTGGGCGGGAGGATCATGGCAAGGGTTATAGGTGACTGTAGGCTTACATACGCTTAAGTTGGCATAGCGCATGATGCGATCAGGATACCTGACGCCGAAGCAAGTCAGTTTCTGGAGTCTTCGCAGACAGGGCCTGACTCAGGCCGAGGTTTCTCGAAAGATCGGAGTCACTCCACAGACAACAAACAAGACCTTCAACGCTATCGATGCCAAGATATCGCGAGCTCTCACAGATGCCGCACAACTGCACAGAGTCGACATTCGGATAATCGACCCAAGGAAGGGATTCCTCTTGGGATACAGTTCAACCTGGAAGACAGACGTGCTCGTGACGTTCTCAGCAGCCAATGGTATACAAGTCTGGTACAAGGGGGAAGGGGGCTGCTCTGAGTGCACGAACCTCGAGAGTTGTAGACAGGCACTGATACGGGAGAGCGAAGAACGTGGGATTCCTCTCCCCCGAGACAAGGCCAGAATAAGCCCTTCTCATCTGGCCGACAATCTGTTCAAGGGGATAATGGGGGGCTCTCTATGAAGGAGAGACGTTCGCTCCTGACCCGATGGTGTCCGCAACCAGAACGGATCCGCATCACGAAGACTCGACCAACAGCCGGATCTTGGGTCCCACTATTGGCATCTGCCCTGATACTGTCGCTTCTGGCTGTTCAGGGCGTACAGATGATGATGCCATCCGCGGTGAACGTGAGCTACCCAGTCAATTACAGCACGTTTCCCGCCGTGGAGCCGAAGGCAGAGATGCCGACGGAGAGTGTTCCGGAGGCTGAGAGGAGCGTATCGGTTTCGACCGATCACTTCACAGTTCAGCTAGCATTTCCTGAATCAGCAGAACCAGGGAAGAGCATCGCGATCTCAGCCAAGACAACCGCGAACGCCAACAAGAAAGTGAGCAGACTATCCATCGAGATCTACACCTACGTCGACCAGCAGTTGGCGAAGACTGGCGAGACAACAGTTCTCAAGGACTTGAAGGTGCGAACTGCCGAGAGCTGGCAAACCACCCTGACGGTGAGTATTCCTCTGAACGCTCAGCGCAGTACTATGATTGGAACTGTAACTGAGGTCTGGGAGGAAACGGTAGGCTACTACGGGCCATCCTACTTCTGGCCCTACTACCCATATGTCTATCCTCCGCATCTGTACAACTACACCGTGTACTACCTCTATAGTCCATCCTACGTTGTGACTGAGAAATCCTCGCAGGAGACAATACCGCTCACATACGTCTTGGCAACGACCCCCGAATACGAACAGCTCCTGACAGAGCAGAAGCAACTCCAGCAAGACTACGACACACTTGTCGCTAATCACAACGAACTCTCATCTCAATACGAATCACTCAAGGGAAGATATAACCAACTAGTCTCAGCATACGAGCAGCTCGAGTTAAGCCATTCCACAACGGTGAGCGAGCTGGGCCTCTACAGATTTCTCACCTACATCCTTGCCGTCATCTCCATAGTACTCGGTGCGGGAGTCGTAGTGCTATTCATTCGGCGACAGAAGACCAGCGAACCTCAGAAGAAGAAGGAAGAGTAGCGACCAGGGCAAAGACATAGAGCTAGCATTCATGCAAATACCGCCAGAATAGAACCCTAGGGATGCAGGGAGCAGGACGCTTCCTAGCTTCCACATTCTTGTCTTCCGTCTCGACGAGCGTACTGAACATCCCAATCATTGCACGCCAAGCTTGGAATAGGCATAAGTTCGGGTTCTGCTTACGAGCCGACTCGACGTACAACAAGAGGACAGAGGACGAGCACGCCCATGATGCAACAAAGCTTCAGCAAGTCAAGAGAACTCTTCGGAAGAATCAACCTGACCGTACCGGGAGGTACTCATTCGAACATCCGGTTTCTGACGCCTCATCCAATCTGGTTCGCGAAAGCCAAAGGGTCCAGGGTCTGGGACGTTGATGGAAACGAGTACATCGACTGCGTAATCAACATGTCAGCACTGGTCCTCGGACACGGAGAAGAACGAGTTATCCAAGCTGTGAAGAACCAAGTTGAGACGGGCCTCACGTGTGGGATGGAAACGGAACTCAACGTGAAGGTAGCGGAGAAGATCAAGCAAATGGTACCTTGCGCTGAGTCGGTGAAGTTTTCCAACGCTGGAACAGAGGCGGTGCTGAAGGCAATGATGATAGCGCGAGGATACACTGGCAAGCAGAAGATCGTGAAACTCGAGGGTGGATACAATGGCTGGCATGATATGGCCGCGATAAGCCACAAACCTCCCTTGAAGAAGGCCGGCCCCAAGAGTAGACCGAATGGAGTGCCTGAGAACGAGGGCCTTCTGAAAGCCGCTGTTGATTCAACAATAGTGATGCCATTCAACGATCTCCCAAGCGCCGAGAGGATCATCAAGAGAAACCGGAGTCAACTCGCGGCGCTGATCGCAGAACCCATCATGTTCAACATTGGATGCGCCCGCCCAAGAGACGGCTACCTGAAAGGACTGAAAGAGATCACAAGCGACAATGACGTGTTGCTCATCTTCGACGAGATAATTTCAGGGTTCAGAGTTGCTCCAGGAGGCGCGCAGGAATACTACGGCGTCGAGCCTGACCTAGCCACGTATGCAAAGGCCATCGCAAACGGGTACCCGATGAGCGCGGTCGCCGGACGAACTGACATTATGAGACTCACTGAGCCAGAAGGCAAGGTCGGCTGGGCGGGAGTCTATAATGGAAGCCAAGTGTGCGTGGCCGCTTCATACGCCACGCTCCAAGTTCTCGAAGACGGACAGGTTCAGAAGAGGCTGAATAAAATGTCAGCCGAGCTTGAAAGTAGGTTTGCCGAGGTAGCGGAAGAGGAGCATGTCTCGGCAAGACTGCAATCCCTAGGGGGACAGTATCAGGTATACTTCACCGATGAAGAGGTCATAGACTATCGAACAGCAGCAAAGGCTGATGCGAAGCGCTTCAAGATCTTCCAATCGGAAATGCTCCGAGAAGGCATCTACACCCTGCCCATTCCACTCTTCCATCACGGACTCGTCGCCGCGCATAGCGCAGGGGATCTCGAAAGGATCCTCGAGGCGATGCGTGCAGGCCTCCGAAGAGTGCGGCAAAGAGCTGCGCCATAGACCAGATTTGCATCTTCCATCCCGTATCCTTTTCTATTGCGCATGCCTCTGCTCCACTCGCTTGTCGTGGCCACGATGTCCGCTGACATGACAGCCCAAGAGGGTTCTGAAGAGGGCGTAGAGTTCATTCATGAAGGCGGGACGGGGAGCGAGGCACGCGTCGACGTGGAACTAAGGACCAAGTTCCCTGGGATCGGCGGAACGATCGATACATACCAGGCGATAGCGGTGGCTCGAAGAAATGAGTACAGCAACGCTCCCAGGATTGGACACGAGATGTTCCTGAGACACATGTTGATCAAGAAGCTTGAGGACTACTTCTTCAAGAAGGGCTTCTACAAGTATGCTCACGTCACGAGACCACTCGGCTCAACGGATAGGACGTACATTTACGAATGGGCCTTCGGACGAGATGGTTTTCCATGGTCTTACACGACTGGGACTGGGGACTCCGTTCAGGTTCGCCTAGATGACTGGAACGCTTTCAGCAGTATCTTCCTTGAAGCTGGCATTGACTTGCAGGGTGACTGTGCGAATCCTGACAACGGAACACTCTCGCAGAACGTGGTGCACCAACTTCATCTTGGAACTAGCGCAAGCAAACCCGTCCTCAATAGGCTCTGGAAGCGAATCGACTTCGGACCGAGGAGCATTAAGCTCGACTTTGATAGGCTCTTGGCATATCTCAAGCAGATTGAACTCGATATCAGAGAAACGCTGAAGGTTGGCCGTTATGATATGATGACGCTAGCATGCAAGTACTTCCTTAACAATGGCAGCCTTGGCCCGAAAGAACAGGAGAAGCTTGAGATGCTAGTCCTTGACTATCGCCTGTCAACCTTGGCGTTCCTGAATGCCAGAGGAGTAGGAGACGGGAACACAAGGGAGATACGATTCCAACCGAAGGGGAGCGGATTCTCACCCACCAGGCTGCCTGCATAACGCCAGTTAAGGAACTGAGCTGACATCGAACAAGTCAACATCTGGACGAGACATCACATCCTCCGCCAGCTCAAGAGTACCTTGTTCGCCTGCTCCTCCTATGTGTTTCAGGAGGCTCTTGACGATCTGTGATTTGAGTGCTATTGTGCATACTCGATCAGCAACACGAAATTCTCCTGCAACTTGGTCAGACGCTTCCGAGATCCGAATCGTGTTCTTGCCGATAGTGCAACCCGAGGAGACTTGGACACCGTCTACAGTGCAAGACACGGGAGGATTGGATGCAAGATACATCGTGACTGCCATCTCATTACGCCCTTCGGGTTTGAGCATATGCCGCGCTATCACCCCCATTCTGAGACCCAAGACCAAGAAGGGTCCAAGATGGCCGTGAAAATCGACAGCGTTAGCAACGAGCGCCCGAACCTTCTCGCGGCTATCTTCGATCATGTTTCGCCCCTTACTCGACCCATGCCGCAAGTTATGTGTACCTTTCAATCCGTGACTGATGTGAGAACGTTATTAAAGCCCAAACGGCCTTGCTACGCCGTCCACTAATCAGCTGTATGATAGTATGGCAAGTCTAGAACCTGACCCGAAGAATCTAGTTGAAGAACTGTTCCGTCTGGACGAAGACATACGCTGGGTCGGAGTAGTCGATCAGAAGGGCAACATAATTCAGAACGTTCAGCGACCCGGCGTTGCAAGTCTAGCCGACCCTAGGACCGATGGGTTGACCCTCAGGGAGTTTCCGACGATTCTTGGGCTGTTCTGGCGAGACCTCGTAGGGCAATCTGGACAGCTCAATTCGGTAACCGTCGCATATAGTCGAGTGTATCTCTTCGCCTTCTATCAAGGCGACTTCATAGTAGTATTGAGCTTTGAGCCAAGGGGCATGCCTCGAGTGCTTGAGAAACTGCAGGCGAGATTCGGTGGCCTCGTGCCAGACTCGGCCGAGTAGCCCATTGCCCGCCATGCGACTCTTCTTAGTATCCCGTGACAAAGCTCAAAGCATACTTCGTTGACTTGCGCAAGCCAAAGTGAACCAAGCATGGCACGCCATAATGTTCACCAAGTTGAGATCATCCAGACTGGTCTGGATCATCCGGAATGTGTCAACTTCGGGCCTGATGGTCGTTTGTACGCTGGAGGAGTGAGCGGACAAGTGTACGTGATGACCCCACCGAGATTCGAACTGCGCCAGCTGGCGAATGTTCAGGGACTCGTCGGAGGCGTTGCGGTCGACGCGAATAGTAACGTCTACGTCTGCAACGCTACGAAAAGAAGCGTTATGCGAGTGTCCCCGAAGGGAGAGGTCTCAGGTTACTGCGACAAGACTCCTGAGGGTCCGGTGCTTTCGCCCAACTATGGGTTGTTTGATGCCAAGGGTAACTATTGGTTTTCTGATTGCGGCGACTACTGGAAACCAAACGGACGACTAGTACGAGTCAAGCCTAACCGGCAAGCTGAATCAATGATCGGTGGAAACTGGCACTTTCCAAACGGACTTGCCGTCTCGCCCAGAGACGGAGCGATCTTCATGATCGAGAGCACAGCGGCTGACATAATTCGAGTTCCCGTCAACAAGGACGGAACGGTCGGCACGCCCGAGATCTATGTTCAGCTTCATGGACACGTCATGGACGGGTTGGCCTTCGCGAAGAGCGGTAACCTGTACGTTTCCTGCTACTATCCGTACCGCATCTATACGATCTCGCCGGACCGCAACACCGAGCTGCTGATTGAGGACACTACTGGAGAGATACTGAACCAACCAACGAACATCGCCTTCGAACCGAAGGGTACTCGCCTATTCTTCGCCAACCTCGGTGGATTGCACGTCGGCGCATTCGATGTCGGCGAGAAAGGGGCTCCACTCTACTACCCGAAACTCTAGCATCCCGCATCCCGTCCGGTTCGCCCCAAACTTCCCTTCCTCTTCATTTCCAGCAGCCTTCAACCCCAGATGCTCACGAAAGCGATAAAGTTAAACGCCAGCGGCCGGCTGTGGTACGCTCAAGAGCGTCTTCTCGGAGAATCGTCGGGAAATGCTCTGGAGCAAAAGAAAAAGATGCCGAAGAAGTCAAAGAAGAAGGGTAAGAAGTAAATCCGTGCCTAAGTTTTCCTTACGGCTGTTTTTCTCCCTTAATCTCCTTTTTCTCAACATCTAGGTAATGGGCAGCGCCTCTTCGGCGATTGTGAGGTAAGACCACTCCACGATTCGGTAACGTAACGAGAGAACCTTAGATCCCGCTCAGGCTACTGCCCTCGCTGTGATGATGTTGCAGGTAAGGCTCTCGCCGAAAGCGACCAAACTGATCGAAGGAAAGAACTTCGGGCACTTCGCTACGATCATGCCTGATGGGTCACCACAGGTCTCACCTGTCTGGATCGACCACGAGGGCGACCTGATTCTCGTGAACACCGCTCGGGGAAGGGTGAAACAGAGAAACTCGGCCAAGGACCCACGAGTGGCAATCTCAATCGCAAATCAAGACGACCCGTACGAGAAGATCTTGGTTCGCGGTCGCGTCATCTCCCAAACAACTCAGGGAGCCGAAGATCACATCGACAAGATGGCGAAGAAATACACCGGCAGGGACAAGTACCCCTGGCGTGTGCCTGGAGAGAAACGGATCATAATCAAGATCCAACCAGACCACATTTCTGACTAGCAGAAAAGTCAGACATTCGCCCTTATCCTAATCGGACAAGTCATCTTTCTCGAAGCCATTCTCCTGCCAGTTGGCATGTTCCAAAAAGATAAAGAACCTAGCAGTATTGTTTCCACGGGTCTGTGACGATTGAAGAACAATCCGTTCTTAGTCGTTCTGTTGATCGCATTAGAGGTGGGCATTTCTCCTATAGCACCGGCGGTCACGGAACAGACTTCTTCAAACATCTACTATCGTCCTTTCAATTTGGTCTACGCGAATCAGGGCGGCAAGACCATTCCGGAAGACGATTCGACGATAATTGATGCTTTCGAGAGCTTTCCGCTAAAGCCGACGATGATAACAGATGTGCTCCTGAATGAAGATCCAGATGGTCACACAACATTCATCTCTAGCCTGAAGGAGATAACACGGAATCTTTGCTTCGCGCTTGGCAAGCAAAACTACGTGTTGCCAGATGACCATTCGAGGGTAATCTCGCTAGCTACGAAATATGCCAAGTACACGAGATGCATACGCATCGACCACTTCCAATGGCTCGTTGAGAAGAGTGGGGACGAAGCAGTCCGTAGCTACCTTGTGGAGTTGCATAATCTCGGTTTCCAACACATAATGGTGAACCCGTGGCAGGATCCACAGTCTGGGAATGGTTGGCCATACGTGGACGCCACTCAAATCGCAGTTGACAAAGACACTTGGAAAGCCAAGACCGACGCAATACATAAGATCCTTGCACAATCGCCAAGCGTGACCGTCATCGTGAACTACGAGAACCCAGGAGGGCAAGACGCACTTGCAGCACTGGGCGCGCAGGCAAGCATAGCTGCGATGACGATCGCTGCAGACAATCAGAACTCGTCTCCTGTTCCGTATAGGTGGATGCCTCCATGGAGTCACAACTACGACCCATATCAGCTGGGCACGCTCAGCTGGGAAGCAAACAAACTCGCCCAAATAGACCCCCAAACGGCCGTGACCACAACGGCGACGAGCGGAACTGGGATTACGACCGAAACAACTACAAAGCGGACATCGACGGCGGCCCCTATTCCGGGATTCCCATTGGCGGGTATAGTGCTAGGTCTCATCATTGGCGTGCTCCTGGTCGTGACCAAGAAAGGGCGCAGGGAACGGAATCCGGAAGTTCATTAGTTCATTTTGGACAACAACGGCTTCCGGCTGTTGAGCCGAAGAAATCAGACTCGACGAGTCGTTCCGCGCTGTCCGACACTTGGCGTTGTCTCGGACCTAGCACTAGGGCTCAGCCGTTTTCCTTGAAGTGAATCTGATTATTGCTATGGAACGCATGCCCATAGAATACCGCGAGAAGGCCAAGTAGCGACAATCGAAGACTCAGCCTAACGTACTCCTACATAGGCATAGGTATTGGGGACGCTCAGTGATCTTGGTGTAATGTAGCGACAGTGACCGTCAATGAGCTGCATATCTTCCTGCCCTGCTACGAGGGGCCAGATTACAGATCCGTGGGTTACAATCGCTTTCCGAAGTCCCTCGCTACGCTTTGCAAGTTTCTTTGTGAACGCCACGAACAGCCTGTTGATGTTTGCTCCCCCAAAGCGCGAGAAAGATTCTTGGGAATCGGTGACTCCACGTAGACGATGGATTCCATGCCTTTCCTTAGTTCCCATCTGAGA
>Ga0209725_1000794_pt1 | contig 18616 bp, 17 predicted proteins | sample I18A1metaG_FD_184145 | JGI IMG/M metagenome (GOLD analysis project Ga0209725, IMG submission 184145) | Lake sediment bacterial and archeal communities from Gulf of Boni, Indonesia to study Microbial Dark Matter (Phase II) - ​I18A1 metaG... | ecosystem: Environmental > Aquatic > Freshwater > Lake... | reverse complement strand
GCAGGATCCTCTGGACAAAACAAGAAATGGTTACGATCAGCTGTTCAAAGCCCAATCCAAGCCCGTTCCATGAATCCTGCCTGACCACGAAGAGTATCAGTACAGGCGTACATACAGCTCCGGCCCTCTGAAGAAGAACCGACACGGTCTGTAGCGGCATCGAAGAGTGTTGGTTGCTGGCGCGACTCCAGTTTCGGAACGTAGGTTGGCTGGGTCAGAGCACTACACTGGAAACTAATGCTTGTTCTGATACCCCAGCAGTCTTCCTCTAGGCAGGATCGTCTGTTAGAGAGGCGCTCAAGAGAGCAGCACAACAAGAGAACCCCCAATGAGAAAAGGAGAATCAAGCATGAGCGCTGAAGCTAACACCTTTATGTTACTTTCAGGCCATGATCGCGAACGGACCAGAGGAATCATTCAACATGCGGGATCCAGTAAGCTTTCTGAGGGAAGAGTACGAAAACCTAGTCAAGAATCAGCTGGACTGGAAGCTTCAGAACTTGGAGAGCAGCAGTTCACCAGAATCGATGGTGAACGGGAAGAAAGTTCTCATGCTGTGCTCCAACAATTACCTCGGCCTGACAAATCATCCTAAGCTGAAGAAGGCCGCCATCGAGGCGATTGAAAGATATGGGGTCGGATCTGGCTCAGTGAGAGCAATAGCAGGCAACATGGACATTCACATTAAATTGGAGCAGAGACTGGCGAGGTACAAGCACACGGAAGCCTCACTGACATATTCAGCGGGCTTCACGGCCAATCAAGGGCTGATTCCTCAACTGGCCGATGAGGGAGATCTCATAATCAGTGACCAGCTGAACCACGGGAGCATCATCGATGGCGTTCGACTCTCCAGAGCCGAACGAGCCGTCTACAAGCACTGCGACCCCGAAGATCTCTCAAAGGTCCTTGACGAGGCCGAGAAGAAGAACCATCGACGAATCTTGATAATAACTGACGGAGTTTTCAGCATGGACGGCGACATTGCGCCGGTCGACAAGATAGTGGGATTGGCTGAGCAACATGGAGCGATGACATATGTTGATGACGCTCACGGTGATGGCGTTCTGGGAGAGAAGGGTCGAGGAGTAACCTCTCACTTCAATGTGGAGGGACGAGTTGATGTCGAGATGGGAACCTTCTCGAAGGCCTTTGGCGTGGCAGGCGGCTACATCGCAGGAAGCAGAGACCTCATCAATTACGCCTTCAACAAATCAAGAAGCTGGCTTCTCAGCGCTTCAGCACCCCCTCCCGTAGTCGCAGCATGTATGGCCGCAATTGATGTCATTGAGAACGAACCGCAGCACCTAGAGAATCTCTGGAAGAACACACGATACTTCAAGAAGGCATTGAAAGACCTAGGCTTTGACATAGGCACGAGCCAGACTCCAATCACACCAGTCATCGTTGGAGAGAGTGGGCTGGCAAAGAAGATGAGCTCAAGACTCTTCGAGGAGGGAGTGTTTGCTCTCCCGATCGTCTACCCGATGGTCGCGAAGGACAAGGCTCGCCTTAGAACCATGATGAATGCTGCACTGAAGCAAGAACAACTCGACTATGCGATAAGCAAGTTTGAGAAGGTCGGAAAGGAACTGAAGATAATCTAGTTGTTCAGGCGAGAAGAAAGGAGAGGGACATCCACGCCGTTGTCCCTTGACGGATAGCGCGGTCTAGTAGTTCTCAGTAAACAGTTCGAAGTAGGCTCTATCGTGAGCGCAGACAGGGCATTTGAGCGGAGCTTCACTCGACTCCAAGACATGACCGCAGTTCCGACACTTCCATTTCACAGGCCCAGGTTTATTGAACACCTGGCCTTTCTCCACATTGCCCAGAAGCCTCAGGTACCTTCTCTCATGGTACGCTTCAACAGAAGCAACTTGACGGAAAGTGTTCGCTATCTCCTTGAATCCTTCTCTCTCCGCAACTTCAGCGAAATCAGGGTAGATCGTTCCCCACTCAAGCTTCTCGCCTGCCGCCGAAGCCCTCAAGTTCTCTGCAGTTGTTCCGATCACACCCGCAGGATACCTCGCCATAATCTCCGCCTCTCCTCCTTGAAGATGTTTGAAGAAGAGCTGGGCATGCTCCTTCTCGTTGTCCGCGGTTTCTGTGAACAGAGCAGAAATCTGCTCGAAGCCCTCTTTCCTTGCTGCACTCGCAAAGAAGGTGTAGCGTGTTCTGGCTTGAGACTCTCCCGCAAACGCAGCAAGAAGATTCTTCTCAGTCTTACTTCCTCTCAGCTCCAAGATTCCTACCTCTTGTTAGAAGTTTGCTTGACCCTCCATTTTCCGACGTATTAGTGTTGCTGAAAGAACGACTTGCAGTATACATTGGCGCGGATTGTATATCTGGGGTCGCCACTATGGGGCGGTGTCTCAATACGTAATATAGCTTGTTCCGAAGATTGGATGCATTGCTCTTCTCCGACTGAAGATTTGAGCCGAGATCAGCCCAGCAATGAATCCCCCTACGTGCGCCCAATAGGCAACAGAAGCATCAACCGAGAATATTCCCAGAATGACCTGATAGAGGAACCAGAATCCTATGAGAACATAGGCTGGCAATCGGGCAATACGTATCAGGAAACCCCAGGTGATCGCTGTTCTGATTCTCACATTCGGAAAAAGAGCAACATATGCCCCAAGCACGCCTGATATCGCTCCAGATGCTCCTATGGAAGGAATCATCGAACCCCATTCAACAAGAAGTTGAAAGAGAGATCCCGCTAGACCGCAGATCAAGTACAATGCCAGATAGGGAAGATAGCCACAAAGATCCTCAACATTGTCTCCGAAAACATGAAGATACCACATGTTCCCTGCAAGATGGAGCACTCCTCCATGCAGAAACATAGATGTCAGAAACGTTTGGTATGCCTTCCCGCTGGCGATCACGGCAGGAACAAAACCGTACGTTTGAATCGCTCGCTCATACAGCCCTGGATTGAGAGATAGCCCCCAAACGAAAACCACAATGTTGATGATGATGAGTGACCACGTGATTATCGGCTTTATCCGTGTTGGGTTGTCGTCTCCTAATGGAAGCATTCAGTCGTCACGCCTCAGCCATCATCACGTTATTACTCAAACCTGCGTCCCGCCAAGTTAAAAGCAATTCCGAGATTTGAAGCAGCCACACGTCTTCTTCAGGAAACTCTCAGATCGGGGGGAGCCAGATTTGATTCGTTATCGTGCTGTCCGAAGGGGTCAAATCATCGAATCTGTGGATCCGTGAAGACAAATGGCGGACTATCTTAATAATGGGTAAACGCTTTGAATGATGAATCGATGCAATGAGTGAGAACTGAGCCCGGGTAGCCAAGCCAGGTTAAGGCGATGTGAGGATAGGCTCCTCTCGCAGGCCTCGAGATCTGGATTTAAGTGGGCATAGACTGGCTAGCCATTGGCCCTACGGGCCGCATGGGTTCGAATCCCATCCCGGGCGCCAAACCAAATAGGCGCGCTAAGATTTTTCTACTGAGAGCGATCCCGAGAGATGCGCTGTTGCTTGCACTGGAAGTTCATGGGGCTTTGGATACTCTGCAACTTATGCCTCGCAAATTGACTGATCCCATGGCAGGATCCTGCGGATGCGCGTTGGAAGTTAAGATGTTGAGGTTTGCTTCATTCCATCCATAGAGGTTATCGTAGCTTCGCTCAGGAAACCACCAACCGTAGGCCACTATTACCATTCTCGGGTCAAGGTCAGGATTCATTTTGAGTTTCTGCTTTATCCTGCCTTGAGGCGTCTCAATAAAGATGTCATCTCCTTCACTGAGGCCAAACTTGTCGCACGTCGCCGGGTGTAGCTCAGCGACTGGCTCCGTAGACAGCTCTCTCAGACTTGGTATGTTTCTGTGGCTCGCATGCCAAAAGAATGGGCTCTTGTGACTTGTGAGGACCAAAGGATACTCATCAAGGCTTCTCCTAGACCCATACGGCGTTTCCTCAGGTTCATTGTAGACAGGCAAAGGGTCTATGCCAATTTCATGAAGTCTGCTGGAGTATAGCTCAACCTTACGCGATGGGGTGTTAAAGCCTTCCTTCTCATGTTTCCTGTAGCTCCAGTTCATTTTGTGCAGACCCATTTCCTTAAGCTGGTCAAATCTGAAGCCCGCAGGTTGAAGAATGGCATCTATGCCCCCAATTTCGTTATACCAGAAGTACTTGCCGTAACCCATCTCTTTCGCAATAAGACTCATCCACATCAGATCCGACTTACAATCCCCGGGCGGGTCGACTAGCTTTGGCCTAGCTGCGATGTAGCCTGATCTCTGGAAGAATTCATCGAATTCCAAGTTTGTGGCTGCGGGGAGGACTATGTCAGCCATAACGGCTGTGGGGGTCATGAAAAGGTCCACAACCACCAGGAAGTCCAGTTTCTTGAATCCTTCGTATACCATCTGCGAGTTCGCGTGAGTCAGCATAGGATTGCTGCCGAAAATCAAAGCCGCCTTCAAAGGATAAGGCTCCTCATCTAGGATGGCTTTGCTTGCCTCCTGGCTGGGGACGATGAAGGCTTGTTTCGATAGCCTGAATCGGCTTCCAATCGGGATCTTTCTGCTTCTCGAAGAGTCTTTGAATAAGCTAAACTCGGGTACGGAAAGGACGGGAGCTCGGCCCAAGAAGACATCTCCTCCGGGCACATCTATGTTTCCTGTTATGGCAGACAGGATCAGTACTGCGCGACATGTCTGGAAGGAGTTGCTTGTCTGGTCGAGTGCATTACCCCACTGGATCGCCGCTGGCTTACTGGTGGCGTAGAGTCTGGCTGCTTGCTCTATCTGGGATTGAGGAACCCATGTTCTTTCAGCAACATCCCCAAGTCTAAGATCAGCCACGACCTGCCCTAGTCTATCAAACCCTATCGTCCATTTTTCGACGAAGTCTTTGTCAAATAACTCCTCGTCTATGATTACCTTTATGAAGCCCAACGCGAGGAGTCCGTCGCTTCCTGGCCTAGGCTTTATCCAGATGGAGGCACTTGAAGCTAGAGATATCTTCCTAGGGTCGATGACTATGAGTTTTGTACCGTTCTGCAATGCGCGATGGAACTGCGCCGGTGTCCCTTCGCCATCAGTCTGTAACGAGTTTCTTCCCCAAATGATCATACACCTCGGAGGATGGTTGAGGTCAGGGTATGGTCTTGCTCCAAAAGTGTATGAAGAAGCCATGGTTCTCGGCGCGTGGCAGATATTATCGATCCTGACAGTGTTTGGTGTTCCAAGAGCAGTCGCAAATCTCTGAACGTAATATGTCTCGAGCCCTCTGTAGGCTCCAGTGTAGAGTAGGATAGACTCGCCTCCAAAATTGTTCGAGTAATCAGTTAGCTTCTTGGAAATGATGGAAAGAGCCTCTTCAACCGATATCCGTTGCCAGCGGCCTTCTCCTCTTTGACCAACTCTCTTCAACGCGTACTTGAGTCGGTCAGGATGGTAAAGTAGCTCGGGCATGGCTCGACCTTTCGGACATATGCGGCCCTCGCTTAGCGAGCAAGAAGGATCACCCTCCACCTTCTTGACCACGCCATCTTCCAGAGTAACCAGTATCCCACAATTCCCGTCACATAAACGCCCACAAAACGTCTTTACAGTCTTGAGCAAACCATACCCCCGCTTTCGACATACAACTGGCTGTAGGTCGGTGTCTGGTTCATGCAAGCAAGACCTCTATTGGTAGAAGGAACTGCCTGATAGCCTAGGGAAATATTCTACAGTTAACACTTGCGGTCGATTCTGCATTTCCAAGGAAGCTAGCGGATCCTTCATGAGGAGGTGTTTGAAGGTCATAATGCTTTGATCCGAATCTTCTCCGCCAGGAAACTCTGGTGTTGTCCTTTAGCCTATCTAAGGATGTTTTGCGGATGTATTGCGCAGAAGTGCTCCATCCGGAATTTCGTTGACTAAACGTGAATTGCCATCTAATCCCGGACGCCAAACCCAGACTCAGATCGATCTAGAAGGGGCATTCACAGTGCTTAGAACATTGTCTCACTTTGATTCCCTTCATTGAAGCATACAGATCTGTGCTGAAATACCTCTCTGTTCTATCTGGGAGGATGGTCACAACATTCCTGTTTTGACCAAGCTCATCGATAATTCGAATTGAAGCCAATATGTTGGCTCCAGACGACACTCCCACCATGAGACCTCGTTCTCTAGACATTTTTCTTGCCATCTCGACGGCATCGTCACTCTTGACTGTTACAACTTGGTTGATCATGCTTGTGTCCACAATCTCTGGAACAAAACCGTCACCGATTCCTGTGATCTTGTGATCTCTGATCTCCTTTTTCCCTGAGAGAACCGAGGCTTCTTCAGGCTCAACCGCAACTAGCCGTACCTTCGGATCCTTTTCTCTCAATGCCTTCCCGACACCCATCAAAGTGCCACCTGTGCCCACGCCTGTTACAAACGAGTCAATGTCGCCTTGGACCTGTCGAAGTATCTCCTGTCCCGTAGTGTAGTAGTGTGCCATGGTGTTGTCCGGGTTCCTGAACTGATTCGCCAAGAAGTAGTGTCCACCGCTCTTCGCGATTTTATCCGCTTTTGCCACAGCACCCTCGAACCCCTCCTCTTTGGGCGTCAAACACATGTCTGCACCCAAGCTGGTCATGATTTTGATACGTTCTCCTGTCATATGTTCAGGCATTACGACAAGCATCCTGTACCCTTTCGCAGCAGCAACCATGGATAGCGCGATCCCTGTGTTTCCACTAGTGGCTTCAACTATGGTATAGTCAGGTTTGAGAAGCCCCCGCCTTTCTCCCTGTTCAACAATGTATTTCGCTATTCGGTCTTTGATGCTTCCACTAGGATTCATGAACTCTGGTTTTGCGTGTATACGGTATGTCCGTCCCTTGAACTCCACATCCAACTCTAGCATGGAAGTGTTCCCAACGCAATCCAACAGAGACTTCCCAGAAATCACCGAAGCCACCAATTTTCGAGCAATTTGCACAGTAGGGGCTTATCAGCTCAAAAACTTTTGCGCGTGCCGTACGCCCGACAAATTGGCGACTCGTTTCTGAATCACCGAAAAGCCACATCGGGGCATTTCAAAATTCAGATTCAGCACTTGCCTTTGTCAGGTGATGTTGTCACCAATCCTCGCGCGGATTGTGAGAGAAAAAGCAAAAGATCATTCCAGTTGAGCGAAACACGAGGACTGTGGAAGAAGTACAGATAACTGAACAGCTCAGTACTCGAAAATGCGGACCCGTTGGAGTCTTCCAACCTGCGCGGTCAGACGTGAGTCGACGGCTTTCCCCAAGTCTCTTCCTTCGGGAGATCCCAGTATCTCCTTAGTTGCATCTTGCAGATTGAGCATCGTCCGTCTTCAGTGACTTTTGGTTGCTCGGAAACTTCTTTTCCACATACACCGCATCTTGCCACTTCTCATCAGCCTCTTTGACCTATGTTCTCTTCTAGAATTTCTTTGCCGTCCCAGGCTCCTTTGTCTGGTCTATGCCTGTCCGGTATCGGAGTATGCATGATTGAATGGGATCGTGCATAGGCATTTTCTGAGATTTCAGTGGGGCGTCTTCTGCGTATCCTATCAGGAGACGCAGTTGAGGTATTATGAAGTAGGGCAAACTGTACATCTTACGAATCTGTGCCTGCATTTCCGGTGCATGAGTCAACCAGCATCCTCCAAGCCCGAGTGCATGCGCCATAAGCAGCATATGATCAGCGCAGGTGGCCGCATCCATGAACATGTTCTGTGGGGCAAGTTTATCCAGCCCAAGCTGGTTGTATATTCTAGCATCTTGACATATCACGATCATTTTCGCTGAATTCGGCCACTTGTGCAGGGGTATGTCACCTTTCAGAAGCTTCAACCCAGCCATGTCATCAATGACCAAGAAACGTTGCGCCTGAGTGTTGCAGCCCACAGGGGCCCATGAGCCTGCTTCAAGTATTTTCAGGATTTTCCAGTCTTCCACATCTCTATTCTTAAAGCGACGGATGGATCGTCTTTCCTTGATCAACTTTTCCACCGTCATCATTTCTGATTCTGAGAAAGGTTGGGGCAATCTGCTGACTATGCTCGGAGTTCTACCAGCGTTGACCTCTTCAGAAAGCCACAACATGTCGACAGCGTATTGCACATCAGGCAAGTTCTCTGTGGGGAGGCTTCGTTCAAGCCATGCGGCAAGAAGAGGTTTTGTTTCACTGCCGAGCTGGGCCGGAGGGGGCCCCAACCAGTCGGCTGCAGGTACTCCACTTATCGCGTCCCATAAGTATACCTCAATGGTGTGATGGGTGCGTTCCCGAAGTACAGCTCTGAGCACGTCCACAGGCATCTCCATTAGGTCTCTCCTGTAAAATGCCCTAATCCCGATTTTGTACTCCTTCCCGTCTTGAAGCCTAGGTATTCTCACTGGGCCGTACTTGCTTTGGACGACTATTTCGCTCATCTTTCCTCATCAAAAGAGGAGGAGCTGCTTTCTATAAGCCTTCTATCGTAGCAACGATCATTTGCTGACCAGCTGACCCTTGTTTTAGAAACTGAAATTCACGATGAAGACTTCATCGCCTTGTTGCGTTTTCTGCTCAACTTTACTGGCCAATAACGACATACGCATAACTCATATGCTAGCTTCTGTCCCATCTACTTTCGAAACAGTTATCGCTGAGACAGGACAGTATGCTGCTGTCGATGCTGCACTATCGATATTCCCATCGTTGAAGACTCGGAAGGAACGTAGCTCGTTAGTCTTTCCACCTATGACTCTCGCGTATCCTCCTTCATCAGATTCAAAAGGCGATGTGGAGGAGTAGCATGTCCCACATGCTATGCACTTCTTTCGGTCCACTTCGACTAAGTAGGCGATCATTGGTATTCTTCCTCTGCGCGTCCCGCAAGCCGTCGATTATAGTGATTTGCCTTTACTCTTCTAGAATAGTCTAATTCTTAGGATCGAGCTAAGGGACATATTTACAGTCGTCCGCGTTAGTACGCTTCTATTTGGGCAGCATACTGCACGCGCGCTATCCTACTGACGGTTTCGGTAGACGCTGTCATTCTTCTTAAATACCTAATCTCCTGCACGAAAACTCTAGGCGAGCACCAATTGTCCCAAGAAGAGGTCGTTCCTCTTAAGGAAGCTAGGGAACAAGTTGAGATCGCGGTTTCGCGCACAGCTCTTCTGCATCTAGCCTTCTCTAAGACCTTGGTCGAGGAGTTTGGCATAGAGAGAGGAAAGGAACTGATTTTGAAGTCCATCATGGAATATGGAAGACGAGTGGGAGAGAGAGTGAAGAGAGGACTCCCTGATCTTCCAAAATACGGCGTTCATGGTGAACGGAAAGACGGAAAGGTCCGTGACTGCGTGTTTGCAAAGATCTTCCTTGAATATGGAGAGCTGGATGTGGGATGCCTCTACTGCTATGTTGATCCAGCAAAAACCATGGCAGCCGACCCAACAAGCAAACTCATACATATAGATTGTGCAGCCTGCGGAGATGACTTTTGTTCATTCGAGAAGCTAGCAACAACCGACAAAGAACGAGAAGACTTCGCAAATAGAAGCGAGAATTGGAAACACGTCGACCCGCGCCTAGCTCAAGGAGTAGGTAAGAAGCACTAGCAGGAAATTAGCTTTGAATGTCTCGCAGAATAGACTGCATATCTGTGAAAAGCCACAACCAAAAGAACCTTTGACCAGCTCCACGAGCACCACATTCTATCTGCCTAGATCCAATAGGAACAGCACATCCAACCTTCAATGCTGATTTCTCGACTTGGCGAATCGCTGATGAATCTTAGGAAACTAATGGGGCTATGGCAGAGAAGAGGCATAGATTTCGGAAGAAGAAGCAGTCTGCTCAGGCGAGGCGAGGCACTAGCCAAGGTAATGGAGGAGTCTATTGCTTTTCTTCGAGGATTTGATGGCCTTGTTCTGGATGTGGGATGCGGCGACGGGATACCTACGGCAACCATAGCTCGGCATCATCGGGTCTTGGGCGTGGACTTCGCATCGACAATGTTGCGGAGAGCACATCACAACCTGCCCTCGTCGGATTTTCTGAGAGCTAGCATTGATCTTTTGCCTTTGAAGGGCGATTCGGTCCCCGCGGTCACATGCTATTTTGTTCTCTCTGACTACGACAGTAGAATCCGTCTACTAAGTGAACTGCGACGAGTTCTCACCTCTGGAGGGAAATTGATTGTCTCGGAGTACTCATCCGATGACGACTTCAACAATCTAATCGACAGTTTGTATACGAAAGTCTTGGGCAAGGAACGGGGCATGTTCCGCGTTGACAAAGACACATTGAGCAGGGAGATGGAGAAGACTGGATTCAAGATCAGCGCCTCCAAGGAAATATGCTATCCGCTTGTGACTCGACTGGAGACTTTCGTCGATCAACTCTATCTTTCATCTGCCAGCTCTGAATTCAGGCAGAAGAGGCTTGGCTTACACGGTTGGAGAGAACTTCTATCAGAATGGTGGAAAGGATCAGAGATTCATTTGATCAGAAGGTTTGCCTTGGTTTTGGCTGACAGGATCTGTTGAGAACTTCTTAACGTGGACGACTTCTTGCGGAAGATTGATCTCCATCCGACTTAATTAACCGCACCTGAATATCCTTCGGGAAGACAGCTCGATCATTTGAGGGCTCTAGTTGAGTCGTAATAGAACTTCTGCAGGGCACCCGACTGTGAATAGAGGATTACAGTATCATATTCGCTGCAAGGAAGGAGATATCGGCAGCTATGTCTTCATGCCAGGAGATCCTGATCGCGTCCCAAAGATAGCTAGGTTTTGGGATTCAGGAAGAGAGATCTCCAAGCACCGCGAATACTGTGTCTGGTCAGGCCTAGTCGGAGATCAGAAGGTTTCAGCCTGTTCGACGGGTATCGGTGGTCCAGCAACAGCAATAGCTTTCGAGGAATTGGCAGCGATTGGGGGCAGGACTTTCATCAGGGTTGGGTCATGCGGTGCTCTTCAGAAGGAAATCAAACTGGGAGATCTTGTGATTGCCACTGCTGCTGTCAGATTGGATGGAACAAGCAAGCAATACGTTCGTTGTGAGTATCCTGCTGGTGCAAGCTACGAGGTGACTTTGGCTCTCATCGAGGCTGCGGAGAAGTTTGGATTTAGATATCATGTTGGGTACACGGCATCTTCTGATAGTTTCTATGTTGGACAGGGAAGACCGGGCTTTCAGAACTATTTACCTAAAGATAGCGAGAGTTTTGTGAACTCTCTTTCCTCCGTCAATGTTCTAAGTTTCGAGATGGAGGCCTCAACAATATTCACTCTAGCTGGACTATACGGCTTGAGAGCAGGCTGCATATGTGCAGTATACGCGAATCGTATCACAGACGAGTTCAGAATCGCAGGTGAAGAGGAGACGTGCAAAGCATCGGTGGAGGCCGTCAGGATTCTGAGCAAGTGGGATCGAAAACGAGAGATCGAGGGAAAGCGATACTGGTATCCAAGTCTGACTTGAGGTCTTTCCGGTGCAGAAGCTTTTTGGCACATCCGGAATTCGGGGTAATCTGAATAGAGTATCGCCAGAATTGGCAATGAAGCTGGGATTTGCTCTTGCGACTTTCCTTACGAATAAGGGAAGCGTGGCGGTCGGCCATGACCCGAGAATGTCCTCTCCGTGTCTTGGAAGCGCTTTGTCATCAGGACTGATGGCGAGCGGATGTGAAGCGGTTCAATTAGGATGCGTCCCTACTCCGATCTTAGCTTTCGGAATACGAGAGTACGGTCTCGATGCAGGCGCAATCATAACGGGTTCGCATAACCCTCCAACCGACAATGGGCTCAAATGCTATTCTGCCAAAGGACGAGAATATACCGGGAAGGAAGAGAACACTCTCGAAGAACTCATTCTCAACAGATCTTACAAGTTAGCGGCGTGGGACAAGGTCGGGTGCCTTGGTCACCGTGAAGATGTGGTGGAAAGATATGTTCAGGCAGTACTGCGAGAGATCAAAACCATCCAAAGGCGTCTTCACGTAATTGTTGACTGTGCGAATGGTGCTGGTTCAATCGCCACACCTAGCCTGCTCTCCGACCTCGGATGCAAAGTAACAGCCATCAATGCAAACATGGATGGAACGTTTCCAGGCAGATCACCAGAACCTACCGCGGAGAATCTGACAGAGCTTCAGAGACTGGTTTCAAAGCTGGGCGCTGACCTGGCCATCGCACATGACTCAGACGCAGACAGACTATCTGTTCTCGATGAGAGGGGATACTATGTGACAAATGATAGACTTCTTGCGTTCTTTGCTAAGATCCTTCTAAAGCATCACGGACGGGGCAGAATAGTAACATCTGTTGACACTTCTACTAGAATAGATGAGGTGGCACAGAGATACGGGGGCCAAGTTGAGAGAACAAGGCTTGGAAAAACGCATGAAGCTCTTGTCCGCGAAGAAGAGCCAGTTCTCTGTTGCGAACCATGGAAGATCATCGACAATCATTGGGGACAATGGGGAGATGGAATCTATGCAGCATGTAGACTGGTGAGTGAACTCTCTGAAGCGCCGGGGCCTCTTTCAAAGTTACTCGAGGACATTCCGGACTACCCGCAAAGAAGAATCGCTTTTCCATGCCCAGACCAGATCAAGGACATTGCCATGGAAACGATCAAAACGAAACTCGCATCGGAGAGGAGTATCAAAGACATCTGGACATACGATGGTTTACGGATCAATTATCTGGACGGCAGCTTTCTCCTACTTCGGCCTTCAGGAACAGAGCCCAGAATACGGGCATACTGTGAAGCCAGATCGGAGAGAAGATTAAGGGAACTGGTTGAAAGATGCACTAGCTTGGTGAGAACTGCGACCAAGGCCTAGTTCGCGGATTTCTTCTGGCCTGTTCTCCCAAAGGGACATACCTTCACACATATACCACAGATACTTACGCCGTAGAGTGGATTGTCTCTGAACCTGACCAATCGTTGGTTGCATGCATCTGGGTCAAAGAGTTGTTCCCGGATCCACCTTTTTCCCAGAACCTCACTCAATCGAATAGCATGTGCCGGACATGATTTGATGCAGATCTCACAGTTCCCACAGCCATTCTCCAAAGGTACATCTGTTCTCAATGGCATAGTTGTGAGAACGGAGGCAAATCGAAGTCTCGGCCCAAACCTTGGGTTGATTAACAACTGGCTTTTTCCTATCCAGCCTAGGCCTGCAATTGCTCCGATTGCCTTGTGGGATATTGCGCCCTGATGCAGAGCAGGTTTCGTGATCTGCGAGGCCGGTATTGGTAGAGCAGCGTAGCCATTGCCTTGTATGCGATCGCTGACTCTCAAAGAGATGTCGTCCAAGAGAGCATTTACTCCCTTGTAGTGAGATGCATATTCCGGTGTTGGATCTTCCACTGTTATTCTATCTACTACTGAATCAGAGAGCCTTATTCCGATACTTATTCCAAAGGGGAAATCAAGAAGAGAAAGATCCAAACCATCGTATGACTGGAACAGCTTGAGGTCAGCTACTCCGAAAAGGTCTGCCCCTAGATCCTCAGCGAATTTCTTCAGGTGCTCTGTTTCGGCGGAGATAGCTCCCTTCTCCTCCCAATTGGATTCTCCAATCCATTATCTTTCCAGCTTGTTAACTCTCGTGGTAACACTTTTCTGGGAGATAGCGAGCTGTCAATTCTGAGGAATTGCCTAGGCCCTTGATACGCCTCGCAGAAGAGGATCCACGCATGCTGGTTCGTGTTTCAGCAGGATCAGCACTGACCTTGGGCCTGTCCGAGGGCTCGATACATGTTAAGCCGACAACGGCATATTTGCTAACCCATCATCAGGGAAGGTGTCGAGCGAACTGTCTATTCTGTTCACAAGCTAGGATGAGTCGAAGCAGATCAGACTTACTCTCAAGAGTGGATTGGCCAACATTTCCTCTGAGAAATGTCGTTGAGGCTCTTGTGCGAACTAGGGAAAGTGTTGCAAGGATTTGCGTTCAAGCTGTGAACTATGCAAATGTGGTTACGGATATCCTGTCAATCGTTTCCCAGATCCTTTCCAACATCGATATTGGTGTATCGGTTTCCTGCCAACCAGTAGACAGAGAGGATCTTGAGAGACTCTATTCTGTTGGAGTGGAACGCGTCAGTATCCCACTTGACACAGCGACGCCAGATCTTTTCAGCATGATCAAAGGTCAGATGGCCGAAGGACCGTATACATGGGAGGACCACATGGAAGCCCTTCACGAAGCTCTTTCAATCTTCGGCCCTGGTAGGGTGACTACGCATTTGATCGTGGGACTTGGAGAAACGGATCGAGATATAGTGAGCCTGGTTCAGAGACTGGTTGATCTTGGTGTTTGCCCTGCATTGTTCACATTCACTCCAATCCGTGGGACGGCTCTGGAGAACAGGCCCCCTCCTGCCCTCCATCGATACAGATTGATTCAAACAGCGCGTTTCCTGTTGGTTAACAAACTTAGGAGGCAGGTGAACATGCTTTTTGACTCCTCCGGATCTCTCGTAGACCTCGGAACCTCAAGGAAAGAACTTCGACAGATTGTTGAGACTGGGCTTCCGTATCAGACATCAGGCTGCCCAAACTGCAACAGACCTTTCTACAACGAGAAGCTGAGTGGCCCCATCTACAACTATCCTCGGCCAATGACCACCGCGGAAATCGAAGAAACCACACGAATACTAGAGGGGTTCTGTCGTGACTGAGCCATGGAGATTCATCCAAAATGGCTTCAACAATGCATCGGCAAACATGGCTATCGATGAAGCAATCCTTATTTCCCGAACGCAAGGATCCGTCCCGAATACAATCAGATTCTATCAATGGAAGCCTTCCGCAGTTTCTCTTGGATTCTCTCAACAAGCCGAAAAAGAGATTGACATCAGAACATGCAGATCATTAGGAATTGAGATTGTCAGGAGACCAACGGGAGGGGGAGCAGTCTATCACGATTCCAATGGAGAATTGACATACAGTATTGTTGTCGATATGGAAGAGGTACCGTATGATCTGATCTCCTCATATGGTCGTCTCTGTCACGGGATTATCTTGGCTTGCAGAGAACTGGGACTTGAAGCACAGCTCAGCGTTGACGAAACAGGACGACGGTGTCCGAACATAACCGTAAGTAGAAAGAAGATCTCGGGCGGTGCGCAAACACGAAGAGGAAAGATATTACTCCAGCATGGGACTTTGCTGGTCGATTCCAATCTTGACATCATGACCAAGATTCTGAAGATGGGACGACCCAGTGCCTGCATGCCTCTAGATAGGCTTCAATCCAAGGTCACTACCCTAAGATCCATTCTCGGAAGGCCGATATCACATTACGAAATTGCAGATTCCTTAAGGAGAGGATTCGAACAGGCTCTGAACGTGAACCTTTTGAAGCAGGATCTTACGTCAGATGAACTCAAAATCGCATCAGAGCTTTGTGTCAGAAAATACGATACTGATGAGTGGAATTTCAAGCGATAGACACAAACAGAAGCGAGACTTCCTCTTACGTAGACCACGAGACTGAAGCCTCAAAAGACATTAAAGGTCGATTTACACTGAATCCCTGATGACTCAACATGTCTAGTCCGAAAGAGTACTATGAAAGGGTCTTTCAGCTGCTGGAACAACACCACAAATGGTTCTCGGAAAGCATACCTCTAATTGCAAGTGAGAATGTTCCAAGCGCAGCGGTGAGAGAAGCGGTCATAAGCGATTTTGGAAATCGCTACGCCGAAGGTTGGCCTGGCGAACGAGTCTATGCAGGCTGCGTGTACATTGATCAGGTGGAGCTTCTATGCATAGAATTGGCGAAGAAGCTGTTTAATGCTGAATTTGTGGATGTGCGTCCAGTTTCTGGAGTCTGTGCTAACCTCGCAGTCTACAGCGCGTTCGCGAGCCCGGGAGACAGAATGATGTCGCTTGCAATACCGAATGGGGGTCACATAAGTACCGGGAGATTGGAGCTGGGGGGGACCGCTGGAGCGGTGCGGGGATTAAAGGTAGAGTACTTCCCATTCAATGTGGAGGAGATGAACATCGATGTCGATAAGACGAGGGCAAAAGTTGAGAAAATGGCAAGGGAGGAGAAGAATCCTCCAAAGATCGCAATGTTTGGCGCATCGGTCTTTCCATTCCCGCACCCAGTCAAAGAGCTCGCGGACACGTTCCATAACGCGGGAACAACGATATGCTATGATTCCGCTCACGTCAGCGGCCTTATCGCAGCAGGTCAATTCCAGGATCCACTCAGGGAAGGTGCAGACGCCGTTACACTTAGCACCCATAAGACTCTCCCAGGCCCCCAAGGTGGCATGGTGATCTCATGGGAAAGATTCTCTGACAAGATCAAGAAGGCAACTTTCCCTGGGTGCGTTAGTAACCACCACCTTCACACTGTGGCTGGGAAGGCTGTTGCATTGGCCGAGATGCTTGCATTTGGAAGGGAGTATGCTGAACAGATCATAGGGAACGCAAAAGCCCTAGGCCAAGCATTGCATGAAAGAGGTTTCAAGGTCCTAGGTGAAAAGAAAGGATTCACACAATCACACGTGCTGATAATAGACATCACAAGCTACGGTGACGGCAGAACTATCGAAAAGAATCTTGAGCAAGCAAACATAATCCTCAACCGAAACCTGTTGCCATATGACCTGAAATTCGATAGGCATTTTGAAGCTCCTGGCGGAATTCGGTGTGGTACATCGGAATGCACCAGACTAGGAATGAGGGAGAGCGACATGGAGGAAATCGCTGATCTGATAACGCGGGTCGTCGTCAAACGAGAATCACCACTCAAGGTAAAAGAGGACGTTATTGGATTCCGACGAAGATTCCAGAAGATTCACTTCGCCTTCGATACAGTACGCGAGGCCTACGAATATATCAAGATTCGATAGACAACAGATCGGTAGAAAAGCGATTGGAGAGACTATTCGTCGGGCACCAGTAGCCTCTTCCTGAGAGCATAGCTCTTTATGCAGTGCGACCGATATTTCCTTGCTTGACGGACAAGACTTTTAGGCAGCGGGACAGGTCTCAACACGGCAGTGAAGGCGTTTGAGCAGAGAAAAAAGAAGAAGTGGAGAGGCCCCAATGCCTGCAGCCAGCGCTGGACTGCTCAGGTTCTTTGAGGAGGAGACGCCGGGCATCAAGCTTCGTCCTGAAGCGGTTATGGTTATGGTCGTGGGGCTGATCGCGGCAAGCATTTTCATTCTCTTCACGTTCAAAACATAGCACGCGAAAACCGTAAGCGCATCTCAGCGGATTTCTCGGTCACTGGTGAGCCTGCAGCCTGTAAGAGATGTAGACGGGCATAGTACTACTCGTAAGTGCAGTAACTAGAAGTCTTTTAGTTCGGTTTGAACCAGCGCAGGCAGTGGTTTGGCCTTGATACCAAGTCTCCTCTTGAGATACTCGCCAAATATGTCGATGCAGCCTGTGTATAGGTAGATCCTTTTGGCCTTGGTAGCTCTCACATAGTTAGTCAGTTGTTTGAAGTCTGCATGGCTACTCAGTGGGAATGATGGAAAGCTTCTGGAATACATCTTTAGAGCCCATCCTGTAGCCGCAGCTCGAACTGAGTTGTTACAGGAGATTGATTCATCTCGGGTGGTTGTCACAAGCACATGTACCCCATCGATCGCTTCTAATTCTCTATCAGAAATGTCTACGTAGTCGAGCTGCATTCCGAAGGTTGCATGAGCTTCATTGACCCGAGACACGAGCGGGTTAGCAACAACCGGTAGAGTAGTATAGACATTGAAGAGCCTAATGATCTCCTGAGCCTTACCTGCAGCGTAGACACGAAATGCAACTGACCTGCCTTTCTTGGCTTGAGCTGTAGCCCACTCCACAATCCTTGCATAGATCCTGTGACGGCTCGGAAAGACGTAAAACGGGTCTCCATAAGTCGCTTCCATGATCAATTCATCGCACTCAGTTGCTTGAGCCGCCTTTGTGGTCAAAGTATCGACGCAATTGATGTCACCAGTGTAGAGAATGGTCTTTTCAGGAGTTTCGACAAACAGCTGCGCTGACCCCAACATGTGACCAGCATTGACAGGTGTTACCTCAATGTCGCCAATTTTGACAGGCTTGTTCAAACGCATCGAAACAGTATTTCTGAGATGCTTCTGGCTTAGTTCCTCATAGATTCTAATCGTCTCAGGAGTAGCATACTTCCTCGTACTGGTTCTCAATCCATAGGTGTGATCAGCATGAGCATGCGTTACAAAGACAGGAGTATGTCTCCCAACTCCTCTGCTACCCACTGGGTCTAGGACAATCCTGCCCTGCTTTGTCGAGATCACAACGCCTTTCTGCCAACCCGTCTTCACATTGTTCAAAGGATCCGCCCCCACTAGATTGACATGCCGAACTCCTTGCGATTTTGAACTACTCATTGAGAGTCTTCAAGCTTCTCAAGCTCCTTCTTAGACAGGGACCTGCTTTTGATCTTCCTCATGTCGCTTCCAGCTATTCCGCTACGGCCAGAGGGATCTATTAGCTCCAAGAAAAAGGTAAGCTTCCCTTGTCTCGCTTTCTTCAAATTCGCCAGAACCTTGTTGGCACGGCTCTTTCGCTTCGGAGGGAGGCTGGTAATAATCCCTTCAAGAACCTGTTGCACTCTATCAAGGACACCCTCAATGT
>Ga0209725_1000793_pt1 | contig 18641 bp, 14 predicted proteins | sample I18A1metaG_FD_184145 | JGI IMG/M metagenome (GOLD analysis project Ga0209725, IMG submission 184145) | Lake sediment bacterial and archeal communities from Gulf of Boni, Indonesia to study Microbial Dark Matter (Phase II) - ​I18A1 metaG... | ecosystem: Environmental > Aquatic > Freshwater > Lake... | reverse complement strand
CTCGTTTGCCAGACGCTGGCTTACCGGAGGAGACACCCGTACAAGCCTGTGGACCAACGCACAATGATGAGAAGAGAACTTCATATCACGCTGACTATGTATTCCGCGGCGATTCTGCTCGCATATGGTTTTTTCGTCTTCGGCATTTTCCTTGCGTCCGTGTTCACTCGCGATTCCTTTCATGGTCTCGTGATATGGATTCTGTATTTGGCGCCTCACGGGGTCCTTGAGACAACAGCCATGATCATAGCTGCCTCCACAGGCATCGCCATCAGAGACAGCTGGCTCAGGAACTACGATCTGGCAATTTCCGGTCATTGGAGACGAATATGCAACCGTGACTACGCATACTGTCTAGCCTTCCTGATGATTGTGCTACTTCTATCAGCATTTCTAGAGGTATATGTGTCAAAAGACTTGATGCAACTACTACTCAACAGGGTCTAGAAACTCTAACTCATCTGCAAAGACTCGAATATACACCTTCGAAATATGGCTCGAAGGGTCAAAGACCTCGAACCCGTTCTCTACGATGCTTCTTCATGCAGAAACCCAAACCAACCTGTGTACACAGTCTACAGGACGCTATGGGCCGACGACGACGAACGAAGCCTCCTTTACAAGCACCACTTGAGATACGACTTGACCCACATGCCCCCTCTGATGTTGGGGGAGGAGTACGCAAAGACGTTCGGGCACGAGCACCAGCCTTGGACAGAAGGGATGGTCCCCCCCAGAGCTCTTTGAGGTCCTAGAGGGTGAGGGACGCTTCCTCATCCAGAGATACAACGGCGAAGAGGTAGTTGATGTCTCGCTCGTAACGGCACGTGAAGGCGACGTAGTCCTCGCTCCACCAAGCTGCGGACACATCATGATCAACGCTTCTGCAGAGCCACTGGTGGTGGGGAGCCTTATTTCGCGATACCGCCTTCAAACACATCAACAGTTCATAGACCAGAAAGGGGGCGCATGCTTCTTGCTAAGAGGGTGGAGGCTCGTAAAAAACGAGAACTATTCTTCTCTGCCCAAAGTACGCATCGTGAATGCGAGGGCCCTCGACTTCGATGAGAAGAAATCTGGTCTTCTCTCATCGCTTGCGATGCGACCTGAACTGTTGAGATTTCTGAATGCTCAATACGATATGCCGCCGTGCAACCGTTCCGAATAACGAAGGGCTCAGCACGAACGGAGAGGCGTCGACGTGGTCTGTCGGGTCAGGCTAATGGGCAAAGAGAAAGAGAATCGGCTGATCCGTTAGAGGTTGCACTGTCCGCTGGTTTTCACCGTCCGAGTTCAGACACGCGGTCGGCCATCTTCGATTAGGATGCTTTGCCCTCAAATCCGTCCTCGGGAACATAGAAGAGGTCCATGCTGTTTTCCATGCAGAAAGCCAACCTAAAACCCCGCTATATGAGCTTTTAGTTGCTGCGTGGGGACGATCATATGCATAAAGTCCAATATGTCTCCGTGAATTTTGCGTGGAAATCAGATGACAGAACTTCTGATCGTCGCTGGGACACGGCCGGAGGCGATAAAGATGGCGCCCGTAATCGACCAACTTCAAAAGCTGAGAGTCGACTTCAGACTTGTTTGGAGCGGGCAACATTACGATCATGAAATGAGTAGAGCCTTCTTTGAGCAGCTAGACCTTCCAAAGCCCGACGATAATTTGAACATAGGAAGCGGAACCAACGCAGAGGTGACGGCTGGAGCCATGGTGGCGCTGGAAAAGATCATTCGCCGATACGAACCTTGTATGGTCATTTCTGAAGGCGATACGAATACTGTTGCAGCCGCAGCTATGACTTCAGCGAACTATTCGATACCTTTTGCACATGTAGAGGCTGGGTTGAGAAGTTGGAATATGCTCATGCCAGAAGAAACCAACAGAAAGATTGCTGATTCAATAGCTAGCTTGCATTTTGCGCCGACTAGACTTGCTGCGCTGAACCTGTTGTTCGAGGGAGTCTCCACCAAGGGATTACACGTGACAGGCAACACCATCGTAGACATCGTCCACAAACACGCAGGTACTGCGACGAATATTGGAGGAAGTCTCTTAGCCGAACTCAACCTAGAGAGAAACAAGTATCTTTTGGCGACGGTTCATAGAGCTGAAAACACAGATGCTCCAGCGAGGCTTAGAAGCATACTGATTGCTATAAACAAATTGGCTGGTGAATTTGACGTAGTTTTTCCAATGCATCCGCGCACAGGTGAAAGAATAGCCCGACTGGGGCTCGGGAGCATGTTGGAAGGGGTTGTGCGCCTGAAGCCACTGGGCTATTGGGAGTTCCTAGGTTTGCTGATGAACTGTTCCTTGGTTCTGACGGATAGTGGCGGGGTGCAAGAAGAGGCTTGCGTATTAAGGATCCCGACAGTTACATTGCGATATAACACAGAGCGGCCGGAAACTCTTATGCATGGAAATGTGCTAGCTGGGGCTGAGACCCAAAGCATAGTGGAATGTGTTCAGCAACAAATAGAGTCTGCGGCCAAAATAAGAAAGAGCTATCTAAGAAACCCATTTGGAGATGGCCATGCTGGGGAGAAGATAGCTAACTTCGTGAAGGAATCTATCGAGGAAGGCCTAGCGATAGAGGAACCGGACCTGAGGAGAAGCCCCTTTATGACATATGGCCTATCCGACCATCGGCAAATGACTTGGGAAAACAACGTCGAGGGACTTGTTGGATTTGATGATTCGGGATTACCGTACTTACCTAGCGAAGTTGAAGACCTAAGTGTTAGGTGGCTCCTGAGGATAAGAAGATCTTATGATCCGAATCTCGCAGAATTCGAAGGACTTGAGAAGCATGCAGTGCCGGCAACAATGAAGAAGAACGAGCCTACTGGAACGTCGGCAAGAGCAACGTTGTAGCTTCTCTGAGTCAGCGAGAAAACTGGAACTATCAACGAGATTCCACACGCGCCTACCTTCTAATTCTCAATCAGTCCTGCATCGGCTTTCAACGAGGTCAGAAGTTCGTTTTCTTTACCGCCAAATCCGCTGATCACATTGAGAGTATCAATACGTTGGAGGATTCTTAGGGTAAAGCTCATGGAAGGAACGCGGCGAGATGTCTGTCAGAAAGAGGCAACCAAGTCCTAATTACGCGCTGGCCCCTCTCAAGTTGAGACTACGCAGGTTGGACTCGGAGCAACCAACCGGGAGAGAGGCCAGCATTGTTCACGTTAGGGAAAGGTCTGAATAAAAGCTTACTGATTCTTCTCGTTGCTCTCCTCTCAGTGTTCTCGGTTGAACCAGCCTTGAAAGGGCTAATATCGATCGATAGCACCACGACCATATTGACCGATCCAGGCAACCTATCTACCAATGACCCTCTAGGCTCCGCTCTCTACGCAGCGGTTCTTCGAGAGGCTGAGCACATTAGAAAATCCGTAACAGCGGATGGCGCGACAAATATGGTTCCGATAATTGGCCCGAAGCAGGATGCTTGCATACGACCATACTTCGCGGCATATGCTTCTATAGGTCTGGATGTCGCGGCTTTGCTGGTCAAAGGACGTGACCTGCGAACAGCCCTTGAATATTTGCGTCTGTCCGAGCATTTCTATTCTTGGTATGCAACTCACATGAATCCTGACGGTTCAATAGATGATCATACAAAAGGTACAGTGTCGAATCCGGAGTCTTGTGGTGAAGCTGACTCTGAAGACGGATACGCAGGCATCTTCCTTCACGGTGCGTACGTCCACTATAAGGCAACCCAAGCAATCGACCAAATAGGCGCTGACAAGTTCCTCAGGACTATGGAACCATACCTTAGGAGAGCGGCAGGCCTAATCATCACTCTTCAGAAACCTGATGGCTTGACCATCGCCAAGAAGAACTACGCCATACAGTACCTGATGGATAATCTAGAAGCCTACGCTGGACTGAACGCAGTCAGACAGCTTGGCCTCCCCGGGTTTGAGCAACATGCGGAAAGAGTCGCCACAGCGATCAACAGATACCTTTGGCTGGAAGAGGGGCATTATGCTTGGGGCAGAGATCCGCAAAACGGTATGACCTTTGCTGGGTGGAACAACTGGTACCCTGACAAGTTAGCCAACGCTTGGGCCACCTATTTCAACTTCATAGAAGTGCAGAAAAAGACCATGATCTACAGATCGCTAAGACAAGAGTTCCCGGACCCCGAATCGGCATTCTCAAGGCTCGGATCTGAGGTCATCTACCTAGCAATGGCAGCTCTAGCTCAACGCGACATGCAGGCAGCTGAGAGCTACCTCAGGGAGGTGCTGAAGCACCAAGACCCACAGGGAGGATTTCTAGATTGGTACGGGTACACCCATCTCTCCGGTTGGTTCATTGTGTCCGCAGCATCATACCTTGCTTGGAACGAGCTGGCTACAGTTTTTCTTGTTTAAGAAACCAGTGCTGCATCTGGGGTAAGCGAGCGGCCGGCGTCTTATGGGCTGAAAAGCACGTAAGCCGAAAAGATCAGCTCTATGCTCCTAGCGCTCGATCTGCTGGTTTATGTTCTACTGTTCGAGTCCTCGTTCTCAGTCTGCATGAACCTAAGCATTCTTATGTTCCAAGGCTTGAGCTGCAAGAAATGCTTGAATGGATACGCGAGCACAAAGCTATTTGAGCTTCGTAGAAAATATGGATGCGGTGCTCAGCTTGCGAGTCCCTACACTGAAAGTGTTGACCTTCGCGATCGCAATGGTCGTTATCATGGCATTTCCTATGGCATTTGCTGGCTTCTGGTGGAAAAGGGGCATGAGGGTTCCTGAAGCATATTACCAGTTCATCATGGAATACGCGCCTTATGTCTACGTTACTCCTGAGATAGGGCCGGATCCATTTTGGGGCCGGGCTGCGTTCGCCGCCGCGTTTGCCATAGATTTTCTCGACGAGGCCTATCATGATTCACAATTCACGAGCACGCAGAAAGCCACTATTTACAGCAAGATCGTGAGCCTTGCCGATTTCATCTTGACTCAGCAATTTGTGGCAGACAGTACAAAGAGTTATTATGGGGGTTTTCAAAGCAACGAGACAACTCGACATTTTTATAGTGCCGACGCTGCTCGAATCATACCATCTCTGTTGAGGGCCCATAGGCTAACCGGAACATCTTCGTATCTTGACGCTGCCAGACTAGCGGGAAGCAGATTTCTTTATGAGATGCAAAATCCTCCGACGCCGGCCATTGTTGATAGGTACTACGGGGGTTTCATACGTGGGATCGTGGTCGTAGGAGAACTAGGTGAGTCAGAGCTTCGGCTTACTCAAATGGATATTGAGAACCTCTACGCACTGATTGGCTTGAAGATGCTGATTGACTATGATCCCGCGAACAAAGCGAGATATGAAAACATGATGCAGGATGCCATAGGCTTTCTATGTCCTGGTTTTGAGAACCTATATCTCTGGTATGACCCGCCTCCAAGAGGAGAGGGTAAATGGCAAAGAGTAGGCTTGAGCAAAAGCGAGATTTACGATGATCCATTCGCCTACGCCCTGCTCGGCATCTATGATTATGAAGGGTGGAGTACAACCGCGCAGAAGGTTTACAACTTCATAAACACTATTGGCGCGAGCGGGGAATATCGATCGTACGATCCGGCAGTATCTTGGGCAGGCTACATAGACGTTGTCGACCGTTTACCTGCATGTGACTACTACGATGCCGTGACCGCTGGAATCTTGGGCAAAATACGCAGAAATCACGATAGGTCAAGCTTTGATGTCAGTACGAAAATTATCGACCAACACCGGGAACAGTTCATGTTCTGGGGCGTAAGATTCGTTGACTACAGCTATGTTGAACACAAGAAGGCTATGGCAACTGTTTCTTGGCTTTCACTGCTGTTCTTAAACCTTTGAGACCTCGCCGCTGCGTTTCCGATTATCTCACTGCCTCGTGCGCAGCCTTGCTATGCGTACAAGAGCTGTTCCTCAATCGCCTTTCGGAAAGGGCCTCTCTGGTTTTCTCATCCACAGGAAAAGATAGGCTCCAAGGACTGCTATTATGAAAAACGCCCCTACGACTATGTAGAGGTATTGTACCTCCGCCTTGCCTGCTTGAACCCGCCAGTTGGCTATCACCGTGTAAGGCTTGTTCATCGTTATTGTTGCGATTCTGCTCGGTGACGTTAGGTCGCCACCCCATCGCACGAAAACTGCCTCCGTGAGGTCAGCAAGTACGATAATTGAGGCCACCGAAAGGTTGGCGGTTGCACCCTCGTCATACCATCCTTCTCCCTTCGGATGGCCGTATCGCGATTCCACCTTGAGGTAGTATTGGGTCCTGTAGTTCGCTGTTACGTTCTTTGGACCGTCCATCAATATTGTCCCTTCAGGAGAGACACCAGCATAGTTTCCAGTCCACTTGGTAAACAAGTAGCGAACTCCGGGGCCGTCGGCTACCAGCGATTGAGCAGAGAAAACTGCCTTGGACCCCTCGATATGCCATCCAGATCCTGATGTCTCTCCGTAAGGCGACTTAACGCTCAGATGGTGCTGTGTGACATACTCGAAAGTGTGGGCGCCCCCAGACGACACATTCCAAGAGTTCTTGTAGCAGACAAAGCGCGTGCCAGCAGTTGCCTCTACTATCGAATCCACAAAGATCTTGTGAGTTCCAGTAGCTAAGGCCGATGGTTTCTTCTCTCCGCCTCTTATGGTTCCAGCTTCCGCTTCATCAACCCACACTTTCGCAGCGAATTTCGAAGGAAAGCCTGTCACAGAAACAGTCGCCAAGTAGTCTCCCACGGTGAAGCGCTCGGTGAACAGAAGGTATGGACCATGATACATCTCAAGCCTCCAGATTCCAGTATTGTTCTGCACCCTGCTTATCATGTCCGTTCCGACAGTCCAAACCGAGGTGTCACCGGCCTTCCGCGGGTCGGATTTTCCCATTCGGAACTGCACAAGTCTACCGTCGGGTCCGTAGAACTGGCCAACACCCACAACTTCTGGCATATCTGCCAGATATTGGATTCTCATGTAACAGTTTGCCGATGTCTCATTCCTGAGGTAGCCGTTGACTCTCGCAACAGGTCCAGAGCTTGGGTCGAGATCCCCTTTGTAGAACGAGTAGTCTGTCGCTATAACCGGTTGGCTTTGTGCACTGACCGCAAGGCGCCTCTGCGATTGAAGAGAAAGAATGTTGAGAGAGAGCAAACCAAGAACGATCAGGCATGATTGACTCGGGGGCCGCATAGCCTTCACCACTCTAATCATATCCCAAAGAAGAGTAGGCGAGGTCACCCTTGATGACGAATATCTTGACGTATTCAAATCGAACTATCCCGTTTCCTACTGTTAGGTGCGGTTCAAGATACTGTCCAACTGGATAGCTATCTCTTGAGGAGTAGACCTGAACGCCATTCACGAAAGCTTTGATCCTTCCGTTGTGAACCATGAACCGCATGACGTACCATTCCCCGTAAGCTGTATCCGCCTCGATGTAGAAGGTCTCATATACGTAGTCAGTTTTGTTCGCCATATGCCTCACATCCACTTTGTGTCCTTTGGCGAATAGAACCATGCCGCTTTCAAAATAGAGCTCTTCGCCATCTCTGGTTAGTAGCTGAGCTTCAGCATCACGTGTCTCTGTTCCCCGAACGAATTTGAATTTCGTTTCCAGAATGAAGTTTCCACCATGACTAAAGGGGAAGATATAGGTAGATTGACTCTCATTTCCAACAAAATCTTGGCCTTCAAGGGTTCCGTCAACTATACTCCAGTTTCCCCAGAACGCACCATTAGGATAGAAGCCATCCTTGAAGTTCCAATACAAGACCTGAACCCAGTCTGGGTCCTTGGGTATCGGTATCTCGCTTTGCTCGAGGTAGATGTCGAACTGCCCGTCTTGGCCGTCAGATAGGTGGACAGTGTGGGTCTGGGTTCTGTGACCTTCATTTCTCAGGCTCCATTCCGCTATCGTGAGCTGATAGTCACCCGCCGGTAGCCACATTGCATATGTACCATCAAGTGAGTAGAAGTCGAAAGTTCCGGCGGCGCCTTTCGCGGTGACTCTAGCCCATGACGTTGTCAAACAGTTGTCGCAGAAGCTATAGCAGTAGATGTTGCCGTATAGCAGGGCGCGTTGGTCTAAGGAGATTATGAGTGACGCATTACCGCCAAGCTTGGCTCCTGGAATGTAGACTCCGTAGCGCAGTTCATATGGTCCTAGGTGGTTTCCAGGTATGTATTTCGGTGACTCTCCGTAGAGGATCCCAGGAATCGGTGGAAAGAAGTCTGGCTCACCGTTTCTGTCGAAGTCGCCGTACCAGGGCACGATTTCGATCTCCAGGATCCACCCTCCCCTGTAGTTCGGGTATGCGTCGATTCCATAGGGCGCGCGTAGCGTCTCGTTATAGCCGAACCTGAAGTGAGGGTCAGGGTCATACACGCTGGGGAGGCCAGCGATCGCTCCGCCGAACCACGTAGTGGAGAAGGGCACATAGTTGACGGTCTCAACTGGGGTTTGAAAAGGTGCCCTAGGGTCTGAAGTCAACCATTCCCCTACGAGTCTCCTTGCGTCGTCGAACAGACGAATACGAACTGAGCTGTTGGCGATGAGGTGGCTGAACAGCCTCTCATGTCTAAGCCCTACAGTGAAGTTTATGCTGGCTCCCGTGACCACGTCCAGTGCAATGTCCGCTGTCACGTTTTGAGCATCCGCATGGACTGAGTAATCCTTTTTCTGGACGTAACCATATGTTAGAACTCGGAGCCTATAGAGCCCTGAGCCGAATGAGCTGGGGTAGTTCTCGACATCGTAGTCGGTGTCCCCCCCGTCTCGCCCAGAATAGAGACCTGTGTTTGCATATGCTCTGAGCCTACTCTGGTTCGCCATTGTGTAGTCAAGCTGTTCCCCCGACTCGTTCATGATCAACACGTAGATAGGTTCGCCGTCCCACATCCAAGGTTTGAGAACTCTTGGCATCTGCCAGTCTTTTGAGTAGATTGTGAAGTTGAACGAGACACCTTTGTACATGTGGTTGCTGACCCATATTACTGAGCCGCAAAGCCCTAACGACACCGTGTCGACGGCTGCGGAAACGTAGCCGAACATGTATGTCCTGAGCGTGTACGTCCCGGCTTCCAGCCCATAGTTCCTACCCCATCCATACTCATAGGTTTGGTTAACGAAACCGTGAAGCGTGATAGTTGTTGAGTTCGAGCCCGCTGGAACCAATTGGGCCTTCCATGCGGTTCTTCTACCAGTTCTATCAAACGCCTCAGAGTACAGGTATCGGCTGGTCAGTATTGCTGTCTCTGCCTTCGTTCCGGGCTTATCGTGGAAGTGCACAGTCTTCTGGATGAGAGAGCTAAGCCTAAGATCGAATGGTACCTGTACTCCTTGCGACCCAAGCGATAGTATCGTGAAAGCTGCGTGTTCAAACGTTACCCCATCCGGCTTGACTTGGACATATCCATATGTGTAAGCTTTCAGGTAGTATGTTCCAGGACCTAGGCCGTTGACCCAAGTTGCGTTGCGCTGGGGCACATGACCGTCCAGTTCAGAGGGAACCCCGTACCTGCCTGACTCTCCGAATTGAAACCTAAAACTCTTCGTGGCCCTCGAGACATTCCAGGCTTGCGGAGGACCGACCCCTTCACTATCTATGCCCAAGCTTCCGCTAGGATATTCCCACCATGGAAACTGTGTTACGGCGGGGCCATACGGTGACCAAGTGACTGCCAGTGTCTCCATGGAGCGATCACATATCTCCGCGCCTATGGCGGTTCTGTAAATCTCGATCTTGATCGGAGAGTTGTCATAGTACCAGTTCACCTCGCCTGTCCCACATTTCGAGAAGACTTCACCTCGGAGCTCGGGGCCTGGGGTAAGATATCCATCAATCATAAGCGATTGTCCCCTTTTGATCCTGACGCCTGTCGCAATTCTCTGTTCAGGGTACCCAGCTGCGGATGCATAGATATCGTACATCCCAGGCGCCACTCCTTCAACCTGAAAGTGTCCTTCGGCCGAGTGATTGAAATATCCCCGGGCTTCCACTCTTCGTCCATTCAGCTTCCCGGTGTAAGGGTCTTCCGCGATGCCGACGGCTCTGACCCTGCCTTGCAGTCTGATTGGAAGCCCATAGAGAGTCGTGTTCCACCCTCCGAATCGAATTGTGCCCCATATGATGGCGGGGTCCACTTCTCCTTTCACTAGGAGGATCGGCCAGTTCTCCGTAGGAATCATATCTATAGAGGCTGGAAGTATGTCAGAAGAATTGCTGAGCGCGATCTTGAAGAAATATGTGCCTGCAATCGTTGGCGCTGCAATGTCATTTATGCGGACATAATACCATCGGTCCGGCCCGTAAGGAGTGAAAGTTATCAAATAGTTGGCATCCGCCAGGATGGTGATCACAGTCCAGTTTGGGCCGAACGGATCCTCCTTGCCGCAGACGGTGACGTTTATGTTGAGGTAGTCGTTCGTTATGGTAGTCACAACCTTGGACTTGTTTATGTTGGTGAATTCCGGCGGAACCCAAATCCAGAGGTAGGAGTAAGCGTGTTTCGTTGTGGGTTGGCTGTAGTTGAGTGCGAGAAGAAGGTCTCCCCTGTTATCGTGGTCGTCAGTGGACGCTAGGATTGCGCCGAAGGGCGCGTAGCCATTGCCTTCAAGCTGAGTCCAAGCTACTGGGGGCTTCACGTATTGAGGATAATTTGGCCATGGGGCCTGATATCCGGGGGCTTCTGGTCGGTTGAGAGTTCCTCTGCCAATAAGCCCTACGCCTGGCCAAACATAGCCTACGGGACCTGGACGATGCGGGTCATAGTTGTCAACCGAGAAGGGATACGTTGGGATGTTGCGGCCCAGAGTGAAATGTGCTGTGACCGACATAGTTGAACCAGATAGCACTAGTAGCGTGAGGAAAATCAATGATGGCCCGCGGGTCACCGAATTCTCCCTCGAAGCATACTATTCTCTAGTCAATAACCGGAAACGTAGTAAGGTGGCGAGTACAATATATAAGAGTACCATATGACATGAATCTGAATCTACTCAGCACGGAGGCCGGGATACATTAGACCGCTATTGATTGCTGGGACGAGACCCGAGCTGATGAAGATCGCCCCAGTCATGGAAGCCTTGTCGGCGCGAGGTCATCGAGCCATTTTTGTGCTCAGTGGGCAACACTACGAGGGCAACATGTTAGGTCAGTTTGTCGAAGAACTTGGCCTCCCACAACCCGCCACCACAATGGGAGTGGGGTCAGGAAGCCATGCGGAACAGACAGCGAAAGCGCTCATTAAGAGTGAGAAGGTGATAGAAGCGTTCAAGCCAAGTGTCGTCATTGCCCAAGGAGATACTAACACCACTTTGGCCGCCGCTCTTGCATCAAGTAAGATGAACGTTCCCTTCGCCCATGTGGAGGCTGGGTTGCGCAGTTACGATAGAGGAATGCCTGAAGAAATAAATAGGGTATTGGTAGACCACGTATCAAACCTACTGTTTGCGCCCACATGTGGGTCAGCTATGAACCTCCGCTCAGAGGGAATACCCGAACACCAGATCTTCGTCACAGGCAACACTATCGTTGATACCTGCCTGCGTTTCTCCCGACTTGCTTCCAAGTCAAAGATAATGAGGAGATTGAGTCTCGACAGGAATCGGAATTTGGTGACTGTTACTGCTCATAGAGCCGAAAATGTAGACTCTCAGGAAAGGTTACGAGGCATAGTCAATGCCCTTGTACAGTTAGCGGAATGCACCGTCATCTATCCGGTCCATCCAAGAACTCAGAGGAGGCTTCGGCAGTTCGGTCTAATGGAGAAGCTGCGCAAAGCAAGGCACATCATACTGACAGATCCTCTGTCATATGCAGACTTTCTATGCATACTTATGGCCTCAAGGCTTGTACTAACGGACTCTGGAGGAGTTCAGGAGGAGGCAGTTACTCTGCATGTGCCATGTCTAACGATGAGGTCGAATACTGAGAGACCTGAGACCATAGACGTTGGGGCCAACTTTCTCGTGGGTACCGAGTCGGACAGAATAGTACACTTCACCAGGAGGATTCTGGAGGACAACAACTTCGCCAACAGAATGAGAACTGCTCAGAATCCCTTCGGGAGCGGCCACGCTGGTGAGAGAATCGTTGAAGTATTGGAGAAGAAAGGCACGAGGGTGCTTCATGTGTCTCCCATCGCGTCCTAGAATCTGTTCACGTCCCTAACGATGATTGGGTAGTCAGAAATGACAACGCTCGGATCAAATCGTCTTTGCCGAGGCTCGTGGAGCCTTCGGCCCCAAGGAGCTCACCTAGCCCTTGGGCTAACTGTAACGGTTGCGACTATCCTTTTGCTCATTGCCTACGTGCAAGTGTACTGGATTAGCCAGGCTGAACTTGTTAGTGAGGTCCTGAGGTTCGCGAGAGTCCCTCACGAGTTGTTTCTTCCTGTAGTTGGTGCAAAATTCTTACACGCAATACCGCCCGAATTCGTTATGGATAAAGCACAGTTCACAGAAGCTGTGAGCCTTACAGCGATTATCGTCCTATTCCTGGCTATCCTGATCCTAGCTCTACTGCGGCGTCTCAACCCACCCTTCCGAGTATTAGCTATCTTCTTGCTGGCAAACGCAATTGTGAACCTAGCTTATGGTATCTTACATCCAGAACAGCCTGCACTGCTCCAAGTGGATTGGTTGACTTCAGGTGTTGTAATAATACCTTTGATAGCGCTAATGTTCAGTACGTTGGTCTTCCCCATTCCAGGGCCCCTCTCAACGAAACTCGCAGGACTACTTGGTTGTCTCGTTTTCTCAATTGTCTGGAGCACGCTGCGACTCTCACTTGCTTTGGCATCGTTGTTTTACCTAGGAACATTCTCCTTCATGTTCCTCGAATACGTACCTGGAGCATTCGTTGATTTCATCTACATACTCCTCTTCTATTCGCTTACGATGCGGAGATTGGCACCACCAGCTGATACTTCTCAAGTGGAGGGAACTAGCTGACATGTCGCTCTTGGTGGACCTGATCCTTCTTTCGATATTCCTTGTGCTCTTTTCATATGCTATTAGGCACTACCGCTTCTATTGGAATAGAACATTTGGAGTGCAAGGAGAAGCTTTTGAGAGATTTGCTGGAGCCTATACTCCTTCGGTCTCAATTCTTTGCCCCATGAGGAACGAAGAGAAGGTGGCGTCTAGGCTCTTGAGTTCCCTAGTGGAAATGGACTACAACAAGGACAACGGGAGATATGAGGTCATAGCAATTGACGACAACTCTACCGACAGAACGCCACAGATAATTGACGAGTACGCTGCGAAATGTCCGTTCGTGAAAGCGATTCACAGATCCGGTTCTCCCATACTGAGTAAACCGGCAGCTCTGAATGCTGGACTTACTTTTGCAAGGAACAAAATAGTTCTGTTCTTTGATGCTGACTACATCCCACCTAAGGACTGCGTTAAGAAGCTTGTGGCCCCGTTCACGGATCCACTAGTTGCAGGAGTCATGGGCCGGGTAGTTCCGGTCAACCCTCCTGAAACAATGCTCTCTCGAGTCTTTGAGATTGAAAGAGCTGCTGGTTATCAGATCGATCAGCAAGCTCGCCACAATCTCGGCCTGATCCCTCAATACGGAGGCACAGTCGGCGGTTTCAGAAGGGCCTTTCTATCTGATCATGGCAGGTTTGACCCATACCATATGGCGGAAGACACTGATGTCACCTACAAAGCATACCTATCGGGTTGGAAGATTTGCTATGTTAACACGGTTGAGTGCTACGAAGAGGCTGCCACACAAGTTCGACAGAGAGGAGCTCAGGTCAGGCGGTGGACGATAGGGCACAACTATTGTATGTTCGACTATGCGCTAAGAACTATCACATCCCGTTTTCTGACGTTCTGGAGCAAGCTTGATGGGATCATGCTTCTAGGAGTATACCTTCAACCGTTCCTTATCTTGTCTGGTTGGGCTCTGGGAATCTACAGCTACCTTTTTGAGCCCCCGTTCTGGAGCCCACTACTCGTCGCCCTCTTTCTAACGCTTTCCTACAATGTGGTTGGCAACTTGGGACTTTTCTCAGAGATCGGCTCAGCCCTTTACCTTGACAGACGAGGCCGATCCATTTGGCTAACAACTCTCATGCTTCCCACAGTGCTTTACTATGTTGCGGTTGAATCTCGCGGATTCATCAGGGCAGTGCTGGCGCACCTGACTGTCCGGCGGAGAAGACGCAAAGCGGCATCAGAATCTCGCACTACTGTATCGAAGAGTGAGGCGACATGATAGAATACTTCATACTCATGGGGGTCCTTCTGATGATGTTCCTCTTGGCCTTCTTACCAGGCTACTTGGAATATAGAGCGCCGAGAGACTCGGGACCGTTACGTATCGATCTCTCTAGACCGATTGAACCCCGTTCGGAAGCACTCCGCTTCAGGAAAACCATAGACTCCTTCCTGAAGGATCAAGAATGGAAACAGAAATCGCTCTGGGGGCAGTCGGTATATGAACGAGAGTCCAAAACCGAACATAGCAGCCTCAAGATTTTGAGAACGGATGGAAACATGGCTATCCCTGCTGGATCTGTCGTTGAATCCGCGCTCATAGTGCTAGGTGATCTTGTTAGCGGAGAGAACTGCAAGTTTAATGGGTTGGTCTATGTCAAAGGGCGATGCCAAATAGGCCGACACAACGAGCTAGCCGGTCTCACATCTGTGGGCGACCTATCTGTTGGCGAAGAATCTAAGATACTCGGCTTTGTCGATTCGGATGGTGTTGTTCGAATTGGAGCTGGGTCCATCATTTTGGGGCCTGTTAGCTCAGGTAGAACCGTCACTCTTGGGGGTTCTTGTGATGTTAGGCGCCTCAGTAGCCACGCCATTGAAATAGCCTCACGGTCAAGTAGTTAATTTGTGGGTGCCTCGACATGAGTGGAAAGGGAAATCAGTCTGAAAGCAAGCCTGAATACCTGAGAGGATCGCGCGACATGGGAGCAGAGACGGTGCGAGTCAAGGGAGACGTCAAAATCCCAGACGGTGAAACTGTCCGATTTGGGCTAATAGTCTTCGGGGATTTGACCTCCGGCGAGAACGTTAAGTTCCTTGATGGCCTTCACGTGGAGGGCACCCTACGGCTGGGGGACTTCAATTCTGTTAAAGGATCAGTACACTGCGAAGGAAACATGATGATAGGTCGCCAAACAACCATTGAAGAGGCAGTCTACAGCCTTGGAATTCTTCTTGTCGGCAAAGGAGCTCGGATAGGAATAGGAGAGAATGGAGGCGGAGTTGTTTGCGACTCCGAGGCCTACGTGGAACAGGAGTTCACCGTCCGCGAGAAGCTACTGGCTGAGAAGATCATAACCGTTGAGAAGCTAAGTGAGGAACTCATGTCTAGGTTGGACAAAGAACGGCCAAAACCAAAACATCGAAAAGAATCGTCTGCCATTCGCACAGGTGTACAAGAACGCACTGATAGCAGAAAAGTCGACTGGCAGAAGACTGAACACAAAGGAACGATTTCTCCAGGATAACCTTCCTCTCCCTTTATGTAGGCTTCAACATCGTAGCTCCGATGCCTTTCGCATATGTTTGCGCGATAGGCATGAAAGATAGTGGTCTTTTCGGGAATGCCAATCATTTCCGAAGCCAAGACGTTAGCGACAGATAGCAAACTGATTCACAAAACGCCTCTAGAACGGGCTCTCTAGCGCTCCGTCTATGTAGGCCCTGTACCATTCCCCAGCCCCGTCGTTAATATCATAGAATATCCATGCACCAAACAGCCTTGGTTCGATGAGTGTACCGCTTGCCTTGGAAAGAAGAGCCCTAACCTCACTTCTCCAATTACTGGCGCTCGTAGCGTCCTCTATTCCTGAAACGACTATTTGTCTGTAGAAGCTGCCAGCGTAGTTGCCGACGTCCTTGCGACTGTAGAGTTCAGTGACCACCTGAATGTTGAGCTCCTTGGCAACTTTTGGCAGTCCCTTCCTAACCATCGTTGGGACAAACTCTTCATCCATCCAAGTTAGATAGAGCGTCTTGAGGTTGTCAGGTAGACTTGCATGGAATTTGCGGATGTCTTCTGGAACCAAATTCCCCCTCCAACCATACCATACGGCAATGCCAAATGTGGTCGTAAGCTGTGACATGAAAAGCATATTGTCTAACACAAGTCGATGCATGGACGTTCCGGGAATGAGATAATCCGTTTCAATCCCATATTTCTCATTTGGAAAGATGGCGTAGAGTATTCTCAAGTTAGCGTTTCCCGCCAGGCTGTCAAGGATTCTCAGGTTCTGATAGTAGCGGGGCACATCCTCAGCAGGCACAACTATGATGACGAAGTTGTAACGACTCGCTATGACATTGAAGTCATTTCCGATGGCGACGCGATAGCCTTCGAGATCGGCGTACACATAGAAGTAGATTCTATCACCATATTTCTGGTACCAGGACAAAATGCAGGCACTCGAGGGAAGTATGTAGACTATGCCAGCGAATGAGCTGTCGAAGCACGATAAACCGCTGCCGCTCGTGATCGCCATCTCCGCAGTGGAGTTAAGAGAGAATGTCCGTGTCGTGAGAGCTGTTGAAACCAAAGGTATCAGAAGGATAGTAAGAAGGGTGACCTGGAAGATCTTGCTTGGATCAACCGGTAGCCGAATCATTGTTGACCTCTCTCTCAGTCTGGGTTCTCTAGATCCCAGCTGTGAATAGCGACTTGTGAGGGGGCTAGCGCGTAATTAGGAATTGGTTGCCTATTTCTGACAGACAATCTGAGAGCTTTTTTCTAGAAGGTTGTTCGGAGATATCTCCACGCCAACAGAAGGGGACCATCCTTCTCGGCGAGAGGATTCGTGGGATGCTACTTGCTCATGGTATATTGGAGTCAGTCAAAGTCTCCGGAGTTTGGTTTTCTGAGACGATTGGAAGATTCCCGAGTCGCTCTAGGGAACGCCAATGTACCTCAAACGGAACATTAATATACCGTACCCAGACATACCAACGTCTAGGAGAGGGCAGGCGGTGGGAGAAAGACATCAGACGATCCCAGTGCCTTGTGGAGGCATCAGCTTTTCATGGGCCCCACTGAATGGATGGAGTGCAAAACGAAGTCTGGGCGACTGCACCACTGTCACCTCCTTCTCTCGCCAAACATATCCGCGTCGTATCGGGTCCTTCGATTCTGCTAACGCTTCGCAGCACATGACAAAGTGCAGTCGGCAAGGTTTCCTTCAAATCTGAAGGTCAGAGTAGATGTCTATGCAGTTTTCATATGCCTCTCGTTCTGGACTTTCCGGAGTTGCCATTAGCAAGAATAGGCGACTGCCCGACCGTTCATGTAGCTCTCAAACGCGGAGTCCTGAGGATCTCTTCTTGGCAGCTGTAGAGCGTGGGCTTTCCGTTGTGGGAGAAGATTTCGCGAAGGTCACGTTGTACAACCTTGATGTGAGATACTCGTTGGGTAGGCTGGAGATCTCCAAGAAACCTGAGCGTTTCGTTCAGGCCTTACGCGATATGTTTGGCGACGGTGCGGAGCTCATAGAGACGTTCATCAAAGAAGCCGTCTGTGCTCACATGGGCCTCAAACCAAACGCCTTCGAAAGACCTAGCCTACTCGGCTGTATTAGAGAAGTGCTAGGGAAAGCGACTGAGGATGAATCACCGAGAAAATCCAACTCAGAAAATCATTACGTGCTGAAAACCTACCCGACATCTTCTTCAGAGCTACATCTCAATTATCCTGTGCCCCAGGCCCTCAGCGCCTCTCTACAAGGGTCCTCGAGATCTCACCGGACAGAAAGGTAGGATGTCCTCTGGATCAGCTGCTCTGTGACCTCAGCCGAAAGACCACCTCAGCGCCTCTTCGGCTTCGAAATAGCGGTATGATTATGGCTACTATCAGAAATGCCACCATGACGAAAAAAGCTGTCTGGAGAGACATGACAACAAACTGCTCGACGGATTGCTCCGTAGTTATTGTGACTGTCTGAGTAGTCGTGATCTGGGGGATTCCGGGTACTGGAATGCCAAGGGAGAGCTCAGCCGCAGCTTGGTCACAACTCGCTCTTACTGTGACTGTATGCGTGCCTGACGATCTTGCAGCGAGCATCCAGCTTAGTTGCCAGCATACGCCTCCATCCAAAGTTGGCCGGGTAAAGCCAGTCGTCCTCGAAACAACGAACAATTCCGAGGCCGGAATCAACGTTACAACTAGGTTCGAAGCCTCAATATCGCCTACGTTAGTAACAGAAACAAGAAGCTCCGTCCTGTCAGGTAGCTCTCTATATCCGCTTTCATGAAGAAGAATCCTAACAGGATTAACTCGCTTCAGGCTGACGTTTCTGAAATATGCGACTGCGGGTGGAGGTACTGGCGAGGTGAATCCCAACTCCATGGTGACTCTCAGTGCAGTAAGCTGAAAGTTACCAGGATCGCCAACGCTATCCCGGAAAAGCTGGAGGAGGTTCAACTTGGTGTCCTTCCAACCGGAATCTCCGAGCTCCCCATGTACTTGTCCGATAATCGTGAACCTGGTGTCTTTTCCTTGCCGGTCCATCATGTAGAAAGTGACGAGAGACCTCGCGAAGTAGATCTTGGACGGAAGCTCAGTGCGCACAATGTACGAGAATTCTAGATAGAACGACAGATCCGTCCTCTTAACAATCTGTGACAAAGATCCTT
>Ga0209725_1000792_pt1 | contig 18660 bp, 17 predicted proteins | sample I18A1metaG_FD_184145 | JGI IMG/M metagenome (GOLD analysis project Ga0209725, IMG submission 184145) | Lake sediment bacterial and archeal communities from Gulf of Boni, Indonesia to study Microbial Dark Matter (Phase II) - ​I18A1 metaG... | ecosystem: Environmental > Aquatic > Freshwater > Lake... | reverse complement strand
CCATCAGTGCACGTAGTCGGTGGAGCTAAGGCAGCGATTCTGCTAATTCAACTGAGTAGAGCCGTATCAACCGCGAGGATGCCCCTGAGAAGATCGGCCGAGTTCCCGCGGTTTCAGATAGCCTCTTAGATGCGGCCATCCGGTCTTGGCGTGTCTGAATCGACGAGGGTCTTTCTTAAGCCATCGGAGCATGTGGAAGAAGCTTCTTGCCCGCTTCTCCTCTCGCTCCGGAAGCGGTTCGTATCCCAGGTTTCTAAGTTCGTCGAGGTAAGCGGTCTCCACGAAATGTTGGGCACCATCGGTAATTTTCGTGACCGTCACCCTCTCCTTCCCGTATCTTTCTTCCAGATCTCGAACTGCTTTTTCGAGTACGAAACTACTGCAAATCTGTATGGCCTCGTTTTCATGCAGCCTCATTCTATCAACAATCTGCATGACAATTTCGGAAGCCCTCACAAGGTAGGCCTTCCTGTGGAACTTCGAGGCCTGGAAGAACTTCACATCTATCATGTCGTATCGGAACTCTCCGGTCTCTACGCGGTAGGCTCCTACCACAACGCCGTGAAGTAGGTCGCCCACTCCCGCATCATCAATCTGAATAGTCATCTGATCAGCACTCTGAGTCCAATGTTTGCTCTATGTGGCCTTCCACCGAGAGATGAAGCTAGGAAGACAATCCAGCCTGCGCGCCTCTTGTCGCCGAGACCTATTGGAGTTTTTGTTTGATCAAGCCGATGACGTTTTAGTCTCTTGGCATCGGCCCCATCTCTCTGGCACGACGCCGATGGGAAAGCAAATGAGTTTCATATCCTACTAAGCCTTCTCGGCCGCAATGACTGGCAGGCTAGATACAAGATCTTGATGACTGTGGAATCCGGGTCGCGAGCGGCCTCATTGATGTTCAATCCCTGATGTAGGATCTGACAGGCCAGTCCGTTTATGGTTCCGGTTGTTTGGCAGAGTTTTCGGCATGTAACCTGGTGAAGACATATTTCCAAGGTGCATCAATCTCAGCTGCGCGGAAGGCGAGCTACAATATTCGTCATATTCGTTATCGGAATGGCCGGATCGGGAAAATCACTGCTTGTTGGATCGTTTTCTGAGTTTCTTCGTTCATCGGAACAGAGCGTGATGACGCTCAACCTTGATCCGGGCGCGACAGCGTTGCCCTACAATCCGGATGTTGATGTCAGAGCATATGTGGACATAGCTGATCTGATGGAGAAATACAAGCTTGGACCAAACGGCGCGCTGATAATGGCATCCGACGTTGCCGCGGATCATCTTGAGGAGATCCGGGGTGAGTTTGAGGAAGAGGCCCCAGATTTCGTATTGGCGGACACTCCAGGCCAGATTGAGCTGTTCGCATTCAGAGAAAGTGGTCCATATTTCTCTAGGGCAATCAGCGACGAACCGAAGGCCGTCGTCTACGCGCTTGAGGCGCCATTTTGCAGGAACCCGATGAACTTTGTCTCCAACCTCTTTTTGGCCGCAGCAGTCTACACGCGGGTGCGGCAACCTCAGGTCTATGCGCTCACGAAAGCTGACTTGGTTTCTGAAGAGGAACTGGAAAGAATGATCGGGTGGGGAAGTGAGATCGAGCAGCTTGAAGATGCGCTCGCGACAATCTCAGGTGACACACGCTCACTCATCGCCCGTGACTTAGCCTCGGCAGTGCACGCGACAGGCCTGATCTACGAGCCGATACCCGTCTCAGCAAAATCGAATGTAGGTCTAGTTGAATTGAACGCGTCTCTTACGCGCGCACTAACGGGTGGAGAAGAGCTTAGGCCTTGATCTGTGGCGGAAACCGAAACTGAGAAGGGTCGCCGGGCAGTCACTTGAAGATACTTGTGTCGCACCTCAGAATCATAGGCGCCAAGAGGGACTGGGTCTGATAAAAGCCCGCGAGCTACATGTTCCGTCCATATAGAATACTGATGACTACTCTTGCGAAGATCCGAGAAGAATTATCCGGCAAGGAAGGATAATGGATGCAGTAGAGTCATGAGCGGCGATTGTGACTGAAACTCATTGCGCCCGGGCAGGACCTGTTCATTCTCGGTTGCTTGCGACAGAGGATGAGATCGGAAGATATCGTTTTGCGAGAATGCTCGGCGAACCTCAAGGGGTCGTGCGGGGGGATACTTGCCCGAATGAAGAGAGGGGATCCGATCATGGTGCGGCGGATTCGCGGCGATCGGAACCCTAAGACGAGCGCGGTGATCACGGAAATATTCTCAGGGTCCACCCATACCTCAGCTCAGAGTGGCTTCTGCTGGAAGTTTGATCCTGTCCAGCTAGGTGCTGCACGATCCCGCTCACGTGGCCAAGTCCAACGACTGCCACGACTCGGCCGGCGGTTGAGTCGAGAATCTTTCGCAGTCTATCAGCCATGTATCGATCTCTTTCCTTCACAAGAATCTGGGATAGCGTTGGGTACTTGGCATCAAATTCCGCCATCAACTTCTGAAGGTCTGCCCCTTTCAGAGTGATTCTCCGCTTAGCGCCGATACCGATGAGAGCCGTCAAGATGTCGACCCCGATCTTGACTTTCTCAACGCGGGGTATGTTTCTGAGGTCTTCCAGAATCGCTCCGATCGGTCTGTCGATCATCGCAACCCGTGCCCCTACTCTTTGAGCCTCCTCAACAGCCTCAAGCATCTCGCTTCCGGGGAACACCTCTGTCAATGATCCCACGGATCTTTCAAGTAGTGCAAGCAACCACGGTAGCAGACCAGAACGGACCGGGGAATCCAGCTTGTCTCTGTCGGGATCCCTTAGTGCGCACAGTCTTTCCTCATCAAGTTCCACAGCGACCACTGACGGCTGCGTCTCTGAGATAGTTCTTCGAACACGCTCGACGCTAGACTTGTCGACATGGGTTGTCCCGACGATTGCAAGTTTCCGTGAAGTCCACATCTGTCCTTAGGATCCCGACCAGATTGAGGCCTGGAGTTCTCACAGGCAGGCTGCAACAGAGGACGCGAGCAACAGTATTAAACCGGTCGGGCGGTACGTGGGCCTGCGGGCAAGTCGATTTGGGCGTGCAAGAGGTTCAGCAAATAGTCGAGAGGGCGCTGGCAGAAGGGCGCCATAATCTCCTGGAGCCTGAGGCCAAAGCGATATGCCTTGAATATGGTATTCCGACGCCCGGTTTTGAAGTGGCGACGAGTTCTGAAAGCGCTGTGGCTTACGCAGAGAAGCTGGGATACCCGGTTGTGTTGAAGATCGTCTCTCCCGAAATAATTCACAAGACCGAGGTAGGCGGGGTCGTACTGGGTTTGTCGTCAAGCGATGCTGTGAAATCCGCTTATTTGCGAATCATCGAAACCGCAAGAACCAGCAGGCCAGACGCGCGGGTCATCGGGGTCCTTGTGCAGAAGATGGCTCCTAGGTCGACTGAAGTTATCGTTGGGTCCGTTAACGATCCTCAGTTTGGGCACACAATTCTCTTTGGTCTGGGAGGGGTTTTCGTTGAGATACTCAAGGATGTGGCCTTTCGAATAGCCCCCCTCGAAGAGCGCGACGCGCGCGAGATGGTTCACGAAATCAAAGGATATTCTGTCCTGGCGGGGTATCGTGGGTTTCCGCCCGCTGATCAAGATGCCATAGTCGACATTATCTTGAAGGCCTCGCGTCTGGTGACGGAAAACTCTCAAATCGACCAAATGGACCTGAACCCAACAATTGTGTACGAGCGAGGGGCTCTAGTCGTCGACGCGCGTATTCTGCTTTCAGGCTGGACCTCTACTCAATCTTCAAGTCTGCAAGCTTGGATGCTGGGGAGTTCTCAGCTTCTTCGAGCCTGCGAAGTAGGTTTCGAGAAAGTCTTATGAGCAATCATGTATCTTCCGATCGCCGACGGAAGGGGCAGAGCAGCTTGTCCGTCAGCCCTGAAGCATTGTTCCAGCAGATCAGTGCTCTCAGAGAATCAAACGCCCGACTCGTCGAGCAACGTGAGACTCTGAACCGAAAGGCTAGGGAACTGCTTGAACAGCGGAACAAGCTCAATGAAGAATTCAAGAGGCTGGTCGCCGAGGTCAAGGACGTCAAGGCCAAGAGAGATGAGCTTAACAGCAAAGTGAAGGAGCTTAAGGCTTCTCGAGATTCCGCACGGGACACAGCAGTTGCTGAGAGAGAAAGGCTCGAGAAGCTCAAGAGCAAGTCGGACAAGCTGTCGGAACGTGTCGAGGGGAACCCGCGAAGGGCGATCGAGGAGTTCAACCGGTTAGAGTGGAAGATGCAGACGACGCCCCTCACACCCAAGGCTGAGAAGGAGCTTATCAAGCGCCTAAAGGAGCTTGAAGCTCAGGTACTTGTCGCTAAGAAGGCACAAGATCTCAGGTACAAAATCGCCGGAACGAGGGCAACGATCGGCGGCCGAAGGCTTCAGGCTCAGTCGTTGCATGAGCAGATGACAAAAATGGTAGAGGAGAGCGAGGTCATCCATAAGAAGCTGGTTGAAGTAGCCGCCTCTGCTTCGGCCGTTAAAGCTGAGGGAGACAAGGCTCATGCAGCTTTCGTGGAAGCCCTCAAAGGGGCAGATAACGCTCACAAGGAATACATCACAAATCTGGTTAAGATCAAAGAGCTCCGCCAACAGATCGCTGCCTCAGGGCAGCTAACCAAGCTTCGAAAAGCGCAAGAAGTCCGCGAGAAGCTCGAGAAGTCCGGCACGGAGAAACTTGAGCAGGGCAAGAGGCTCTCGCTTGAGGAGTTCAAGGCGCTAATGGAAAAGGGCTCCATTTAGCCCGCTCGGCCGGCACGCCTTATATTCCTGCGTTCTGTGTCCTGCCACATAGCTGCGGGATCGCCTCAGCGGATGGGTGTTGTCAGGCGTCAGGATAGGACTGATCGGCGGATCAGGATTTGAGAAACTTCTCCAACAGGGAGAAGTCAGGCGTATCGACACACCCTACGGCGCCTCCCCTGATATTACAGTCGCAGAAGTTGATGGAAATCGTGTTGCGTTCGTTCCCAGGCATGGGGCTCGCCATGAGTACCCCCCTCACAAAGTCAACTACCGGGCCAACCTGTGGAGTCTCAAGCAGATTGGAGTCGAAAGGACAATTGCGACCAACGCAGTGGGGGCGTTGAGGGAAAGCTATAGGCCCGGAGATCTAGTCATCCCCGTGGATCTGGTGGATTTCACTAGGCTGAGGGCCCAGACCTTCTACGATTCTGCGCCTGTTATGCACGTTGACGTGACAGATGTGTATTGTCCAGAGATCCGCAAGGCCTTGATTGGGGTTTCAGCTCACTCTTCTCGAAAAGTCTGGAATGAGAGTGTCGTGGCGTGCACTGATGGGCCGCGCTACGAGACTCCGGCTGAAATTAGGATGATGAGAAACGCGGGATGTGATGTGGTGGGAATGACATCTGCTCCTGAGGCTTTCCTTGCACGCGAACTAGAGATGTGCTACGCCTCCGTGTGCTTCGTAACGAATATGGCGGCAGGGCTACAGAAGGCCCTCAGTGCATCTGAAGTCTCTGAGCTCGCGAGGAGAGTCCTGCCAGAGGTGGAATCTTTGCTCAAAGATGCGATTGTTAAGATTCCGGTCCAGAGAGGTTGCAAGTGCGGCAGAGCTCTCTCACAGGCTACCGCGACGTGAGAAAGCATGTTGGAAGGCTTCCTGCGAGCCATCGGGGCCTACGCCCTCTACGAGAGATGGCTCGATGGTCAAGTCAGGAAGCGAGTGATCCCTGAGCACTTGGGCGTCATACTGGACGGAAATCGACGATGGGCTATCGCGCGCTCAGGCACAGAGTATCAGGGACACAAACACGGAGCAAAGACCACTCAGCTCTTCTTGGAATGGTGCCTAGATCTCAAGATCAAGACCATCACCTTGTATGTCTTCTCAATGGAGAACTTCAAGCGACCAAGACGCGAAGTGGACACGATCTTGAGCATCATCGAAGAGGAGGGAAGGAGACTCCTCAAGGATCAGAGGTTGCATCAGAACCAAGTCAGAGTGAAATCTCTCGGGCGTGTAGATCTTCTGCCGAAAAGCCTACAGGAAATTCTCCGAGAGATCGAGAAAGCAACAGAATCCTATGACAAATACTATCTGAATATAGCGCTAGCATATGGTGGAAGAACTGAGATCATTGACGCTGCACGCAAGATTGCAGCCGATGTAGGAAAAGGGGTTGTCGGTCCGGAAGACATAGACGAGCAGTTCTTCATGAAGTACCTGTACACTGCCCATTTGCCGAATCCTTACCCCGACCTTATCATACGCACATCTGGAGAGGAGAGGCTCAGCGGGTTCCTTCTCTGGCAGTCGGCGTACAGTGAATTTTGCTTTCTTGATGTATATTGGCCTGAATTCAGAAGGATAGATTTACTCAGGGCTGTTCGAACTTACCAGATGCGCAAGAGAAGATTCGGACAGTAGTTTCGCCGGTCTCCAGTAACTTGTTCCGACATGAATTGATGGCGTGCACGGCTTCTGGAAGTCGCGCCAAGCTTTATCTCACATCAAACACGGTTCAAAGTTGTTGATCGCCTTCACGACATGGTCGTAGAGTCTCGAAGGTCTAGCGGAGCACGTCGGGATCGGTTCACTCTTGGTCTATATTCGCAGGATTGATCTTAGAGGTTTCAAGACCTTCGGGAAGAAGGTGTCCCTGAACCTTGATCGCGGCCTAACCGTAATAACAGGGCCCAACGGTTCCGGGAAGAGCAACGTCGTAGATTCAGTAAAGTTCGCCCTAGGTGAGCTGAGCGCCAAAGAACTCAGAGGCGGCACAATAACCGACCTAATCTACAGAGGATCTGCGCGCGTTACAGCGAGATCTGCATACGTGGCAGTTCAGTTCGATAATGCGGATCGGCGGATCCCCGTTGATGCCGACGCCGTCACGATCTCCAGGGAGTTCAGGAGAGGCGGGGAAGGCGTATACCGACTGAACGGGCGACGCGTCTCGAGAAAGCAACTTACCGACATCCTCTCCTCCGCAGATATTCAGGTCTCAGGGCACAACATCGTCCAACAGCACGCGATCACTAGACTTGCCGAGGTGACGCTTGAGGAACGGCGAAAGATAATCGAGGACATGATAGGAATAGCCGTCTACGATTCGAAAAAGGCAGAAGCACAACTTCAGCTACAGCAGGCTGACCTGAACATTAAGGTGGCATCAGCTAGAACGGATGAGGTTCGCAGTAGGGTCGAAGCGCTTGAGAAGGAAAGAAACGACTATCTCAGATCGCAGCAACTCAAGAAAGAGGCCGGCAGACTACAAGCCCAACTAGCTTCTAGCAAGGTAGCCAAAATCCAGACCCAGATAGCTCATCTGAGGCAAGAAGCAAACGAGAAGCAGCAAACGATCGAGAAGATGAGAACCAAGAGGGACGAGGTCTCTAAGGAAAAAGAAAGGATCGAATCGGAGCGACGTACGTACGAAGAGGCAGTTCTAGACCGAAGCAGTGCTGATCTCTTCAAGATTGAGCGGACGATCGGAGACTTCAGCGCGAGTATTGCCGGCCTGAAGGCAGAGATAGAATCATCTAGAAAGGCCATCGGATCGCTTGAGAGGCAGAAAGCAGAACTTGAAAAACACATAGAACAGACGCTCCAGCACATCGAGCAATCCATGTCGCATCTGGCGGACTTTAAAGCGGGACTTCCCGAGCTCATAGGAGTTATTGAAGAGAAGCGCAAAGAACGCGACTCTTTGTCAGAATCTCTAGCCGAGTCTAGGAAGAAGCTTGGCGACAGATCGAGCGAAGCAAACGCGATAGAAGAACAGGTCGCCGACCTCACGAGACAACTTGTAGAGGTCGATGCTCAGGCAAGAGCGAGCAGCTCGAAGATCACAGCTCTAGAAGGACACATCCAGACACTCAAATCGAGGCAAGAAGAGTTCGAGGGAGTAGGCGCGTCTCTCAGGGGTAGAATGGAGGAACTAGTGAAGCTTGTCGCAGAAGAGAAGTCAAGACTGAAGACGATCGAGACAAGTCTGATCGAGTACACGAAGGCTGAGGAAGAAAAGCAGGCTGAGATAGCGCATGCAACGGAAGTATCGAAGAAGGCCCGACTTACCCTCACAGAGGTCGAGACCCAGAAGAACGTGGCACAGGCCCTCGCCTCGGACGAACGCGCCCTTGAAATGATCGAACAGATGGGCCAGACCGGCGCGATCGGCGGTGTCTACGGACGCTTATGCGACCTGGTACGTTTCAAGGAAGAACATCGCAAAGCCATCGAGGCAGCTTCCGCAGGATGGCTGAAATCGGTTGTTGTCAAAGACATCGAAAGCGCGATCGGATGCATAGAGAGCCTCAAGAGAACCAAGCTCGGTCGCGTCAAACTGATCCCAGTGGAAAGCCTTTCAGGCGCGAGAGAGCATGAGCGCCCGAGTAACATCGAAGGGATAATCGGTATCATCTCAGATTTCATCGAACCGCTCGAACCGTTCGGGCGTGCGGTCGACTTCGTCTTTGGCGACACGATACTTGCCGCCACTCAGAGGTCAGCCTTCCTCGCCTCTCTTGAAGGGCATCGGGCGGTATCACTCACCGGCGATCTCTATGAACCCGGAGGCGGCATGGAGATCGGGTACTACCGTGAGCCCCTCGATGCCAGAAAGCTTATGCCAAAAGAGTCAACGCTTGCAGACGTGGCTTCTGCCGTTGCGTCGCTAGAAAATCTGCTCGAGCAAAGCAAGAAAGATCTCGAGAGATTAAGAGAAGAGATCCTGAATCTAACGGACAGCAACGCGGCAAGCAGAAGCCTAGTCGAAGCGATGGAAACACAGACGGAGACGATCAAGCAAGATATGGACCGAACCGCGCGGGCCATCGAGAATTCTAACAGACGTATCGCGGCACTCGACGATGAGATCGAACGCGAGAATGGGGTCCTGACGTCATCCATACCCATTAAGGAAGAACTGCAGAACAAGCTCGACCTCTTGATGAAGGAGAAATCATCTTTTGAACTCAATGCCAGATCCGCTGAACTGGTCGAGCTGGAAAACAGACATGCTGCATTCTATGATGCACTCAACAGAATCATTCAGGAGAAGTTGGAGCTTGAAGGCAAAGTCTCCACGCTCGAATCCTCAATCGCGACGTTCGCACAAAGTCGCGATCAGATGATAGCTGAAAGGGAGGCGCTAGCGAAGCAAATCATGGAGGCGCAGTCAAGGGTCGAGTCAGCGAGCCAGACGCTGAATGGAAAGGAGCAGGCCCTAGAGCAAATCCAGAGCCAGAGACAAGAGATCCTTGCCAACGTCACCTCCGCGAGGACCAAACGCAACGATTTCGACAAGACGCTCAAGAGTCTCGAATCAGATCTGATGTCGATCATCAATAGACTTGAGCCCCTGACCCACGAGATCGCCGAACTCAACTCAAACATCAAAGAGAAAGAAATGCGTGCCTCGCTTCTCTGGTCAGAGATCAAGCAGCTAGGATACAACGAACTACTCGAGGTAGGTCCTCAACAGCTTCCGTCTCTCGAAGCATCGCTGAACGCGCTCAGACGCGAACTCGAGGGCATCGGCGCGGTCAACGAACTCGCAGTTAGTCAATATGAAGAACAGAAGAACAACTACAAACAGTTAGCGACAAGGATCTACGAGATCGAGAAAGAACGTCACGCCATCATCCAGTTCATGAATGAACTCGACAAGAAGAAGCATGACATGTTCATGCGAGCATTCAACCAAGTCAACAGCGCGTTTGAGGAGATATTCACGAAGATCACTGGCACCGGGAAGGGTAGAATGGTTCTCGAATCTCCAGAGGATCCATTCAAGGGCGGAGTTGACATGCTGCTAGCGTTCCCCGGCAAGTCCGAGATGACGATCAGCAGTGCCAGTGGCGGGGAGAAGTCCGTCAGCACTGTATGTTTCCTCTTGGCACTCCAGGCCATACATCCGATGCCGTTCTACATATTCGACGAGATCGACGCTCACTTGGACGTGGTGAATTCGCAGAGGCTCGCAGAACTGCTTCGCGAGCGATCGAAGGGGTCGCAGTTCGTTGTCGTATCGCTCAAGGACACGGCGATGTCAAGGGCGAACAAGGCCTACGGCGTCTTCATCCAGGACGGTGTCTCGCAGGTTGTCTCGATGCCAATGGCTGAGGTGACGGCCTAGTGGACATCGCCGAGAAGCCGTTTTGGCTGCGACCTCCATATGTGATTCTCTTCGACCTGCTTAGGCTACATCGCATCAAACCCTGGGATGTGAACATCACATATCTGCTGAACGCCTTTCTCGCCGAGATGAAAAAGCAGGGCTTCATCGACTTCTCCGCATCAGGGACTGCTCTGCTCTCTTCTTCGATGATTCACAGAATGAAGTCCGAACTCGTGCTTAAGATGGAGGAGCCTCCGAAGCCACCGATCGCCAGGCCGAACGAGGAAGTTCCGCCGCCTCTTCCCTTCCCGATACGGTTCGAGTACACGTCTACATCCATCGAACAAGTACTTTCGATGCTGGAGGAAGTTCTGAAACGTGAGAGCGTCGCTCTGGCTGAAAGGAAAGGCCTACTCAGTCCCCCGGAAATCTTTGAGCAGATGGACGAGTTCCTCGCCAACATTGAGAAGAATATCGAGATCTTCTACGCGACTCTCTTGAGGAAAGCCGTCAAGAATCCGATGATCTCATTCCTGGATCTGACGAAGGACTACACGTGGCTGGATACAGTCAGGGCGTTCATCATACTCTTGTTCTTGGTGATGGAGAACCGAGTGAGCCTTAGCCAGAAAGAAGACCAGGGCGACATAATCATCAGACTACCGGAGGTGACTGCGACTGTTGTCTGAGACATCACAGGACTCTCAGCGCCAGAGAAGCCCCGAAGACCGCGCAAGAACTCAAGTCTCAATGATCGAAGCTGCACTATATGTAACTGGTAAGCCCCTGGACGTTCGTGTTCTCGGATCGGTCCTCAACCTGCGCTCAGAAGAGAAGATTCGCGGACTTGCGGAAACCCTGAAAGAGAAGTACGCTCAGAACTCAAGCGCTCTGGAAGTTCTTGAACTCTCTGACGGACGCTACGTTATGCAACTCAAACCCGAGTACTCGAAGAGCGTGAAACGCTTGGCCACCAGGCAACTATTCACACCTGGTCCCCTGAAGACGCTCTCCTACATCGCTCTACGCCAGCCTGTGGCGCAGTCACATGTCGTCAAAGTAAGAGGCAACCTCGCTTACGGGCATGTGAAGCAGCTGGTGGAGATGGGATTGATCTCAGAGGAGAAGCTGGGAAGATCCAAATTGCTGCGGACAACCCCCAGCTTCTCCGACTACTTCAACCTGAGCCAGGACCCCAGGCTCATGAAGAAACAGATCCAGAGGATATTCGAAGATCTCAAATCCAGTCAGCCTGCAGGAACGCGGTTGGGCCGGTCACAAGAGGGCCCTTCGAAACCCACTCAAGAGCATAGTGCGAGTCAGCACTCCGAGCCAACAAACATGACGAACTAGTAGATTCGGAAACCTGATCGACCATCCAAGCTTATCCAGAGGCAACGGTATCTCCCTGAACGTGGAATAGTTGGTTACCGTCAGAGAATTCATGGGTAAACCCCCGATCACGTTGGACTCGCAGACATCGGTAGCCGAAGCCTGCAAGCTCATGGGAGAAAAGCACATCGGAAGCATCCTGCTGTCACGCAAGGGGGTCATCCACGCGATCTTCACCGAACGCGACCTAATCTCAAAAGTTCTCCACGACAAGAAGGACCTGAACTCGGTCACTGTTGGAGAGTATGCTTCATCACCACTGATCACCGTTCCTCCGAGCACGGACGTAAAAGAGGCTGCCCACATTATGGCAGAGATGAAGGTCAGACGCCTTGTCGTCGTTCAGGACGGCAAACCAGTCGGAGTGTTTACCGCGGTAGACCTCGCGAAGGCAGTGGGCAAGCTCCCTCTGGAGCTATGAGTGTAAATCGAGGCGGAACTATGAGCGCGGTCGATGAGAATACAACTTCAAGTCTGAAATGTGCCGACTGCGGCCGGGCGGTCCCACCCAATGACGAAGAGCGAAAGTGGGCAAGATGCAGATTCTGTGGGAAGCCCATCTGCTTTGAATGTGTCCGATACGTGGGCACCACGATCAGAGGTGCCTTCATGGACTACGTTGAGGTCATGCGAACCTGCAACAACTGCTATGTGCGCAGAGGATAAGCGAAGTCCGTCCTGCCACTAGAAGTCCAGTGACAACAGGATCACCGCCCCCGCAGCTAGGACCACGCCGACTCCTTTGGAAACGGTCAACTCTTCCCCAAACACGAAGATCGCCAGCAAGAAGGTCACAACAAAGCCGAGTCTCGTAATTGGCGCATATCAGCTTGCCTCGCCCGTACTTAGTGCTGTCAAGAGCGCTAGTATTCCAGCGAAGATCAAAAAACCTGTTGCCGGCGAGAACGTTGCAACGTCTTTGGTCAGGTGTGGTCCTCCCTCGAGAAGAAACACAGCAACGAATCCTGATTCGACGGCCATTTACGTTACTAGCGAGCCGCCCGACACCAAGCCTCTTCTGCGAAGCACGTCGGCAACGCCAACTGAGATCATTCCGAAAATGGCTAGCAGTACCTCATTCCGCACTCAGAGCTCACCGCCGATCGAAGAAGATCCAAGTCAGTATTTATCGCTGAGCAAGCTTGCTCCGGCCCTTTTGTTGGAAGTAGAGTTGTCAGGATCCTAGCTGCTATGGCCGCTCTGTCACACAAGCAATTCTTATATGCGGTGTCGAGAGGTGTGCACGCGTTTCAGTTGGAGCGTGCGCTGACTTGCCACAATGGCACGGTGACCTGCACAAGCGTAAACGATCGGGAGGGCGAAGGAAGGTCTTCCGTGGTAAGCGCGCATACGAGATGGGGAGCGACCCCGCAGAGACTGTGGTGGGCGAGCCTCGAATCGTACCGAAGAGGGGACGAGGCGGCAGCATCAAGCTGAGTGCGCTCGCTACTAGGTTTGTAAACGTCACGGACCCGGGGACGGGAAAGACGCAGAAGACCGAGATAAGGGGCGTCGTTAAGAACCCAGCGAACGTTGACTACCAGCGTCGTGGTGTCATCACAAAGGGTGCCATACTGGAGACGCCTCTCGGGCAGGCTCGCGTAACCTCGAGGCCAGGACAGCACGGAGTGGTTAACGCAGTTCTCATCCAGAAGACGTAAACTCGCGTCGCTTCTCATCAGAACTCGGTAAGCCACCTAGCGACAGTAAGGCGAGTAGGGTTGAAACAGAGCGGGAGGATGGTGGTCTGGCCGGCAGCTTTCGATTCTGCCAAGTCCCGGTCCGAGGGGAGACGCATCGCGAAGCCGCAGGCGATTCAAGCCCCACGAGTTGACGAACTTGAAGCGGCAGCAAGGAAGCTCTCACTGGACCCTGAAGTCTCGTCAGGCTCGGCGCTTCCGTTTCGTTGGTGGGAGAAGACGGGGCATATCATAGTTAGACGTGCTGATAGGTCTCGGTCGAAAATACTGAAAGACTTGGCAGCGGAAATCGCTAGGGCCCGGCACAGCAAGCAGTAACTCGGCCCAAATCAGGCTGCCAGCACAGTTCCCATGTCCGGACTCGGTTTCAATCCTGGTGCCCTCGTGTCAAGCGTTGAAGCGAACTCTTTCGACTTCAGCGCGCTCAGGAACGATTGCACGGCCGGTTTGTCGAAGCGGTCTTTCGATACTAGGAAATCAAAGGATTCGTCCCCAATTTTCACGAAATCGAGTCCATATGTTTCCGCGACTGTCCTGATGCCGACACCGATGTCCGCTCTTCCATGAGCGACTGCAGCAGCTACGGCGGAATGAGATTTCGCTTCTGAATCATACCCTTGGATCTTACTGGTGAGTTCATGGAGTTTCATCGCCTTTGAAGCTGCGATCTTGGAGAGACAAAAATCCACCAGAATCCTTGTGCCGGAGCCTCTGTTCCGATTCATGAGCGACAACTTGCGGCCCAGCAGGTCTTCGAAGGCCCGTATGCCATTCGGGTTACCTTTGGGAAGGAGGAAACCTTGCTCGCGTGTGTATCCTTTCACCAAGACAGCCTTGGCTTGCAGTCCGAAGCGGTGAAAGAATGGAAGATTGTATTCCCCTGTCGCCTCGTCAAGCAGATGGACACCCGCGACGTCGGCCTCACCCCGTTTCACCGCATGAAGGCCTCCCAGTGACCCGGTATTGATCACTTTGGCAAGGAATTCGGGTGCACGTTCCCGAATGATTCCTATCAATACATCAATTCCAACGCAGTGGCTACCGATCACAACCAGGTCAGCTGGCTTCAGAGTTATTCCGAAGAGATTGACCTTGACTTGTTCTCCTTCCTCGAGGAATTCGACGGTGTCGGGTATGTCAATGAACCCATCGGAAAGAGAGAATGAGGTTATTGCACCAGAGCCGCCCAAGGCCGGATAGGCAAGGTATTCCCCGGTCGCTGCATGTGTCAAGTGGACGGGCAAGAGTTCTCGCCTGCCTTTTGCTGACATAGTCTTGAATGCGAGCTTGGCGTCGAGCACAATTACCGGTCGACGAGCCAGGCCGGACATTGATCTGAGAACGGGAGCGACGAGTGCATGAAAGATCATAAGCGCAGACGTTGGGTATCCGGGCAGACCTACGAGCGGTTTGCCATCGACAACTGCCACGAGCGCCGGTTTGCCTGGTTTGACGGATATGCCATGGACGAGTACTCCTGGCTTTCCAAGGTTGTCAATGATGCCGTAGACAAGATCCCCCGCCCCGGCAGAGGTGCTTCCTGAGGTCAGCACCATGTCTGCGTCTTGAAGCGCCTGTCTGAGCTTCTCCTCCATGATCGCGGGGTCGTCCGTTGTAATGCCGAGGTTCATGGGTTCCCCTCCACATTCGATCACGCTTGCTGCTATCGCGCTCGCGTTGATGTCGTAGATCTTCCCATATTCGAGGCGAGCTCCGGGCGGGAGAAGCTCGTTTCCGGTTGAGAGGATCGCGATGCGAGGTTTCCTGAAGACCTTGACCTTCTCTTCTCCGAGCGCGGCAAGCACCCCGATCTCCCGGGGCGTGATAGTCTCGCCTTTGCGGAGGACAAGCTCCCCGGCCATGATGTCAGATCCAGCGGCTGCAACATTCTCACCTGGAACGACCGGCCGGTAGATCTCGACCGTCAAGTTAGTACGGCCGGTATACTCGACCATCACGACTGCATTGGATCCCCGCGGGATAGGCGCCCCGGTTGAGATTTCGATGGTCTCGCCTTTACGAGTCGAAATCGAAACCTGCCGGCCAGCTTCGCATCGCCCAACTATCTGAAGTCTCTTTGGATTATCGTCATCAGCGCCGAAGGTGTCCTCAGCGATTACCGCGTAACCATCCATCGCTGCGCGGTCGAAACCCGGAACATCGATCTTTGCTATCACATCCTCTGCGAGTGTTCGCCCCATCGCCTCGGAGGTTGGCACTTCATCGATCGATCCAGGTCGCGCCTTGAAATACTTGTAGAGTTCAGCGTGCGCCTCTTCGATTGTGACTAGGGTTCTGAAGACCTTACGTTCTCCCAGCGCCTTCACCTCGTTCCACGGGTCTGAAGAGTTGGACCTCGATCTCCGCTCCTTCATCGAACCCTTCCACGTTCTCCGGAACGACAACGATTCCGTTGGCTCTGGTGAGCGTTGTCAAGATTCCGGCACCGGGAGTGCGAAGAGGTTCAGCGAAGAGCTTGCCATTTTCCTCTCTGACGAGGACCCTTACAAACGTCCGGAACCCGGGCACACCAACGATTCGTTTGTTGCTTCTCGCCTTGATCTTGGGCTGAGGATCCGGCTCGGTTCCCAGCATCCTGAAGATTAGTGGCTGAACGAAGGTTGAGAAAGCAAACATTGCCGAGACTGGGAAGCCCGGCAGAGAAACGATCGGTTTTCCGTTCACCACGGCCAGCCCAGTCGGCAAGGACGGGCGCATCGCGATGCCGTGAACAAGCATCCCCGGCTTTCCAAGCGTGTTGATGATGTCGGGTACTAGGTCGCCCTTGCCTACAGATGTTCCCGCCGTCACAAGGACTAGGTCCGCGGTCTTCAACCCCTGTTTCAGCTTCCGTGAAATCTGTGCCGAATCATCTTTCGCGATGCCGAGATCCACAGGCATGCCACCGCACTCTTCCACCATTGCCATCAGCACAGGGCGGTTGACATCCGCGGTCTTTCCGGTAACGCCTCTGCCCGCATTCGATAGTTCATTGCCAGTTGAAAGAACGCCGACTCTAGGTTTTCGAACCACGCTGACCGTTCTTCGACCCAACGCAACAAACAGGCCTAGGTCCGCGGGCTTGAGCTTTCTCCCTCTCTCAAGCACGACCGTACCCTCTCTCACGTCTTCTCCAACTTTCGAGACGTTCTCCCCGGGCGCCACAGGGGCGTAGATCTCCACATCCCCAGTGTCCAGCCGCTTCGTGCTCTCAATCATAACAACAGCGTTGGCGCCCTGCGGCACGGGCGCTCCAGTTGCAATTACAACAGCCTCTCCTCGGCGGACAATAGTCTTCGGTACTTGTCCAACCTTGCTCTCACCAACTGACTTCAGCAGGCTTGGGTTCGTCTGTGAGGCCCCAAAAGTATCCTCGGCAACTACAGCATATCCATCCATGGCAGATTTGTCGAACGATGGAACGCTCGTCTCTGCTCTCACGTCTTCGGCGAGTATTCGATTCAGTGATGTACGAACCGGGACTTTTTCCGAGGGGAGGGAAATCGCCGGTAGCGCCCCGTAGAAGGTGCGGCGAGCGTCCTCAATTCTCGTCGCCTGCTTGAACCCGCGATCTCGAGCCTTCGACAAGAAGAATCTTCCTCAAACCAAGTTCTGATCGCTCTCTCTTCGGGCAGTATTAAAGGATAGGCTGTGAAGAATCGAGTGAACTGAACACACTCGATTTGTGATTGATTCAGCGTTCGCGGATTTCGTGATGAACTCTTAAATAACCGACTTACGGCTCGGTGAAACCGGTGCCGCCGAAGAGAGCCGCCGTTTACGATCGAACATCTGATCGTAGACGAGAGCTCAGTGGTAGAGCAGCGGACTCAGTCGCGGAAGATTGAGGCTGAAGCTGTTAGCCACCTGGCAGCGACCCGTTGGTCGAAGCGCGCGGGCGCGACTAGAGGTTCGAGTCCTTCCGGCGGCGCCATCAATAAGCCTTGACGTTGATGAATGAGAAGGAACAGTCTACTGGCACACTACGTCCGATTCACGGTTGGGTCCTTGGCCTGGACTATCTGGGTTAGGCAACCAAGGTTGAGGACTACAGTGTCAACCATTGTCCCATTCCAAGCTTCTTCGCTCTTTCGTAGACTTTCAAGGCAACAGCCACATCTTCAACGGCGAGGCCAAGGTTCATAGACATGATTCGCTCTTGATCGCTTTCTCTACCGGGCTTCTGACCGGCAACTATCTGTCCCAAGTCGGCGTAAGTGTTCGGAATGTTCTGGAAGTATCCTGTTGACCTGTAGTAGAGCAGCTGTTCTGCATCGTCAGTACAGAATTTGTGCATTGAATGCATCGCCCGAGGTTTCCAGTATGAATCGAAGTCGATGGGGCAGGCAAAAATACCATCCTTGACCCAATCGCTCTCGATCGTCGGATTGGGATTCTTCAGTATGGGGCCAGCTGTGACGACTACGTCAGAACCTTCAACCGCTTCGCGTGCGCCCTTGACGGGTTTGATTGATAGTTCAAACTTGGTGGTCATCTCGTCCACGTACGCCTGTAGGTTCGGCTTGGAGATATCGTAGGCTTTTACCTCGGCGAGATTCTTGAGCACCTCGCGAAGCGCCTCGAGGTTGCTCCGTCCCTCTACCCCACATCCTAGTATCCCGAAGGTTCTCGAATCTTCTCTCGCGAGGTACTTCGCGGCGACAGCCGTAGCCGCCCCAGTACGTTTCGCGGTTATCCAGGCTCCGTCCATCGCAGCTATGGGCAATCCGGTCTCGACATCGTTCAGGATTACGAGACCCGAGATGTAGGGCAGACCGCGCTTGAAATTCTCCGGGAAGCCGCCAATCCACTTCATTCCGGCAGCGCGCATCTTTGGTAGATACGCAGGCATCGCGTGGATAAACGCGTCAGGGGCCGGATGAATGCCAGGCTTCGGCGGCATCTCAAAACGCCCGGCTCCCTTCTGCCTGAACGCCTCCTCCACGACAGCAACTATGTTGCTCATCGCAAGATCGATGGCCTCGATCTGCGCTCGGGACAGAAACAGAAGTTCGTGCGACATCCTCGTCAAACGACCAAACCAGACCGACTTACTCGCTACAAGACATCTGGAAAACTATTACACCTTGCCCTCCTCCAGCCGCTCTTCTCAGCTGCGAAGTTGCAGATGGGTTACAGGACGGAAAACCGCTGCAACGAGCGGCGGCTGAGTTACCCTCGCTTTGAACCGAAGGCCTTGTGGAATCGCGATTCGCGGACGCATCACTTTGCAAGGAGTTCTCCGAGCGCCTGAGTTGCTCGCAGCAGGTCTTGCTCGGTATTGAATATGTGAAATGAGAAGCGCACGCCGTTGAAGCGTTGTGAGACTATTACGTTTCGTTGGACAACTCCGGCCGCAATGGTTGATTGGTCTCGGTTCTTGAACCTGAACGAGACTATGCTTGCATGAGATCCTTCGTCGTCAGGTGTGAGGATTCTCGCCGGGAATAGGTTCTGATCGTTTCCTATC
>Ga0209725_1000791_pt1 | contig 18662 bp, 13 predicted proteins | sample I18A1metaG_FD_184145 | JGI IMG/M metagenome (GOLD analysis project Ga0209725, IMG submission 184145) | Lake sediment bacterial and archeal communities from Gulf of Boni, Indonesia to study Microbial Dark Matter (Phase II) - ​I18A1 metaG... | ecosystem: Environmental > Aquatic > Freshwater > Lake... | reverse complement strand
GGTATTGCCCTCAATGTGGAACCCAGTTTCCCGAATATCAGCCGATTTGCCCATTCTGCAACGTCAGGCTAAGAAAATCCAGAAAAATCTTTGAATGAGAACCTGTGCAGTTGCAGATGACGCTCCCTAGATCACCGACGCAAAAATGAGGAGGTTTGAGTAGTATTCGGAGGTTCGACTACGCTTCGACTAGTCTTTCTGTGCTCTTCGTCTCCCCCAACTGTGGCGGATCTTTCAGCCAGGGATGCGGCTGACCTAGGCTTTTCTCATTCTTCCTCTCGACTAGTTGACTTGGATTGTGTTTGATGGACTCCCTACGTCGCTGTCCATCAGGATGCTCGTGTAGCCGCTGACGCGGTAGAAGTAGACATCGTAGCGGTACGTTCCCTTCGGCGCGTAGGATGAGACCGTCCACTTTACGTTGTAAGTGTACTCGACGCCTGGCAGGATATTCGAGATGCTGAGTGACTTCGTAGTGTACAGACTGCCACCGGGCTTGTAGATCTTGACGGTGACCTTCCCACTCGACCAGATAACGTTCCCGGTGTTCTCGACAGTGACGGTGAAGGTTACTGTGCTGCCGCGCGTAACTGGGTCTGGAGCATCCGCGACCGAGACTATCTCCCCGGTCATGACAACGGGTTGAACTGTGAAGCTCTGGCCGGTCACCTGATCTAGGAGGGTAGTGCTGGTGTAGGTGACGCGGTAGACATAGACGCCGTACGTCCAAACTCCGAGCGGGGCCGACGAGGAGAGGGTATATGTGATCTGAACGGTCCTCTCCGTGCCAGCAACGAAGCTGCTGACACTCTTGTACGGCGACGCGGCTAGGGTTCCGTCAGGCTTGTAGATCTTCACTTGAACCCTCGCCGTCGATATGTCCTTGGCTCCAGTATTCTGAACGCTTACGGTGAAGATCATCTTCGAGCCCTGACCCACACCCGAAGGATCAGGAACCACAGCTATCCCGGTGATCCTCGCCGCGTACGTTGCCGCGCCCGACGCCGGCGAAAAAGTCGGGTTGAAATCAGCGACACTATTGCTTGTCAGGGGCTTCTTGTTTGTTCCATCACTGTTCATTATCCAGATTTCCGCTGTACTTATGTCCGTAGTCAAGGAGAAGAAAGCGATCTTGTCCCCTTCATAGGAATAGATCGGTGCATCTTCACCGGCAGCACTATTCGTCAAATTCTCAAGCGTAGAAGCAAGTAGATCCAGACGGTAGATTTCCGTATTTGTGAACCCACGTTTGAAAACAACGTATCTTCCGTCCGGGGAATAAACAGGCATCTCATCGAGGTCACTACCATCCGTTAGGTCTGTAGTGATTCCGTCGCCGATAGAGTATCTGCAAATCTTGGACTTTGGATTCGGATCTGCGCGTGAGGTGACATATCTTTGAAAAACAATATGCTGGCCATCAGGTGAGTAACTAGGCCATACATCGTCGGTACCCGCTGTAAGTAAGCCAGCACGCCCTGAACCGTCAGCGTTCATTGTATAAATGTCGTCGTTGAATGTTCCCACGGGACCAGCAGCAACGGCGAAAACAATCTTTGTACCATCCCATGAGAATTTGGGTTGCCCGGCATCCGTTGGGAGATCGCAGGTTAGACAGGTCTGGCCTGTACCGTCAGGATTGATGACGTAAATATCTAGGGTCGGAGGGTTACCTTGAATAGAACGTCCAAAGACAATCTTCGTTCCATCGTAGCGAAAATGAGGATCAGCGTCACGGTGGGCATTATCTAGTAGCCTAATTTGGTTGCTGCCGTCAACATTCATTATCCAAATATCCCAGTCAAGACCACTTTGCTGGCGGCTGAATGCAATCTTGTCGTAAACTGGAGAGGCGGCCCAAGCTGCCGTCGTCGTCAGTAGCGTGAGACCCGTGCCCAAGAGCAAGGTTGCCATCGGGCCTGCTGCAAGGAAGAATCGGACAAACTTCAAGACGCCATTTTGCCTCCTCACAGGAACTACGTGGGCTAGATCTTGCTTAAGTCAATCTCGCTAGGGATCCTTTCTAGGCCTATGCGAGCCCCTCACACCGCCTGGCGATGATAGAGTAAGCGAGTTCGGATCTGCCTGATGGTTTGCCCATTGGGCTATGGCGTCGAAGGGCCTTATCCTCTCGATCTTCGGTTGGTAGAAGCGAACTGGGTCGCCTATGATGAAAAGCTCGATTCCGCTCTAGTTCGCAATCTCCCTGAACTCGTTCGTTAATGAAGCCACATCGCCTTCCCATGAGACGGATGACCAACAATAGTATGTCGGACGCTAGTGCATCGATCCGTCATCTAGGTGACGGCTATGACACGCCAGCGATCTATCTAATGGATGCCTACCGGCATGGTCTCCGCCAGGCGTCCAGTTCGAGATGTTTCTTCATCGAGTTGAAGCCAATCCTGTTGGCTCTGGGGCAGAACTGCCATAGCCTCAGATTGTACTCGACCTGGAAGACCGCCTTGCCGGCACGGATGAACGGGATCAGCTTGCCGCACTCTTCATACTTGAAGCATTCCTCGTTGAGGGCCCAGTCAAAGTATGGCAGAAGGTCTGTGACCTGGTCGAGATCGTTCTTCAGTCCGACGGATAGACCGCGCTTGTGGGCCTCTTCGGCCAAGAACTTGTTGTACTTGATCTGGTCACCGTAAGTCAGCGGGAAGCCTGAGTTGTTGGTGTAGCCGTCTACGTTGTCCGGCTCAACTCCATCGAATCCCTTTTGCTTGCACAGATCCAGACGCGCAGTCATTATCGGGCCGAGGATGTCAATCTGGCGTATGTCCAGCCATCTTTCACCCGGCCAGCCTTCCAGGGGCCTACCCAAGACCTCCTTCGGGAACCTGTCGGCGTCAGGACGCCAATTCTCCCAACTCCCCGCGCTCATGTAACAGACGACCTTTCGGCCCTTTGCGTGCAGTGAAGCCACAACACTAGCATCGTTGTCGAACAAGTCGATGTCATACATCTCTGCATCTACGGACTGGTCTACGACGCCTGTGAGTTGCCATTGCCAACTGGTTCTGAGCGAAGGTATCCAAATATCGCTCAAGGCGGGCGTCAGCGTGAAAGCAGGCGCTGTAGGGGCAAAGTCGACAACGAGCAATATGACCAGGATGAAGAGACCGGTAGTCTCAATGCATTTCATGGGTTTCCCCTCCTTCCGCGATCGTCGTTCGGGCTCAAGCTACATTTGAAGACGGTCACGCGCACCTTCTCTTTAGAGGAAAAGAGAAGGTCGATAGAGTGGTTCTGGGGCAGAAGAAAATGACCACTAGTATAGATATACTTGTATCGACTCTTCCTTGCCGTCTTGCTCTTCAATATACCTTCCCCCACCTCATCGTTCGGGTACTTGTCATTCCAAGAGGCTGGATACCGGCCGCGGTCAAGATTCAGGGTGTATCGAGTGGACTTACAACTGTTATGTCTAGCTCGTTTTCGATCTCGTTTCGTCGAGAGACTATGTCTTCGTCGAGCGTCGTGAAGGTCTTCAGGTCCGGCACTGCTTCTCTCATGGTCTTTGCGTAGGTCAAATGTAATATGTCAAGTGTCTTGAGCCCGAGCGCCGGGGCGGTCCGGATAGCCTCAAACAACTCGTGCTGCGTCTCAATCGTCTGTCTTGACAGCGGGAACTTGGCGTACGTTCGTTCTGGCGTCGTCACTGTCAGTCGCCAAGTTCGGATCGCGTGCTCGACAGCCACTCTCACTTTCTCCTTCATCTCAAGATCTGCAAAGGATGAGAGCCCGAGATGAACGCTGAGTACTCCGGCTCTGATGAGTCGAGAGAAGACGCAGTGTAGTTCCAAGACGGATATTTCCGAGATGTATCTGGCCTCTGCGGATGCTCTGAAGAGCATTTGGACCTTCTTGAAGGCCGGGTCAGCAGGCATGTATCTGGCTATGATGACGCTTGTGTCCAAGTAGGTGGCCATTAGCGTCTACTCTCAGCCACGATCTCCGCCGCCGTCTTGTCGCAGGTGATACGTAGCGGGTTCTCTCCATGTCGCTTCTCAGCCTGGAGAAGTTCATTCAGCGCCTCCTTTACTCGCTCGTTCAGCATATGGCGCTTCAACTCCTCGTCAGCCGTAGCTTGGATCATCGCTCGCATCGCTTCGGTTCTGCTATTGTAGAGGCCTAGCCTGACGAGCAGATCGAGTTTCCTCGCGTCTTGGCGACTCAATCTAATCGGAACAACCGTCATGGCCATCAGCTCCGTTCCAAGAGACTTGCAAACCTAAGCTGTCAGTAGGTGTCTCCCGCACCGATCTCCAAGTGGCTTTTCGCAAGGGGCAGGATTCTAAGCGTTACGGTTGGTAGACGGCGTAGAGGGTCGTGTCCGACTGGATGTCGTATGTGAAGCTGGTTCCGGTCGAGACCACCGCGCCTGACCCGACTGCCCACCCAACAAAGCGATACTTGATGCCGCCGAAAATCACGGCACTCGGCGCGGTGAATGTATGTTTACCGGGCATAAGGCTTACCGTGAACGGCGTCCTATACTCCCTTAGGACGTTATCTACCTTTATCACGACGCCTGACGCCTCGCCTCCAAGTGCCCAACCGGACCGTAGGCTTACGCCTTGAGTCTTCGCCTTCACCGTGACTTTTGCAAGCGCGACATATGTGGCGCTGATTCTTCCAGGGCCCGTGAATGTAACCGTCGTGGGGTTACTTGTCCCCGAGCATGACAATCCACCGCTGCATGTCCAACTCTTGAACACCATGCCTTCGCGCGACGGGACCACAGCTCGCACCGTCAACGTGCCACTGAAGTAGGGTGGAAGACGCTCATCATAGCGTGACTCACGATTTCTGTACGAGCCACCGTCTAGTTCAATCGCACCGATGTTTGAGGGTAGCGTATGGAAGGTGATCTTCGCAGAGAACCAGGCCTTCAACAAGCCCTCCGGCCAATAAGGCCTGACGGAAACAGATGTAGGATTGTCTATGACAGAGGAGAGATCGAGGCTGGCGTCATGCGTCCAATAGGCGAACTGGTATTCTGGTGACGGCGCGTTCGCCGTAGCTTCGTAGGGACCGCTTGGGCTGATGTAGTGCGCGGTCTCGCCGTTGCGGTACGTCGCGCCATCAAACGTGATTGTTCCTGGCTCCGAGCCGACAAAGCTAGTGGGATTCGTGTAGAAAACAGCGTGGTATAATCTGCCAAGGCTAACGGTTATGACGAAGCCAGTAAGAAACCAAGACTCGACGTGAACCGAAAAGGCATAGGTTCCGTCCACGTAGGTCTGACCAACCTGCCACACTGCGTCGCCGTCCGACCACTGCTGAGTAGCCGGTTGCTGGTCGACCAGGCGTACTATTCCGTGTCCACTGCCTGCGGTTTCGTCGATCTTGGTGATCAGCACACCGTGGTCAGGAGCATTCTCAGGAATGTTGTTGTCGAAGCCGGTCTTCTGTCGTGTCTCGACCAGAAAATAGGACGTAGTAGGCATGGATGGCGTTTGAATCTTCAGAGTGTGGTACCCGCTCGTCGGGTACTCTATTCTATCGATCGTCACGGTGACCGTGCCCGTGCCCGTGAAGGTTGCGATCTTGGACGGTGGAATCCACCCAAGCTGTATCTTACACCACGAGGAGTGGTGCTGTGCAGTGTCTACGCCCATTAGATCCCAGCCATCTATGAACGTGTATGGATCAGCGTAGTCGTAGTCGTAGAGGTCTGGCAGACCAAGGTCGTGGCTGAACTCGTGCACATAGGTAGGCAACCCCCTATCTTCTGACACGAATGGAGCATGGGTGATGCTAACCCCATCATTTGTGGGGATACCTTCCCCTGCCCAATGGACCGCGCATCCCCAGACCCAATTATCAGAGCTCACGAAAAATATGTGCGCGTAATTGGCGAAATTGACGTCGGAGTCCACCGTGTCGACGATATCATGGGCGAGAGTCGTATAGTCGCCACCGCTTATGCATGATTGCCACGTGTGAACATTGTAGTAGGTGGATGGATGGGGCAACGTGTACCATTGAGACGTGGGATTCCCGGTGACTGTTATCGTGTTGTACGAGTCCTCTACGAAGTAGGCGTTCATCGAATTGCTGGCGCCTGTGAGCAAATCCTGAAAGTGGCTTACAGGGTTAATCCCCGGCTCATCAGTAGTCTGAAACAGTATCATGATTGTGCTTTGGGGCCCGGAAACGGTGGGCAACGCAGCCACGGCCATCAGAGGCACCCATTCCTTCACGTATAGGATCCACTGATTGTCTTGAGTTACCAGGTCGCCGGTTACCTCGATGGTGGCTCGATTGTACCGGTACAGATCGCCTTCACCTGCCGGGCTGAGAATCAGTACGATCGGACCTAGACTCTCCGTCATCAGAAGGTATCCCGCCGGGTGATCCATCGGATAGTTTATGGTCAACACACCCGAGATCGTGGTCTCGGTGTTGCCGCCAATCGCCTCCGTTACGTTTCGAGTTGCGGCAGAAGCAGCAACCATTGTGCCAAGAAGCAGCAGCACAACGAACAAAGCACGGCTGCCCAACCGGTAGCCCCATCCCATCAATCTCCGGCTTCCAGACTTAACACTTGTGATTCGAACTGCAGGATTGCGTCGGTCTGAGGAATCCTTTTCTATTCAAGATGGTGTCGGACCGCACAACAGTCCTAACGCATTTCCTCGGCGTGTAGCATGCACGGTGCAGGGACCGATGGCTCGTTCGAAGAAAGATCTCGCCGCGATCCTGGGCCGAAGCGTGAACTCTTCCATGCCCTCGTAACTCGACCAGGGCACGCATGAGTTCATCCATCTCTCGGAAAGGAGCGTTGAGAAACTCCCAGTTGGGCTTCACCTAGGGAGTCGTGCGTTATTACGAAATCAATATCCCCAGGACCTTCCTTTCCCTTGAGCAGGCTTTCAAAGACCCAGATCGAATCGATGGTTAGGGGCATCAACCGACAAAGATCATAGCCACCAGTATATGAGAAGCCGCGACTATATGAGCAAGCCAAACTCGCGCTAGTGATTCAATGCGAGCATGAACAAAGATGAATGGAGGTGAGAAACATGAGCGAGAAAAGAGTCCTAGTACTTGCCGTCTTGCTAATACCGCTTGTATTGTTGACGGCCCAGAGTCCATTCCAGCTTCCCACAGGGATAGCCGCTGATCAAGCGGCTACAAGTATCACTATGACCGCTTCGCCTACCTCGCCGTCTGTCAGCAGCACCGTCACGTTCACCGTAACATTGCATGGTACATGGCATGAACTGGCCGGCGTAGTTACGGGTAAGCAGATCATGATCACCGCGTGGGTTGCGGGCAACCAGTGCACAACTGGCTCAGACGGGACCTGTCAGGTGACGTTGACGACGCCATCGACGGTGGGGAGCTATCTTGTGAGCGCGCAGTTCTCAGGAGACAACAACTTTCTAGGGAGCTGGGTCTCAATGACTTTGATTGTAGGAGGCTATTCTATCGCCGCTACCGTCAACCTTGCCTATGTCAGAATAGTGAGAGTTACAGTAACGCTTAGACAAGATTCCACGGTCGTGGCGAGACAGACCTTCACCTACTCCGGACGCTTCCCAACGCACACCTTCACCTTCGGAGGGCTTATGCCTGGAACCTACACAGTCACCGTGACAGCCATCCCATACATTGTTCCTCAAAGCAAGACAGCGACCGTACCGCCCAATCAGCAAGTGACATTCACAATCTGAACGAGCGATTGAAACAGCAACCTCATCGTTAGTAAGACATGCGACAAGACCATGAGCAATCAGTAACACGAGTTTCGGTTGCTCATATAGTCTTGTTGCGCAGAGTTCTGACCGCGAACGCTATCGCTAGAAACGGTAGCCCCAAGCGGACTTACGGTGAGAGACAGCGGTACTTCGCAGGAGACAGGAGGATCTCGACCATAGCTGGGCGACCAAGCTGCCCTCTTTGGACATGGAGCAAGCAAGCCCTCGGTACTTTCAACGGGGAAAAACATTCAGACACGCACAAGCGATGGCGATCAACTGCGCGAGGCGTGTGCAATCTCCTAGACAAGACCGTTCCAAGAGACGTGGCGCTTCAGGTGAGCGATTTTCCACCGAATTGGCAGAATCTCGAGTTGGACCGTATCCGTTTTCCGGAGAGGCCTGCATTACTTGTGCGCGATGCAAAGGCCGCTCGCAGCTTTTTCTGGTCGACTGATACCTTGCCGTTCCTATTCGTCATTCACCGTCGGCGCGAGTTGTGTAAACGCCCTATCCCAACCAATATTCGCCATTATCACGACGAAGGCCAGAGGCACCCCTCCGACACCTTATTACTGCGGATGCCTTCGCGTTGATCTTCGTTGAGCCAGCAACACGGTTGTGGATCCTGTGCTTACACTCGATTGGACTGGGTTCGTCGATATCGCAAGGTCGGCGGGAACATCTGTTTGATCGTCGACAGTTTCGGTAGAGTTCGAACTGGACGATGTTAGCGAGGTTACGGTGAAGGCCCAGGTGGCCGAAGTCCCAGGCGAGTACCCAGATTCGTCCTTTGAATTCTCTGAACGCCTCTTCATTCGACGCCTGAAGGATGCGCGGTTGCATGCTCGATTCCTCTCTCAACGAGCGAGCCTTCTTGGTACTCCGTGAATTCTCGCTTTCTTAGCCCGGCCAGGTCCAACTCGCCCTTCGCTAGGTCCATGCGGATTTCCCATTCCTCCATGGCTGCTGCACCAATAATGGCACCAAGTTTTTTCCCTTCGATAGTTCCGATGTCATCGATCGGCGCCGCCTTCAGGGTAAGTTCGAGGCCCTCGATCTCCCCGCGCACTATGCATTCTTCAGAGATCGTGATCATCCTTCCCCCCAAGGCGACGGTGTAGGGCACTCCAACCTTGATTCGGGGAGCAGACTCACAGATCTCCCTCAGCACGTAACTGCGAACAGAGCTCGTGTCGAAGAGAGCCGCCGCCGGCTTCCCTTCGATAGTTAGGCTCTTCACCAGCCGAGCCACAGCCCTTCGCCCAAGACGTACCGGCCAGCATAATTTAAGCAGTGGCTCACTTTCTCCCGCCGCGTTCGGACCCGTTCTGGGCACCGGGGTCGCAGTCCCATCAAGCAGCCGCACGTACACGCCCGTCTTGGCGGATCATGCTCGTCTGGGAGGACCTTCAACCACAGCCTTAGGCAAGTACAGGGCGTACTTCTTCCGGACTCGAGCTTCAATTGTCAGACTCAAGCTTCTTGGCCGCGGCATATAAGCAAAGGGCCGACCAAAGAGCCTTACGGCAATCAATGCCTTCTATGGGTACCTCACCAAAAGGCTGTTAGAATGAACCCATCGTCGCCCCTCCAATAGCAGACTTGTCGCGTTGTTCAATGCGCCTGCCTGATCTGTACCCAATCCACCTGTCCAAAGCCTCTGACCAAATCTTTCAGGAATGCAACTTCCCGCTAGAGCATTCTCTTGACGTGAATTCGTGCTAGAACCACGCTCAACGCGCGGCATCTCTATACATCGTCATAGCGGAAAGCGAAAGCTCACGCTACACGAGCGTGCCAGAGTTCCCTTGGGCCGCCCTCACCACAGCGGCGACGCTCACGGTGACAGTACTTGCGTCAAGAGAAAAAAGCCCAAACAACTGACTGCGTTCTAGTCTCCTAGGGCACAACCGACCGTACGTCAATTAGCCACGCCCCCTGCGCTCAAAATACATGCTATGATTGCTGATTCACCCCTTTGTTTTCGAGCAGGATGTCCTTACCGTAACCTCTGTCGGGTTCTGAGGCGTTATGAGAAGACTCCGACTATGCGCTCGATCCAGAGAAATGGGCCACGAAGCAACAATCGATGCCTGACTCAAGGTCGATGCAGGGTAGTCTACTCGGTAGATCTTCGCCACCCTATTCTTGTAGATCTTCGTGAAGTGGTGTGGCTGGAACTGGTCGTCAAACATTAGTCGCATCATCGTCGCTTGCCCAGCCTTCGGGGTCAAAGTCCCTCCAATTGACGGGTCGATATGGATGTAGTCCGTCCCGTTGTAACCGGCAATTCTCGCGATCCAGATGAACTTCCACCAGTCCGAAAATGCTCCTGTCTCATCATTGCCAGGGAAGACCATCACATAGGTCGCTCCGTATTTCTCATTATTGTCAATGACTCGTCTTCAGGCAGGAGGAACGCCCTAGCGACGTCCCGTATCTTCTCCGATGACTAATAGGTTCCGAAGAGTTGCATCTCAAGGGCGTAGGTTGGATCTCGACTTACACCGCTGATGGATTGAATGATATCCCTAGAGGGATATGCTACGACCGCCTTCCTTCTCCCAAACTCTTGAATCGCGAGACCGTAGTCCCACCAGGAGAGGACCACCGCGTCCGCAGGCGTCAACTCGTCCAGTTTCTGGAAAGCCTGCATGCCAGATGGACTACTCTTAACCACATTCAGGAATACTCGTTCCGGATTCCGATTGTCAAAATCGAGTTTCAGGTAAACAAGAAGCGAAGAAACTACAATCACACACAACAATGCAACAATGAACAGCCTTCTAGAACGTGCCATCTTCAGCCAAACATAGCGACTTCGTCTTCGCTCTTAAGCTCTGCCAATGAACCGTTTCCTGTTGTTTGTGAGTGCTCAAACTAAGGGTCGAACGGGGACGATTCAAAGGAAAAGAGGCGAAGACGACGTCCATAGGTATCTCATCAACAGGCTCATCTCGCTGTTTGAAGGAGACTACTTCACATTTGACGCGTGTGATCTTCGATTGTTTGGTAAAGTGCCGCTAGTTCCTCTTCCAACCCTTTCAGGCGTTTCTCGTAGAGCTTCCTGCATTCTTCTCTGGCTATCTCTGCGACGAGACTCGCAAGGTCGGGTTTGATTTCTTCCTGAGCCAAGGCTGCTCACCTCTTGTCTCGGTCTAAGTCGCTTGCCCTCACGGTCTTTCCACAGACACCACAATAGAACCGTGTCTCATCCGAGAGTCTTTGATGAACTTCCTGTAGCACAAGTACGCATCATAGAAAGCTGATGCAATGAACTGCTCGTTTGAGAACCAACGTCTATTCAGTTAGCGAGAAAGACCGATCATCAAGATGAAGAACAAGACAACTGCAAGCCCTGCTCTGGCAGAATCAGGTGGATCTTTCACACGTCACCGTCGCTCCCTAAGGGAGTCAAGTCTACAGGGTCGATACCCTTCGCCGGTTGTTCCTGAGGCAGCCGGAATACGCTTTCAAACTTTCCGAAATTCATCCGATTGCAGGTTCGTTTCCTCAGGACCCGCGTAGCCCGGTGCGTGACACACATGGGACCGATCCGATACGCATTCTTACTACAACCGAGATTGTTGGCCGCCAATGATAAACGAGCTAAAGGGCAGAACCCAGATGGCTCCTGGTACATGGGCGCGTATGGCGATGCCGTAGTAGACACTGTTTGGGCATTGCTCACACTAGAGAAAGTCGCTCCACCACCCCCAGTGATCACTGTCTATGTTGACATCAAGCCTGGTTTCACCAATGCCACTTAGCCGTTGCCAACGCGAATCTCTTGACAATTCTTTGCTTACGTTGGTGTGCTCGTCCACCTTGCATAAACTGCTCTGCAGCTCCGAGATCCCGACAGAAACCATGCGCCACTACGCTCTGTACACCGAATGCCCGGAGGTTCGGTCCAAACGCCGAGATCGCATCATCACAAGACGCATGCCTATCCCAGTTCGCAGTTCGGTCGACTGTCTTCTTCTTAGGATTGCCTTTGACCACATTTGGGGCAGAACTCAGTTTCAACCGGGAGCTGATTGCCGCATTCTATGCAGAACTTGTATCTATCGACCCCAACTTGTTTCTTCCTAAACTTTAGCGCTACAACCGCTATTGCTGCGATGATGATTGCAGCTAATGCTCCCATAATGAGCATTCTGTTGGACGTTGTAGACCCTTCCAGAGGAAATGTTTGAGTGCTTGTTGCTTGGGTGCTTGTCGTTCCCACTTCGGCAGTGGTTGTCTGCCTTACTGTTTCGATAGGTCCATGCCTCCACGCCTCCAGGCCATTCCAAAGGTTACTGATGAATACGTATAGATAGGACTTGAACACGATTACCTCCGCGCCCTGGTTGTATATGGTTCCAGGCTTCTCCTTGAATATCATCTCCCAGTTTCTGCTGTCCTTCGACCGCCACAGTTCAGATCCATCTCTGTAGTTCTCGGTCCCAATGTAGAGACTTCCGTCGTGTGCTAGCATGGATGCAACGATGTTGTTATCGTTGTTGAAGCCGGGCTCTATCACCTGTGTCCAACTCTTTCCGTCACGCGATGTCCACAGCTGAAATCCTTTGGGCGGCGACGTTTCGACCGGCGGATGAGTCAAGACCCTTCTATCTTGGTTGTTCGTTATCAAGTAGAGAGCTCCATCGAACTCGTAGAGAGTGCCAGCTATGTTGTTCCGCGCTCCGAATCCGAAGCCATCTTCCACCACTCTCTCCCAATTCTTCGCATCGCTCGATCTGAACACCTGTATGCCGCCATAGGTGTCTGAAGAAATCCTGTTCGTTGCGATCACGTACAGCTGGTCCCGAAAGACTATAGCGGGGATGAGTTCTGGGTAGGAGGGGCTTGTCAGACCGTTGTCGGCGACTCGCTCCCAGCGCAATTCATCGCTGGTTCTCCATATCTCTCCCCCGCTGGTTGGGTTGATGGTGCCGACGTAGAGAAGGCCCTTGAATGTAATGATCTGGCTAGCGAGATGTCCTCCGGGGTGAAGATAGTAGGCCGGACCCGTGTTTCCTGAATCTCCTAACCCGCCTTGAACAACCCTTTCGAATCGGTCTCCATCCTCCAACACCCAGATTTCCATGCCCTTCCTAACATTGAATGTCGATACGATCAGCCGATCCATGTAGACTGTGAAAGAGCAATCCATGTTGTCTTTGTCTCCAAATCCCTTCGAGATCATCTGCGTAAATTTCCTTCCGTCGGAAGAAACCCAGATCTCCAGTCCCTCATTGAAGTTTGGAGTTCCAGCGTAGAGCTTGTTCTTGAAAGTGACCAGTCGAATTGCCTGATTGTTTGGGTTTCCCAACCCGTCCGCTCCAATCTGCTCCCAGCCTATGCCGTCGTACGTGCGCCATATCTCTCCTCCCGTATTCAGTGTGGTTGTGGCTCCCTCAATGCCCGCTCTGTATCCGACCTTCATCGTTCCCACGTACAGGTGGTCATCGAACTCCGCCACTCCAGGCCCATACACGTTTGACGAGTCCCCAAATCCTCCCGAGACAACTTTCGTCCAAGCATTCGTGCTATGAGTTGAAGAAAGAGAAGCAGGAGTAGAAGCTAGGGCCAACAGCATGACAGCAGTGACCAACACTCTACAGGAAGAAAGATGGGACAAAACACGATCCCTGCTTTTCGTAAATCTCGGTTGTCTATATAAAATGGCCTAGCCTGGCAACTACTCTCGTGGGTAATGGCTGGTTAGTCCACATAGAGTTGACGGCGAAGATCTGTGGGCCTACTGATATCACAATTCTATGATCATCTTACAGAGGACCTTCATCTGAATTCTTTCAATCCATATGTGAGAACCGGAACGGCCTATTACGGTGATAGTCTCGATCATGGTGAGACGATCTCGCTTAGTAGAGACAAACTCAAGAAGAACCTACTAGACTTCTACGCAGGAGCGCCCTCCAGAAGAAGGGTAACCTTATCTCCGGGGAAGAAGGGATTTTCGAAGCTCTCCTAGAAGCAAGGAAGGGTCTTCCAATAACCGAAGATATATTGTCTCAGGAGATCTGATTTGCGTGCTTCAACCAAGGGGGAACGCATAGAGCTGGGCGCAATCGGCCAACATACTGGCATCCTATACGTCGCGACGAGAATGGAGAAGACAGATGCAGGCGGAGAAGCGACCGATGTCACTGTCCCGTTGACCACATCCGAGCTCGCGGAATCATTGAAGTGGGGCGAGAAGGGCCAGTCGATACGCGCCGTAATCAACAGCCTATCGCTTGTTGTCGGCAAGCCGCCAGCACGAATCAAGATAGGCGGCAAAGCCTATCGACCCATCTGGTTCACGGTCAGCCATATGGAAGCGCGCCTACAAGACTTCGTAGTCGACTATCAGCCCGGCGGGCTAGCGGAGAAGGTGAAGGAGTTAGGGATCAACGAGACCATCGCAACGGAACAGCCGAAGGAAGGGCCGCTCGACAACTACTAGGACGCGACGTACAACTAGGCGGTGTCAACAGTGACGACGGTGACAGTCCCTATGTGTGTCTGATGATTCTTCTTCTTGGGAGGGAGGGAAGTCGTGAGCAACAATATGCCTGATACAGTCGGGGGGTGTCACTTACGTCACCCGCGTCACTGCCCGCTCGGAATCCCGGCTCAAAACAAGGCGTTTCGCATCACTGAAACCGCAAACACCCACCGCCGGCAGATCTCTCTCTTGAAACGCTAGGGTAGGGGGTCTACTATTTTTTGGAGCCTTAGCCGCGCAGCGGCAGCGCCCTTCCACCCGTCTTCAGGCGCGGCTTTCCTAGCCTTGAATCGGTCACTTATGGACGAATGTTTGTTGTTCTGTTTGTTATTAACCGAAACAGCAGAACCTCTGGTGAAAAAATAATGGGAAACTATAGTTGTGATAGTCCACCACAAACTTGAAATCCGTAGAGAAGGATTCCAGATAAGGCTGACTTCTGAGATTCGCTGCTCGCATGTGTGGACATCGTCGCGTTCTCTGCACGCAGGAGCGCTCGCAGGGGCGCGATGACAAAGCGCGTCCCCAGCATGAGGATGAGTAAGTCATGGAAGAGAGGGGCGGTGGGATGCTGCTTCCGTTGTTTTCGGGCGTCTTGCCGGCGTCGGCGCATGTCTCTTCGGGCGATGCGGTCTCAGGATTCGCCATTATTGTGAAGTCTTGGTAGGGGAAGGGGATGAAGCTCTCAAAGCAGGTTTGCAGTTTCAGTCTTCTATTGTTGTTGGTTATTGCAATTGTGGAGGTGCCCGATTCCGTGGATCAGGCACACGCCGCCACCAATCAGCCGTATCGGAGATCTGACAATCCCGTATTGTGGTTGTCGCCGGACATGTTCAACTGGCCGGCGGCCGTGCCGCCAGAATCGGCTGTAGAGGGCGGAGAAGGAGACCTAGATGCCACCGACGTCGAAGTCTTTGATTTCCGCTCAGGGACCGTGACACGAATCTCAAGCAGCGATACCTCGCAGCCCACCGATGTGTCGACTTCGACGTCAACTCCTCCGTTTCAGGGTCTGTTAGCCCTCGCAACCGGAGGCGTGGCTTCGCAGGATGTGCATGGATTCGATGATCGTGTGCGAATAACAGCCACAGCAGATTTTCCTTGGAGCACTATAGTGAAGCTGTTCGTTACTGCACAGGATCAGAGCGAATTTGGTTGCTCCGGAGCGCTAGTGGCACTTCCAGGTAGAGGTTTTCACGTCCTGACCGCAGGTCACTGCGTCTACCTACACCATAACGGCGGCTGGCCCTCATCGATAAAGGTCGTCCCAGGTCTCGATGAAGGATACATGCCCTACAACTATGCACTTGCGACCCACTTGCGCCTCTACGAGGGCTGGGTAAACCATGAGTACAAGATACATGATTGGGCGGTGTTAACGCTGGATCGCAACGTGGGCGACTTTGCGGGTTGGATGGGACGAATGACCGACACAATATCGAGCTCGATATATTATGGCAATTTGCATTTGGCTGGCTATCCAGGGGATTTGGATTGCAGCGGCCACCCGAACACCTCGGGCCTCTGCATGTACTTTGATGCGGACACTGGGGTAAGGGGCATGGTTTACGAGTATAGGAATGCTTACAAAATGGACGCCGCTCCCGGTCAGAGTGGCGCCCCTGTATGGCGCCTTGAGGGCAGTGATCGTCTCATACTATCGATCCATGCGTACGGTGGCGGGAAGTACAACTGGGGGACCCGCCTCAACAGGGACAAATTCGACGCGATTACCAGCTGGTTCAAGGAAGACTTGGAACGCACACCGGCCGACTATCCTGATCTGATCGATGACGGCGAAGCATATTCCGGGTTTGATCCAGTTTCCCTAGGGATCGGTAGCGACTTCAGGGTCTGGTCCGGCATACGGAACATAGGCACGGCGCCCTCAGGTAGCTTCGAAGTGGCATACTACGCATCCACAGATGACGTGATAACGTCATCAGACTACCCGATCGGAACCGTCACCGTAACCTCGATCGATCCATTCAGCTACACGGACGTCAGCTGGTCGGGCAAGTTTCCCAGCAGCATCCCATCGGGAACCTACTGGATCGGTTGGATCATTGACCCTGGAAACTCTGTGTACGAGTTCGATGAAGACAACAACGCAGCGCACAAGAGTTCATATCAGCTAACATCGGCCAGCTATACGGTTACTTTCTTTACTAATCCTTCTGATCCTTCAGGCACCATTTGCGCCGACGACGACCTGTTCACCAATGCAATGTCTGCGGTGTATGCCGCTGACCAGCGTGTCTATGTTTGGGCGATAGCGCCCCCTGGCTACTTCTGGTCGCATTGGATGACGTCTGGTGGTGTAACTGTTGACGACCCATCCCTCGTCGGGACTTACATGACCGTCTCCGGCGACGGCTGGTTGAATGCGATTTTCACAGAGCCAATCATCACCGTTTCTTTTGAAACGAATCCCAGATTCTTTCTCGAGTCTCCAGGAACGATCGTCTTTGCCGACCGGTCGTACGTTGATGGCGAGGCCGGTAGTTTCTACGGTGGTACCTATGAGGCTACGGCTTACGCGCCGACAGACTACAAGTTCGATCATTGGGGCAGTGGCGGGGTTCTGCTACGCGTGGGACCCGGTGAATACCCGGAGACTAAGGTGATTCTGCCTACTGGTATGGTGGGGAGCGGGTGGCTGAAGGCTACGTTCTCTGCGAAGGTCACCTTCTATACGAACCCCTCGAACGTGGGTTCTATCACTTGGGGTTACTTGCAGACTATCACGGAGACTCACACGAATGGTGATTTCATCTATGACAATCGCCTTCCGCCCGAACACGCCACCAGCACGATACCAGCATACGCGTGGGCTCCCCCGACGGACTATGTGTTCAAAGGATGGACATGCACCGGTGGATTGTCGTGTGCGGGAACGCGTAACTACATAGACGTTGTGTTCATCGGGCCTGGAACCATCACCGCCAATTTCGAATATTTGAAAACGGTCACGGTGAAATCGGTGCAGCTCACTCGCTACCACAGGTCACTTCAACTTCCCTTCCCGGGCGTCACAGTGACCGTAGACCACGAGAACTATGTGACCCCATTCTCGTTAAGGCTTCAGTCGGGCACGTATAGATTGACCGCGCCGAGCATCGTGACGATGGAGAACGGCCAGAAGTATGTTTTCCTTGAGTGGAGAGACGAGACAGGCGCTAGGGTCTCAAGGCAGACCACATTCAATTTCAACGTCAAAGAGTCGAACAAGATTTTCATCGCCGTCTACTACGCCGTCTAGTTGCTCGCGGCCAAACTTTGGAGAATTACAGAGGGATAGGGACTCTTTTTCGAGTTGTTAGGGGTGTATCAGGGTTCTCGTGGCGCTCCTCGCCCCGCGGGGCATGATGATCTAGAAAGGAAACCCTATGCTATGTAGTGGCGCGATGAACATTTCCGTGATAGTACGGTGAGGAGTTCACGACCGGCGAGAATGGAGCCGGAAGATCAAGCCCGCGATCATTAGTGGCAGATCGCCCCACAAATGTCAGACGCCGATCGCAAAGATTGAGCTTGTCGAGCTAATCTACGGTGGTTTGCAAGATGTTTTAGGCCGCCTAAAAGCCAAAACTACCAGAAACGCAAGAGAGAGAAAGAGTAGGTATTTGATCGAAAGCGTCAAAACGCAACGATAGGAACCCCATTCATGTCACCAAAGTTGTGAGCTCGCGGGAACAAATGAGTTAATTCATCCAATCTAACTGCATTCCACTAAGGAAAGTTGATTCGGGCATGCTATTCAAGCCTTTCATTCGGTTTGGAGCGGCTGCCTTCATCCTAACTGTCTTGATTTCTGGACAACTGGCTTGGGCTCAAGCCGGCGATACGGTGTATTCGTGTCCGTGTTCCACGCGCCCAAGACTGGATGGTCGCTTGGGGCCAAGAGAATGGTCTTCGGGCTGTGTCTACCGACTTCTGCTCAAAGGACTACCAGAGGACGGTGTCTACCCGCCACCGCAGTTGATGACACTCCATGTCATGAGAGACTTGAAGAATCTGTACCTCGCCTTTGACTGGACTCACGAGTGGATCCTCAATCCGGACGACCCCGGATCCTCGCCGGACCAGTACCTACTCGTTCTAGCGTTCGACATCAATCACAACGGGCTATGGGAAGACGGAGACCGTGTCCTGTACTCAATCGATGACATGGTGGCATTGTCATACCTGGGGGTCGATATTGGAACCCCCCAGCCGCCCGAAGACGCCTGGATCAAGATCTACATCCCACATGGGCTCTACATCTATTCGTGGGGCGATGCAGACTATGTTCCCGGAGGCGAGTACAAGCCTCAAATCGATGTGATTGGAGGACCACCTGCGATACCTGGCACAATCTGGACTGGAGTACCGGGACCCGGTCCCCTCGACAGATCCGGACGCTCAGTCACTTTTCCATACGGTGTCGTGCGGTCTCCCAGCGGAGC
>Ga0209725_1000790_pt1 | contig 18693 bp, 15 predicted proteins | sample I18A1metaG_FD_184145 | JGI IMG/M metagenome (GOLD analysis project Ga0209725, IMG submission 184145) | Lake sediment bacterial and archeal communities from Gulf of Boni, Indonesia to study Microbial Dark Matter (Phase II) - ​I18A1 metaG... | ecosystem: Environmental > Aquatic > Freshwater > Lake... | reverse complement strand
CGCATTACATATGACCGCTATTTTCTGTGAATATGGAGAATTGAAAGTCGGCCAGAAGATTTTGGAAGTTGGGGCTGGCTGCGGGTATATGAGTTGCGTGTACGCTGAAGTTGTAGCTCCGAGCGACGTACCGAAGGAGAAGTGGGGCCATGTGTGGACAGTTGAAATAGTCGAAGAGCTAGCTGAAGCAGCGAAGAGAAATCTGGAGAAGTCAGGTTATTCAGATCGTGTGACAGCAGTTCATGGAGACGGATCTATAGGCCTCAAAGAGAACAGTCCCTACGACGTCATAATTGTAACGAGCGCAGCTCCTGATGTTCCCGAAGAGCTTGTTGAACAATTGAAACCTGACGGAATTCTACTTATCCCAGTTGGAGGAATACACTTCTATCAAGAGTTGTTAAGGGTTAGAAGACATCCGGATGGAACGGCATCGAGACAAAGTTTAGGCGGCGTGGCGTTCGTTCCTATGAGAGGAAAAGCCGGATGGAAAAGCTAGGATATAAGGAGAGAATGACGTGATGAGTGTTAAAGCCAAGAGAAGACCGAAAACCGAGATCGACCAAGATGAAGTACAGCTATCTCGATTCATATCAGAGAATCCAGGAAGCACAGTCGAGGGTGCAACAGAACATCTCAACTGGACAAGTAGTAGAACAAGTAAAACCCTTTCAAGACTCGAGAAGAAAGGCCTAATCGCAACGCGAATATATTCAATCAGCCAACCCGCTCCACAACAAGTCCCTTCAACGCCAGAAATGACAGAGGCCGTTGTACAGATGAGAACCCAATTCAACAGGCTCGAGAAGTTCAAGAATAGACTACGACTACGGGACAAAGAGATCTTTGATAAATGCGTGAACGCCCAGATGGCTAGAGACTCTTTGTCTGCCTCGATGTACGCAAACCAATGCGCAGAGATTAGGAGACTGATAAGGCTCGTCTCGAACATGCAACGCATAGTAGGGAAGTTTGCACATCGCCAGCCAAGAATATCGTAACAGGAGAAGCCCACGAGTTCAATAGATTGTAGCAAAGACGAAAATCGCTAGGTCTTTGCTCATTCAAAATCGATATCTATCTTCTCGTCAGTAAGACGCTCGAAAGCTTCCTCTATCTGGCTCTTAACGTGATCCATTCGCCTTATCATCTCATCGCGGCGATTCTTTGTGTTCGAGAAGTCTAGGCTCAGCTTTCCCATTGTCCGCTCAACGTCCTTCAACTTCTTTTCCAGATCTTGACGTTGTGCAGCGAGTTCGGCCAGAACTGGAGACAATAGGAGTTGATTCAATTCCTGCCTGACCGCTACGTAGTCGCGTCGCTGAGGCTCGAGAACGTTGTTATCGCATATTTCAACTATACTCCTTATCGCATTCCGATTTCTAGTAGGCTTCAAATCCAGCTTGTTCCCCTCCAGTATGACTCGCAATTTGCCAAGCGCGGCTTGGAGATCTGAGAGCCTCTCCTGCTCGTCGCAAAGAGTCTCGACAGGATCTCCGAGACACCGTGAAAGAACGTTCAAAGTAGGTATGTCGACTATCTCTTTTTTCGCCTCTGCAAGCTTCAACAGCTTCTCAATCGGCTTCTGCAAAGGGTCGAATAGAATTGTGATCGATCTGCGGATTCCTTCTATTCTATCCTCCAGCTGCGAAACTCTCTGCGATTCTTCTGATCTCTTGGTTGCCTCTATCTTTTCAGCGAAATCGTTTTGCATTCCAGCAAGTTCCTGTCTCTCACCGTCGATCGCGCGTAATTTGTTTCCCAGGTTAATTGCTTCCTCAGATATGGATTTCAATGTTTGAACATCCTTCGTGAAACTTTCGAACGTTTTAACTTGCCGATACTTGCCGTTGACGTGATCTTCAAGGATTTTTGTAAGGCTATGGAGATTCCTCATTCGGAGTTCGAGCTCCCCGATTTTCTTCTTGAACTGCCTATCCAGCTTTCGGATCCAGATGGCTCCGAAACTGACGGTTTGCGCTTGAAATCGTTTAAGGTTCTGGACGTAATCGGCGAGAGCGTCATAGGTTACCGGGTCAGGCGCTTTGACACTTTCGGCGAGGCTGAGTATTCTGGAACCAAGCTTGTTGGCAGCGGTCAATACTGGTTCACTAACATCGCCGATTTCCTGTCTAACATTTTCCTCCAAGAGATGATCGGCGATGTTTCTGATTTCCTCGATTGTGGAGTTGATCCGATTGCGAAACATCTCTGCCTTCTGTCTTTCGGGGCCGACTTGCTCCTCAACGAGTTTATCGATCAAGTTCGGCAGTTCTTTGAGGCTCACCAACGCTATTCACCAAGCCCAAGACGTGCAGGTCTACCCGAAGAAAGATTCCAAGGTAGTCTTCTCTCTTCTCTCTTTCATCCCAGCAAGCATTCTCTCGACCGCGTTTCTAACTCTTTCCTCTGAGAAATCTCTCTCTCGACACAGAAAATTTATGACTTCGCCGACTTCGGGTTTTCTCCATTCGATGCTATAATCGGCTGAAACCCTCGGTTTGAGAAATATGTCCTTTATCTTTGTCAGATTTTCAGGAAATTCGAGACCCTTCAGCTCAGAAGCAATCTTTTCGATACTTCCATACTCTTTAACCATCTTCAATGCTGTCTTCGGGCCTATTCCCTTGATGCCTTCAGGATTGAAGTCTGTCCCCATGAGAATTCCAAGATCGACAATCTGGTCCCGGGTTATTCCAAGCTCTGAGATAACTTGTGAGAGCTCAACGATCTCAGGTTCAACTTCTACATAGACATCTCTTCTCGGAAGCTTTCTTCTCCCTGTAATGGCGAGGTTTCTAATGAGTCTAGGCGCTCCGAAGAGGAGAGAATCGAAGTCTTGACTTACAGCTGCCCAAACATCACCCTTCGCCGCCATGTATGCTGCTTGAGCTTCTCCTTCCGATGGAGCTTGAACCCAAGGAACACCCATAGCTGTTAGGAGGCGTTTAGCATCATCGACCATCGTATCCTTGAGTCTAGAAGTCATCTGAGCGTATCTTCTAGCTTCCTCAACCGCACCCTTCTTGAGAGCCTCCTCATACTTCACGTAAGCTTCTTCCTTAACCTTCATCCTCCTTCTAATCTCAGCCTCCTTCAGTGCGGGCGGCTCACCGTCAAATACATAGACGAGTTTTATCCCTCTCTCCATCATGTTCGCTGTTCTATAAAGCAGCCCGCTCAGATGACTAGTCACCCGACCCTGCCTATCCATCAAAGGCTCTCCAGTCACGCCTCGAATTATCGCCAGAAACTGGTATAGAGCATTATACGCATCCACCGCCAAAGTCTTCCCTGAAAGATCATCTAAACTCGTCTTCTTCTTAGAGACGAGATCACCCAGATCGATGCCCAAGAAGGTTCAACCACTCAGAATTGATTCGATAGCCGGTCTTATGAGTTATCCCAAGTTAAGAAAAGGGTTTGGCGATAATCATACAATAGATTCCGCACCTCAAGAAAGAAGCTGACCGGTTCTATTCTCTCTTAGACTCCTGCTTCTCTTCCCTCTGTTTGATTACTCTTATCGTGTACGTGCCACCTTCAGCAGTTTTAAACTCTGCAAGTAACTCATTCTCGGTGATTCTCTTCTTTCCTGGGAAACTGGATTTCTCTTCATCTTCACGTTTCCTACTCAATGCCATGATATCTCCAGTTCAGGAGTAGATCTACTGGCAATTGCTAGATAATGTTTCTGATACTGCCTACGCTGATTAATCAGGCGTCCAGAACAAGGAAAGAATGCGTAAAGACAGAATCATAAAGTAGACTGGTTTAGCTAACAGGTCAAGAGCTTGCGGCGACTAGCTCGACTCTTCTCTTCCCCTTCATCAGTCGTGAAACTCGAATTATCCCTGAGATCTCGAGCTTCATTAGAACACGGTTCAACTCTCTTAGGCTGATCTCTCCAAAGTTGTCCTTTACTTCATGGAGTAGATCGATATCTGTCAAAGCATTCTTCTTCTCTAGGATGTCAACAACAGCCAAATGCAACGGTCTAGGACCCCAAATCCTATCCATCAGCTTTCACCTAGGTCACAGGAATAGCGACACGCTCTTTCTTGAATCTTTTGCCGAATCCTTGATACCAAGCGTCCATGTCTGATGTGATACTTGGCTTGATCTTGACCATAGCCTCCTTGAAGTCTTGAAGAGTAACCTCCTTGCTATCGATGTCTCGCCTCAAAGAATTCATAGCAGCTTCACGGCATATGGCCTCGACATCAGCTCCAGAATAGCCAGCTATATTCCTTGCCAGTTCCGACAAGTTGATGTCCTTGGCTAGGGGCATTCCACGGGTATGAATCTTGAGGATCTGAACTAGAGATTGTTCATCAGGCGCAGGAACGTAAATCAATCTATCAAACCTTCCAGGTCTAAGAACAGCTGGATCAAGAATATCAGGTCTATTCGTGGCAGCTACAACAGCAACATTCTGTAAAGCCTCAATTCCATCGATCTCAGTCAGTAGCTGGCTGATAACACGTTCAGAGACCCCTGAATCAGCGTATCCCATACCTCTCCTAGGCACGATGGAATCCAACTCATCGAAGAATATGATCGCTGGAGCAGCAGTCCTGCCCTTCCTGAAAACCTCCCTAATCGCCTTCTCGCTCTCCCCAACCCACTTCGAGAAGATTTCAGGACCTTTGATCGAGATGAAGTTCGCTTCACTCTCAGTAGCTACAGCTCTGGCGAGTAGAGTCTTGCCGCAGCCTGGAGGGCCGAGTAGCAAGATTCCTTTTGGAGGGTTAATTCCCATCCTTTTGAATACATCAGGCTTCTTGATAGGCCACTCAACCGCCTCCATTAACTCCTCTTTAACTTGACTGAGACCGCCTATGTCCTGCCAGTGAACGGTTGGAACCTCGACGTACACCTCGCGCATAGCTGTCGGTGTGACCTCTCTATACGCTTGCATGAAGTCATCCAGCTCCACCTCCATCTTCTCAAGGATCTCCGGAGGTACCCTCTGCTCCTCAAGGTTGATCTTCGGCATGTATCTTCTAAGAGCTTTCATAGCCGCCTCACGGCATAGAGACGCGACATCTGCACCCGTATACCCGTGCGTGATCTCGCACAAGCGTTTCAGATCCACATCCTGCGCAAGAGGCATAGCTCTAGTATGAATTTGAAGTATCTCGAATCTACCCTGCTTGTCAGGAACACCTATCTCGATCTCTCTGTCGAATCTTCCGGGTCGCCTAAGAGCAGGATCAATCGCATTGGGCCTATTGGTGGCGCCGATGACAATTATATTCCCCCTCGAACCCATACCGTCCATAAGCGATAGAAGCTGAGCTACAACTCTACGCTCAACTTCACCAGTAACCTCTTCACGTTTAGGCGCAATAGCATCCAGCTCATCGATGAAGATGATACTGGGCGCTGTTTCTTGAGCTTTCTGAAATATCTCGCGGAGCCGTGCTTCAGATTCGCCGTAGAACTTCGACATTATCTCAGGGCCTGAAATCACGTAGAAGTTTGCGTCAGACTCATTGGCCACAGCCTTCGCGAGTAGAGTCTTGCCGCAGCCAGGGGGACCGTATAGGAAGACTCCTCTAGGCGGCTCTATTCCAAGCCTCTGGAACAACTCTGGATGCCTAAGCGGCAGCTCAACCATTTCTCGAATCCTCTGAATCTCCTCTCGCAAGCCTCCGATATCCTCGTAAGTGATGATCGCTATACCCTTCTTCTCAGGAGTAGGCTCACTCATCACTTGTATGCTGGTGGCCTCAGTTATCTTAACAGGTCCATGAGGTCTAGCTCTAGTAACAACCAAGGGAACAGCGCTACCGAAGATCGAGAGTAAAGTCATGTCTCCCTCCATGAAGGGCATGTCCATGAACCTTCTCTTCACAAAACTTACGAACTCCTCATCTACGCTCAACCGTACATCCGTCGGCGCGAAGACGAGTGATTGAGCATCTCTCACTTCACACTTTCGAATAGCGACATACTCGTTTAGAGCTACACCAGCGTTTCTTCGGATCAGCCCATCCATCCTGATTATCTCTTGGCCTTGATCTTCAGTGTAGGCAGGCCAGGCAACGGCCACCGTCGGCTTCTTGCCGTGGATTTCAACGAAGTCTCCCGCTGTTATTCCCAGCTTCTGCATAGTCTCATTGTCAATTCTGACTTTGCCGTGCCCTATGTCTCGCTGTCTCGCATCAGCAACTCTCAACTGAGTCTCTTTACTTGCCAAGTCTTCTTCCTCCATTTCTAATACAGGGTAGATGGAAATTCGAAATACTAATAGTTGCGGTTAACCTGAAAAACGCTTCTGTTACGCTTCCCCCACGACCAGTAGTCATTGCTCCACAGTTCCCTTTGAAATACGCGATTCGGGCAAATGTGAGATGCATCAAGATCACGCCGTTACCTAAAGTAACAAATGAGCTATATAAGCGTTACTGAAGGTAACAGAACCCCGGCGAGAGATTCCCTATACTCCTGAGACCCGTCTGACAGCAATCGATTGGATCTCACTCACAGACCCGATAGACTTCAGAGACTCCTCCAGCTCATTCATTTTACCGGTCTCTTCCTCCGGCAAGAGTACATGTGCTATAAGAGCTATAAGTCCAAACGCGATCGGTTCCTCTTCAAACTTGTAAATCGAGGTGCCGGACGGCAGGGCTTTCAGAACTTCTTCCCTCAGAGCGTTTAAGCTGATCGAGGTATCTGAGGGGAAGATCTTGATAGAAGCCAATACTTTAGCCAAATTCGCATCTCACGGTCCTGTGAAGCCACACTTCGGACATTTGTACGCTCTTCCGAACAATCTGCACTTCTCGCAGCGCCAAACCACGACCTCACCGCAATTGGGGCAGGGAAACTTTGTCGCGCCCTCACCCGGCAATATCATCCTTCCACACCAATTGCAAGTAGGCATCTTGACAGTTTTCGCTTCACTCATCCGATACACCTTGCAGTCGCAAACGATTCATGAAGCGTCTATTTATCTATTGCGAACGATATTCCGGAAAATCATTTATCGAGGAGTTCAAGAGTTGTACGGAATTCAACCAGACTTGTTCTAGCCAAGATAGTTGAGAGAGTTTTCGAGGTCCCAATATTATTGGGTTTTCGGGGTGCTGATTCAACATATTGACCACGGATAGCTGAATGGGTTAAGCCCTCTTTTTGGGTTCTTAGCCATCCCCGACCAAACACCCATCCTGAATCTCACTCCTACGACTTCAAGAACAATCAACATGCAACTGGATTCCTACATCGTCATGCGGTCTAAGGCTCTAACTCGTTTACGACACCTTCGAGCCTATCCAACCCTTCTTTCAGGTTTGCCATCGAGGTTGCATATGAGATTCGCAGGTATCCCTCTCCTTGCTGTCCAAACGTGCTTCCCGGCACTGTTGACACTTTGCCCTTTTCTAAGAGATGCATGGAGAAGTCGAAGGAATTCATCCCTAGCCTACGGATGTTTGGAAAGACGTAGAAAGCACCCTTAGGCCGCGTACAAGTGATCTTGGGAATCTTATTGAGTCTTTCAAGAACGAATTTTCTTCGCCGATCATACTCGTCAGCCATTTCTCTTACGCATTCCTGCGGACCTTGAATCGCCTCGATTCCAGCTACCTGAGCGATAGAGTTCGCGCACGTGTTGGCGTAGAGGTTCAGTTTGGCCATCTCAGCAACAATGTTTGCTGGAGCAACGGCGTAACCCAAGCGCCAACCCGTCATAGCGTAAGTCTTTGAAAACGCGTTTATCGTAACGGTTCTGTCTCTCATGCCACTTAAGGCAGCAAAACTCTGATGGCGCACCCGATCGTAGACGAACTTCTCGTACACTTCATCGGAGATTACAATGAGTCCGTACTGCTCTGCTAGGTTCGCGATTTCCTTAAGAGTAGAGGTGCTGGTTACCGACCCCGTAGGATTGTTCGGAGAATTGACCAATAAGAGCTTAGTCTTGGACGTTATCCTCTCTCTTATGGCTTGAGGGTCTGGAGTGAAGTTGTCTTCTTCTCTCATCGGATAGTGAACCACGGAAGCCTCCGCCAGACGCGCGCAAGGTTCATAGGCAGGCCATGCAGGATCGGGCAGAAGCACTTCATCACCAGGGTTTACCAACGCGAGCATAGCGAGATAGACTGCGGAACAGGCTCCGGCGGTCACAACTATCTCGCTATCTGGGCTTGCTACTATCCCATTATCCTCATCCAACTTCCTCGCTATTTCCCTTCGTAGTTCGAGCAGTCCTCGACTTGACGTGTAGTGAGTAAATCCACTGTCAAGAGCCTTTTTCGCTGCATCTCTAATGTGACTGGGCGTGTCGAAGTCCGGCTCTCCAAGTTCAAACCTTATCAGGCCGGTCATCCTCTGAGCCTTCTCAAACACCTCCATGATTCCCGAAGGAGATATTCCAGCAGATCTTTTCGAGGCGTCAACTCGGAAAACACTCTCTCCAGTCATCATCCCTCACCCCGGTAATTCACCTTAAGCCCACCGCATGGCTAAAATAGCTTACTCAGACAATCTCGACTTGTCCTTGTAGAAAGCCGTGCCCTGCCAAAGAAAGCTCTTCACGCCAAAGTCCACAAACAGGCTTTCAGAGCTACGGGGGGAACCCTGTTCACCCTCCCTTTTCTCTATTCTCTAGGGAGGAGATGATTCCAAGCGGGCTACCAGCCGCCCATCCTTCGAACTACGTCGTCTGGAACCTTGCCCTTCTCTACGTCGTCAATAGCTTCCTCGATTGTCGATATTCCTCTCTCCAGCTCCTCCTCAGTAATCACGAGTGGAGGAGCAATTCTCAATACTGATTTGCCGAAATGTATTAGGATGAGGCCTTTCTCCCAGCTTCTCCAATCCACCTTGAGAGTTTCGTTTCTAGCAGGTTCCTTTGTTCTTCTATTCTTCACAAGGTCCACGCCGATCATGAGCCCTTTTCCTCTAATATCCCCTATCAATTCATGTTTCTCCATCATCTCTTTGAAGCGTTTCATTGCATATTCGCCCAACCTAGCTGAACGCTCACACAGCTTCTCTTCCGCTATTATGTCTATGTTCGCGATCGCAGCGGCACATGATATTGGGTTGGCCTCGCCTGTGAATAGGTGAACTTGAGATCCTGCCCAAGCGTCCATAATCTCTTTCTTCGAAACGATCGCACTCATCGGCATCCCTGCGGCTATCGCTTTGGCAAGTAGTATGATGTCAGGCTTAAGGTTCCAGTGATTCACGGCAAACCATTTCCCGGTGCGTCCGAACCCTGTTTGAACCTCCTCTGCGACGAACAATATCCCGTGATCCTTGCAAAGTTTGCTTAGCCTTGTTAGGTAGTCGCCGGGGGGTATTATGACACCGGCATCTCCTTGTATCGGCTCAATTACAAGTCCCGCAGTCTCTTCAGGAGGAACAAGAATCTCCAGAAGCATTTCTATGTAGTCTAGGCAATGCAGCCCGCACTCCGGGTATTCGAGCTTGAAGATGCATCTGTAGCAGTCAGGAAAGGGCACATGGTAGATTTCAGGTAGCATGGGACCTACTTTCCTTCGCATACGAAGGGTTATCCCGGAGAGCGAGAGAGCTCCATACGTTGTGCCGTGATAAGATTTCAGGAAAGAGATTAGCTTCTGCCTGCCAGTGAAGCTTCGAGCGAGCTTTATGGCTCCATCGTTGGAGTCTGACCCTGAGAGTCCGTAGGCGACTTTCTTTGGAAATCTGCCCGGAGTTATCTCGACTAGTTTCTTAGTGAGATTTAAGGCGGGTTCGTAGTACATGTAGGCGAGCGTGTAATGAATGAACTTATCTGACTGCTCTTTTATAGCCGTCACTACTTTTGGGTGACAGTGTCCCACGTTTGCGACCGCGGCTCCAGACAAGAAGTCAATGTACTCGTTCCCGTCTGCGTCCCAGATCTTCGATCCACGAGCCTTCGCCACAGCCAGAGGGAAATACTTGATTCTTGTGGATGGAGATGTAAGCTCATCATCTCTTCTGGCTATTTCTTCGCTTCTAGACACCTTTTTCGATACATTCAACTTGTGCAACTCCAGGCAATTTCAGTCGAAGGTATTTCAAGTTTCATTAAAAAGCCTGTCGATAGCCCTATAGAACGCAATTACGTTCTGCACCAATATCTTTCTCCGTTTTTAGCGGTCTAGTTTTTCAGGTGATTCTGGTTTCGTTGCCGGTAGAATCGAATCGATGTGCGTTGAAGCGCATTTGACGCATCCGGAGGAAACTAGCGCAGCACTATCACGTCTATACATGGGCAACTTTATAAAAAATGAAACTGAGATACTATAGCCGAGGTTTGCGAATGGCAAGAGTATTCTTCGCGGTCGACGTCCACGGTAGCACCGGCGTTTGGAAGAAATGGCTTTCAGCCCCTGATTTCTTCAAGGCGGATGTGCTGATGCTTTGCGGAGACTTGACTGGGAAAGCGTTGGTGCCACTGGTGAGGCAAAAAGACGGATCTTACAATCTAGCATATTGGGGAATGAAATTCAATCTGAAAACTGACAAGGAAATAGCAGAAGCGGAAGAGAGGCTAGCTAATTCTGGCATATACCCGTTTAGGAGTACCCCAGAAGAGATCGAGGAACTGAAGAGGAATCCTGACAAGGTATCGAGAATGATGATGGAAGCTGTGAAGAACAGAATCAGAGAATGGCTCGACTTGGCGTTAGAGAAGATTGACTTGAAGAAGATTCAAGTCTGGGCAATGCCGGGAAATGATGATTTCCACGAGATTGATGAAGTTATGAAGTCTTATCAAGATCGAGGGATAGCTTGGCTTCTGGACACGGTTGTCGAAATAGCTGGGATTGAGACGATAAGCCTGTCCTATGTGAACCCGACGCCATGGAATACGCCTAGGGAGGCAACTGAACCCGAGCTGGCAAAGATGATAGATAGGCTCGTCGGAAAGCTGAAAGATCCACGCCGCTCTATTTTCAATTTCCACTGCCCGCCTTACGGAACCAAGCTTGATTACGCGCCGGAGTTGGATAAGAACCTGAAACCGATCACGGTCGGTGGAGCTCCTCAATTCATTCACGTTGGCAGTAAGGCGGTTCTAGAGGCGGAGAAGAAATATTCTCCCCAGCTTGGGCTTCACGGTCATATCCACGAGTCCGGCGCGACCGATCATGTTGGAAATGCGCCGGTCATCAACCCAGGATCTGAATACGGCGAGGGTGTTCTCAGGGGTGTCATGATAGAGGCTTCAAAAGAGGGCATCAGTAAGTACTGGAAAGTCGAAGGCTAGCGCTCGTATCTGCTGAGGAAAAAAAGAAATTGGGAGTTTTATTCTGGAGGGACTTCTGCGTATATTCTGGATATGTCGATGCCTTCTTTCACGTTCTTGGCTTGCTTCCACCAGTAGAAGATGAAGCCTATTCCTATGAAGATTGACATCACGGCTGCGACAGCGTATGTAAACTCCAGTATCGAGAAGCATGCGATCCAGAAACCCACGCCCAGCGACAGTAGGCCTAAGATAGATATGAGAGGTACACCTGCCACCGACCATTGTATTGGCGACCGTTTGTATATTTCCGGCTTTAGATAAGGAAGCAACAGAGCGGCCATGCCGAACCATAGGAAGAAGTTATACATCGTGAAGTCCAGTATTCCGAGTATCACGTCTACTGATGCTGCTGCAATGAAGACCCCGACGATTCCCCAGATCATGGTGACATGCGAGGCCCAAGTCGGTGCGCCTCTCTTGTTGACCTCGCTAAACCGCTCCGGGAGGGCTCTGTCGAAAGCGACGGCGAAAAGAGCTCTGGTGCAGGAGGCAAAGACTGGAAGTATACTGTTCGCAAACCACAGGCATAGAAGTATTGCCACAGTCGCTCCAAGCCACAGAGGCATTAGTGATGACGATAGCAACGGAACGCCAGGCCTGATCACCGGCATTATTTTCGACAAGACATCGGGATGCGCGTTGGCTAAGAATGTGTATGCACCTACAAACTTGCCGTATGGATAGTACACCGCCCAAGAAACGACTACGTATAGAAGTGCGCAACCGATGAAACCGCCTATGAATCCGTACAGCATGCTCTTTCTAGGCGATTTCACTTCTCCGCTCACAAATGTGCTGGCTTCAAAGGCGGTCCATGCCCAAAGCGGGATAATCAAGGAGGATATCGTGGCATCCATGGAGAAAGGTTTCTCCGTGAAACCGTTTGCCGCCGCCGCGTCCAAAATCTTCTCATAGGCTCCCGATCCCCAGATGCTATTGAATGCCGAGGGCGCGCCTGCCGGGCCAACACCTATGAAATAAAGCACCGCAATCACTGTTGCAATAATTGGAAGGTATGTTATAATTCTCGTCACCCATTTGACGGCACCTACACTGTAAAGGTTCACAACCCAGAAGAACAGACAAAACAGAATTCCTCCGACCGAAGACCAAGTCATTGTCCCTAGAGCTTTTCCCGCCTCGACGAGGCCTGCACCTCCGCCACCCAAACCGGCCATGATAAGAGCCCCTCCGAATAGCCCTGTAACAATGTACCCTAGTAGCCCAATTGCGATTCCCCAGCCGATGACCATTACCCAAACACAATAGAATCCAATCGTTGGATTTATGATTCTGCTCACCTGTACATACATGCCCCCGGCTCTCGGCATCGCTGAACACATCATGGCTAGCGCAATAGCTATTGGAAGTAGAATGAGAGTGCTTAGCGCAAATGACAGCCACGGGCTGGCGCCCGGATACGTGTACGACATTCGAACTGAGTAGAAGTTTATGCCGGACGCTGCTGGCGCAGCTATTCCCCAGATGATCACGTCCTGTACCGTGAGTTCTCGAACTAGTCCAGACGCTTTTCTGGCAAAAACAATCTCTTCTGTCAAGGAAAATTCCTTCTCTTGGTTTCTTGCGTTTTCCAAGAACTCTTGTTAGGGCTTCAGTGCCAATATAAGGCTTTCTAACTTGCGAGAAAAAGCTTATGAAATTGTAGTTCCATGTCTCTTGAATCTAAAGGCATGGAAGGACTTGCATGGAAAATTCTCAAGAAAGGCATGATGACCTAGACAAGAAGTTGGTGATAGAAGCTGAAAAGATAGTTAGAAAGGCGGAAGAAGAAAACATAGTTCTTCGTCTGATGGGCTCCATAGCTTTCAGACTACACTGCCCTAGGTACGTGCACTACCTCGACTCTCTGACTAGAACCCTTACTGATGTCGACTTCGCCTCATATTCAAGTGAACGTTCGAAAGTTGAGAACCTGCTAGAGAAGCTTGAATATACTACACAAAGCTACGTTCAAGTTGCGATAGCAACCTTAGGTAGATCGACCTACTGGAAGAAAGATGATACGAGAATAAAAGTAGACATATTTTGGGATAAGCTGAAAATGAATCATGATATAGATTTTTCAGGTAGATTGGAATTGGAGAAATCAACCCTTCCGTTGAGTGAATTGTTGCAGGAAAAGCTGCAGATAGTTAGACTGAACATGAAGGATGTAAAAGACACGGTGGTGCTTCTCTTGGAACATGACGTAGCGGAGAAGAGTACTGATAGAGAAATAGTTGACTTATCGCTTATCATAGAAAGAGTTTCGAAAGATTGGTGCTATTATTACACTTTCTCAAAGAATTTGAAGGCGATACAGGATATACTGCGTGAATTAGAGACGCTTCCAAACGAAGAAAAGTCGATAGTTAACGATAGGATTGTGAGGATTCTGGATGCCTTTGAAAGAGTACCGAAGTCACTAGGCTGGAAAGCTAGAGCCAAGATTGGAACTAGGAAGAAATGGTATAATGAGGTTGAATGAAATGGGCAGAACAAGAATGCTCTTTGTTAGTGATATTCATGGGTCAGAAACTACTTTCAGAAAATTCCTGAATGCAAGTAAGATGTATAAAGTCGATGTAGCGATAGTAGGCGGTGACATAACTGGAAAAGGATTGATCTTCGTTTCAAAGAAAAGTAAAGGTTACGAAACAGAATTTCTAGGGAGAAAACGGTTTGCACAAGATGACGAAGAACTACAATCTCTAATTCAGGAAATTAGAAAAAGAGGGCTCTACGCCCATGTAGACGGCCCTGATGCCATAGAGGAGATTGCATCTTCTCCCATAAAAGCGGAAAATCTCCTGAAGGATCATATTATGAGAACCATTAAGGAATGGATAAAGCTAGCCGATGAAAGATTGAAGGGTTCAAGCATAAAATGTCACATCTCCCCCGGAAATGACGACATTTACGAAATAGATCCGATACTTGACTCGTCCGACTTTGTAACTAATCCTGACGGAAAGGTTGTAACGCTAGATGATGAACATGAAATGATCAGTACAGGAAAGGCTAACATCACGCCTTGGAAGTGCCCTAGAGACGTAACTGAAGATGAGCTAGGTCAAACGATCGAGAAATTGGCGTCTGAACTTTGCAATACAAGCCTCTCAATATTCAACTTTCATGCCCCACCTTTCAATACATACTTAGATGTTGCTCCAGAATTGGATGAAAACTTACGCCCGGTCATAAAGGCAGGTCAACCGAACATGATCAATGTAGGTTCAATCTCTGTAAGAAAAGCGATAGAAAAACATCAGCCTCTACTCGGGCTTCACGGCCATATACATGAATCAAAAGCTGTCGAGAAAATTGGAAAAACCATGTGTATAAACCCTGGATCTGAATACACTGAAGGTATTCTAGATGGGGCGATTGTTACACTTGAAGGGGAAAAAGTAAGAGACCATATGTTCATTCATGGCTAGCCTACCGAGGGATAGAGTAACTTGCATAAGATTGTGGAACTGACAGGTTCACCTAGAGAAAGAGGATACCGTTACGGAGAAGATTGTAAGGACACTATTCAGCACTTGCTAGATGCTCACTATGTATTCTATGACCGGGAGATCAAAATTTCCAAAGGAATGCTGGTTAATGAAGCTAGCAAACTCATCAGTTTTGTGGACGAGTATTCGCCTGAGATAGCTGAAGAAATGAGAGGCACCGCGGAAGGAGCGGGAGTCAAATACGAAGAGATCCTAGTACTTTCCGGCTTCATTGAACTGTACTATCCTAAGATCTTCGGAGGATGCACTACACTAGCCGTCTCTAGCAAGGTGACTTCGGATGGAGAAACATATATTGCTCAAAACAATGACGAAGCATTGAACCCTTGGCTTGAAGGAGATTGCGTAGTTCTCCTTAAGATTAGAAGAAAAACAGGACCAGATGTTTTAACTTATGCGTATGTTGGCGTACCAGGGATGATGGGCGTCAATTCGGCAGGCATAGGCCTTTGCATAAACGCTCTACTATGTGAAATTTCAACGATAGGAGCACCTCTGTTAACTGTTACCCGTGAAATACTTCACCAGAAGACTCTAGAGGATGCGATGAACGCTGTAAAAAGAGCGAAAAGAGGAAACTCATTAAACTTCGGGCTTGCTGATTCAAAAGGACGTATCTGCGACATAGAGTGCACTCCAAAGAGCGTCGATTGCCTATTTGTAGACGACCAATATTTCGTCCATACAAACCATTTCCTATCGAAAAAGATCGGAATAGCGAAAGATATCATAAGAGAATCAGGTATGGGTTTTGGCAGAGACAGCGTTTTCAGATACGAAAGAATGAATACGCTGATCAATGAGAAGAAAGGGCGTGTAGACCTACAAACTATTATAAGCTTCTTTAGAGATCATGAAAACTATCCGGATTCCATCTGTCGACATGTGAACTTGAAGGACAGTGTAGCAGAAAAGGCTAAAACATTCGACTCAATGATTTTCGCGACATCTCAGAAGAAAGCTTGGATAACAAGAGGAAACGCATGTGAAAACGAGTATCACCCATACGAGATTTAACGGTAGATTCAACGGCATATCTCCTGCTCCCTTGTATCTTTTTTTGCTATTCTTCGAAACTTCGTGAAGAAATGCAGCCACGGACCCAAAACTGCCGTCCATGAAAGCGATATGTACAAAGATCAAAGCCAGTGAGAGCAAAGCTTTAAAAAGAATATCCGGTCGTTATCTTGCTTTTACAGCTTACGAACAGAAAATTGGAAAAGTGAAAAAAATGCCATCAAGTACCGAAACTACAAAGAGGAGCGACATGTTCCTAAGGCGTGCAAGCGGCTTAGTCAGAGCAGCAGGTCCCTGGTCCGGTCTTGCGTTCAACGTCATATGGACAGGAAATTGTGTAGGCTTGATTGCCGCGTGGATACTGAGCTCCTACGTATTCGTTGCACCCGGAAATAATATTCCTTTGCTGATTATTGTAGCCGCTATTCTATCGACTCTCAACACCGCGACTTACATGCTCTTCTCCATGGCTATACCCAGATCCGGCGGAGATTATCACTTTATCTCACGAACCTTGCATCCCTCACTAGGATTTATGAGCAGTGTAAACTGGGCGTTGTGGCTACCTTTAGTGCTTGGCTGGGCAGGTTCACAGGTTGTACCTACAGTTTTAAAGTCACTTCTAATCGCTTGGGGTGTTGCCACGAACAATCCTGCTTTAATAGGGCTTACTGAGACACTGCTCAGTCAAGACATGGTATTCCTTATAGGGGCAATTGTAATCATCGCCTTCACGGCACTTACAATTCTAGGCACAAAAGCTTACTTCACTGTTCAAAACATCGCGTTCGCCTTCATGTTGATAGGTATCGCCATCACCTTCGGAGCCTTCACTCTGAACAATCCTAATTCCTTTGCAGCTTCAATAGATGGACTGATGGGGCCAAATACGTACCAATCGACAATACAGGCTTTTGAGGCACAGTTACCGTCTATTGAACGCCCAGCCTTAACGGCGATCGTTAGCGGCATAGTCCTCTGGGCAGGTATCAACACATGGGCGTGTGGGACCTCACTGATCGCTGGTGAAATCAAAGAAGAGAGAAAATTGCGCACATGGCTGATAGCAAATGTACTCGGCTCCTTCTTCGTCGGAGGCATAATGGCTTTAACAGGTTATCTCTACTTCACGTCAGTAGGCGAAAAATTCGTTTACGCAGCTTCCTACATGTACGGGACACCTGATTACAAACTACAGGTCCCGCCATACTATAGTTCATTTGTAACAATCGCCTTTCCTAACATCGCTATCTTCGCTCTCTTCGCCATCGCTTTCTTTCTAGGCGGAATCTTCTTCATGCCCCAGAACCAAATACTCGGAAGTAGAACGATGCTTGCATGGTCTTTCGACAGACTCATGCCGAGACAGCTAGGCTACGTGGATAGGAAGTTTCATGCACCTCTAGTTGCAACACTCATTTGTGGCATAATAAGTCTGATTTCGCTCTGGGTATTCGTCTACACAACGTGGCTTGGGTTCTTCTCGCAGCTTTTCGCTGTTGCGTTCAGTTTCTTAGTAACAGCAATCTCAGCGGTTGTCTTTCCTTTTCGGAGGAAGGAGATGTTCGAGTCTTCTCCAGCCAACATTCGGATAGGCAAGATCCCTGTGATGAGCTTGGTGGGGCTGGCCAACGCTATCTTCATGATCGTCTTCATATACGAGAACTGGACCGATAGCGCTCTAGGGTCTAATAGCCCGCAATCTGTCACCCTCATCCTAAGCATACTGATAATTTCATTCGTTCTATATTGGATAATAAGAGCCATCAGAAGACGCCAAGGCATAGACATAGACGCTCTGTACAGAGAGATTCCGCCCGAGTAAAACCAACCTTCCTTTTTTTATTTCTCATCGACTTGACGAGCAGAAATGCTATTTTGAGAAATAAGGCGCGATTGGTACGGTATCACAAAGCTTAACCGGACTGAGGTCGTTCACGTCAAGCCAAAGATCCATCATGACGCCAGTAGTTCAGCGGCTGTAATCGCATAAATCTTTGCACAGTTATGGATATCCTCGATTTTGACGAACTCATCGGAACCATGCGACACCGATAAGATGCCTGGCCCATAGGCGAAGGCTGGAATGCTCTGCCGGGCATAGAAGCGAGTCTCTAAGAGTCCAGGGCACATCTCGAATGATGGAGATTTACCCGTGATCGCCTCAATGCTTTTCGCTAACGTCTGCGCTAGGCGGCTATCTTCTGGAACCCCTGCAGATTCTCCTTCCTGAAGAATTTCGACGTCAAGATCAATTCCGTTATGCCTCAGTCTCTCAAAGAGCATGAGTAGTCTCTGCTTTTCCGCTTCCAAGTCTTCTTCAGGGTTGATCCGTCTATCTACAGTGAACGAGCACTCAGCTGGGACGAGGTTGAAGTTGACGCCACCTTCGCATCGTCCGCCTATCATCAGGATGGAACGTTGAGCGGCTTCCGGTTCGATTTTAAAGCTTGTCCTTCTGGACTCAACTTCAGCCTTCAATTCAAGCAAGGCGTTCGCCACGACGAGCATCCGCTCAAATGCGTTTATACCTTGATAGTGTAGGCCGATGTGGGCGGGCTTTCCCTTTACAGTTATACGCAATGAAATGGCGCCGCGATTCGCATTCCAGATCACACCGCTCGTAGGTTCAGGTGTGAGCATACCGATGCCGTCCTTCCCGAGTAGGCCTGCATCGGCGAGATACCGCGATCCACGCACACCACCGGTCTCCTCATCCGGTACAATAGTTAGGCCGATCCTGCCGTTGAGTTTGATACCGCATGCCTTTATCGCTTTGACTGCATAGATCATAGCCGCTAGACCGCTCTTCATGTCCGACGACCCGCGGCCGAAGAGGTTGCCGTCTTCAACGTATGGGCGGAACTGCGCCTC